>Ga0137388_10002607_pt1 | contig 11381 bp, 5 predicted proteins | sample 15con2h14AmetaG_FD_104644 | JGI IMG/M metagenome (GOLD analysis project Ga0137388, IMG submission 104644) | Vadose zone soil microbial communities from Angelo Coast Range Reserve, California, USA - 15con2h1.4A metaG | ecosystem: Environmental > Terrestrial > Soil > Vadose zone > Saprolite...
ACCCGGATCGCCTTGTATCCGAGCTTCAGATAATCGGCGACCGCCCGCACCGTCGCTTCGAGGTCATCGCCACTGGCATGGCCGTAGACCAGCACCGAATCGCGCGATGCGCCGCCGATCAATTGATACAGCGGTACACCGAAGCTCTTGGCCTTGATGTCCCAGAGCGCGGTGTCCACCGCCGAAATGGCGGTCATCGTGACCGGGCCGCGCCGCCAATACGCTCCTTTGTAGCAATACTGCCAGATGTCCTCGATGCGCCGGGCGTCCCGACCGATCAAGGTGGGCAGCAGATGGTCGGTGAGATAGCTCTCCACCGCGAGCTCCCGACCGTTCAACGTCGCGTCGCCCAACCCATACACTCCATCCTCGGTGGTGAGCTTCAGGGTGACGAAGTTTCGGCCCGGACTGCATACAATGACCTTGGCGTCGGCAATCTTCATGATTTGGCAGCTCTAGGAGGGTGCGGGCCTTTTGACCTGCTGGCGAGCTCTTCGCACCACGTCGATGAAGCGTCGGGCGTTCTGGGTAATCGAATCAAGCTGGCGCGACTTGATCGCGGCGGCGTTCAGAAGCTCCCCGCCCACCGCCAGCGCGGCTGAGCCGGCGAGAAGCAGCTCCGGGGCCGTCTCCAGGGAGACGCCGCCGGAGGGAACCAGTGGTACGTCAGGCAACGGCCCCTTGAGCGAGGCGATGTATCTGGCTCCCCCTAAAGCGTTGCAGGGGAAGACTTTGACGAAATCAGAACCTGCCTTCCAGGCGGCGATCACCTCGGTGGGAGTGAGCGCACCGGCGAAGATCACCGTTCCTTGCGATCGGGCCAGCTTCACCGTGTCGAGATCCAGACCCGGACTGGCGAGGAACTGAGCGCCCGCCTCCAGACACCGACGCGCGGTCTGGGCGTCGAGCACCGTTCCCGCTCCAATGAGCATGTCCGCTCCCCGCTGCTTGACCAGATCCCGAATCGCTTCGATCGCCCCGTGGACGGTCATCGTGATTTCGACGATCGGGATTCCTCCTCGAGAAACGGCTTCCGCCGCGAGGAGGGCATCCTCGGCGGAGGTGCCGCGAATCACCGGAATGATGCCCACTTCGATGATTCTCTGAAACACTTCGGTTCGGTTCATCTCTTCCTGGACGGCTTTGCACCTTATCGTGCGATGCCCGCCTCGGTCCCTTCGATCAGTTGGAGCACTTCCCTCATCGTTACCATCGAGTTGTCGCCGGGCGTGGTCATCGTCAGCGCACCGTGAGCCGCCCCCAATTCGACCGAGCTTTGTGGTTCGCGGCCGGTCAAGAAGCCATAGATTAGCCCCGAAGCGAAGGCATCGCCGCCGCCGACGCAATCAAACACCTCGAGGTTGGGGCGCGTGGTGGCTTGGTAGAAATTGCCGTCGCAATAACAAAGGGCGCCGAACTCATTGATCGTCGCGGTCTTGGATTTGCGTAGGGTGGTCGCCGCCGCTTTGAATTTGAAGTCCCTCACCATGGCGAGGATGAGCTCTTTCAACTCCTCCGCCTGGACGTGGAGGGGCTGCTCGCTCCGCGTCATTTCAAAACCGAGCGCAGAGAAGTCGCCGAAGATCACGTCGACGAAGGGAGCGAGGCGGCGGTTGACTTCCTGGGCCCGTTTTTTTCCGCCCGTCGCGCGCCAGAGGGAATCGCGGTAGTTGAGGTCATAGGAAACGATCGTTCCATGCCGCTTCGCCGACTGCATCGCCTCCAGCGCGACGTCCGCGGTGGTGTCCGAGAGGCCACAAAAAATACCGCCCGTATGAAACCATCGTGAACCAAACGTTCCGAAAACAGCGTCCCAGTCGATGTCTCCCGGCTTGAGTTGAGATGCCGCGGTATGACCGCGGTCGGAGCACCCCAGGGCCGCTCGTACCCCGAAGCCTCGTTCGGTGAAATTCAACCCGTTCCGGGCTGCCCGACCCACGCCATCGAATTCGACCCAACGGACCAACGATTGATCGACTCCCCCCTGGTAGATCAGATCTTGCAACAGGCGGCCAATGGCGTTGTCGACGAATGCGGTGACGATTGCGGTGTTCAGCCCGAAGCAGCGCTTCAGCCCGCGGGCCACGTTGTATTCCCCGCCGCCCTCATAGACGTCAAAGCTCCGCGTCGTCGAAACCCGCTTGTCCCCGGGATCGAAGCGCAGCATCACCTCCCCGAGACTGACCAGGTCCCACCGAACTCCGCTCTTGGGCTCAATTGTCTTCAAGAAAAGAGGATCCCGCCGTTGATGTCGATGCAGGCGCCATTGATGAAGGAAGCATCGGCCGAGGAGAGGTACGCCACCAATGCACCTATCTCCGCCGCCTCGCCCTCTCTTCCGAGCGGCGTCATCCCCGCCACCCGTTGCCGTACCTCCGGTTTGGTGTGGAGATCGTGGAAGGTGGTGTTGGTCATCCCCGGGCATATGGCGTTGACCCGGATCTTTCGAGGCCCAAGCTCCTTGGCCAGGCCGCGCGTAAAGGTCACCATTCCGCCCTTCGCGGTGGCATAGGCTATCGCCCCCGGACCACCGCCGTCGCGTGCTGCCTGGCTAGATACATTGACCACCGCGCCGCCGTCTCTGAGTCGTGGCAACGCAGCCTTGGTCATCAAGAATGCGGATTTCAGATTGAGATTGATGACCATGTCCCAGAAGGCCTCGTCCATCTCATCCATTTTTTTTCGCGCGCCGAGCCCGCCCGCATTGTTCACCAGGATATCGATCGGCTGGTGAAGTGAATCTTGCACCTTGGCAAAGAATGCTTCGACCTCGGATGACTTTGTCGCATCTGAAGCAACGGCGAGCCCCTTGACCCCCAACTGGCGCAAGGAGGCCAACGTGTCCTCCGCCTTCCCCGCGCTCTCGCGATATGAAAACGCAACCGACGCGCCGCACTTCGCCAGCTGAAGGCAGATCGCCCGCCCGATGTCCCGCGCCCCACCGGACACGACCGCCAGCTTGTTCCTGAGATCCACCATCTTTCCGTCCCTCGTTTGCTCCATCGGCTTCGAAGTCTTACCCGCTTGACTCTTGAAGTGACAAGCGGTGAATCCGCCCGCCAAGGAAGAACAGGATCGCGGTGGCCAGAACGGGCAGAAGCCCGGCAGCCACCAGGATCGGCGTATAGGAATGCAAGTGATCGACCACGAAGCCGGTGGCCAGAGTGAACAAAATCGCTCCCACCCCCGCGCCGAGACCCCCCAGGCCAGCCACCGATCCCACCACCGATTCCGGAAAGAAGTCGCTCGGCATCGTCTGGACATTGCCGATCCAGCTCTGGAAGCCGAACAGCACCAGGGCGATGAAGGCCAGCGCCGCGATTGGACCCTTGGCTGTCGCGGCGAGAATTCCTGCGGACATCAGCAGGGTTCCGGGGAGAATGACCGCTTTGCGGGAACGGTCCACCGACCATCCCCGACCGATGAGAAACCCGGACATCCACCCGCCGAACAGACTGCCGGCATCGGCGGCCAGGTAAGGGACCCAGGCGAACAACCCAATCTGTTTGAGACTGAAGCCGCGCACGTTGTAAAGATAGAGCGGCAACCAGGTGATGTAGAGCCACCAGACCGGGTCGGTGAAAAACCGGGACAGCACGATCGCCCAAACCTGGCGGCGCTTCAAAAGCTCCCTCCAACCTTCTCCTTTCCAACCGCTGGGGATACGGTCCTGCCGAATCAGCGCGTACTCCTCCCGGGTGATCGACGGATGCCGCTCCGGCACCTTGTAAAAGATCAGCCACAGCACAAGCCATCCGAGCCCCGCTGCGCCGGTGGCCAGAAATGTCGTCTGCCACCCGAATTGCAGCTGCAGCCAGACGATCAGGGGCGGCGCCACAATTGAACCGACCGCCGAGGCGGCATTGACCAGAGCCATTCCGAAGGCGCGTTCGCGAACCGGAAACCATTCGGCGATCACTTTCGCGGCTCCGGGCCAATTGCCTCCCTCTCCCAGGCCGAGCAGAAATCGAAAGCAGCTCAAGCTGGGGAGCCCCCGCGCGAACGCGTGAGCCATTGCCGCGAGGGACCACACCAGGACCGAGACGAAAAAACCGCGGCGAGTCCCGATGCGGTCATAGAGCTTCCCCGAGAGGCCCTGGCTGGCGGCGTAGGCAACTAGAAACCAGGTGCTCATGCTCGCGAACTGAAGATGGGTCAATTCAAGCTGAGCGATGATCACCGGCGCCAATACCGAAATGGTCAGGCGGTCGACGAGGTTGATCAGCGTCACGGCAAAGAGGAGGGAGGCGATCCACCAGCGCAGCCCGCGCACGACCCCTGTCGTCACCGACGTCTCACCAAAACCATCCTACGCTCTTGCAGGTCGGGTGCTACAACTAAGTTCTTTGCTGCTTCACCCCGGTCGGGCCCGTGGTAGAAGCCTCCCGGTTTCATGGGGAGGAACGATGGAAGCTGGTCAATCCGTTTTAGCCGCGCTGGTCGTCCTTAATCTGGGTGCATCACCCCCGCCGGCCACGGACCCCCCCAAGCCTGTCCTTTACCTGGTCGCCACTTCCCATCTTGACTCGCAATGGAACTGGACGGTGCAGGACTCGATTCGCCAGTTCGTGCCGGCGACGTTCTTCGAGAACTTCAAACGCTTCGAGCAATACCCCCACTACACCTTCAATTACGAGGGTGTGATCCACTACATGTGGTTCAAGGAGTACTTCCCGGAGGCGTGGCCGACGGTGCAGAAGTACGTTGCCGATGGACGCTGGCGCCTTGCCGGTTCGTGGATCGACGCTGTCGACACCAACATCCCCTCGCCGGAATCATTGATGCGCCAGGCTCTCTACGGACAACGCTTCTTCCGTCAAGAGTTCGGCAAGGTGAGCCGCGACGTCTATCTCCCCGATTGTTTTGGCTTCGGCTTCGCCTTGCCCGCGATCGCCAATCACTCGGGTCTGTCCGCCTTTTCGACGCAGAAACTGACCTGGGGCTCGTCCTTTGGAATTCCGTTTCCGATTGGTCGCTGGAAGGGAGTCGATGGCAGCGAGGTGGTGGCCGAGCTGAACCCTGGGGACTACGTCACAAAAATCCGCAGCGATATCTCGGTAGATCCGAAATGGTCGAACGATCTCACCTCGCTCGGAAATGGGCGTCAGATAGGATTTCGTTACTTTGGCGTCGGGGACATCGGCGGGGCGCCGGACGTTGCGTCCGTGGAGTGGCTGGAGAGGTCGCTCGCCAATAACAACGGTAAAGTCGAGATCCGCAACACCTCGGCCGACCAGTTGTCGCGCGATCTGACCCCTTCGGAGAAAGCAGCGCTTCCCGTCTACGAGGGGGAGCTGACGATGAAGACCCACGGGGTGGGTTGCTACACCTCGCAGGCGGCGATGAAGCGATTCAACCGCGAGAATGAATTGCTCGACGACTCGGCGGGGCGGGAAGCGGTGGCGGCCGAGTGGGTGGCCGCGCTTCCCTACACGTCGGAAAGGCTGCGCAGCGCGTGGATTCGCTTCCTTTGGCATCAGATTCACGATGACTTGACCGGAACATCCATTCCGCAGGCCTACGAGCTTTCCTGGAATGACGAGTTGGTGTCGGCAAACCAATTCGCCGGAGTGCTCACCAGCTCCACCGCGGCGGTGGGCAGCCAGCTCGACACGCAGGGTAAGGGCATTCCGCTCATTGTCTACAATCCAGTGTCCGCCAGCCGCCGCGATCAGGTGGAAGCGACGGTCCGATTCCCCGGTTCCGCTCCAGCCGCCGTTCGGGTCGTCGATCGCGCGACCGACCAGGAGGTGTTGGCCCAGGTTCTGGAGAGGCACGGAAACCAGGCGCGGATTCTGTTCCTCGCCGAGGTGCCGTCGGTCGGGTTCAAGGTCTTCGAGGTCAGGTCGGGGGCGGCGAAGGGGTTACCCTCGTCGCTCAAGATCTCCCAGTCTTCGCTGGAGAACGCGCGCTATCTGGCAAAGATAGATTCCAACGGGGATTTGTCATCGATTGTCGACAAGGAGGCGAACCAGGAGCTGTTGAGGGCGCCGATCCGACTTGAGCTCAGGGACAATCCCTCGCCGGACAAGCCCGCCTGGCGGATTCTCTATGACACCGTCAACGCGCCGCCGCGCGAGTACCCGACTGCACCGCGGTTTCGAATCGTCGAGCGAGGGCCCGCGCGCGCCGCGGTGGAAATCATCCGACGGGCCGCCGGCTCGACGTTCGTCCAGCGAATCAGGTTGGCCGAGGGCGGCGATCGCCTGGAGGTGGAGAACCTGGTCGATTGGAGGTCGCCCAACACACTTCTCAAGGCGGCATTTCCGTTCACCGCCTCCAATCCCAAGGCGACCTACGATCTCGAGCTCGGCACGATCGAGCGCGGCAACAACACCGCGGATCACTACGAGGTGCCCGCCCAGAAGTGGGCTGACCTGACCGACGCCGGCGGTGCGTTCGGCGCGGCGATTCTCAACGACAGCAAATACGGTTGGGACAAACCCGCCGATAACATCCTTCGACTGACGTTGATCCACACCGCGCGGGCAAGAGCATACCCCTACCAAAGCAGCAATGACCTCGGACATCACCGGTTCATCTATGCCATTGCCGGGCACCGGGGAGACTGGAGATCCGGGCGCGTTCCTGCACGGGCGGCGGCCCTCAACCAGCCGCTCGTCGCATTTCAGACCACGCCGCATGGAGGCAGCCTCGGCCGCAGCTTCTCCCTGCTCTCCCTCGATGATGCAAACGGAGAGGTCGCGGTGCGAGCGTTGAAGAAGGCGGAGGACGGCGAGGAGATCGTGCTGCGCGTCCAGGAGAGATATGGCAGGGCGGTGCAGACGCGGATTCGCTTTGCCGGGGAGCTGAAAGCGGCAAGGGAAATCAACGCTGCCGAAGAGCCGGTGGGAACCTTCGCGCCCTCCGGAGCGGAGCTCGCGGTGGACTTAAAGCCCTATCAACCGCGCGCGTTCGCTCTGCAGCTTTCCCCGCGGCCTGCGGCGCCCGCTCCGCTCGCCGCCGCGCCGGTGGATCTCAGCTTCAACCTCGACGGTGTCTCCACCGATGCAAATCGGGCGGATGGCGACTTCGACGGTAAGGGACAGTCGCTCGCCGGTGAGCTGCTACCGCAACAGATGATGCTCGACGGGATCCCGTTCAAGCTCGGATCGAGCGAACCGGGCGGGAAAAACGTGCTCGTGCCCAATGGGCAGGTGCTTCCTATTCCGAAGGGTGCGTATGATCGGTTGTACGTTCTGGCGGCCGCAGTGGGTGGCGATGCCGCATGGACACTGAGCATCGGTGGTCCTGTTCATCCGCGCCGGGTGCCGATCACTGTTCGCGAGTGGCAGGGACCGGTCGGTCAGTGGGACAGTCGCTTGAAAGAATACCGACTGCTTCGGGAGGTCGTCGTCCCATCCCAAAGTCCCCGGCAGTCGTGGACCGCGGAGGCAATCAAGTCGGACATGAACATTGAGTTCGACCCCGCTACGGGCATCGTGACCGGGATCGACCGCATCCGCCGCGGATTCGTCAAGCGCGAGGAGATCGCTTGGGTCGGAACGCACCGCCATTCGCCCGAGGGCAACCAGATCTACATTCCGAGCTATGTGTTCGCCTACGGGGTTGGCCTTCCCCCCGGCGCGACCGAGGTTCGCCTGCCGAGCAATGAGCGCGTGAGGATCTTCGCGATCACGGCGGTGCGCGGGCCACTTCCAGTCATTCCGGCAGGAGAGTTGTACGCGGTCGATCTGCCTGAGCCCGGTGAGACCCGCCCCGCTCGGCTTGGCCGCTCTCGCCCGGGGTCCTCGAGCAGGAACATCCAGCCCCCACTTCCATGAACCTCGAGCGATGGCGGATCAAAGTTGAGCTCCAATTTCAATCGTTTTGTTTTGATACAAACGATGCCTCTCTCTCCGCCAAACGTCTTGACACCATCCGGCGCGGCTTTTTCCTGAATTGAACATCGTTTTTGCGGTGCAAGCAGCGCGCCAGCTTTTTGCGCCCACGCGTGTTTCGCCGACAAGGCAGTGGCAGAGCTTTGAGCTTGACAGGCATCCTGCTCCCCGATACCTCCGTTGCTCTCCCGAGGGGGTCGCCGGAATGCAAGTTTTCAGTCGCAGGTCACCTGTCGCCGTCGGTTTGCTTCCAACGTTTTTGCCCATGGCTGCCTTGTTCCTTGGCTGCGGGCAGGCCCGTGAACCGGTGCTCCCCCAGCGGCAGCAACTCGGCGTCCCGGTCAACGTACTGACCTGGCACAACGACAACGCCCTCACCGGCTTGAATCCGAACGAGGCCCTTCTTAGTCCGACCAACGTAAACTCGACCGATTTCGGCCAACTCTTCTCCTATGCGCTGGACGGCTATGCCTACGCTCAGCCGTTGTACATGTCCGGTCTGGAAATCCCCAGCCAGGGAACGCGCAACGTTGTTTTTGTCGCCACCCAGCACGACAGCGTCTATGCGCTGGATGCCGACGGATTGGCCCCCGGCATCCTCTGGCAACGCAGCTTCATCGACCCCGCCGCGGGCATCACCACGGTTCCTACCGCGGACGTCATTTCTCGCGACATTGTGCCGGAGATCGGCATCACCGGAACCCCGGTGATCGATGGCAGCACCGGCGCGATTTATCTGGTGGCCAAGACGAAGGAAATGGTCGATGGGGTCGCCCACTACGTTCAGCGGCTCCATGCGCTGGATGTGGTGACGGGTCTCGATCTCCTTCCGCCGACCGCCCTTGGAAACACCACGTTCGTCTCCAGCGTCTACACGAATGAGACGCCGATCCTGACCTGCGGCCGAGGCGACGGGAGTGAAGCGAGTGGGGAGTGTCCAGACGGAAGGGTCGTGAAGTTCAACGCCATGCGACAGCTCAACCGATCTGCGCTGACTCTCTCCGGGGACCGCGTCTACATCGCCTGGGCATCGCACGGCGACAATCGTCCGTATCACGGCTGGATCACTGCCTTCAACAAGAGCACCCTGGCTCTGGAAGCGCTCTTCAATACGACGCCCAATGGCCGATGGGGCGGCGTCTGGCAGAGCGGGGCGGGGGTTGCCGTCGATTCCGAAACCAACCTTTATTTTTCCACCGGCAACGGAACGTTTTCCCGGACTCCGGCCGACCCTTGCCAGTTTACCCTACCGCCATGCGATCCGGCCTACGGCGACAGCGTGGTCAAGCTCTCTCCGGATGCGACATTCGTCGATCACTTCACCCCCAACAATCAGGCCGCCCTCGAATCGGTCGATCAAGATCTCGGCTCCGGCGGAACGATGCTGCTACCCGATCAACCCGGCGATCATCCGCACTTGATGGTGGAAACGGGCAAGCAGGGTCGAATTTATCTCATCGACCGGGATGACATGGGCGGGTACCGGCGCTGCGGTTCTCTATGTGATGACGTGGTCCAGATCATCAACAACGGCATCACCGGCGTACACAGCACTCCGGCGTTTTTTGACAATCGAGTCTATTACCAGGGATCGGGCGATGTGATGAAGGCGTTCCGGGTGGTGAACGGTTTGTTGCAGACACCGCCCGATCAATCGACCACCCGTTTCGGCTTTCCGGGTTCCAGTGCCAGCATTTCGGCCCTGGGTACGAACAACGGCATCGCCTGGGCGCTGCAGACCGACGCGTACGGGAGCGCTGGCGCTTCCATCCTCCACGCATACGCGGCGACAGACCTGGCCAACGAGCTCTACAACAGCGGCCAGACCGGCCTTCGCGATCAAGCCGGCCGGGCGACCAAATTTACCATCTCCACCATTGCCAACGGCAAGGTCTATGTTGGCTCGGCAAACCGCCTGAACGTGTTTGGCTTGTTTCCGGTGCACCAGGCACCTCCCGAGGCGTCGCCTTCAGACCTGGCTGGCTCGAGCCCAACTTACTTTCAGGCGTCCTTGTCCTGGGTCAACCAGACTACCACCGCCACCGGGATCGAGATCGAGCGTTCGACCGATGGCAAGACTTTCGTCCAGGTGAACACGGTTCCGCGCGACGTGACCAGCTACACCGACGGCGGTCTGCGAGGCAGCAGCATGTATTTCTACCGAGTTCGGGCGACCAATCAGATTGGCGATTCCCCTTACTCCAACGTGGCCACGGTTAGAACGCGCGTTCAACCGCCCTTTCTGTCCGCGGACCCCTGCGTGGATATGGTCAATCTCGCTTGGAATCCAACCGCCGACGGCCGGTATGACGTCGAGCGATCGCTGGATGGGACGAAGTTCGAAACCATTGGGAGCGTGCCGGCGGGCGTGACCACCTTCCAGGACAGCGCTCTTGCCCAGGGAACGTATGTCTATCGGATCGAGGCGTTTGCTTCTGGTGGCGACTCGAGCCTCTCCAATGAGATCACGCTCACCCTCGGACCGATCATGCTCGATCACTCTCTGGGATTCGATCGCCATGCGGAGCTCCAGGAGAACGGCAGCGCGCGATTCACCACCGAGGGGGTTGCCAGCCTGAACAACGCGCCCGGCCAACGGGGCAGCTTCTTCACCACTCAGCGCGTGGGCATCCGGCGTTTTCACACCACTTTCACCATCCGGCTCCATGAGGGGACGGATCCAAGGTCCGACGGCTTGACCTTTACCATTCAAAATGTTGGCCCGACCGCGCTGGGCCCCAACGGAGGTGGACTTGGCTACGGGGCGGACCGCATTCCCGAGACGCCGGCCCCGGGCGGAACTGAAAGAGGTATCCGCAACAGCGTGGCGATCAAGCTCGACCTGCACGACAATTCTGGCGAGGGACCGAATTCGACGGGTATCTTCACCGACGGCCGCTCTCCCACCGTGCGTACCTCGGGGCTTCCTCCGGAAACTCCCGATCTCTCGGTCGATCTGCGGGGAACGGGGATCGAGCTGCAAAGCCAGAGCGTCAAGAGCGTGGAATTGACCTACGATGGAACCGAACTGACCGAGGCCATTACCGACCTGGAGGATCCAACGCTGACGTTCACCACTTCCTACCTGGTGAACATTCCGAGCTTCGTTGGGGGGGACGCTGCGTTTGTCGGCTTCACTGGTGCAACCGGCAGTACCTGGTCGATCCAGGACGTTCTCACCTGGAGCTTCGAAGAGCAGAAGGCCGGGGATCTTCCGCCTCGACGGCCGTCCGATGTTCGAATCACCCGCGTCGAGCGCTACGATATCGATCACTCCAACATCACGATCGGCTGGCAGTGCAATGCCTACGCCGCGATCACCGGCTTTTCAATCGAGCGGTCGGACGATGGCACCCAGTTCACCGAAGTCGACCGGGTCAGCGCGAGCACCACCCGCTTCACCGACCAGGCGCTTGCCGGTGGATCTTATTACTATCGCGTGCGCTCCCTCATCGGCAAAGGTGGGTCGGCTCCGTCAACCGCAGACAGCGTGCTCATCGGCGGCGGTGACAATCCCACGGTGGTGGATCATTCCGCGGG
>Ga0137388_10002608_pt1 | contig 11380 bp, 9 predicted proteins | sample 15con2h14AmetaG_FD_104644 | JGI IMG/M metagenome (GOLD analysis project Ga0137388, IMG submission 104644) | Vadose zone soil microbial communities from Angelo Coast Range Reserve, California, USA - 15con2h1.4A metaG | ecosystem: Environmental > Terrestrial > Soil > Vadose zone > Saprolite...
TCCAGACCCTTGATTGCGGCGGTGAGCTCCATCCTGTTGTTGGTCGTCGACAGCTCTGCACCAGATATCTCCTCGCGCGCCTGGTGCCGCTCCGAAATCAAAACCGTGCCCCATCCGCCGATCCCGGGATTGGGCGAGCATGCGCCGTCGCAGAAAATGGTGACGTGTGGCTTCATTCGGCCGACAGCTTATACCGCGCCGGCGGGCGGCTGCTGGTCAGACGGATAAACTCTCGCCGCAGCTGCAGCTCCTCCTCACGTTGGATTCTGCACCTCGAACATAGAGCTCTCGATTGGGAGCTCTACTGCGCCCCGGCCGAAGGCCTGAAGCCACTGTGGAGGCAGGCCGTAGCGCGGCTATCCGCCGCCAGTGGAAGTGTGCAGGATGGTTCCGGAGTTGCCAACCACGGTCCCCGTGTTCGCGTCAACGAAGGAGACGCCGAGGAGCCAATTGGTCGTGCCGCTGGCCTGGAGTCTCCAAGTGGCGCCACCGTCGGTTGTACGTAGAATGATTCCGTTGTTGCCGACTGCGGTCCCCGTGCTGGGGTTAGCGAAGAAGACTCCATCGAGATAATCGATCGTTCCACTGGACTGCGCCGTCCAGCTGATGCCGCCGTCGGTGGTGTGCAGAATAATTCCCAACTCGCCCACCACGGTTCCGGTGTTAGCGTCCGCGAAGGCGACGCCGTAGAGAGAATTGGTCGTCCCGCTCGACTGAGCCGTCCAGCTGGCGCCTCCATCGGTGGTGCGCAGAATCGTTCCGCCTTCGCCCACCGCGGTCCCCGTGCTCGCGTTCACGAAGGTGACCCCAATGAGAAAATGGCTTGTCCCGCTGGACTGCGATGTCCAGGTCATGCCGCCATCCGTGGTGCGGAGCACGGTTCCCAAGTCGCCCACCGCGGTTGCGGTGTTCTCATCCGCGAAAGAAACTCCGTATAGAGAGTCGGTCGTCCCGGCGGACTGGAGTGTCCAGGTGCTGCCCCCATTGGTGGTCCGGAGAATGGTTCCAAAGTCGCCGACCGCAGTTCCGGTGTTCGCGTTCACGAAAGAGACTGCATACAAAGAATTGGTCGTGCCGCTGGTCTGGAGTCTCCACGCGCCACCATCGGTTTTGCGCAGAATGGTTCCGTTGTCGCCTACTGCGGTCCCGGTGCTGACGTCCACGAAGGAGACCCCTCGAAGATGATTCGTGGTCCCGCTCGATTGGAATATTCAGGGCGGATTGCGCGTGTTGTTGATCAATACGGACCCAGAGTTGGCCACAAACATGTCCGGCAGGCCATCGCCATTGAAGTCGCCGACCGCAACGCAGCCGGGCGGGCTTCCAACCCCGAAGGTCCGCTCCGCCTGGAAAGTCCCATCTCCATTGCCCAAAAGGATCGAGACATTGTTGGATTCCTGGTTCGTCACGGTCAAATCCAACCGCCCGTCGCCATTGAAGTCGGCCACCGCAACGGACGCAGGCCTGCGCCAGACACTGAAGTTCTGCGGCACTTGGAATGCCCCATCCCCGTTGCCCAGGAGCACCGAAACTGTCCCCCGGCCAACTGGTTGTTGACCGACCACCGCGAGGTCCAGCAGTCCATCTCCATTGAAGTCGCCGACTGCAACGGACGTAGGATCAATCGCGGCGGCATAGAAGCTTCGCGGTGCCTGGAAGGTCCCATCTCCGTTGCTCAAAAACACAGCGACGCCATCGATATATTGGTCATCCACGACCAAGTCCTGGAACCCATCGCCGTTGAAGTCGCCCACGGCAACCGAAAAAAGAAAGGCTCCAATCGCAAGGCTCTGAGGTGCCCGAAAGGTCCCATCCCCGTTTCCCAGGAGCACCGAGACTGTGCCAACCAAATTGTTGTGGGCCACCGCGAGGCCCAGTACTCCATCTCCATTGAAGTCGCCCACCGCAACAGAAATAGGTCTGGTATCAACCGCGAAGTCGCGCGCTGCTTGAAAGGTCCCATCCCCATTGCCCAAAAGCACCGAGACGTTGTTGCGCACGATATTGGCAACGGCCAAGTCCAGCTGACCGTCGCCATTGAAGTCTCCCATCGCAACGGACACACCCCCAACCGACAAGCCAATCCGCTGGAAGGTTCCGTCCCCGTTGCCCAAAAGCACCCCGCCAGCGGCTACCGCCAGGTCCAGCCGACCGTCGCCATTGAGGTCGCCCACCGCAACGGACTGGGGAGACTCGGAAATCCCTACCGGAACGGTGGGCGCCACCTGGAAGGTTCGATCACCGTTGCCCAAAAACAACGAGACTTTTCTGGTGGCGGGGGAGGGCTGGCCACTGACTATTGTTGTCAGGTCCTGCCGCCCATCGCCGTTGAAATCACTTACGGTAACGGACCAAGTGTTGGTATGGTCGATGCTTTGCGGCGCCTGGAAAGTCCCATCCCCGTTGCCGAATAGCACCGAGGCGCCTCCAACGCCGCTGGCTACTGCCAGGTCTTGCCGCGTGTCTCCATCGAAGTCACTCACCACAACGGACTGAGGTGGGTCGTCCCCGCTCTGGAAGGTACGCGCGGCCTGAAAGGTTCCATCCCCGTTGCCCAAGAGTACCGAGACGTCGTTCGAGCCGTTGGCCACGACCAGGTCCGGGCGCCCGTCTCCATCGAAGTCGCCTAGCGCAACGAAATTAGGGGAGCCCCCAGTTTCGAAGGTCTGCGCGAGCTGGAAGGTCCCATCCCCGTTGCCCAAGAGCACCGCGACACATTGTTGGAGTAATGGTTGGCCACGACCAAGTCCTGTCGCCCGTCTCTGTCGAAGTCGCCAACCGCAACGGAAACAGGAAATCTCCTGGCCACGAAGCTCTGCAGGGGCTGGAAGGTCCCATCCCCGTTTCCCAAGAGCACCGAGACGGTGCCAGCCAAATTGTTGTTGGCCACCGCCAGGTCCAGTACTCCATCGCCGTTGAAGTCGCCCACCGCAACGGAAACAGGATTGAGCCAGGCATAGAAGTTTCGCGCCGCTTGGAAGGTCCCATCTCCATTGCCCAAAAGCACGGAGACGCTATCGCTGCTGCCGTCATCGACGGCCAGGTCAGGGACCCCATCTCCATTGAAGTCGCCCACCGCAATGGACTGAGGCTGGCTCCTGACTACAGAGTAGAGCGCGGGCTGGAAGGTTCCATCTCCATTGCTCAAAAGCACCGAGACGTAGGCAACCAGAGTATCGTGACCTGCGATGGCCAAGTCCGGTAGCCCGTCTCCGTTGAAATCACCCAGCACAACGGCTGCAAGGTTTTCGCCGCCATCAAAGTCACGCCGGGCGATGAACGATACAGCCTGCGCCTGGGCTGCCGCGGCAATCAGCGCCTGGAACGCTGCGAGCCCTGCGCAGAACAACGCCGTCCTCTTACTCTGGGTGGTCATCCCTCCTCCTCCTCAGTTGCGACGCTCCGCGGAGCGTGAATCCCGGTGTGCCCCTCTACCAATATGCGTGAAATCGGAGATCGCCACAACGGGCCGAATCCACAAAGGAGGGTCGCGTCTATTCCGTCTTGATCAGTGCACAGCGGCGACGCAACACTCCACATTCGCCCAGACGCGTGCCGAAGCTCGGCGCTTTGCCGCTACTAGGGATTTGCCCGTATCAGGAGCGCGAAGACTCGCCGCCGCTCAGACGGAAAAACTCTCGCCGCAGCCGCAAGTGGACTTCACGTTCGGATTCTGCACTTTGAACATCGAGCTCATCAGCGTCTGCTCGAAGTTGAGCTCGGAGCCGGCGACGTACAAGAAGCTCTTTCCTTCGATGAACACCCGCACGCCGTCGCGCTCGAAAATCCGGTCCTTCTCGCGAGGGCCGTCGGCCCAGTCCATCGAGTAGGAGAGCCCCGAGCACCCGCCGCCTTTGACCGAGATTCGCAGGCCGGCGTTCGGAGTGCCGCGGTCTTCCAGCAAGCGCTTGAGCTGCTTCACCGCGCTGTCGGTGATCCCGAAAGTCTTCGTGGCTGGCTTTTCCACGTCGCCGGCCGGCACGGGGGACTGCGTCGCTGCGCTCACTTGCTCGCTCATGATTCGAACCCTCTGGAAAACCTACTCATTCTTAACACGGACGGGGGCCCTGGCGCTAACCGAGGTGACTCTGGATTTTCGAGGCTTGCCGGTAGAGGGGCGATTGCTCGCGAAGCCGCTCCACGGCGGCGACGACCTGGTTTGCAACGTAGTCCACCTCTTCCTCGGTGTTGAAGCGACCGATCCCGAAGCGGATCGAGCCGTTCGCGGTGTGCTCGTCGATCCCGCAGGCGCGCAGCACGTAGGAGGATTCGATCGATGCTGAGGTGCACGCAGCGCCCGAGGAGACGGCCACGTCCTTGAGCGCGGCGATCAGCGCATCGGCTTCGACATAGGCGAAGGACACGTTCAGATTGCCGGGTAACCGGTGCTCGAGCGATCCATTCAGCACCACTGCGGGAAGCCGCTCGAAGAGCGCCTTGCGCAGCTTTTCTCGAAGGAAGAGGGTTCTCGCCGCTTCCTGGGGCATCTCGAGCCCGGAAAGCTCGGCGGCCTTTCCAAATCCCACGATCCCCGGGACGTTCAGGGTGCCCGACCGCATCCCCCGTTCGTGGCCACCACCGTCGATGATCGGCGCCAACCGCACTCGCGGCTTTCGTCGAACGTAGAGCGCCCCGATCCCCTTGGGGCCGTAGAGCTTGTGCGCGGTGACCGAAACGAGGTCCGCATTGGCCTCATCGACGTTGAAAGGAACCTTGCCGATGCCCTGGACTGCATCGCAGTGGAAAAGAACGCCCCGTTCCCGGCAAATGGCGCCGATCTCGTTGATCGGTTGAAGGGTGCCGATCTCGTTGTTGGCGAGCATCACGGACACCAGAATCGTTCGGGGCGTGATCGCGGCGCGCAGCTGCTCGAGATCCATCCGACCGTCCCGCTGCACGGGAAGATAGGTCACCTGCGCGCCGGCCAAAGGTTCGCGGGACCACGCCTGGAGCACCGGATCGGCGTCGAGATCGACCTGCCGGGCAAGGGCGGCAAGCTCGTTCTCGGCGACGTCCTTGCCCGCCAGCTGCTGGAGGCGCATGCGCCGGAGCTCTTCGAGGCGGTCGGTCCGCAGCCGCTCGAGGTGCTTGCAGGAATCGAGCACCGCGTTGTGCTCGGTCTTCACGGTGATGATGTGATCGCCCTTGCCGCGATACGCCTCGGCCACCCCCTTGACTGCAAGATTATCCGACTCGGTGGCGCCGCTGGTGAACACCAATTCCTTGTCCGAGCAGCCCAAAAGCCGCGCAATCTGGGACCTCGCCGTCTCGACGGCGGCCTCGGCCCGCCAGCCGAATGCATGGCTTTTCGAGGCGGCATTCCCGAAGTCATCGCTCAGGTATGGCAGCATCGCCTGGAGGACCCGGGGGTCGACCGGGGTGGTGGCGTGATTGTCCAGGTAGATCGGCAGCTTCAGCATCTTCGCCCTTCGCCTCCAGATGATCTTTATGTATGTAGAAAGGCCGAGAAGCGGTCAAGCCTCTAGGTGCGTGGCCGCGGGTTTGGGAGCACCTTGCGGATCGGAGCGCGGCAGGTCATTAAGTAAGGTAACTCCCCACTGGCGCGAACCGTAGTCGCTCGTATTGGTATCTAAGGGTAACGGGCGGACCTCGAGAGAAAGATGAACGGAAAGAAGACCTTCGCAATCGCCGTGCTGGCCGGGCTCGCCGTCGCGGTGATTCCTTCGTTGTTGCCTACCGGACCATCGACCGGTCTGGGCTCCACCGAGCTTCTTGGCGCCGGCCGCCTCTGGCTGGGCGGCGCGGTGGTGTTCCTCGGAGGGCTTTTGACTGCCCTCACTCCCTGCGTCTACCCCCTGATCCCGATCACCGTCGGCGTGTTCGGCGCGCGAAAAGCCGAAGGCCGGGGCAAGTCGTTGCTTCTGACCTCGTCGTACGTCCTGGGGATGGCGTCGGTGTTCACCGTTCTGGGCGTTCTCGCCGCCAGGACGGGACAGGCATTCGGCTCGGTGCTCGGCGATCCGCGGTTTGCGATCGGGCTAGCGGTATTTTTGTTCATCCTCGCCACCTCGATGTTCGGCGCTTTTGAGCTCGCGCTTCCTTCCGGCCTGACCCAGCGGCTGAACACCGTCGGCGGGGCGGGGCTCGCCGGAGCCTTTCTGATGGGAACGGTGTCCGGATTTTTGGCCGCGCCCTGTACCGGACCGGTCCTCGCCGGGCTGCTCGCCTTCGTCGCCAAATCTCAGAGCCCCGCCCTGGGAGCGGCGCTTCTCTTCGTCTACGCGCTGGGGATCGGCGTTCCGTTCATGCTGATCGGCGTTTTCGCGCTCCGCCTGCCGCGGGGTGGCGTTTGGATGGAGTGGGTCAAAGGCGTGCTCGGCGTCGCCTTGCTCGCCCTGGCGGCGACGTATATGAAAGACGCCTTTCCCGCCCTTCGCGATGCCGTCTCCGGCGTCGCGCAGGAACTGGGGCGCATTCCGGGAACGTGGATCGCGGCGGTGCTGGCGGCGATCGGAATCCTCCTCGGCGGTCTTTCGCGTTCGTTCAAGGAGGGAGCGAAGGACTTTGCCTTCAAGGCGGCCGGCGTGGTGTTGCTCGTGGGCGCGCTGCTCTTGCGCGCCGCCGCTCTGAACGCGCCGCCGCGCGGAGCGGGCCTGGCCAAGCTCTGCGCCCCGATCGAGGAGAATCTGAACTGGAGAGTCGTTCCCGCCCCCTCCTCGGGGCTGACCGGCGCCCTGCTGGTGACCGTCTGCCGCCTCCAGCCGGAAGGCGCGCCGGAGCTCCAGTGGCAGGTGCAATTTCCCAGCAAGCAGACCGTCACCGTGGCGGAGGTCGACATCGCGCTCAAACAGGCGCGCGAGAGTGGTCGGCCGGTGATGATCGATTTTGGCGCCGAGTGGTGCGCCGCCTGCAAAGAGCTGGACCGCTACACCTACGTGGACAAGAAGGTCGTCTCGGAAGCGTCGCGCTTCCTGAACATCAAGGTGGACGGGACGAACGAGGTCGACGCGGTGAACGCCCTGTACGAGCGGTACGGCGTTACCGCCCTACCCACGGTGACCTTCATCTCCTCGCAAGGAGAGCTGCTAAGCGAGCCGAGGATCAACGGCTTTCTTCCTCCCGACAAGTTTCTGGCGGAGCTGAAGAAGGTCCGGTAATCGTCGCGGGGCGTGGAGTCCCTTAGAGGGCTCCTTCAACGATGGCCCTGCGAGGTGAAGGATGAACAAGCAGACGCTGTGCGCAGCCGTCCTGGCCCTGGTCGCCGCCTGCGGAATTCCCAAGGATCAATACAATGCCAAGGTCCTCGAAGCGGAGAATCTGGGCCGCCAATACAAGGATGAAGAGGGGAAGAACGCTTCGCTCGAGCAAAAAGTGAAGGATCTCGACGGGCAGCTTTTGAACAAGGAGGCGGAGCGAAAGAGGCTGGAGCAAAAGAGCACCGAGCTCACCGCGCTCAACGACGAGCTGGGGCGCTCGACGAAGAAGCTCGCCCAGGCCAAGGAGGAGCTGGAGAAGAAATCCTCCGAGTACGAGAACCTCGCCCAGAGCCTCAAAGGCGAGATCCAGACGGGGAAGATCGAGCTCTCCGAGCTCAAGGGCAAGATGACGGTGAAGATGAAGGACAAGATCCTCTTCGCTTCCGGGTCGGCCCGCATCGGCAAGGAGGGCCAGGACGCGCTGGCGAAAGTCGCCGACGCGTTCAAGAACCTCCGGGGGAAGATCGTCCGCGTCGAAGGGCACACCGACGATGTCCCGACGGATCCGAAGAGCGCCTTCCCGTCCAACTGGGAGCTTTCGCTCGCCCGCGCGATGGCGGTGGTCAGGTACATGCAGGATCAAGGCGTCGATCCCACGCTGCTTTCCGCCGCGGGCTACGGCCAATACCACCCGATCGCGCCGAACGATTCGCCCGAGAATAGAAGCCAGAATCGGCGCATCGAGATCGTGCTCGCGCCGGCCGGCTAGACGCGCCGGCGGCCGGTGCTGCCTTCTATTCGCATCCGTTTGCGAATGCTGACCTTGAAATCATCGTCGTGAAAAAGTCTTGCTAGCGCTTTGGGTCGGTCGTCTCGAACCGCAAAATGTGGCCTTACCTAGGCCTCACGGCGCTGCAACCGCAATGGTGAGTGCCGAGGCTTCACGCCTTCACGCGCCTTCGGAAGAAGATAGGACCGATAAGGCCCATTCTGTCCACTTCCGGGTCGCTTGGGTCAGTTCAATGCCGCGACTGGACCCCCTTCGGTCTTGCGGCCGATGAGGCTCGCAAGGAGGAGATCAGAGCCAGGGGCCTCGAATCCAAATAAAACTACAAGCATTGGAACGAGAAGTTTCAGTATGGCGCCGCGTTGGGTGGTGGCATCCTGGGCTTCGACTCGGACGTAGCCGGCAACGCTCATGCAATGCTCCGCCTCAAAAAAGTTGGCTCGAAATCTTGCTGTCGAAGCTTACCAGCGCGGCCCGACTCGGAAGTACACTTTTGGGCGCGCTCCCATTACCTCAATACATGAAAACAGCTCGAATTTGTCGCCAGGGACCTACCTCAGGAGGGTAGGTCGGCCTGTTGCGCGCTGTGAAAGTGCGTTTAGGCCGCGATTTTTGCGCACGTGGCCTGAATCATTTGTTCGCGGCGGGGGTCGCCTTCTCTTTGACCTCCACGGTGACCACCACCTTCGAGGCGTCGCTGCCCGGCTTGTGCCGGACCTCCACTGTCTCGAAGAAGCCGAGCGCGGTCACGCGCTCCTTGCTGCGGCGCTCTCCGGTGCCGGAGAACAGCTCCCCTTCGTGGACCTGCATCTCGCGGCGGATCTCCTTGTCGCGCGTCTTGATGTCGCCACTGATGTCGATCCGCTCGACGTAGACCTGGTTGCCCATCTTAATGTCGAAGGTGAGGTCAACCAACCGCTGCTCGGTGTGCAGCTGGGTCAGCGGGGTGATGTTGGCGTAGGCATAGCCCTGATCCAGATAGACGTCGGTGATGGCCGAGATGTCCCGGGAGAGCTTCGACCGGTTGAACAGCTCGCCCTGGCGTGAGGTCATTAACTTTCCCAGCCCTTCCTTCGGTACCAGCAGATCGCCGGACAAGTCGAGCTTGCCGATGCTGTAGGCCTCGCCCTCTTCGATTTTGATGCTGATGGAGGTGGACCGCTTGTCGGCAGAGATCGAGACCAGCTGCTCGTCGATCTTCACGTTGACGAAGCCCCGGTCATAGTAGGCGGCCCGGAGGATGCTGAGGTCGCGCTGGAAGATCTCCTCGCGGAAGGTCCCGCCCACCCGGGTGAACATCATTCCCTTGAGGAAGTCGGCCGGTACCTTGATCGCGCCGATCAGATTGATCTCCTTGACCATCACCTTCGACTGCTGCTGGAGGGCACCCTTAACCATGTCTGGCACTTGGGTCCGGGCGATCGTCTCCTGTACTTGTCGCCCTATTTCCCCCTCTACGATACCGAGCCTCAGCTGCTCCTCTCCAAGCTCTCGCCAGCCCCTTGCCAACTCCACTATCCGTCGGCCCACATCGGCCTCCTCGCGTAAAACGTCCTCGGCGGAGGGGACAAACTCCCTCCCTTTGCCTGCGATCGGCGCTTTTGCCGGGTCCTGATCGTCCTCAGGCATCTGCGCGAGCTCCCTTCCGAGCCCCAACGTCTTCTCTCGGTAGAGCTCCTGCTTCCTGCTGAGATCTACTGCCTTGCGTATAAACTCGCCCCGTTCCCGGTCCCAAGCCCGCTGCCGATTACCCAGCTCTTCTTCTTGATGTCCAAGAGCAATTTGAGGAGCCAGGAGCGCATCGATCGTTTTCAGAGTTGTAGCATCTGTGATCACGTACTCGCTGGACCCGCGCTTGAACCAAAGAAAATGCGAGTCATACTTCGATTTCAAGCTGTTTACGCGTCGCAAGTCTTCCGTAGACGCCGACATGGTTTGGGAGTCGCCATTCACATAAACGTAAGCGTCGAGGTTCTCGCTCTGGTTATTCCCTACGTGCCGCTCGCGGCCAGGTTCGGATGGAAGAGGGGGCATTGGCGGGGCCGGGGGAACCGCAGCTCTAGCAGGAGAGACGGGCGGGACGTCGGGAACAGAGGCCGGAGGGGCAGGTACGGACATTTCGGCAACCAGAATTGCTTGGGAAAATCTCGCTTCCCGAGCGACGACGTGGATCGGAACCAGCAGCAGCGCGCCCATCGCAGCAAAGGCAAATGTCGCTCTATCCCGCCTGTCGACAGAAAATCGCTGCAACATGGCGAGCCTCCGTTTCAAATGATGAAAGTGGGGCGACGCGCCGCAGGCCGCAATTGGAGCCCCGGGTTGATGGCAGGTGCCGAAGGCAAGGAGCAGACGCGCGTAGGTGTCTGGCTGGCCGCGGGTAACGCGGAGCGCCTCGGCATCACAAGCTTCTTCCCGTGCTTGCGAATATTCGCGCAATGACAGCCAGCTCGCCGGGAAGAACCAGAACAAGGCATTCGCCAAGATGGGCACCCACGACCAAAGGAGATCTCGCCGCTTCAGATGTGCCAGCTCGTGCGCCAGCGCCAAGTTCAGCGGATCTTCCTCCAACGAGTCCAGCGCGCTTGCAGGAAAGATGATGACCGGACGCTGCAGGCCGGCGATCACCGGGCTGGCTAAATCGACACAGGAGCGAAGCGAAACTGGTTGCTTAAGTCCCATCGCTGCCGCCAGTGCATTCATGTGCTCCAGCAATCGCGGATCGGTGATGGCGTCAGATCGCTGAATCAGCTCCGAAACGTTGCGGTGTTGCTGAACCAGGCGTTCCGCCAGGGACAAGAATCCGACCAACCACGCGGCCCAAACGAGCCCCGCCCACGGAAACTCTGCCTGCGACGAGGGCGTCATAGAAACGATGCCGGGTTGGGTTGGGATCACGTTGGGGAGGAGGGGTCCGGTAGGAGGTACGACGATTTCCGGCTCAGCGGTTGGAAGTAGCCCCAAGCGAATGGGCGTTGTCGCAACCAAAGTCACGACCAACTTAGCGCTGACACACCACCAGATTACCGTGCGCGTGCGCGGTGACAGGCTAGGCACCCACCGCGTGACCAAATAGGCTGCGAGGGCGAGGAGCCCTCCTTGCCAAATGGCCGACCACATTCGCGACATCCATAAATCCCAGCCCTGCGAGGCGAGGTCAATCATGGTTTCTCCTTCTCGCGCTCCTCCAGTTTCGCGGCGAGGCGTTCCAACTGGGCAACTTCGTGGCGAGATAATTTTGAAGAGCCGGCCAAGTAGGCAAGGAAGGGCGACAGCGACCCGGCGAGCGCGGTATCCACGAACGTCTGTACTATTCCCTTGAGAAGCTCCGAGTAAGGGAGCGGCGACGCATAGCGGTACACGCCACCGTCACGTCGTCGCTTCAAGTATCGTTTCTTTCGCAGCCGCTCCATCACCGTGAGAACGGTCGAGCGCGCAA
>Ga0137388_10002610_pt1 | contig 11378 bp, 8 predicted proteins | sample 15con2h14AmetaG_FD_104644 | JGI IMG/M metagenome (GOLD analysis project Ga0137388, IMG submission 104644) | Vadose zone soil microbial communities from Angelo Coast Range Reserve, California, USA - 15con2h1.4A metaG | ecosystem: Environmental > Terrestrial > Soil > Vadose zone > Saprolite...
TCGCCGGGGATCTCGATTCGCCTTTCCCCAACCCGGGTGACGCCCGCCGCGATGCACCGCACCGCCAGGGGATAAATGCGGTGTTCCTCAATCAGTATTCTCGCCGCCAGCGCCGCCTCGTCATCCGCGGGAAGGACCGGCACCGCCGCTTGCACCAGAACCGGTCCGGTATCCGTCCCTTCGTCCACCAGGTGAACGGTGCAACCGGTGATCTTCACGCCGTGTTTCAGCGCCTGCCTGGGCGCATTCAGCCCGGGAAAGGCGGGCAAAAGCGATGGATGGATGTTGAGGACGGGTCCAGAGAACGCCTTGAGGAACGAAGCGCTCAGAATGCGCATGAACCCGGCCAGGCAGACCAGCCCGACGCGATGAGCTCTGAGCGCGAGCAAGGCCTCTCGTTCGAAGTCCTCCTGGCTCGGGCACTGCGAGCGATCCAGTACCAGCGCCGGCACCCGCGCGCTCCTGGCGCGCTCCAGGGCACGAGCGGTGGGGACGTTGGAGATCACCAACTCGATCTTGGCAGGGAAGTCGGCGGCGGAGCATGCCTCGATCAGGGCCTGTAAGTTGCTGCCGTTCCCAGAAACCAGCACGGCGAGGCGCAGCTTGTCCGTCACGGCTCGATTATCGCGCCGGGTTCGCCCGGCCCCCCTTCGATTCTTCCAATCTTCCAGGTCTGCAGGCGTCGGTCAGCCAAGAACTTCAGGGCGGCCGCAGTCTCCCGTTCGGCCAGCACGACGATCATCCCCACCCCCATGTTGAAGGTGGCGAACATCTCGTCCCGCTCCACACCGGATGAGGCGATCAGGTCGAAGATCGGCGGTCGCGACCAGCTTTTCTCGGACACCACCGCGGAAGTTCCCTCCGGCAAGCAGCGAGGAAGGTTTCCCGGAATCCCACCTCCGGTGATGTGCGCCATTCCCTTGACTTCCACCACCTCGGCCAGGGCCAGAATGTCCTTCACGTAGATCCGGGTGGGCGCCAGTAGCTCATCGACCAGGGGCCGGGAGAGCCCGGGCGGCCTGGAGGAGAGGGACGCGCCCGGCTTGTCCAACAGGACCTTCCTGGCCAGGGAAAAGCCGTTGGAGTGCAGGCCGTTGGAAGCAATGCCCAGCAGGGCGTCGCCAGGTCGAATGGTCTTGCCGTCGATGATCCGGCTGCGCTCGACGACGCCTACGCAAAAGCCCGCCAGGTCGTACTCGCCGCCCGCATAGAAGCCTGGGAGCTCCGCTGTTTCCCCCCCCAACAGCGTGCACCCCGCCTCTTCGCAGCCGGCGGCGATCCCGGAGATCACACTGTGAGCCTGATCCACGTCGAGCTTCGAGGTGGCGAGGTAGTCGAGGAAAAAAAGGGGCTCGGCGCCAGTGGTCAGTACGTCATTGACGGACATCGCCACCAGGTCGATGCCGATGGTGGAGTGCCGGTTGGAGGCGAAGGCGATCCTGAGCTTGGTCCCCACTCCATCCGTTCCCGACACCAGAACCGGCTCGCGATATTTGCCTGGGACCCGGAAGAGGCCCCCAAAGCCACCGACCCCGGAGATCACCTCCGGCCGATGGGTCTTCGCCGCCAGCGGCTTGACGCGCTCGACCAAGGCGTCGCCGGCGGCGGCGTCCACGCCTGCCTGTTTGTAGGTGGCACCCACGAAAAGTCTTCTACCGGCAAAGGGGCTGGGTTGTCATGGCCGACGTTGCGCTTCCCAAGCAGAGTGCGCCCGAGTGGTGAAATGCCTCCTCGATGGTGACAGACAGTTGCTTGCCGGAAGAGAAGAAATGCTAGGCTTTTGCGGCCGCTCGGCTTTCCTGCGGCACGCGAGAACCCTATTCGACCATGAGCGCTGAGGAAGCCCTTTTCCAGCGATTTGCCCAGAACTGCGTGAAGGGGACGGTTCTCTTCCGGGAAGGAGAACCGGGAAAGGACGTCTACGTCCTGCAATCCGGAAGGGTTTCGATCACCAAAAAGGTCGGAGACCTGGAAACGCTTCTGGCCACGCTGAACACCGGCGAATTCTTCGGAGAGATGGCGATCGTCTCCAACAAGCCGCGCAATGCCACCGCCACCGTCCTCGAGGATTCGAAGCTGCTAGCGATCGATCCCAAGACCTTCGAGGACATGGTCCGGAGCAACGCGGAGATCGCGCTGCGAATGATCAAGAAGCTCGCCGAGCGACTGGCCCACGCGGACGAGCAAATCGAAACCCTGCTCTTCATGGACCCGGCCCGGCGCATCGTTCACCGCCTGCTGCAGATCTGCCAGAACCGCGGCCGTCCGACCGAGGAGGGCGTGGAGATCGACTTTTCGCCCCGCGAGCAGCCAACCGCGATCGGAGTGGGAGAGCCAGCGATTCACTGGATGCTCAACCGACTCGAGCGCTCGGGAATCATCGACCGCAGCGGCGACCAGATCACCATCCGCGACCCCGCCCAGCTCCAGAATTATCTGGAGTATCTTCACCTGCAATGGAAGTTCGGAGAGATCTGAAGTGCGGATCCGGATTCTCGGCTGCCACGGGGGTGAGCTCCCCGATTGCAAGACCACCTGCTTCCTGATCGACGAAAAAATTGCCTTCGACGCTGGAGCGCTCACCGCCTCGCTGGGTCTGGAGCGGCTGGCGCAGGTCGATCACATCCTCCTCTCGCACAGCCATTTCGATCACGTGAAAGACCTGCCCCTGCTGGCGGACTTGATGGTGGGGCTGCGCAAGAAGCCGGTGACGGTGCACGCATCGCGCGAATGCACCCAGACGCTGCGCAACTGCATGTTCAATGACCGGCTATGGCCGGATTTCACGCGAATTCCCAACTCGCGAAATCCGGTCATTAGGTTTGAGCCGTTCCGCGTGGGTAGTCGATTCAAGGTCGGAAAGTACGCGGTACAGTCGGTGCTGGTCAGCCATCCGGTGGAGTCCTGCGGGTTTGTGATTTCCGATCGCCACTCGGCGATGGCGATCAGCGGAGACACCGGCCCCACGGATTCCCTCTGGACTCTGGTGAATCGAACCCCGAACCTCAAGGCCCTGGTCCTGGAGACGAGTTTTCCCAACCGGCTTCAGGCGCTGGCCGACATCTCCGGGCACCTCACCCCGCAGACGCTGCGGCGCGAGCTGGCCAAGTTCAAGCGCAATGGGGCTCCGATCCTCCTCTATCACCTCAAGCCCGCTTTCCTTCGCCAGCTGAAGAAGGAGCTGGGCCCGCTTCCGGTCGAGCTGCTCGAGGCGGGCGACGTCTTCGACTTCTGAGTCCCGCCAATCGATCGTTGACGCCCGACCAGGGAGGCATTACGCCACTTGGATGGCGTGGTTCTCGAAGAAGCCTCGGATCGCGATGGTCGAGGCGGACGCGGACGAAAAGCAGCCCTCCCGGATGCAGGGCCTGTGGACCAAATGCGAGGACTGCAACGAAATCATCTACCGGCAGGAGCTGGAGAAAAACCTCAATGTCTGCACCAACTGTGGCAGCCACCTGCCCTGGCCCGCGAGAGCACGGCTGCAGGCGATCCTGGATCCGGATTCGTTCCGGGAATTCGATGCCCTGCTGGAACCTGTCGATCCGCTCGGTTTCAGCGACTCGAAGAGATACAAGGATCGGCTCAAGGCAACCCGGAAGTTGCTCAGCGAGCCCGATGCATTCGTCTGTGGAGTTGGTCAAATCGCGGGCCACGCCCTATCGGTGGGCTGCTTCGTTTTCGAGTTCATGGGAGGATCGATGGGCTCGGTGGTCGGCGAAAAGGTCGCCCGCACCTTCGAGCGAGCGTACGACCTGGACTGCCCGGCGCTGATTTTTTCCGCCTCAGGGGGCGCGCGGATGCAGGAAGGGATCTTTTCGTTGATGCAGATGGCCAAGACGGCTGCGGCGCTGGCCCGCTTCCGACAACGACGGCGGCCCTATATCTCGGTGTTGCTTCATCCGACCACCGGGGGAGTGGCTGCTTCCTTCGCCTGGCTGGGAGACGTGGTCCTGGCCGAACCCAAGGCGCTGATCGGTTTTGCCGGACCGCGGGTGATCGAGCAGACGATTCGCCAGAAGCTTCCTCCCGGTTTTCAGCGCTCCGAATTTCTTCTCGAGCACGGGATGATCGATGCGATCGTCTCCCGCAAAGATCTCCGGGAAAAGCTGGGCCAGCTGCTGGGCCTGATCGGATGAGCACCTCCCATGACTCTGCCGCGGACGCCTGAGGAGGGGATCGCCTTTCTCCGCTCCCTGCCGCCGTCCGGAATCCGGCTCGGTCTGGATCGGATCGAGAAGGCCTTGGAAATCCTTGGGCATCCGGAGACGCGATTTCCGGCCCTTCAGGTGGCGGGCACCAACGGTAAGGGGTCAACCTGCGCGTTCGCGGCAAACTGCCTGGCGGTGGGGGGATACCGCGTCGGCCTCTACACCTCGCCCCATCTGCTCCGAGTCAACGAACGGATTCAGATCAACGGAGAGGAGATCTCCGATCGCCTCCTGGGCGAGCGGATCCTCGAGGTTCTAGAGCGGTACCCGGTGGCGGAGCAGCAGCCGTTTCCCCTCACGCTTTTCGAGTTTGGAACACTGGTCGCCTTGTGGCACTTCTCGCGCGAGAAGGTCGATCTCGCCGTCCTGGAAACCGGGCTGGGAGGAAGGCTGGACGCTACAACCTCGGCCTACGTGGCGGTCACCGCCATTGCGCCCATCTCTTACGACCATCAGGAATATCTCGGGAATACCTTGCGCGAAATTGCCGGGGAGAAGGCCGGAATCCTCAAGGCGGGTATCCCGGTGGCGGTCAGCCGACAGCCGAGGGAAGCACTGGAGGTGATCGAGGCTCGCGCGCTGGAGCTGAAGGCGCCGGTCCATCTGGAAGGCCGCGACTTTCCGGGCGACCCCGGCGTTCCGTTGAGCCTTCGGGGACCCCACCAGATTCAGAACGCCGCCCTCGCCACGGCGAGTCTGGAATTGCTTCGCGACTGTGGCTTTGCGCTCACCCCCGAGCAGGTCCGGCGCGGACTGGCGACCACGCGATGGCCGGGAAGGCTGGAGGAGGTCTCATCGAATCCATTGGTCCTGCTGGATGCCGCCCACAATGTGGCAGGAATCGAGGTCTTGGCGCAGGCGCTGGGGGTGCTGTATCCCACTCGGAAGGTCCACCTTGTGTTTGGGGTGCTCGCGGACAAGGATTATCAAGCGATGATTCGGCGGCTCTTCCCGCTCTGCAAATCGGTCCACTTGGCCCCGGTGCCGAGCTCTCGCTCGCTGCATCCAGCGCGCTATCTTCCCGAGGCGATGGCTCTCTGCCCGGATGTCACCGCCCACGTTTCGCTCTCGGATGCGCTGGAGCAAGCAAGAAGGCGAGCGGGCAAAACGGATCTCGTCCTGGGCGCGGGCTCCTTGTACGTGGTCGGCGCGTTGAGGGGCTTGGTGTAGCCGGGTGCGAATGCTCGCCGAGACGCCCAAAGCGCCGCCGCGGACCCCGACGGTCAACGAGGTCGAGTTTCGTTCCCTCTACGAAAAGAGCAGCCACACGACGATCACCGATGACGGCTGGGAGCTGGTGATCACCCGCTACCAACCCACACCTCAGGAATTTCCCCAGCCGTTGCTGGGCGAAGTTTTGCTGCTCCTGCACGGATTTTCGCAGAATCGCCATGCCTGGACTTCGGGCGAGTTCGTCAAGAACCTGCTCTTTTTCGGGCTAGACGTTCACATCCTGGAGTTGCGAGGCCACGGCAAGAGCTCGGTTGCTCTTCAGCGGCAGGGTCATGCCAACCTTGGGCGGCCACTGCCGGCGGACATCGACTACCAGTGGGACATCGACAGTTATTTCTTGAGCGACCTGCCGGCCGGCATTGCCGCCATCAAACGGATTACCCAGCGCGAGAGAATCTTCTTTTGCGGCCATTCGATGGGCGGCATGTTGGGCTATGGCTACGCGGGCCTTCACGACGATCTCGAGGGCCTGATCACGATCGGGGCGGCGGCTGACCTGGGAAGAGGATTTCCCCTTCTGCGGGCCTTCGCCTTCACCAGTCCAATGCTCTCCGCCGGCGTCGATGTCGCGTTCGGCTCCTTCAACTTGCAGCAGCGATTCGCTCATGCCGGCCGGTCTTTGATTTCGAAAGGTCTTTCGGTGGTGAAACGGCGGAGCGCGCCGACTCCAGCGGAACCTCCACCGATACCTCTCCAGTTTCAATATGTGCCGGTGGACACCTGGCTCAAATGGGTCGAAAAGCTCCTGGGCCAGGCCCAGCGGCATCCGATCTACGAGAAGATCAACTCGCGGGTGAATTGGCTCACCAATCCTTCCCGGTCCGGGGCGGAAGACATTCGCTGGTTGCTTCGATGGGGAGGAGAACGCGAGCCCCGCAAGGTATTGGAGCAATTCGCGAAATGGATCCGCCGAGGCGAGCTGCGCTGCTACCGAACGGGGTACGACTTCAAGAAGGGCTTCCCCAATATCAAGCTGCCAATGGCGATCATCTTCGGGGACATGGACCCCTTGGCCTCCATCGAATCCACCCGGGCCATCTACCGGGGAGCTCAAAGCGAGTACCTTCTTTGGCGTCCGGTCAAAGGAAACAGCCACATCGAGCTCACGATGGGGCACGACATCCGCCAGATCTGTTTCGACATCAAGAACCTGATTGAGTACGCGAAGGTCCAAAGGACGCCGTAGCTGCCGACATTTGAGGGCATTGTCGTATCGATGGCGGTCGGGTAAGTGCCGGCCCGGTCAAGCGGCGCGCGATCGCGGCCGTGCTAACATTTCCCTCAAAGGGAACCGATGCAAACTTCCAGACTCTGCTGGGTTGCGCTCGCCGCGATGGTCTGCGCCGGCGCAGGTCCTCAAGAGAAGCTCCAGCTCAATACCATCACCAAGGTCGAGGTGCGGGGTAACTCGATCGAAATCATCGGAGATCGGAAGCCCAACTTCACGACCTTTTCGATGACCGATCCGCCTCGCCTGGTGGTCGATTTCTCCGAGGCGATTTTCGTGGGAGTTTCCGACGAGGTCCGCGGCACCGGCGGCCTGATCGCCGGGATCAAGACCGCCAGCTACGGCTCCGATGCCTCGGCGATCGCCCGAGTGGTGATCGGCTTCGCCCGAAACGTCGACACCGATATCGCGATCGGATCGGGCAACAAGCTGGTGATCAAGGCCCTCGGAGAGGGCAGCCCTCCGGTGGCGGAGGTGCCAAAGGTTCCTGCGGCCAAGAAGCCGGACGTCGCCGTCGCCGCCGCTGTTCCTTCCACCGTCCCGAACACCGAATCTTCACCGCCGGTCGTTCCGGGGACCAAGTCAAAACCCACTCAGGCTGCTCCGGAAGCCGCGCAGTTGGAGTCTCAGCTCGCCCGGCTGGAAACCGAGCGAACCGCCAGGGAAGCAGAGCTGGAGAAAGCCAAGGCGGCCAAGGCAACAGCAGAAGCCAAGGCGCCTCCCGCCAATGAGGCAAAGCGCTCCGCCGAGCAGGAGCAGGCGGAGAGAGCAAAGGCCGTTGAGGACGCGATCGCAGCGAAGCAGGAAGCGAAGCGAAACGCCGATGCCCTGCAGGAAGCGGAGGCGCGTGCCGCCAACGAGGCAAAGCGCGCCGCGGAGCAGCAGCGGGCGGAGAGAGCCAAGGCCCTTCAGGACGCAATCGCAGCGAAGCAGGAAGCGGCCGCAGAGCAAAAGCGAAACGCCGATGCGCTGCAGGAAGCGAAGGCGCTTGCCGCCAACGAGGCAAAGCTCGCCGCCGAGCAACAGCGAGCGGAGAGAGCCAACGCTCTTCAGGACGCGATTGCGGCAAAGCGAGCAGCAGCCGCAGATCGGAAGCGAAGAGCGGAGGAGCTTCGGGGGGCCAAACGCCACGTGCGTCAGGAGGCAATTGCCGCCCAGGCGCCGACCGATCCGGATTCAGCCCACGGGGACTCGGGGAATGCGGGCCCGCGCCGCACCGTGACGTTCGTCGGTTTCAAACAGGACTCCACCGGTTCCCGCGTCTTCGTTCGCACCAACCGTCCGGTGCATTATTCGGTGAGCGAAGCGACGGACAAGACCGTGGTTCTCGAGCTGGACAACGCGCGCGTGGCGTCCAAAAATACCGGCCGTAGCTTCGATACCTCCCACTTCGATTCCGCGGTGGCGATGGTTTCAACGAATCAGGTGCCGAGCCATCGAGTGCAGCTCGAGATCCGGCTGAAAGACCCCGTTTCGTACCGGGCCAAACAGCACGGCAACGAAGTATCGCTCGAGTTTAACAACCCCACACATCGCTAAAACGCGGTAAAAGCTATTCCTCACTTCGGGTGCACGGGCGGGAATCGGCCGGACGAGTCTGTGAGGAGCGTCGTTTGTTCAAGCTGGACGGGCTGGCGCAGTGAGCGCGTGGCTGTGCGCATCATTGTGGCTGGCGATTGGACAAGTCCCTCCGAGCGCCTCGTTGCTTCCCAAAGGCGCCCCCGGAGAGCTGATCGCCGATGAGTTGACCTACGAGCGATCCGGGAAGGTCCTCGTCGCGCGCGGGCACGCGGTCCTTCGTGCCAGTGGATTTACCGTCTGGTCCGACCAGTTGACTTACGATCAAACGCTCCAGCACGCGACAGCCAAAGGCAACGTGATGATGGTGCGTGGCCTGACGGCGGCCTTCGCCGACGAGATCGGCGTGGACCTGCAATCCGACGACGCCACGCTGGAGCGAGGTTTTCTCATCCAGAAGCGGGGCGTGAAACCCGAGCAGCTCCTGGCCGCGAAGTCGCCGGAGGAGCTCAGGCGTCTCGGGCAGGTTTCGCTGGCGATGACCGGAACCCGGATCAAGCGGATCGGGGAGGGTCATTTTCTGGTGGACGGTCTTTCCTTCACGCCCTGCGATTGCGATCCCGCCAAGCCCAGCTGGCGAATCGACGCCCTCTACGCGGACTTGGTGGAGGGCGAGCGGGCGATTCTGACCTTTCCGGTCATCTTCGTTCGTTCGGTTCCCGTGTTTGCGTTCCCGTGGATGTACCTGCCACTCTCTGAACGGCGCACCGGGCTTCTGATGCCGCGGCCGGTGTTCTCCCTCTACAGCGGCTTCACGGTCGACCTTCCGGTGTTCATCACCTTGGGGAACAGTTACGATCTCACGCTCACTCCCGGCTACTACACGGGGGCAGGTCCGGACAAGAACGGCTTTTTTCCGCGCTATGGGATCAAGGGCCCTCGGCTCCAAACGGAATTCCGTTACGTGCCCAGCGATCAAACCCAGGGGCGATTTTCGCTTGGAGTCATCGACGATCGCCGCGAGGTTCGGGATCCGGTCACTTTCGAGCAGTTCAAACCCCTGATGCCCCGGGGGCTTCGCTGGGAGATCGGGTTGCAGCACGCGCAAGAGCTTGGTGGTGGGTTCTCGGATCGAGTGGACGCGTTTGCCGTCTCCGACGGCATTTACGTTAGGGATTTGACCGCGGACATCCTCACCCGTGTCGAACCATATATTCGATCCACGGGGGTCCTCTACCGTCGGGACGAGGACAGCTACGCCGGCTTGGATGTGGCGCTTCGCCAGGATTTTCGGTGGGGATTCAACCTCTTGAGCAAGAACTACGATCGAACCGGCGTCCAGCTATTGGGGCCAAACACCATGCAGCGTCTGCCCACCATCACCTATGACCTTCCCCAACGTCAGCTCTGGGGACCCCTCTTTGGGGGATTTCGCCTGGAGTACTCGCGCATTGCTCCGTTGAGCGGACTCACCGGCGACGAGGGCACGAGCGGCGTCTACAATCCGGATCCGAGCTATGTGCAGGCTGCTCATGATCAGGGGGATTATTCTCAGGGAGATCGGAGGTATCAGCCGGGCGAGCGGGAAGCGCGAGATCGAATCGATTTCCGACCGCGGATCAGCGCTGGATTCGCCGCCGGGAGATTCGCCAGGTTTACTCCGTACGCCGCGTATCGCCAGGACATTTACCTGGGAGAAGTCACCGGGAAAACGACTCAGCGCGGCTACCCGATCTTGGGAGTGACCGCCGATTCGGAGCTTGCACGGGTGTATTCCCTCCGATCCGGAGCGGTGCGCCATGCCATTGCTCCCTCGATCGAGCTGCGCTACGTCCCTCCGGTTCTCGGCAGGGCCTGGCCCATCTTGTACGACGAAGTGGATGCTGCGGTGCCCGCGCAGGGGGTCTTTCAAAGTGTGACGCAGTTGAGCCAGCGGTGGTCGCGCCGCTCGGGCTCGGCGATCCAGGAAATTCTCAGGCTCGATCTAGGTCAGGATTGGGACCTGCGCCGGAGGCTGCTCGGGGATTCGTTTGTCCGAGCGGACCTCAGGTGGGGCCCCGTTTCCACCGGCGCGGTTGCTCGTTACAATTTGAGGGATCACCGGTTGAATCTGCTTTCTGCCGGACTGAGCGTATCTCCCTGGCCGGGGGGATATGCTTCCGTTGGCTATGAAAACATCACCATCGAAGGTCCTGAACGGTTTCGCCGCGGAATCGATTCTTTGGTCGGTGCGCCGCTTCCCGCTCCGCTTCAGGCGCTCGCAACCGATCCCGAATCGGCGCTGAACCCGGCAAATCTTGGTTTTCGCGCTCAGCTGATCGGGACCACCTTTCGAACCACCCTTCCGTGGGGCTTCGGCTTTCGCTACGACGCGCAGATCACGCCGCACATCGCGCCGCAAAAAGATCCAAACGAGATTCCGAGGCTTACCTGGTCAGCCGCCCAGCAAGTCGCGAGCATTTCATACAATCCCGCCTGCAACTGCTGGAGCTTCGAAGTCTATGCCCGCCGGTTGCTTTCTCTCGGAGTTGCCGGTTCACCGTGGGTTTCAGCGTTCGGCGCCACCCTGGTTATTTCCCGCTTCGGTTCCTTCGGAATAGGCCAATAAGAGGAAACCGAAAGAGGCCCCTCTCGCCTGCCGACGTGATAGAGCGGCGCGCGTTTTTTCGAAGCCGGAGGATGAATGAGATACTCACGGGCGCTGTTGCTGATCGGCCGCGCGGTGGAGACGCGATCCAGCCTCGCCGCTGAAACCGGACCGGGAATCGCATCCGCCGGTCCCACTCCGGCGCCGCGCGTTGCGGACATCACGGCCGCCCAGGGGCCCGGCGCCGGCCCGGGCGAGTCGCGCGATCTCCCGTTCGGCACCGAGCCGTGGGGGCCGGATGTCTTCCGCGCTCGGCGGGCCCGATTGATGGCCCAGATGAAGACCGGTGTCGGCTTGGTGCTCGCCGCCGATCGAATCGACGACGAAGGTGGAGCCCGGCAAGATCCGAACTTCCTCTACCTGACCGGTTTGCCGCAGGAGTCGGGAGCGGTGCTCCTTCTCTCGCCGGAGGAGACCAAAAAAGAGGTCCCTTATCTGCGCACGGTCGATGCGGAGCGGGATCGCTGGACCGGCTATCGGGCTGCGCTGCCGAACCGCGCGCTCGAGGTTCGGACCGGATTCGAGATGATTCGCCGCATCA
>Ga0137388_10002611_pt1 | contig 11377 bp, 10 predicted proteins | sample 15con2h14AmetaG_FD_104644 | JGI IMG/M metagenome (GOLD analysis project Ga0137388, IMG submission 104644) | Vadose zone soil microbial communities from Angelo Coast Range Reserve, California, USA - 15con2h1.4A metaG | ecosystem: Environmental > Terrestrial > Soil > Vadose zone > Saprolite...
CCCTCGTAGGTGTTCACCGTCTCCAGGTTCATCATGTGACGGATCACCGGGTACTCGTTGACGATCCCGCTCGCGCCCAGGATGTCGCGCGCCAGGCGCGCGATCTCGAGCGCATGGCCGACGTTGTTGCGCTTGGCCAGCGAGACCTGCTCGGGCCGCATCGTGCCCGCGTCCTTGAGCTTCCCGAGCCGCCAGGCGAGGAGCTGTCCCTTGGTGATCTCGTTCAGCATGTGGACGAGTTTCTGCTGCACGAGCTGGTAGCCGGCGATGGGGCGGTCGAACTGCTTGCGCGCCTGCGCGTAGTGGAGCGCGGTCAGGTAGCAGGTGCGCGCGGCGCCCAGCGCGCCCCACACGATCCCGTAGCGCGCCTGGTTCAGGCACGAGAAGGGCCCGCCCAGGCCCTCGGCGCCGGGGAGGAGCGCCGACGCCGGTACGCGTACGTCCTCCAGCACCAGCTCCGAGGTGATGGAGGCGCGGAGCGAGAACTTCCCCTTGATGTCGTGCGCCGAGAAGCCGGGCGTGCCGCGCTCGACCAGGAAGCCGCGGATCACCTCGCCGTCCTTCGCCCACACCACGGACACGTCGGCGATCGAGCCGTTGGTGATCCAGCGCTTCACGCCGGAGAGCACGTAGCCGCCGCCGTCGCGGCGCGCGCGCGTTTCCATGCCGCCCGGGTCGGAGCCGTGGTCGGGCTCGGTCAGCCCGAAGCAGCCGATCGAGTGCCCGCGTGCCATGTCGGGGAGCCAGCGCTGCTTCTGCTCCTCGTTGCCCCAGCGCCAGATGGCGAACATGGCGAGCGAGCCCTGCACCGAGGCCATCGAGCGGAGCCCCGAATCGCCGGCTTCCAGCTCCTGCATGATGAGCCCGTAGGCGACGCTCGAGAGGCCGGCGCAGCCGTAGCCCTTCAGGTTCGCGCCGAAGAAGCCGAGCTCGCCCATGCGCGCGATCAGCGGGCGCGGGAACTGCTCGTCGGAGTGGCAGCGCTCGATCACGGGCAGCACCTCGCGCTCGACGAAGCTGCGCACGCTGGCCCGTGTCATGCGCTCCTCCTCCCCCAGGAGCTCGTCCAGCCCGTAGTAGTCGACCTCGCCCGCGGTCATCGTGCCCCCTTGGCGGGTCGCCGGGTTGCAAGGCCCGGGACCGGCCCATATAAGCAGGTCTCACGCTTCTCTGATCGACACATTAGCATGCACCTCGAGACCCTCAAGGTCTTCTGCGACGTGGTCGAGACGCGGAGCTTCTCCGCGGCCGCTTCCCAGAACTTCGTGACCCAGTCGGCGGTCAGCCAGCAGATCCGCACCCTCGAGGAGCGCTACGGTCGCCGCCTCCTCGAGCGGACGCGCGGCAACGTGCAGCTCACCCCCGCGGGCGAGATCCTTTACCAAGTGAGCAAGGAGATCGTCCAGCGCTACCACGACATGGAGGCCCGTCTCCAGGCGCTGGCCAACGTGATCGCGGGCACCGTCCGGGTGGCGACCGTCCACTCGATCGGTCTCTACGAGCTTTCCGCGCAGATCAAGCGGTACCTGAAGGCCTATCCGCAGGTCCACCTCCACCTGGAATACAGCCGCTCGGGCCGCATCTACGAGGAGGCGCTCAAGGGCAACATCGACGTCGGCGTGGTGGCCTACCCGGCGCGCCGGCCGGGCATCACCGTGCTGCCCTTCCGCAAGGACCGCCTGGTGCTCGTCTGCCCGCCCCACCACCCGCTCGCACGCCATCGCAGGGTCTCCATCCGGAAGCTCGCCGGCGAGCCGCTGGTGGGTTACGAGCGCGACATCCCGACGCGCCGGGAGACCGACCGGCTGCTGCGGCGCTACGGCGTCGAGGTGCGCTACGTGATGGAGCTCGACAACGTCGAGACGATCAAGCGGGTGGTGGAGATCGGCACCGGGCTCGCGATCCTGCCCGAGCCCACGGTGCAGCTCGAGGTCAAGTCGAAGACGCTCGCCGTGGTGCAGTTCTCGGACGAGGTCTTCCTGCGCCCGCTCGGCATCGTCCACCGGCAGGGCAAGCACTTCTCCCCGGCGGCGGAGAAGTTCATCGAGTTCCTGAAGGCCGAATGAGGCCCGGTCGCGCACTGGCGCTGGTGCTGATGGCGGGCGCGCTCGCCTGCCGCGGGCCGCGCCCCCAGGGCGGCGTGGCGAATTGCACGCACCTGCAGGCGGAGCGGCGGGCCTACGGCGCGGCCCTCTGCGAGGACGTGTGGACGTGCACGCGCCCGCCCGAGCGCGACTTCGACCGCGTCGGCCTCCACCGCCTGGCGCTCTGCGAGGGCGCGACGGGGCCGACCGTCCTCTACCTCCCCGGCATGCACATGAACGGCGAGCTGCCCATCGCCGAGCCACGCCACGACCTGCGCGTCTATCTGGCCGCCGCGGGCCTGCGGACCTGGGGCCTCGACTACCGCTCGCACGCCGTGCCCGCCGACGCTTCGGCGGCGGATCTCGAGGCGCTCTCGCGCTGGACCGCCGACCTGTTCGCGGACGACGCGGCGTGGGCTGTCGGCTTCGTGCGCGGCGCGGAGCCGGGGCCGGTGTACGTCGCGGGCTTCAGCGCGGGCGCCGCGCTCGCCTACCGGCTCGCGTCACGGCAGGGCGACGCGCTGGCGGGCCTGCTCATCCTCGACGGCATGGCGGGTGGAGGTCGCACCGCGACCGGCGGCGGCCCGGCCATCGACGTCGGCGGCAGCCGCCTGCCGTACGCGGAGCGCCAACACCTCCTGGCCGACGTCCTCGCGGATGCGCGCCGGCCCTCGCCCGTCCCGGGCTACGCGAGCGCCGGCGACGCGCTCGCGGACATCCTCTACACGGCCCAGAGCTTCGGCGGCCAGGGCGGCCTCGCGAACACGCGCGACGAAGTCTCCGACCTGCGCCTCCTGGCCACGCTCCTCGCGAGCTACGACCGCTGGTGGCCGCGCGCGGCTCTCGAGGCGCCGGCGCCACCGCGCCCCGACCACACGCTCCCCGTGTTCGCGTTCGCGAGCACCAAGCTCGGGCCCGAGTGGGTGAAGCGCGTGCACGACTCGGCCGGGGCGTACGGTGGCGCCCAGGCGACGGTGCGCGACCTCCCCGGGTACGGCCACCTCGACGTGCTCGTCGGCCGCCGCGCGGCGCAGGACGTCTTCGAGCCGGCGCGCGCCTGGCTCACGGGCGCGCGCTAGCTCCACGTTCGTCGGCGTCCGCGGGTTGACTCCCGAAAGGGGCGCCCGGATACTCGGTCGCGCCATGCGGAGGCGACGGGTCGCGGTGGTCGGCGCCACCGGCTTGGCCGGGCAGCAGTTCCTGGCCTCGCTCGCCGGCCATCCCTGGTTCGAGGTGGCAGCGCTCGCCGCCTCGGCACGCTCCGCCGGGCGCACCTACGGCGAGGCGATCCGCGAGGCGAACGGCGCGCGCCGCTGGTGGGTGGCCGGCGCGGAGCCGGCGCCGGAGTTCCTGGCCCTTCCCGTGGTCGATGCGGCGCACCTCGATCCGGGCGGCCTCGACATCGTCTTCGCCGCCGTCGAGAGCGACGCCGCGCGCGAGCTCGAACCACGCTACGCGCGCGCCGTCCCGGTGATCAGCACCGCCGCCGCCTTCCGCTCCGAGGCCGACACGCCGATCGCGCTCCCCGGCGTGAACGTGACCGCACACGTCCCGCTCCTCGAGGAGCAGCGCCGCCGTCGTGGCTGGAAGGGCTTCGTGCTCCCGCTCCCCAACTGCACGACGGTCGGCCTAGCGATCTCGCTCAAGCCCATCCTCGACCGCTTCGGCATCGCGCGCGTCCTCATGACCTCGCTACAAGGTATCTCGGGCGCCGGCCGCTCGCCCGGCGTGGTCGCACTCGACATCGTCGACAACGTGATCCCCTTCATCCCCAAGGAGGAGGAGAAGGTCGCCGCCGAGACGCGGAAGATCCTCGGCCGCCTGGGCGAGGGCGGCATCGAGCCGCATCCGGCGCCGGTGGGCGCCACCTGCACGCGGGTCGGGGTGCTCGAGGGGCACACGCTGTCGGTGATGGTCGAGACCGAGCGGCCGTGTGATCCCGCGGCGGCGGCGGAAGCCATGCGCGCCTTCCGCGGCGACTACGCGGGTCTCGGGCTACCCAGCGCCCCGGCGCACCCGATCCTGGTGCACGACGACCCGTTCCGCCCCCAGCCACGCCTCGACCGCGACGCGGAGGGTGGAATGGCGACCAGCGTCGGTCGACTGCGCGCCGAGCCGGCGCTCGAAAACGGGCTCAAGTACGTCGCGCTCTCGCACAACACGCGCATGGGCGCGGCGCACGGCGCGGTGCTGGTGGCCGAGCACCTCTGCCACGCGGGCGTGATCTAGTCACGTCGGGCAGCGCCGCCCTGGAGCGGCTCCAGCCCGCTGGAGCCGCCCAGCCGGGGGAGATCGTCGTCGACCGTCACCCATTCGACCCGGTCGTCGAAGTAGATGTGGCACTCCGGGCGACGGTCGATCGGGCCGGCCATGTTGGCCAGGACGATGTCGATCTGGTCGGGGTGCCGGGTGGACTCGCAGAACAGCGAGCTGCCGCACCGGCCACAGAAGGACCGCGTTCCGTGGTCGGACGAGCGGAATTTACTCAGCTCGGCCTGCCCTGCCTCGAGCGCGACCTGCGCCCGCGGCACCGCGAACCAGGTGACGTAGCCGGCGCCGTGGTTCCGCCGGCACATCGAGCAGTGGCAATGCCCGCAGAACTGGGTCGGAAGCTCGACCGAGAAACGCACGGCGCCGCAGAGGCATGAGCCGGAGACCTTTGCTTGTGCCATAACTACAGCCGTGGCGCGATCCGCGCGGCCGCCTGGTCCGACGTGATGACGGGAACCACCTCGAAGTCCACGAGATCACTCCATCGGGCGATCCACTCCTCGAGGAGATGCCGATCTTCGCACTCCATGAGCTGATAGCACCTGGTCATGTCCGACGTTACCCAGCTCGAGACATGTTTCACGCCCCCCGGTGCGAGCCTTCCCTGATCCCGGAACCGCCGGTACACCGGCACCGCGTCGCCCTTCCTGAAGCTCTCGATGATCATGTAGAGCATCGTTCGCTGTCTCGCCACGTCGCCAGCTTGCGCCCGCAATACTCCGCTCGTCTGAAGAAAGCCACGGAAGTATGGTCACCCCTTCGACGGCGCCTTGCCACTCGTCTACCCGGAGGTCGTCCGCCGCCTGCCGATCGCGCAGGTCCGGCGCACCGGGCACACCGCGCACCGCGGCGCCCGCGCCACGCAGTACGTCGCTCCCAGATCCATCAGCGCCTGGTTCCAGTCCGCCGAGCGGCCGCGTGGCACGAGCGCCGCGGCGAGCGCCCACAGCCGCCGCTCGCGCCGCGCGCTCTTCCGCCGTCCGCGGACCGCGAAGACGCGTGTCAGGACGCGCGCCGCGTTGGTGTCGACGGCGGGCACCTCGGCGCCGAAGGCGAGGCTCGCCACCGCGCCGGCCGTGTAGCGGCCGATGCCGGGCAGCGCGCGCAGCTCCTCGGGCCGGCGGGGCAGCCGGCCGCCCAGCTTCCTCACCACCATCCGTGCCGCGGCGTGCAGGTTGCGCGCCCGGGCGTAGTACCCGAGGCCGTCCCAGCTCTCGCGCACCGCGTCAGCCGGGGCGGCGGCCAGGTCCTCGAGCGTCGGGTAGCGGGCGAGGAAACGCGGGAAAAAGTCCATCACCCGCGCCACCTGGGTCTGCTGCAGCATGATCTCCGAGACCAGCACCGCATAGGGATCGCGCACCCCCCGCCAGGGAAGGCGACGACGGTGCCGCCCGTACCAGGCGAGAAGGCGCCGGCGGAAGGCCACCGCTCCCGCCGGGAGCGCCGGGTGCTTCGGACCGGAGCGGCGACCGGCTAGAATGGCCGGCATCGATGGGCTGGCTCCGGAACAAGTTCTTCGACCTGGCGGCGCGCGTGCTGACCAAGCCGCGCGGCAACTACACCCTCCTCCTGCCCAACGACTTCGATGCCCTGCTGAAGGTCATCCGCCCGGGCGACGTGATCCTGGTGGACGGCGACCAGCGCGTGAGCGAGGTCATCAAGTACCTGACCCAGAGCACCTGGTCGCACTCGGTGCTCTACGTCGGCGACGAGCTGCTGCGCCGCTTCCCCGCGCAGCGCGAGCTGCTCATCGCCAAGCACGGGCGCGACGCCGAGCACATGATGATCGAGGCGCTGCTCGAAGGCGTGCTCGCCTCGCCGCTCTCCAAGTACGCGAGCTTCAACCTCCGCATCTGCCGTCCCGTCGGGCTGCGGAGCGACGACCTCCGGCGCATCATGGACGAGGTGATCGCACAGCTCGGCATGCGCTACGACGTGAAGAACGTCGTCGACCTGGCGCGCTACTTCTTCCCCCTGAGCCTGATCCCGCGCCGCTTCCGCCGCCGCGCGCTCCAGCTGGGCAGCGGCCTCACGACGCAGGTCATCTGCTCGAGCATCATCGGGAGGGCCTTCCAGAACGTCGGCTTCCCGATCCTGCCCAGCACCACCCCGCTCCCGACCGCCGCGCCGGCACGGCGTCTCGTCGACCGCCTGCTCCGGCGCACCGCGCCGCCGTACGCCGCCGTCTTCCGCCGCCAGCTGCCCGCCATCATCACGCCGCGCGATTTCGACCTCTCGCCCTACTTCGAGGTCATCAAGTTCAACCCCGTCGAGGCGGCGCGCTTCGACTACCGGCGCATCCGGTGGGAGGACAGCGAGGCGCGGGCCGCGGCAGCCTTGCGGTCCGGCTCCTGAGCGCGCGCTCACGGCGGGCCCGCCCACGCGCGCTCCGGCATGGCGCGCACATATCCTCGCCGTCCCACGGGGTCCATAGGCGATGACGCGCGCGCTGCGTGGCGCGGTCCTGCTGGCGCTGATCGCCGGGGCGCTCTTCTTCTTCGACCTGGGCCGCTACCCGCTCCTCGATCCCGACGAGGCGCGACATGCGGAGGTCGCGCGCGAGATGGCGGCCGGCCGCGGTGTCGCGCGCTTCTTCCTGCCGACGCTCGACCTCGAGCCGTACCGCGAGAAGCCGGCCGGCTACTACTGGCTCGTGGCGCTCGCCTACCGTGTCGGCGGCGTCGGCGAGACCGCGGCGCGCGCGCCGGGCGCGCTCGCCGCGCTGATCGCGGTGCTCGCGCTCTACGCCTATGCTCTGCCCCGGTGGGGCGTCCGGGCCGCGCTCGGCGCGGGTCTGGTGGCGGCGACGAGCGCGGGGTGGTTCGGCCTCGCGCGCTACGGGAACCTCGACATGACGCTCACCGCCTGCGTGACCGTCGGCGTGCTCTCGGGGCTCGCCTGGCTCGGGCGACCGGCGCCGCGGCGTGCGCCGCTCGCCCCCTACGTCGCCGCGGGGCTCGGCCTCCTGGTCAAGGGCCCGCTCGCGCTCGTGCTGGTCGCCGGACCGCTCGCGCTGTCAGGGCTCGTACGGCGGCCGCGCCCGCGCCTGGGCGAGCTCGGCGCCGTGCGCGGCGCGCTCGTCGTGGCCGCGCTCGGCGCCGCGCTCTGGGTGCCCGTGGCCCTCCTCGACGCGAGCTACCTCTCCGCGTTCGCGGCCACGAACCTCCGCCGCCTGGGCGTCGAGAGCCCCCACACGGCGCCCATCCACTACTATGTCCTCTGGCTGCCCGCGCTGCTCCTCCCCTGGACGCTGTTCGCTCCGGGGCCGCTGGCGCGCGCCGCGCGCGACCCGGGACGGCGCGCGCTCGTCGTCTGGGCGGCGTTCGTGCCTGCAGTGCTGACGCTCGCGCGCGGCAAGCTCGCCACCTACGCGCTGCCCGCGCTCGCGCCGCTGGCGCTGGTCGTCGGGGCGGATCTGGCGAGCGGGCCGCGGGCCGAGGATCGGGCGACGCTCCGGGCGGGCGGCGCGCTGGTGGCGGCAGCGCTCACGCTCGGAGCGGGTGGCGCGCTCTTCGCCGCCCGCGGCTACCTGGCACTCACCGCACGCGCCCTCGTCGCCGTCGCGGCGCTCGGCTGGGCCATCGGCCTCCTCCTCGTGCTGCGCGGCGAGCGCGTGCGCCTCGTCCCGGCAGCGGTGCTGGGAGCGCTCCTCACCTTCTACCCGCTCGCCCTACGCTGGGTGGCGCCGCCGGTCGCGGCCCTGCACAGCGATCGTGAGCTGGCGCGTCGGATCGCCGGCGCCGGACGCCACCCGGTGATCGCCTTCGGCATTCACGACCCCTCGCTCACCTTCTACCTGCGCGCGCCGGTGATCCATACCGCCGACGCGCTGCTGGTGCGCGACCTCTTCGCGCAAGACGGACTCGCCTTCCTGGTCACTGGCCCGCGGCACTTCGCCGAGGTGGAGGCGCTCCTCGGCGCCCGCGCGCAGATCTGGTTCGCGACGCCGCGCCGCCGGCTCTACGCCAACCACCCCTCGAACGGATCGACGTAGCGCGCGTCCGCGCCCAGCTCTTCGGCGATCCCGAGCAACCGGTTGTACTTCGCCGTCCGCTCCGCGCGGCAGGGCGCCCCGGTCTTGATCTGGCCGGCAGCCGTCGCGACCGCGAAGTCGGCGATGAACGCGTCCTCGGTCTCACCCGAGCGGTGCGAGACGACCGAGCGGTAGCCCGCCCCGGCCGCGCGCGCCATCGCGGCGCGCGTCTCGCTCACCGTCCCGATCTGGTTCAGCTTGATGAGGATGGCATTGCCCACCTTCTCCGCGATGCCGCGCGCGAGCAGCTTCTCGTTGGTGACGAAGACGTCGTCGCCGACCAGCTGCACGCGGGAGCCCAGCGCCGCCGTCAGCCGCTTCCAGCCCGCCCAGTCGTTCTCGCCGAGGCCGTCCTCGATCGACACGATCGGGTAGGCCTGGCACCAGCGCTCGTAGAGGGCGACCAGGTCGTCCGCCGTGCAGCGCCGGCCCCCCGACTTGCGGAACACGTAGCCGCCGTCCGCGGCCAGCTCACTCGCCGCCACGTCGAGCGCGAGCGACACGTCGCGCCCCGGGATGAGACCCGCGGCCCCGATCGCCTCGACCAGGAGGTCGAGCGCCTGCTCGTGGCTGGCGAGCGCCGGCGCGAAGCCACCCTCGTCGCCGACCGCGGTCGTCAGCCCGCGCGCTTCGAGGAGCCTGCGCAGCGCGTGGTACACCTCCACGCCCTGCCGGATCGCCTCGGCGAAGGAGGGCGCGCCGTGCGGCACGATCATGAACTCCTGGAAGTCGAGCGGGTTCGTCGCGTGACGCCCGCCGTTGATGACGTTGAGCAGCGGGACGGGCAGCAGCGTCGCCTGCTCGCCGCCGAGCGCGCGATAGAGCGGCCGGCCGGCGGCGGCCGCTGCCGCCCGCGCCGCCGCCAGCGACACGGCGAGCAGCGCGTTCGCGCCCAGGCGCGCCTTGTTCTCCGTCCCGTCGAGCGCGATCAGCTTCGCGTCGAGCGCCGTCTGCTCGGCGGCATCCATGCCGCGCAGCGCGGGCGCCAGCACGTCGTTCACGTTGGCCACCGCGCGGCGCACGCCCTTGCCGCCGTAGCGCCGCTGGTCGCCGTCGCGCAGCTCGATCGCCTCGCGCTCGCCGGTGGAGGCGCCCGAGGGGACCGCACCCGTGCCCGTGCTACCGCCCGCGAGCACCACCGTCGCCTCCACCGTGGGATAGCCGCGCGAGTCCAGGATCTCCCGCGCGCGCACGCTCTCGATCTTCGACATTGCGCTCTCCTCCTGCTACCTCCGGGCGCGCTTGCCGAGCACGACCACCCACACCTCGGAGAGGAGAGGCAGGACGGGGATCACCCGCTCGAGTCGCAGGCCCGCCGCCTCGACCTCGGCGGCCAGCGCGCGGCGGGTGAGCCGCGGGCTGCGCTTGGCAGGGCGGCCGAGCAGGCGCCGGATCCACCGGCCGAGGCTCTTCACGGTGTAGGGATGGCAGACGGTGGCGACCAGCGGCCCGTGCGTGAGCGCAGCCAGCGTGGCGAGCACGCGCGGCCGGCTCTCGGCGGGGAGGTGCATCAGGAAGCGCGCGCACACCACGGCGTCGAAGGTCCCCGGGCGCCACGGCGGCGCTTCCAGGTCGGCGCGCAGGAGGCCGAGCGCGTGGGCGCGTTCGCGCGCCACCTCGAGCATGGCGGGCGAGATGTCCGCGCCGACGATCCTGAACCCCCGCGCCGCGAGGTAGTCGCCGATGATGCCCGTCCCGCACGGCACGTCGAGCACGAGGCGGCGGCCGTCGACGCCGGCCAGCGCACGCGCCAGCGCGCGCTCGAGGAGGCGGAGGTTCAGGCGGCGGACCAGGCCGCCGTAGCGGCGCCGCTCGTAGCGGCGCGCGTCGAGGTGGCGATAGCCCCAGCGCGCGTCGTAGTCCGCCGTCACGGGCGCCGGCATGCGCGGACCGTAACAGCGTGCCGCGCGGGGCGCAATTGCGCGCACCCTCTGGCCGCATGAAGACCGCGGGAGAGGCGGTCCTCCTCGCTGCCGGCTGCCTGGCGCTGTACCTGGCCGGCGCGGCAGCCGTCCCCTTCTACACCCGCGGCGAGCCGCGCGAGGGGCTGGTGGTGCGCGAGATGCTCGCGAGCGGCGAGTGGCTCGTGCCGGCGCGACCGGCCGGTGAGCCGGCGCGGAAGCCGCCTCTCTACTACTGGGCCGCGGCGGGTGCGCTCCGCGCGCTGCCGGAGCGCCCCGAGCTGGCGCTCCGCCTGCCCTCGGCCGTCCTCGCCACGGCGGCGGTGCTCGGCACCTGGGCGACGGCGCGCGCGGTGTGGGGCGCGGCGGCCGGGCTCCCCGCCGCGCTCGTCCTCGCGACCACCTTCGAGTGGACGCGCGCGGCGGCGAGCGCGCGCGTCGACATGGCGCTCGCCGCGGCGCTGACGGCGGTGCTCGCAGGCTGGACGCTCGCGCTCGGGCGCGGCACGCGCGGCGCACCGGCGCTCGCGGCGCTCGGCGCGACGCTCGGCACGCTCGCCAAGGGACCCGTCGCGCTCGTGCTCCCCGCCCTCGCCGCGGCGGGGCTGCTGGTCGCGCGGCGCGGCGTGCGGCCGCTGCGCGTGGTCCCCGTGCTCGGCGCGGCGGCCGTCCTCGCCGGGCTCTGGTACGCGGCCGCCTACGCACGTGAGGGCGGCGCGTTCCTCGACGTGGTCGTGCGCGAGAACTGGCTCCGCTTCGTCGACCCCGAGGGCGCCGCGACCGGGCACGCGCACACCGTGGGCTACCTCGTGCCGCTCGGCCTGGTCGGCCTGCTGCCGTGGACGCCGCTCCTGCCGCTGGCGCGCGTCCCGCTCCGCGAGCGACCGCGGCCGGCGCCGGCCGCCCTCGCGGTGGCGTGGATCGTGACCGGGATGATCTTCTTCTCGCTCGCGGCTGCGAAGCGGAGCGTCTATCTCCTGCCGCTCCATCCCGCCGTCGCGCTCCTCGTCGGTGCGGGCGTGGCGGCGGCCGACGGGCAGCCCGGGCGGCTGATGCGTTTCGGGGCGGCGCTCTACGCGCCGGCAGCG
>Ga0137388_10002612_pt1 | contig 11376 bp, 14 predicted proteins | sample 15con2h14AmetaG_FD_104644 | JGI IMG/M metagenome (GOLD analysis project Ga0137388, IMG submission 104644) | Vadose zone soil microbial communities from Angelo Coast Range Reserve, California, USA - 15con2h1.4A metaG | ecosystem: Environmental > Terrestrial > Soil > Vadose zone > Saprolite...
AACTAGAGCAGGCAGGATGTGTACTCACCGAGGAAGGCCAGAACGGGCCACTTGCCTGGAATACCTGGACATTGAAAGAAGACGCCGAACAATGGCATGGCTTCTTCTTTATCCTGAAAGAACTAGATCAAGAGTACTACCTCAATTTGAGGATGAAGAGTGACAAAGGAGGCAAGACAACAACTGAAAGGTAGTTCTCCTACCCCGTATGAAAGGCTGTACGAGCTGACCTCGCGATAAGAAACTATAGCAAGTAGCCACACTGACGGGAGCAGCTTTTGATGATCTCCTTTTTGTGTCGCAAGCGTTCTTTGGCTTGAATGAGCTTGCGATGCAACTGATCGAGATCACAACAACAGACATTGCCCAACTCCACTCGCTTGAGGTAATTCCAGATGCCCTCATCGGGGTTGAGATCAGGCGCATAGCCGGGCAGTTGCTCCAGATGCAAACGTTTGGCCGCCCCGCGCTTGAGAAAGTCCTTAATCTCGTGAGCGCGGTGAATGGGCGAACCATCCCAAATGAGCACAATCTTGCCGGAGATCTTGCGTAAGAGGATGCGCAAGAACCCCACCACGGCTTCGGCATCATAGGCAGTGGGACGCACTTGCAGAAACAATCGTCCATCCAGAGTAATACCACTGATCGCCGAGAGGTGATCACGCGTGAGTTTGACTCGCAGCACTGGCGTCTGCCCGCGTGGAGCCCAGGTGCGCACCGCCATCGGTAACAGATAAAAGCCCGCTTCGTCTACCCAGATGATGGTCGCTTTCTCTTGATCGGCTTTTTTTTATTTCTGGCCAGCGCTCATCCGACCACTTTTTGATGGCCTCATCGTTGCGCTGACTGGCTCGCTCCACCGGCTTCTGACGACTCCAACCCGCTTCACGCATCAGCTTGCCGACATGATCGCGGTGATAGCGCACCCCGAAAGTCCGTTTGATCACCTCGGCCACCCGACTCGCAGTCCAGACATCTCCTCGAAATCCGTACGCCTCTGCTCCTTTGGCTAACAATGTAGGAATTTGCGCCTTCTGTTCCGCCGTTAAGCGGGGACTTACTCCTTTAGGTGGATGCGCTTTGAGGGCTTCTTCGCCTCCTTCTCGCCCTCGTTTGATCCAGTGGCTCACTGCTCCCTCGCTTACTCCCAGGGCGACGGCTATGTCTTTTTGTTGCCAGCCTTCCTCTCTTAGTTGCCACGCTCGTTTTCGTCTTTCTTCTCGCCAATCGGCTTTCTTTGGTGCTCCCATGCCCTCTATCGTATCATACTTGTCTTCCTTCTGCCGATGTCAGTAGGTAAGACGGCAGGACTGAAACCGAACAGCATGGGCAGGTTTGCTCTATGGAGTGACGCAAAGAGTCCCCTTACGTCAAGTGGAGCCAGGTGGAGTGTCTGACGCCGCCAGGCGTTGAGTGCCTCATGCAGAAACAGCCAAGTGAGCTGCTCGAAACAGGCGTAGGTGAAGCGATTGTATCATCCGCCCAGCGGGAGAGCAGGTGCTCTGTTGAGAGGGAATGCACTTGTTGGAGTCATTGCGGGCTGACAGGCTGCCACAATGGCTGGAATGCCCAGTTCCTCCGCAACATGGGGCGCAGCAAAAAGAACCGCAAAGGAATAGAGCAGCATGTCGGCCCCCTGGGACAGTTCAAGAGTCGTCTGCCATGAGAGCCGCAAAAATTCCCTTTGCACCCGTTGTTGTTGTCTGGAGAGGTGCTTTTCAGCGGATGTCTCGGAGTGACCTCCCTCCTCGGCTTCGCGTCTGACGATTGCTCGCAGTTCCCAATTCGTCGTGACACAGGGCAACCCATATGATGCGACAAACGGCCGAAAATCTGCAGTCGTGCCTATGGAAATGTCAAAGCCTGCCTGCTGTAATCCCAGTCCCAGCGCCATATAGGGCTGAACATCGCCTTGTGACCCCAACGCGAGCAAGCGGATATGCCTCACACGTTTTGTTGAGCTGGACATACTTTGCTCCTTTCACTGTCCGTTGTGCGCTACGAGAGGAGGACTGTATTTGCATGACTGTCCCTTTCTTCTCATAGAAACAAGACAACAGAACATCAATACATGTATATGACTGGATGCATTCGCCTGCACTAGTTAAACTAGGCGGCCCTTGAAAGCGTGCCTGTCGCCTGAGCTACGGTTGGAGCAGACGAAGGAGCATCTGGGCATCAGGTAAATTTCCGTCCGTGTGATCCTGTTGAAATGCAGCTTCTATGGCGAACCCTTGCAGACAAGACTGGATAGCAATGACTAACTGGTCAGGGTTCCTAGCAACCACCTGTCCTGCCTCTTGTCCCTCCACAATGAGCCGCCGCAGCTCGTGATGAGAAGCTCGACTCAATTGGTAGACGAGTCTTCGCAGTTCCTGATGCGCAGGTTCGTTGATCAGGATCTGGGTCATGAACAGGATGATTTCCGGGCGTTTACACACCCACGCCATGGAGCGAGAAAGCCACCACTCAAGACGCTCCCATGGCGTACCTGGCATCTCCAGAGCGGCCTTCGCATGTTGAGCACTCGCCTCCATCTCCCGTTGGATGAGCGCTGTAAAAATGGCCTCCTTATCGGGAAAGTAGTGGTAGACAGAGCCATAGCCCATGTCAGCTGCAGCCGCAATATCGGCCATCCTGGTCGTGGTCAGACCTTTCTGGACAAAGACCGGTAAGGCAGCCGAGAGGATGCGTTCCTTCTGTGCTTCGTGAAGACGTTGATTGGCTTGAGGAGAACGTGGCGACATCTGTTCCCTTTCTATTCGATTGATATATCGATCTAAAAACCAGGAAAAGTGGTACTGCCATTGGATATGGTGGATAATTCGACCAGCCCCTTCGAACGCATTTCGGTCTGGTTTTCCCCTCATTCGACTATACAGGTAAGCCACTTCATCCAGTAGCCCCCACCCCTCCCCTGCTTTCATCTTCGCCAAGCCGCCCACGGCCATTTCGCTGGGCGTTTTCTCGCTTCATCCACGCTCAAATTTTTAAGCATGGCACCGGCGGCAGGGGATCACACAGCACTTCCTGCACTGTCCACCGGCGGTTGGTTCTCCCCGCTGCCATCGCTGGGGTACGGTGCCGGTAGCGTTGCGCCACAAGCTTGCCACCTCGCTCTCGCGGCTGCACGAGCGCCAGTCGGAGCGATGCATGGGGACGCACAAAATGATAGTAGGCCCGCCACCATTGCAGGTGAGCCAGAAGTTGTGGCGCTTGCTGGGCTGTGGCCCAGGTGCGGCGTGCCAGAGCTGCCACCCCATGACGGACGGTCAGATTCACCCGCTCGATAAAAGCGGTGTTCAGCCGTCCAGAGAGGGCCAGTCCCTACAAGGCGGCCTTGAGAGCTGCGCATGTCCCAAGGCGCATCACGTATGTGACCCGCACCACCTTACGTCGCCGGTAGCTTTTTTTCACCTGGCCGTACATCAGGCCAGCTGCCACCTGCCACTGGCGTGCTTTCCGCCCTCGACGGCCCACCTCTAGCCACTGTCCAAAATGGGCTGTCAGGGCATAGAAGTACAAATTTAAGCCATCACTGGTGAAGATCGGGAGGCAGCCAGGGGCCAAGAACTGTCGCAGGGAGTTGATGACCCTATGCGCCACGTTTTGCGTGCGGGGACCCAGATGGAGCACGGGAATAACCTTCGTGCAGGGATCGATTGCCAGCCACAACCACAGGACCTGTTTGTAGCTGCGCAGCCTGGTGCGCAGTTCATCCAACTGGAGGTGCGGGAGCTGGAGGTTGCAGAAGTAACGCTCGTGCAAGGTCTGAGCGTGCTCGCCAGCGCGGGACAGCCAGGTAGTGATCGTGGCTTGCCGGTAGCCGAAGACACGCTCTGCGGCAGAGGGATCCAGCCCACGAGCCGAGCGCCGTCAGCACGACTGCGACCTGATGGGAGGGAGTTTTCAGGCGGTACAAGGGGGTGTAGCGCCGAGCACTGAACGTGGTGTGACAGGCCTGGCAACGAAAGGTCTGGATCTGCTCAGCGCGACCATGTGTGCCATCCCCAACCAGGGCGTGGATGTGAGCGTCTGTGATGCCGAAGTACGGGCACTGGTGATTGGGACAGGCGAAGCCCTGGGTATTTATCCGTTTCGGAGTTCCACGCCGGCTTTTGACCTCACGCCAGGGGCGCACAGGAAGGGGTGCTGGTCCCACACCCGATGAGAGGGTGGAGGAGAGGCGGCAGGCTGAACAATCAAGTGGGGTGCGTGGCTTGAGGAGGCGTTGAATCGTGGTGTGTATGGCCCCTACTCTTGAGTGGGGAGGGTTCTGATGGAGCCAGTACAGGTGCCAATGCCACGCCAGGCAAAGTATGAGGAAGAACAAGAACACATGAAAGACCATAAGGATCCTCCTTGCTTGAAATGAGGAGAACGGATAGCTTCCTTAGAAGGATAAGCAGGATCGATGGGAAGAGTCAAGCTGTTAGGAGAGAATACTGAATTATCCACCATCGATAGAGGTAGTACCCACACCACGTTGGCCGCCCATCAGGCCGAGCTGGAAGCCGTGAAGCATCTCCTGAGGAGATAATGCTGCCAGGCTCATTCCTTTCTCCCCCTGCCCCGATGGTCTGCCAGGGAGCCGGCCAGTCCGTTGCTGGAGCAGCAAGGCCGTGGCCTGTGGTTCAGCTGTCACGAGGATGAACATCCCGCTCTCGCACCACGCCGTTTGCAATGACGCTGCTAATGACGCTGCCGGTGACGCGCCCATGACGCTTCATCCGTATACTGTAGTTCATGATCGGATGGAAGGTGGAGGCAAGCCAGGGTGCCGATGGAGCATTGCGCTCCAGCAGCTATGCTCAGGACATTCTCTTAATAAAACGAAAAAGGAGCAAACGAGTATGGCTGGTCAGGAAAGCAAAATGTAGCGGAAAACGGAGCTTGTCGGGACCTCCTCCGTGGGGTTCGATGACGGTGCGAAGCGGGCCGTCGAACGTGCAATGAAGACGCAGCGCAATGTCACGTGGTTTGAGATCAAGGAGCAGCGAGGCCGGATTACGAGTTGTGGCGAGATTGAGTATCAGGTGACGCTTGAAATAGGATTCCTGCTCGAGGAGCCCAGTGGCTAGTGATGGGGTACACCATGAGCTAGAGCGAAGGCGAGGGCGCTAGCTTCCCGACTCACAAATGGATGCGACGGAGTGAGAAAAGTTATGTCGCCGGTACGTGGGGCTGATCGGGTTTGTCCCACCGCGCATCCAGGCTCGTCCTGATCTGCACCATTCTGCAGTATAGGCATCGTCAACTGACCTCCTGGACGAGGGAGTGAGGGTCATCTGAGGTCAGTTTACCCTACTTTTATAAATGAGGAAAGGCTCTCATTGTGTTGCCACATGCAATGCGCTTCAATCTTGACGTAACTGCGGCCCAATTGGCACAAGCTGCTGAAGAAAGGAGGGAACAAGAACAATACTATTTCGGTACAATACATTGCACCCCTACATTGATGTTCACTGTTCCAGTGTACCAGGAGGTTAGCTATGGCAGTTAATACAATGGACTACAATAGTAAAGATCTGATGCTCGACGTCGTTCGCACAGAGCGTGCAAAGTTCTTCAACATCGTTGATGATCCCAAAAACTGGAAGGTGCAGACCCGTGCCAGCGAGTGGAAAGTGCAGGACATGGTTGGTCACATGATTGATGTGACCGAGGGCTACCTGGAGCGCTGGGACATGGCTCGCAAGGGCGAACCGGCTGGTTCACTTGGTTTGCAGGTTATGGGTGATACACTCAACAAAAACGCCCAGGCACTCCGCAGGCTGCCGCGTGAAGAAGCCATTGCCCGGCTCAAGGCCGATTCGGATAAAATGCTCGCTGTTTTCGATTCCCTCACACCTGCAGAATGGAGTGGTTTCCTTGTCACCCATTACTTCATGGGTCCACTGCCCACACTCTTCTATCCTGCTTTCCATGTCATGGACTACGGTGTTCACACCTGGGATATGCGCTGGGGGCTGGGCGATAAGGATGGCAAACTGGACGAACGCGCAGCAGGTGTGCTCGTCCCATACATGTTCGTCCTCATGCAATCCACGGTGGATGAGAAATCCGTTAAAGGACTGGACATTGAGTATGGAATCAAGGTCGATGGTGAATGGGGGGGGCAATGGCGTGTCAGAGTCAAGGACGGCAAATACAGCGCTACGCCAGCCGACAGCCTGGAGGGAGTACCAGCTGTTTTTCACTTCAAAGATGCTTCAGACTTTGTGCTTACCACCTTCCAGCGCATCGAGGGCGGAGAGGCAACGGGCGATCCCAAGGTGATTGATAAAGTCCGGCACATGTTCTTCAGGATATAGGTAACGTACTGGAGTAGCACCATAGATCAAGTTCCTAGGATGGAGGAATTACCATGTCGAAAATACAAGTACAGGGCATTCATCACATTACCTTTGTCGGTTCCAATCGCGAGGCGACCATTGACTTCTACGAGGGCATACTTGGTATGCCGCTCGTGATCGACCAACCTAACCTGGATGTCCCAGGAGAAACGCATCTCTATTTCGATGCCGGAGATGGGCGACTGGTCACCTTCTTTGTTCGACCAACGCGCGAGAACGATCCCACTGCCAATCCTGAGGGTATTGGCAATCTTCATCACCTGGCACTCACCGTCTCGCGTTCGACCTACACGCAGGTAGCCCAACGGTTGAATGAGCGTAGCATCTGGAACACAGGCAACATTGACCGTGGCTTCATGGACTCGATCTACTTCAGAGATCCGAACGGACAGTTGCTTGAATTAGCCTGCTATAAGTTCGTTCCACCGGAAGGCTACACCTATGGTGATGTACTGGTCACAGCGCAGCGTATACGGATGGCAGCTGGTGCTCCGTTCATTCATGACGAGCATCTGGCCGACGCCATCGCTGAATTGATCGGACGCAAGGCTATTTCCCTGACAGGTACCGAGCTGCCAAAAGCAGAGGAAGCGAAGTCAGCACTGACAAAGGAGAAAGAAGGCGAAGTCGAGCTGGAAATAAGCTAACTATTCACTAGCAAAGGTGTAACAATACACTTCTCTTCCTTCACTGTAATGTGGCCTTGTAGAGAATTTCCCGTAGCACATCATGTAGTGGGTTTTCTGTAAGAGAAGATACCTGAGAGGAAGGCACTACTTATGCTAAAAACCTGCACTACCTGGCAGCGAACACTCGTTTTCTTGCTCTTAGCATTGGCGCTCATGCTCTCAGCCTGTGGCGGTAGTCAATCATCAACAACGGGAGCAGCACCATCGCCAACACCGACACAGGCCCCAAAAGGGTCGATTCCTTCGTCCCTTCCTACCCTCATGGTCATGGCGATGGACTACAAGTTCCAGATCCCTGCCACAGTGAATGCTGGACTGATGGTGGTCACCTTTATGAACGATGGGAAAGAGCCACATGAACTTTCCTTTGTTCGCATCAACGATAGCGTGACTGTGCAGCAGTACAAGGCGCAATTGGAGGCGTTTCCTCCCAAGGCGTTCACCATGTCGAAGTGGCGTGGTGGTGCCGCAACGATTATGCCTGGTCAAAGCGAGCGCGTCGTCATTAACCTTGACCCAGGACAATATGCATTGATCTGTTTTGTGGAAAGTCCCAATGGAATGCCTCATTTTGTAGAGGGGATGTTTACGCCTTTCAAAGTCGTTGCAAGTGCGAGTCAGACCACCGAACCAACAGCCGATGCCGAGGTTAGTATTAAAATGTACAACTTTACCTTACCAACGATAAAGGCTGGGACGATGATTCTGAAAGTCACGAATAACGACAACACAGGGCATGAGATGAACCTCCTCAAGCTCGCCGATGGCAAGACAATACAAGACGTCAAGGCATTTTTGCATCAAAAGAAGGGGCCCCCACCACTGAATGCCCAAACATACGGTCCCGCGCCTTATACCTATGCCGGAGGCATCCAACCGATTGAGCCGGGCCTGTCAAATTGGGTGGAGTTGAATCTCGCGCCAGGCAATTACGTAGCCGTCTGTTTTGTCCCCGAGATAGCGGGCATTTCGCATGTGGACGAGGGAATGATCAAAGAGTTTACCGTGCAGTAACAAAACTACGAGGATAGGAGGGTACGCTCACAAAGTAGAGTGTACTCTCCCCACTTCTTTTAGCGAGGCGTAAATGATAGATAAACGTCTACCTTTGAAAGAGGCCATCGCCAAGTATGTACATGATGGGATGTCGGTGGCAATTGAGGGCTTCACCGCCTTCATCTGCTTCGCCGCCGGGCATGAGATCATTCGCCAACGCCGCCGCGACTTGACACTGATTCGGATGACGCCCGACCTGGTCTACGACCAAATGGTCGCAGCAGGCGTAGCGTGCAAGATGGTGTTCAGCTACCTGGGCAACCCTGGCGTTGGCCCATTGCATTGCCTTCGTCGTGCCGTCGAAAAAGGCATTCCTGCTCCACTTGAACTTGAAGAATACTCCCATTATGGCATGGTAGGGCGCTACATCGCCGGAGCAACGCGCCTCCCTTTCTTCCCGTTGCAGAGCTACCTCGGCTCCGATATGCCCTGTGTCAATGACCAGATTAAAGTTATTGAAAGCCCCTATGGGAATGGCAAAGTGGCCGTGGTGCCCCCACTCAACCCGGATGTGGCAATTATCCAGGCACAACGGGCCGATAAGCAGGGGAACACTCATCTGTGGGGACTACTTGGTGTGCAGAAAGAAGTGGCCTTTGCGTCCCACAAGGTGATTATCGTCGTGGAGGAGGTTGTAGATGAGGCTGTGATCCGTGCTGATCCTAACCGCACACTTATTCCCGGTCTTATTGTCGATGCGGTGGTACAGGTACCTTACGGAGCCCATCCCTCCTATGTCCAGGGCTACTATGATCGCGATAATGCCTTCTACCTCCAGTGGGATGCGCTCTCTCGCGATCCTGACCAGGTACAAGCCTGGCTGGACGAGTGGGTCTACAGCGTTGCTGATCACGCCGAGTACGTGCGCAAGTTGGGACCGCAAACACTTGAACGCATTAGACCCGGTAGCGCACCTGCTGCCTCAGTAGAGTATGGAGCATATCGATGAGCGAAGGAAATGCACAAAGAGGATATACCCCTTCCGAGATGATGATCGTTTCGGCGGCACGTGCACTGGCTGGCGTGCGCACCGTCTTTGTCGGTGTGGGCCTGCCCAATATTGCCTGCAATTTAGCCCGTTACACCGTCGCACCTAATCTTGAACTGATTTATGAGTCGGGCGTCTATGGTGCGCAGCCAGCCCGTCTACCGCTCTCCATTGGCGACCCTACGCTCGTGACTGGAGCAACCTCGGTCATTTCTATGGCCGACCTGTTTGGCCTATATCTCCAGCGCGGCCTGGTCGAGGTGGCTTTGCTGGGGGGAGCGCAGATTGATCGCTATGCCAATCTGAACAGCAGTGTGATCGGCAGCTATACAACCCCCAGGACCAGGCTGCCAGGAAGTGGTGGAGCCTGCGAGATTGCGATCAATGCACAGCGTGTCTTCATCATCATGCACCTTAAGAAGCGTGCTTTTGTCGAGCGGCTGGACTTTCTCACCAGTCCGGGTCACCTGAGCGGTGGAGATGCACGACAAGCGCTTGGCATGCCAGGCCGAGGGCCGGAACTGGTCATCACAGACATGGCCATCTTTCACTTTGAGAATGCAGAGCGCGAGATGCAACTGGCCTCGCTCTATCCAGGTGTCACCTTGGAACAGGTGCAAGCTGAGATGGGGTGGCAAGTGAGATTGGCCGAGAGGATCTCGGAGGCAATCTCCCCAACCAACGAGGAGTTACAGCTGATTCGCGTGCAACTGGATCCGACCGGGATGTATTCCAAGAGCGCACGAGAAGCTCCTGGCCAGCGACGGTTTGGCGGGTTTCGCCCGGAATAATACGGTGAGGCCGAGTTGATTCTTGAGACGAATCTGGTACATGGGCATCGCTCCTCCTTCCCAGCGTCGCTATTGTCTCATGCGCTTCAAGCGGGGGTACTGTGGCGTCCACATCATTGCAGTAATCCGTCGCTCCAACTCGTCTTCGGAGGATTGTTCCGCGACACCTGCCTGCTGAGTCGCTTTCCCTACCGCCAAGGCAACACGGCGTGCCACCTCACGCACGTCTTCGATCTCCGGATATAACGAGGCGTTTGGGTCCTTGTATGCCGGTGAGCATTCGCTCAAGGCACGCGCTGCCGCGAGAAACATCGCGTCTTTGACAAAGCGTGCTTGCGAGGCAATGACGCCAAGGCCAACGCCAGGGAAAACGAACATATTGTTGCACTGACCAATGGGGATTGTCCCTCCATTGTACTTCACCGGTGGGAAGGGACTTCCCGTGGCTACCAGGGCCCGTCCTTGCGTCCAGGCGATTATGTCCTCCGGGTAGGCCTCGCTCTTCGAGGTGGGATTGGAGAGCGGAAAGATGATGGGGCGTGCGACATGCTGGGCCATCTCACCGAATTGCCTCACCAAAGATATTACTTTTGACAGGGTAGTTGCCTCATGGATAATGTAACCCAACGTCTGTTTGTTCCTACAGCGGAGGGTCAAGAAATGAGGTCACATGTGAGCTATCGAGCTAAACGAGAATTGGTATGCCAGATTGCCCCTCGGTATCGGGAGGCATCATCAGCCCTCAAGGAGGTCATCCTTGACGAGTTTGTCGCCGCTACAGGATATGCCCGCAAATACGCCATCCGGTTGCTGAATCATCCTGTCGACCTCAAGCTCACCATCGAGCGTCCACGTTCGCCCCACTACGGACCAGAAGTCCAACAGGCGCTCCACCTGGCATGGACTGCCGCCAATCACATTTGCGCCAAACGCCTGATTCCCTTTCTGCCCCTGCTGGTAGAGTCGCTGGAACGGCATGGACATCTTCAGCTGAGCGAGGCGTGTCGCTCCCAACTGCTCTCCATGAGTCCAGCGACCGCTGATCGGATGGTGCGTTCCTACCGAAAACAAGGTCCACACGGGATCTCGACCACCAGATCAGGAACGCTGCTCAAAAAACAGATCCCGATCCGCACCTTCCACGATTGGAATGAAGCCAAGCCAGGCTTCCTGGAAGCAGACTTAGTCGCTCATTGTGGCACACAGGCTGAGGGAGCCTACTTGTACACGCTTACGCTCACCGATGTTGCCACCGGTTGGACCGAATGCCTTCCCCTCCTCAATCGGAGTCAGGATGCCGTCATTGTCGCACTGAAACGAGCACGGCAATTGCTCCCTTTTCCCATCTTGGGAATAGACACTGACAATGGAGGAGAGTTCATCAATATTGAACTGGCGGCCTACTGTGAGCAAGAACACATCACCTTCACGCGGGGACGCCCTCAACGCAGTAATGATCAATGTTACGTAGAGCAGAAAAATGGACAGATCGTGCG
>Ga0137388_10002614_pt1 | contig 11374 bp, 9 predicted proteins | sample 15con2h14AmetaG_FD_104644 | JGI IMG/M metagenome (GOLD analysis project Ga0137388, IMG submission 104644) | Vadose zone soil microbial communities from Angelo Coast Range Reserve, California, USA - 15con2h1.4A metaG | ecosystem: Environmental > Terrestrial > Soil > Vadose zone > Saprolite...
AGCGCCTCCTCGCCGGCGTTGAGGTCGGGCAGCCGGCTGGTGGCGAGCCCGAGCCGGCGCGCCCGCATCAGGATCGACTCGGGCCGGTGCTCGGGTGCGAGCGCGGCGGGCGTCATCACGAGGCGAGTGACGTTGGTGCCTCGCGCGGCGAGGTCGGCGACCGCGCGGTCGAGATCCTCCATCTCGCCCAGCACGGGCACGCCGCGGATCGCCTGGCCGCGATCGGCGCGCGAAGGCGAGAGAATGCCGACCGGCTGGATCTTGCTCACCGCGCCGCTCTCGATCGCGCGCAGCAGCACCTCGGCGTCGGCGGCACGGCCGAGCACGAGGGTCGGCATGGTCTGCGCGGCGCGCGCGTGGTGCAGCGTGCGGGTGTAGCGGAAGTAGCGATAGGCGATGCGTGAGCCGGCGAGGAACGCCACCTGCAGGAACCAGTAGAGCGCAATCGTGATCTTGCCGAAGAAGAAGCCGCCGAACACGTTGGGCGCGACCAGCACGTAGTCGAGCACGAGCAAGGTGAGCGCCAGCACGCCGGCGGCGCGCGCGATGGTCATGAGGTCGGGCAGCGAGGTGAAGCGCCACTTCACCTTGAACAGGCCGAAGAACGCGTAGACCACGCCCGCATAGGCGACGAAGGCCGGCAGCACGATCATGAGCAGCGGCCAGCGCGGGGCGAGCCCGGCATCCTCGAAACGGATGTAGAAGCTCGCAAGCACCGCCGCGGCGGTGGCGATGAGATCATGCGCCAGGATCAGCCCCATGCGCGGGGTGAAATTCTTGAGCCAAATCATCGTCTTGCTTGGGCGCTCCGGTGGCGCGGCCCCATCCATACCGGCCTTTGTACCATGGCGCTACCTCCCCGGCGCGGCGGCCAGCGCCTGCTCCGCCGCCATCAGCACCTGGCGCGGCGACATCTCGTCGAGGCACTGGCTGTGGCTCGCGATGTGGCGGTCGCAGCCTTCGCCTTGGCACGGCATGCAGGGCAGCGGGTTCTGCACCAGCCACACATTGCCGCGGTGCTGGATGGTGCCCGCGGCCGCCCAGGGTTCCGTCAGCCCGTGCGCCGGCCACGGCCCCCACAGGCGCGGATCGGTCGGACCATAGAGCGCCACCACCGGACAGCCGCTCGCGGCGGCGAGATGGGTGACCGAGGTGTCCGGCCCCACATAGAGCCGCGCCTGCGCGAGGAGCGCCGCGATCTCGGGCCAGCGCAACTGGCCGTCGAGCCGGCGCACATGCGGTGCGTCGTGCCAGACCTCGTCGAGATAGGCGCGATCGGACGGTCCGCCGGTCGCCACCACGCCGAGGCCGCGATCGCGCAACGCATCCGCGACCGCGCGCCATCCCGCATGTGTCCATTGCTTGTAGCGAAACATCGGCGCCGCATGGATCACCGCGTAGGATCCGGCGATCGCCTTCCCGGGCTCGACCATTCCCGCCGGACACGTCACTTCGGGCACGCGCGCGATCCCGAGCGCATCGGCGAGACGCAGCATCTCCTCGACGCGGTGCATACCGGACACTGCCGTGACCGACCGATGCAGCAGGCGGCGCTTGATCCAGTTGCCCGGCCACACCGGCCCGGCATGGCGGCGGCCGGCGATAAGCGCGAACAACGTCGGCCGGTCGCCGCTCTGGGTCGAGACCGCGAGGTCGTAGCGCTTGAACAGGCGCGCGGCGAGCGCAAGCGTCTGCAGATGCGTCGGCCGCGGCGGCATGGTCACGACGCGGTCGATGTCCGGATTGCCGTCGAGAATGCCGGCAGTGTCCGCGAAGGCGAGCACGTCGATGCTCGCCTGCGGCCAGGCGCGGCGCATGCTGCGGATGAGCGGCGTTGTCAGAAGAACGTCGCCGATCCGGCGCAAGGCGACGACGAGAATGCGCGGCCGCGGCGGAAGCGCGATCGGACCGTTACTGGACATGCTTGGCGGCGTCCGTCGCCTCGATGAGGCGCGACAAGCCCTGCCGCGCCCGCACGCGCTTGCCGTCCAACAGATCGGCGAGCTGCTGCTCGTTCTCGGGCAGGCGCGAGCGGTCGGCTTCGGGATGCCAGAGATGCAGCACGCCGGTCGCGAAGCGGCCGTCCTTGCGCAGCACGCCGCTGCGGATCAGGCGCACGAAGATGTCGGAATCCTCGCGGCCCCAGCCCGTGAAGGCGGCGTCGAAGCCGTCGACCTTGTCGAGGTCGCTGCGCCAGAACGCCATGTTGCTGCCGCGCGCGCCGCGCCAGCGGTGCGGATGCAGCTTGCGCAGGCTGTCGATGCGCAGGTCGAGCAACGGCGCGAAGCGGTTGACGTTGCGGCGCGCGCGCTCGGTGATCCAGTTGGCAAAACCCCATTTCTCCGGCTCGAGCGCTTCGAGCAGGATGCGCTCGGTCAGCTCGCGCGACAGCAGGATGCGGTTGCCGGTGACGAACCAGCCCGGCTCGGCGAGGCGGCGATGCGCGGCGACGAAATCCGGCCGCGCGATGCAGTCACCGTCGAGGAAGATGCAATAGGCGCCAGTGCTGGCGCGGATCGCCCGGTTCCTGATCTCGGCGAGGCGGAAGCCGCGATCGGCATGCCAGACATGCTGAAGCGGCACCGGCATGCGCCCCGCCCATTCGCTCACGACACGCGCGGTGGCAACGTCCGAGCCATCGTCGGCCACCAGCAGCTCGAAATTCTCGTCGGTCTGGCGCGACAGCGAGCGCAGCACCGCGCCGAGCGCGTCCGCGCGGTTGTAGGTCGCGACGATGATCGAGATCAGGTCAGCCACGGCGGCGCCCCGCAAGCCAGGCCTTCATGTAGCGGTAGTAGGTGCCCTCGGCGTTGGCGACCGCGAGCAGAAAGCCTTCGCGGCCGTCGAGAAAGCCAAGGCGCAGCACATAGGCGCGAAAGAACGACCACAGGCCGTGGGTGATGCCGCTCGCGAACGAGACGCGGCGCCCGCTCGCGATCAGCATCTCGGCGCCGGCGGTCGAGTAGCGGTCGATGCGCGAGATCGCCTGCTCGAGCCGCGTCACCGAATTGTGCTGGAGTTGCTCGCTCAGGCGCGCGACCGGGCCGTCGCAGATCACCCGCTCGTGCACGAGGTCGTCGGAGAACCGCGCCTTGCCGCGGCGAAACAGGCGCAGCACATGATCCGGGAACCAGCCCGAATGGCGCATCTCGCGCCCCACGAAGCTGGAGAGCCGCGGGATCTCGTAGCCGTCGGCGCGGCCGTCGGCGATCGCGCCCTCGATCTCGCGCGCGAGCGCCGGCGAGACGCGCTCGTCGGCGTCGATCGACAGCACCCAGTCGCCCTGCGCGAGGGAGAGCGCAAAATTCTTCTGCGCGCCGAAACCCTGCCAGTCGCGGGCGACGACGCGCGCGCCCTTCTCGGCCGCGATCGCGGCGGTCGCGTCGGTGCTGCCGGCGTCGACCACGACGCGCTCGTCGCAGAACGCGAGGCCGTCGAGACAGGCCGCGATGTTCGCCTCCTCGTTCCTGGTGATGATGATGGCGCTCAACCGCGGCACCGGCGTCCTCCGGTTCACGCTTTGACTTTCGGCCCCGGCTTCTTTGCCTTCGCGGCTTTGCCCGCGGCCGCCGGCTTTCCTGACCGGCGCACGATGCTGGTCGTCGAATGACCGGGCAAGAGATCGACCAGCACCACCTCGCCGCCGTCCGCCTCGACCACCTCGCGGCCGACCACCTCGTCCTTGCGATAGTCGCCGCCCTTGACCAGCACGGTCGGACGCAGCCGCTTGATGAGGTCGAGCGGCGTGTCCTCCTCGAACACCACGACGAGGTCGACCGCTTCGAGCGCGGCGCGCACGCCGGCTCGCGCGTGGGCGTCTTGGATCGGCCGCCCCTTGCCCTTGAGGCGACGCGCCGAGGCGTCGCTGTTGAGCCCGACCACCAGGCGGTCGCATTCGGCGCGCGCCTTGGTCAGCACCTTGACGTGGCCGGGATGCAGCAGGTCGAAGCAGCCATTGGTGAAGCCGACGCGCAGCCCCTGCGCGCGCCACGCACGCACGCGCTCGTCGGCGACCACCCAGTCGAACACGATCTTCTCCTCGGCCGCGAGCGCGGCGGCGGGCAGGATGCGCGCGCGCAGCTCCATGGCGGATGCGGTCGCGGTGCCGCGCTTGCCCACCACCACCGAGGCCGCCGCGTTCGCGGCGCGCATCGCCGACTCGAAATCGGCGCCGACCGCGAGCAGCGCCGCGAGCGCCGCCACCACGGTGTCGCCCGCGCCCGACACGTCGCGGATGCGCACCGGGTAGGCCGGCACGTGGACGGGCTGCGCGCCCTTGACGTGCAGCAGCATGCCCTCCTCGCTCAGCGTGACCAGCACGGCGCGGCTCGCCACCATGCGCGCCAACTCGGCGGCGGCGGTCGCGATCTCCTGCTGGCTCGCCACCGGCCGGCGCGTCGCCTCGCCGAGCTCCTTGCGGTTCGGCGTGATCACGGTCGCGCCCTTGTAGATGGAGTAATCGAGCGCCTTGGGATCGACCACCACGGGCTTGCCGAGCTTGCGCGCGCCGTCGATCACGGCGCGGATCACCCGCGGCGTGAGCACGCCCTTGGCGTAGTCCGAGATCACGATCGCGCCGGAACGCGGCAGCATCGCCTCGACGAGGTCGATGACCTCGGCCTCGACGTCGGGATCGACCGGCTTCACCGTCTCCCAGTCGGCCCGCAGCAGGTGCGTGGAATAGTGCTCGGAGACGAAGCGCACCTTGCGGGTGGTCGGCCGCGTGCGATCGGTGACGAGATGCGGCTCGATCGTCTTGCGAAACTGGCCGAACGCCGCGCGCACGGCGTGCCCGGTGTCGTCGGCGCCGATCACCCCGACGAAAAGGCAGCGTGCGCCGAGGCTCGCGATGTTGCGCGCCACGTTGCCGGCCCCGCCGATCACCTTCTCGTCCCGCCTCGCCGCGATGACCGGCACGGGCGCCTCCGGCGACACGCGCGACACCTCGCCATAGACGAACTCGTCGAGCATGAGATCGCCGATGCAGAGCACGGTCTGCCCGGAAATCCGCTCGATGGCCGTCTCGATGTCGTACATGCGGTTTCTTCGTCTCACCGATAGCGGTCGGGCGTGTCGAGATACGAGACGACGTAACGCCTGACCGCGTCCGCGAGCGGCGTGAAGCCTGCGTTATAGCCGGCGCGGCGCAGATTTTCGACCGAGGCCCGCGTGAAATACTGATAGCTGTCGCGGATCGCATCCGGCATGTCGACGTATCGGATGTCGGGCTTGCGTCCGAGCGCGGCGAACACCGCGGTGATCAGGTCGCGAAACGTTTCCGCCTTGCCGGTGCCGACATTGAAGATGCCGGACACTTTGGGCGTGTCGAGGAGCCAGCGCACCACCGCGACGGCGTCGTCCACGAAGATGAAATCGCGGCGCTGCTCGCCGTCGCCGATACCGGCGCGGTGCGACTTGAACAGCATCACCGGCCGTCCCGCCTTGGCGTCGTCGAAGCGCTTGGCGATCAGGCTCATCATCTCGCCCTTGTGGTACTCGTTCGGGCCAAAGACGTTGAAGAATTTCAGGCCCGCCCATTGCGGCGGCAGCTTGCCGCCCTTGGCAACGCGGTCGATCACCGCGCGGTCGAACAGATGCTTGCTCCAGCCGTAGAGATTCATCGGCTGCAGCCGCGCGAGCGCGTCCGGCGAATTGTCGTCGACGAAGCCCTGCGCGCCGCCGCCATAGGTGGAGGCCGAGGAGGCATAGATGAACGGCGTGCGCGTCTCGGCGCACCAGTCGAGCAGGCGCAGCGACAGACGGAAATTGTTTTCCATCAGCGCGTCGGCGTCGCGCGCGGTGGTGTCGGAGATGGCGCCCATGTGGATGACGGCGTCGAGCTTGCGGCCGTCGAGCCAGGAAAACAGATCGGCGGGCGGCACCACGTCGGCGAGCTGGCGCTTCTGCAGGTTGCGCCACTTGCCCTCGTCGCCGAGGATGTCGTTCACGGCCACGTCGGCGCGCCCGGCCTCGTTGAGGCTCGCGACCACGTTCGATCCGATGAAACCCGCCCCGCCGGTCACCAACAGCATCACGCCCGTCCCCGGGCCGCCGGGGGCCCGGCCCTCCTTTGCCCCAGTCCGGGGAATGGCGCAACATCATCCCCGGGAACCAAAGGCGCGCCGCGACGGATGGCCGCCGAGCTTCGTGAATCTTGATTCATACTATCAGAAATGGCCTATGAAATCCGTGGCATCGGGCTGACCGGGAGAGGACCAGCGGATTGAGCAGCACCGCACCAACGCGCGACATGGTTGGCCCTGCCGCGGCGGCCGGGCGCGAGCGACGCGACGCGTCTCCCATCCTGCTCGTTCCCTATATGTGGATCGGCGATTTCGTCCGCTGCCACACCGTGATCAACCTGCTCAACGCCCGTTTCCCCGACCGCCCGGTCGACATCCTCACCACCGCCATGGTGGCGCCGCTGCTCGACTACATGCCGGGAGTGCGCAAGGGCATCGTGTGGGACCTGCCGCGCAAACGGCTCGCCCTCTCCGAGCATCGCGCGCTCGCCGCGCGCCTGCGCGCCGAAGGCTACGGCCGCGCGCTGGTAATGCCGCGCACCTGGAAATCGGCGCTCGCGCCCTGGCTCGCCCGCATTCCCGAGCGCACCGGCTTCGCCGGCGAGGTGCGGTTCGGCCTGCTCAACGATGTGCGCTGGGGCGAGCGCGCCCTGCCCCGCATGATCGACCGCTGCGCGGCGCTCGCCTTGCCCAAGGGCGCGCCGCTGCCGACCGCCTATCCGCTGCCCGAGTTGAAAGTCGCACCGGCCGAGATCGCGGCGTGGCGGCAGCGCCTCGGGCTCGCGGATCGCGGTCCTGTTGCGGCATTCGCGCCTGGCGCCGTCGGTCCCTCGAAGCGCTGGCCGGCGGCTTACTATGCGGAGGTAGCGCGGCGCCTCGGCGAACAAGGCTTTTCGGTCTGGGTGCTCGGCGGTCCCGGCGAACATCCGCTCGCCGCCGAGGTCGCGGCGGGCGGCGCCCATGTCCGCGACCTCACCGGCGCGGACCTGCGCAACGCGATCCTGGCGCTCGCCGCCGCCGACGTGGCGATCTCGAACGATTCCGGCCTGCTGCATGTCGCGGCCGCGCTCGGCACGCCGTCGATCGGCATTTTCGGGCCCACCAGCCCCTGGCACTGGGCGCCGCTCAATCCACTGGCCGCGGTCATCGAGGCGGAGAAGAGCCCGCCGTGCCGTCCGTGCCACAAGCCCACCTGCCGGCTCGGGCATCATCTCTGCATGCGCGACATCCCGGCGGAGCGCGTCGCGGCGGCGGCGCTCGCCGCGCTCGCCGCATCCGCGCCGGCCCGCGTCTGAGTCCACCTTGCGCCGCGCCGCGTGCGCGGTTACCAAGCCCTGTCCATTTTGGAGCGAGACCGTGCTGGACACCGAAATCATTGCCGCGCATTTCCGGCGCTCGCTCGACGTGCTGCAGCGCGCGGCCGATGACGACCAGTTCCGCATCGCCATGTTCGCGATCGCGCATGCGGTGGAAACGACGTTTCGCGCCGGCAACAAGGTGATGCTCGCCGGCAACGGCGGCAGCGCCGCCGACGCGCAGCATATCGCCGGCGAATTCCTGTCGCGCCTGCGCTTCGACCGCAATCCGCTCGCCGCGATCGCGCTCACCACCGACACGTCGGTGCTCACGGCCGTCGGCAACGACTACGGCTACGAGCAGGTATTCGAGCGCCAGGTGCGCGGCCTCGGCCGCCCGGGCGACCTCTTCATCGGCATCTCGACCTCGGGAAAATCGCCCAACGTGCTCGCGGCGCTGCGCGCCGCGCGCGAGATCGGCGTCACGCCGATCGGATTCACCGGCACGGCGGGAGCCGCGCAGATGCGGCCGCTGTGCGAGCTCGTGCTCGCGGCGCCGAGCGACGACACGCCGCTGATCCAGCAGATCCACATGACTGCCGCGCACGCGATCTGCGAGATCGTGGAGCGCAAGCTGTTCGGGAAGTAACGGTCAGGGCTTGCCCACCAGCACGCGGTGCAGCGACTCGATCCCGGAGCGCGGATCGTTCTGGAAATAGGTCAGGCCGTGCTGGCGCATCAGGCCCTTGTCGTCGAGCCCTTTGGCGGCGCCGGTCATGATCAGCATGTCGACGCGGAAATCGTCGTAGACGAACGGCTTTCCGGCCATCCGGCAGATCACTTTCAGGTCGCAGGCAACCGGCCCGGAGATCGCGGCGATGCGCGCCGCCTCCTCGCGCGCCGCCTGCGCGTGCGCGTGAAACTCGGCGCGATAGGCGGGATCGAACAGGATCAGGAACGGCTCGATGCGCACCGTCGCGACGAGACGCAGCACCAGGATCAGCACCACGGCCGCGCGCGCCGCCGCGACGCCGAAGCGTTGCGCGAAGGGCGTGGCGGCGGCGCGATCGAACGCGACGCCGATGCCGACCGCGCTCGCGATCACGAGATCGAACTGGGCATTGTCCAGAATGTCCTCGCCGGTCCATTGCAGCAGGAAGGCCGCGAACGCGACGCCCACATAGAGCCCGGTGAAGCGGGCCGCAAAAGTCTTGCGCTCGCTCCAGGCCCAGATCGCCCACAGCGCGAGGGCGGGAAGAATCCATTGCGCGCGTCCGATGCCGCTGATCGCGCGCATCAGGCGGTGCGGACGCGGCGTGAGCAGGTTCGCGACGAACACCTCGCCGTAGACGGCGACGCAGATCGCGAGGCCCACGACGGCGGCCGCGATGCCGATCACGGCCGGGCGCAGCGCGCGCCGTCCGTCGCGCAGCAGCAGCCAGAGGAGGACCGTCGCCGGGACCGCGATGATGTTGTGTTTCCAGAAGCCGGCGACGACCATCAGCAGGATCGGCGGCTCGGCGGATTTGCCGGCCTTGTCGCGCACCAGGAACCAGAGCAGCGCCGCCACCATCACGAGCTGGCCGGCGAGCTGCGGATCGTTCATGCCGACGAACCGATTGTAGGAGCGCGCCATTGTGGCGACGAACCAGAGGCCGGCGAGCGTCGCGCCTGCCCAGGCCGCGCCAATCTCGCGCACGACGCGAGCGATCAGCACGCCAAGTCCCAAGGTCGCGAGCAGCGAGAGCACGCGCCCGACATAGAGCGGATCGCCAAAGATCTTGCCGAGATAGCCGAGCGCGTAGAACGACAGCGGCGGATAGTTGTTGACGATCAGCGTGTCGGGCGACGGATAGAGCGTCCCGCCCCCGACCGCCGCGTCGGCTTGGTAGGCGTTCCAGCCTTCGTTCTGCGCGATCTCGATCGGAAACTGCGCGCGCCACACCGGCCAGACCAGGAAATAGAGCGCAAGCAGCGCCATGAGGACGATCTGCGCTCTCGTATCGAAGCGAGCGGACAAGCCCTTCATCGTGCCCTCAGGCTGCCGTCACGCGGGCGAGCGCGTCGATCACGTCGCGCGGGCCCGGCATGGCGCCCTTGCCGCCGACGATCGCGATGGGTCCGCGCCCCATCGGACCGGTAAGGCCGGGCTCGCTGCCGACGAAGATGCCGACGAGCGGCACGCTTGCCGCGGCGGCGAGATGAAGGAGCCCGGTATCGACACCAATGACGAACCGCGCGCCGGCGATGCGGCGCGCCACATCGTCGAGCGGTCGCCGGTCGGGAACGCGCGCGCCCGGAATTTTTGCGGCGATCCGCTCGCTGCGTGCCCGCTCGGGCGGCGTTCCCCATGGCAGCAGCAGCTCGACACCGCGCTCGGCGAGCACGTGGCCGAGCGCGATCCACTGCGGCTCCGGCCATTCCTTCTCGCGACGCGCGGTGGCGTGCAGCAGGACCGCGTAGGGCGCAGCCGAGGGACCGGCGAGGCTCGCCCGGTCGATGCCGAAATCGAGAGGGCCGTCGGGCGCATAGTCGAGCGCGCGCGCGGTGAGCATGCGATTGCGCGCGATCGCATGCTGCGTGCGTCCGACCTGATGACGCACGTCATAGAAGCGGGACGCCAGCGGCTCACGGATGCTGGCGGCGTCGTAACCGTGCCGGCGGCCGCGCGCGAGCCGCGCGATCACCGCGGTGCGCAGCAGCCCCTGGGTATCGATCACCTCGTCGTAGACGCGCGACCGGATGGTACGGACGAAGCCGCGGATGTCGCTCCAGGTCGATGCCTTGTGCAGTTCGCCGCGCCAGCGGCGCGACGCAACGGGAATGACCTCGTCCACTGCCGGATGAAGGCGCGCGAGCGGCGCGAACGCCTCCTCGACCACCCAGGTGAAGCGCGCGTCGGGGCGGTGCCGGCGCGCCTCGGTGACCGCGGGCATATGGTGAATCACGTCGCCCAGCGACGAGGTCTTGATGAACAGGATGTCGGACATGTCGATCTCGCCGCATCGATATACCCGCGGTTAAGGTTAGTGGCCACAAGCATGTGCGAACGACGCAATTTAAGTGCGCCCTTCACCGCCGCTCGCGCATATTCGCGGCGATCTCAGAACGGGTGCGCCGCGCATGACCATCCTGGTGACCGGTGGGGCCGGATATATCGGCAGTCACATGGTGCACGCGCTCGCCGACGCCGGCGAGCGGACGGTCGTGCTCGACAATCTCTCGACCGGTTTCGACTGGGCGCTTCCAAAGACGGTGCCGCTGGTGATCGGCGAGACCGGGGACCAGGCGCTCGTCTCGAGTCTGATCGCCACCCACGCGGTCGACACCATCATCCACTTCGCAGCCTCGATCGTCGTGCCGGACTCGGTCGCCGATCCGCTCGGCTACTATCGCAACAACACGGCGAACTCGCGCAGCCTGATCGAATGCGCGGTCAAGGGCGGCGTGAAGCGCTTCGTCTTTTCCTCGACCGCCGCCGTGTACGGCAATCCCGAGAAGGTACCGGTCGGCGAGGACGATCCGGTCATGCCGATGTCGCCCTACGGCTCGTCGAAGCTGATGACCGAGATCATGCTGCGCGACGCCGGCGCCGCGCACGGCCTTGGCCACGTCATCCTGCGCTATTTCAACGTCGCGGGCGCCGATCCGGCGCTGCGCACCGGCCAGTCGACGCGCGGCGCGACCCATCTGGTCAAGGTCGCGGTGGAGACCGCGCTCGGCCGGCGCGCGAAGATGCAGGTCTTCGGCACCGATTATCCGACCGCGGACGGCACGTGCGTCCGCGACTACATCCACGTGACCGATCTGGTGCGCGCGCATTCGGACGCGCTTCGCTATCTGCGCGGCGGCGGCGCGTCGACCACGCTCAACTGCGGCTACGGCCGGGGCTTTTCGGTGCTCGACGTGATCGAGACCGTCAAGCGCGTGTCCGGCGTCGATTTCGCGGTCGAGGTCGCGCCGCGGCGCGCCGGCGATCCAGCCCAGATCGTCGCGCGCTCCGATCGCATCCGCGCGCAGCTCGGCTGGCGGCCGCAGTTCGACGACCTCTCGGTC
>Ga0137388_10002616_pt1 | contig 11370 bp, 9 predicted proteins | sample 15con2h14AmetaG_FD_104644 | JGI IMG/M metagenome (GOLD analysis project Ga0137388, IMG submission 104644) | Vadose zone soil microbial communities from Angelo Coast Range Reserve, California, USA - 15con2h1.4A metaG | ecosystem: Environmental > Terrestrial > Soil > Vadose zone > Saprolite...
AACCGCGAGATCAATGTCCGCATCGCCGAGGTCTACAAGACCCTCCCGCCGCCCGCCCTCGCGCGCTTCGGCGAAGTCCTGTCCCGCACCGACGACCTCATCTAACTGGGGTCAGGTCTTGAATTACGACATTTCGTCGCGCGCGGTGCCGCTATCTGCTGAGCGCGAGGCGGGCGGGTCCTGGCACCGGGGTGGCCCTCGCCGGCTCGACCTTCCTCACCCGCTCGCCGGACTCGCCGCTCTTCGAGCGGCGCACCGGACTCCGGGGGGTGAACGAAGGCCGCCCGGCGAGGGCCACCCCGGTGCCACCCGCCCGTCTCCGGTTCGACAGTGACCCGCACTCACGTATCCAGCCACTTGAATGTCGGAATGTAAGACGTGACCCCAAGGCGATTCAGCCGCTCCCCAGGTGGAAGACGGGGTGGCGGGGCGCTTCGGCGATGAAGGCGGCGAGGGGGGAATCGGGTTTGGCGTCGAAGTAGGGGCGGGTGATGGGGACGCGGGTGATGTAGCGCCGGAGGACGGGGGCGGCTTCGGTGGGGCTTAGCTCGCGGATCGGCAGCGTCTCGGAGCGCGTGCCGCGGCTCAGCGTGATCCGGCCGGCGGCGCGGGCGTTGCGGACCCAGGCGACGTCGCCGTAGGGGGCGACCAGCCAGCGGGTGTTGCCGTCCTCGACGAGGGTTACCGGTGTTGACAGTGGGCGGCCGGTGCGATGGCCGGGTACCGTTAGCAGGTAGGTGGGGCCGGGCATCAGGCCGAGCTTCAGCAGGAGGCGGACGAGGCGATTCGCGGCGCGGCGGCTGGGGGTGAGGCGGTAGGTGTTGGCCATGGTCACCACCCCTCACCCTGGCCCTCTCCCCTGAGGGGAGAGGGGATCGTCGCCGGTGCGGGACTTGGCGGCGGATTCGCGGGCGGTGGCGGAGAAGATGCCGCGGGTCATCAGCGCGCGGGCTTCCGCGGCGCGCCGCTCGTAGATCTGGGCGCGGGCGGCATGCGCCTCGCGATGGTCCGGCTCGGCCGCGACGGCCCAGTCGATGAGGTGACCGGCCAGCGCCAGCCGGCCCTCGGCGGCAAGCGCGCGCGCCCGGGCGATGAGGCCGGCGATGCCGCCGGCCAGCGTCAGGATCTCGCGGCCGAGCTCGGCCTCCGGCGCCGGCTTGAGATGCGAGGGCACGCCGTCGTACCAGCCACCGTAGAGCCGCCAGAGATTGCGCACCACGTAGTCCGGCTCGTCGTAAACGGGCTGCAAATACCGGCGCTCGGCCAGGTGAGCCGGCGGCTTCACCGAGCGCAGCACCTCCTCCAGCGTGGCCCCCGCGTTCATCAGCGCGAGCGTCTGGCTCACGAGCGCCTCGAGCCACTCCGCGGTGTCGCTGAGCGCCTGCCGCACGCGCTCCGCCCCGACGATGGGCATGCCGTGGCCGGGGATGAGCAGCTCCGCGCCGCGCGCCGCCATCTCGCGCAGCGCCGCCGCCCACTCGGCGGCGTAGCGCTGGACCTTCTGGGGGTTGCCCGCATTGGGCGCGACCCAGATGAAGAGGTCACCCGTCCACAGGATGCGCCGCTCCGGCCACCACACCCAGGTGGCGTCGTCGGTCTCGCCCCGCGCGTGCTGCAGCTCGAGCGCCACGCGGTCGGTCTCGAGGCGCAGGGCCTGATCGTAGACGGTATCGGGGTAGTCGTACTCGGTCGGCCAGGAGGCGGCGATGGAGAACTGCCGCGCGTTGATGAGCCCGTTGTAGCCGGTGGTGGCGCGATAGCGGTCGAAGCGGGCGGCCACGGTCCGGTGGCCGACGATCTGAGGCCGCGGCCAGCCCTTCGCGGCCGCCTCCGCGAGGAACGGAGGCAGCCCGAAGGCGTGATCGGCGTGGCCGTGCGTATAGATGGCCGCGTGGAGCGGGCCGGGATCGATCGCGCGCACGGACGCGAAGGTCCGGTCGCGGCCCACGTAGTTGGCGGTGTCCACCAGCACGAGGCCGCGCCCGGCGCGCACCACCGTCACGTTGGCGAAGGCGTGCACGAAGAAGACGCCGGGGGCGATCTCTTCGGTCGCGCCAGTCGCCTTCCAGAACTCGCGCGGCTCCACGCCGCCCGACCAGCACTGCTCGGCCCGCTCCAGGATCTGGCCCATCAGGCCGCGCTCCAGATGTTCCGGCCGCGGGTCTCGGGGGCGAGACAGGCGGAGACGAAAGCGCCCGCGGCCAGCAGCAGGCAGAGGGCGAAGGCCGCGCGGTAGGCGTCGGCCCCGTACACGCGCGCGCCCGCCACCAGCGCGCCGTCCCAGTACCGGTCGAGCACGAGCCCGGTCACCCACTGCATGACGCCGAAGGACAGGAACGTGGGCAGGTTGTGGAAGCCCAGCGCCACCCCCACGTAGCGCGGGTCGTTGACCTCACGGATGGCCGCGAAGACCAGCACGACCACGCTCGAGCCCAGGCCGATGAGAAAGCAGATGAGCGGCAGGAAGCCCGGGGCGATGGGCGTTGCCGGAGCGACGAGGGCGAGCCAGGTGAAGACGTTCAGGCCGCTCACCACCAGGAGGGGCAGCCGGCGCCGATGCAGCCGGTCGGAGAGCCAGCCGATCAGCGGCGCGCCTACCAGCAGGCCCAGCGCGGCCAGCCCGACCAGGTTCGCGGCCCGCACGCGCGGCAGCTCGTAGACCTGGGTCAGGTACGGCACGCCCCAGAGCCCCACGAAGGCGGCGAAGCCCCCGTAGATGCCGCCCGAGATGAGGCCCACCGTCCACGAACGGGGATTGACGATCACGCTCGGGATCCCCGCGATGATCTCCCGCAGGCCGGGCTCCGCCGCGCGCGGGCGCGCGCCCGGGCCGGCTGATTGCTCCGGGTGGTCGCGCACCGTGAGGAAGCACGCGACGGCCAGCAACGCGGTGGCCGCGCCGATGGTGACGAAGCCCCGGCGCCAGCCGATCTGCTCGACGAGCAGGGCGAGCGGCGTCGTGCCCGCGAGCGCGCCGATCGAGCCCACGCTCTGGCCCGCGCCCGAGACGGTGCCGAACTCCCCGCTCGGGAACCACTCCGCGGCCAGCCGCAGTCCGGCGATGAGGATCACCGAGGCGCCCAGGCCCACGAGCAGGCGCCCCGCGAACGCCACCCCGAAGCCGGGCGCGAGCCCGAAGAGCACCGAGCCCGCGCTCATGCTGAGCCCGCCGAGGGTCAGGGTGCGGCGCGGGCCCAGGAAATCGGCGAGGCTGCCGCCGGGCAGCGCCATGGCCGCGAAGCAGTACGGATAGATCGCGGACAGCGCGCCGAGGGTCGCCGCGGAGACCGCGAAGGCCGCCATCAGGTCGCCCGCCACCACCACCGGGGCTACCCGGTGGAAGTAGGAGAGGAAATAGAGGAGAGCGGGGACGACCAGGACCCCCCAGCGCGTCCGGGCCACTAGGGAACTCGGAGGGGGGCGGCGCCCCCCTTCCGAACCTCCCCCCCAGAAACCGGCTGCGCGGGCAGAGCCCGCGCTCGAAGCGGACCCGCCCATTCCCTACGCGTCATGCCCGACTACCGGGACAGATCCCTGCATTAGCCGGCCTTGCGCCAGGCCTCGATCTGCCCCCGATGCTCCTGATAGTGATGCCGGCTATTGAGGTCCACGATCTTGTGGGCGGTCTTGCCGGGCACGTAGCGCTCGTCGGGCACCGCGGCGGCCGCCCGCATGAAGGCGGCGTGCGAGGCGTCGAGCTCCCGCAAGATGTCGGCGGTGGGCGCGGCCTTCCTGGCCTCCGCGAAGCGGCCGTTCCAGGCGTCCACGTCCTCGTAGGAGACGCCCTCGGCGATCGGGCGCTCGCCCCGGGCGATCCGCTCGAGGGCCGGTCCCATCTCACGATGCCAGCCCGAGATGTGGGCCACGATGTCGCGCGCGCTCCACGTCCCGAGCCAGACCTGGCGCATCTGCGCCTCCTCGAGCCCCGCGATCGCGCGCTTGAAGAGGGTGTACTCGGTCTCCGCTTCGCTCAGCAGGGTCGTCTTCTCTGACATGTTGGCGCGCCTCCTTGCGCGGAGCTTCGTAGGGGGTCAGGTCTTGAAATACGACATTTTCTCGCCGGTTGCCCACGTTACGCGATGCGGAAATGTCGTATTTCAAGACCTGACCCCGCTGGGCGGGATGCGCTTGTAGAAGAGCAGCTCGCGGACCCCCTGGGGCAGGTTGTCGATGTGGCCGCTCGGCTGAAAGCCGAGCGCGCGGTGCATCTGGATCGACACCACGTTGGTCTCCTCGGTGGAGGAGTAGAGCCGCGAGGTGGGCGACACCGCCTCCACCGACTTGAAGAACTCGCGCGCGATGCCCTTGCGGCGGAAGTCGTCCCGCACCACCACCAGGCTGACGAAGGTGCACTGAAACCAATCGATCCGGTAGGCGAGGAAGCCCACGACCTCGCCTAGGCCCTCGGCGACGATCAGATGGTGGCGCTCCAGGTGCGAGCGGATGAACGCGCCGGCGCGCTCCTCCCCGATGACGGCAGCGGCGAGGGTCCGGCAGCCGACCTCGTCGGCCACCCGGGGCAGTCGGATCTCGATCATGGGGCGCCCGGGAGCGGCGGCCGGCGCCTCAGTACGTGCCGGGACGGATCCGCTTGAACAGCTCCTTGAGCTTGTCGGCGCTGAAGCCGGAGCTCTGGCATGCCGAGATGATCTCGCGCTCGTCGGCCTCCACCTTGGCGATCGCCTCGGGGATCTTGCTGGCGATGTCGTGCGGGATCGTGCACACCCCGTGCTGGTCCCCGTGGATCAGGTCGCCCGGCTTGATCAGGACGCCGCCCACCTTGATCGGGATCCCGAAGTCCACCATGTGCACGTTGGCGTGCGAGACCGAGACGTGGGCCGCGCAGAACTGGAAGCCGAGCGCGCGCACCTCGTCGAGATCGCGCACCGAGCCGTCGGTGACCACGCCCACGCAGCCGAGCGCGCGGTGGATGTTCGCCTGCACCTCGCCCCACTGAGCGCCCTGGCCGCGCGGGTCGTCCAGGTCGTGTACCACGATCACCCGGGGCGCCGGGATGGTCAGGACGTAGTCCCACCAGCCGTAGGTGCTGGCCCGGTGGCCCTCGATCGGCCCCTGCTCGGCCCGGATGACGCACGGAACCGCGTAGCCCACCATCGGGCCCATGTCGGGGAAGACCGCGCGGATATCCGAGGAGAGGTTGCCCTGCTCCCGCGGGCGGACCTTGAAGGTCTCGATGGCGTTGGCGACGCTGGGGCTGGTGATCTTCTTGAGCGCTTCGATCTCTTGCGTGGTGAGCGGCACGGTGTCCTCCATATGGGATTGGCGTAGGGGGTTGGCGGCTGGGTCGGGTCAGATAGTGCCCTTTCGCCGCTCGGTGAGCAACTGTTCGAGCTGCGGGATGACCTGCCGCAGGGCCCGCATGTTCGGGTTGACCCGGAGGGCCCGGCGGAAGTAGGAGAGCGCGCGCTCGGGCTGGTCGAGCTGCAGGTAGATCTGCCCGTAGCCGGCGAGGGCCCCGAAGTGGGCCGGGTTGCGCTTCATCACCTCGTCGCAGTCCTTGAGCGACTTCTCATGCTCGCCCATGAGGAAGTAGACGGTGGCCCGCTTGTTCCAGGCCTCCGCGAAGTCGGGCTTCCGCTGGATCACCTTCGTGAAGGTCTCCGCCGCGGCCGGACCGTCGCCGCGGTTCATCTGCTCGATGCCGATCTGGAGCAGGCCGTCGGCCTCGATATCGCCGGAGCGGCTCCACACCTGCCAGACCGAGTGCTCGGCCAGCGCCCGCACCACCTCGTCGTCGTCCGAGAGCGCGCCGATCAGGACGGGGGCGTCGGCGATGACGCCGACCTCGCCGAGCCAGGCGGTGGCGTGCCGGCGCGTCTCGAGATCAGGCTTCGTGATGTCGGCCAGCGCCTGCTCCCGGGTCAGCGGGGACTTGACCTGGGCGGAAGCGCCGGACGCGAGCAGGCCCAGCGCCAGGGCGAGCAGGGCCAGGGCGGCGCCCGCGCGGCTCACGCGCGCCCCATCAGCTTGAGGAACGCCGCCTCGTCGAGCGTGGCCACGCCCAGGCGCTTGGCGTCGTCGACCTTGGAGCCGGCGTCCTCGCCCACGATGACGTAATCGGTCTTCTTCGAGACCGAGCCGGTGATCCGGCCGCCCAGGCGAAGGACGAGGTCCTTGGCCTGGTCGCGGCTCAGGGTCGCGAGACCCCCGGTGAGCACCAGGGTCTTGCCCTCGAGCGGCCGGGGGCCCTCGGTGTGGCCTTCCTCGGCCATGACGACGCCCGCCGCGGCCAGCCGCTCGATGGTGGCGCGGTTGCGCGGTTCGGCCAGGAAGGTCGTCACCGCCTGGGCGATCTGGGGCCCGATCCCGTAGATCTCGTTGATGTCGGCCTCCGAGGCCGCGACCAGGCGCTCCATGGTGCCGAAGCGCGCGGCCAGGAGCTGGGCGGCCCGCTCGCCCACCATGCGGATGCCGAGCGCGTTGAGCAGCCGCGTGAGCCCGCGGGTCTTCGAAGCCTCGATGGCGCGGTGGAGGTTCTGGGCCGACTTCTTGGCCAGGCGCTCGAGATCGGCCAGCGTGTCCACGTCGAGCGCGTAGAGATCGGCGAAGTCGCGGACCAGCCCGCGGTCCACGAGCTGGCCGATGATCACCTCGCCGAGGCCCTCGATGTCCATGGCCCGGCGCGAGCCCCAGTGAAAGAGCCGCTCCTTGAGCTGGGCGGGGCAGGCGGTATTGGTGCAGCGCCACACCGCCTCACCCTCCACCCGGGCCGCCAGGCCCCCGCAGGCCGGGCAGTGGGTCGGCATCGTGAAGGGGACTGCGTCGGGCGGACGCTTGTCGGTGACGACCTGGACCAGGTAGGGGATGACGTCGCCCGCGCGCTCGACCAGCACGGTGTCGCCGACGCGCACGTCCTTGCGGCGCACCTCGTCCTCGTTGTGCAGGCTCACGTTGGACACCGTGACCCCGGCCAGCTCCACCGGCTCGAGCTGGGCGGTGGGGGTGAGCGCGCCCGACTTGCCCACGTTGATCGTGATGCCGAGCACGCGGGTGGTGGCCTGGCGGGCCGTGAACTTGTAGGCGATGGCCCAGCGCGGGTGATGTGCGGTGGCCCCGAGCCGCCGCTGGTGCTCGAGATCGTCGACCTTGACCACCACCCCGTCGGCGTCGTAACCGAGCGCATCCCGCTCGGCCTCGAGCGTGCGGCAGTACGCCACGACCTCGTCCAGGGTGCCCGCGCGCTGCGACCGCGGGTTCACCGGGAAGCCGCTCTGCCGGAGCGCCTCGAGGCGCTCCCACTGCGAGCGGAAGCCGGGCGGCTCGAGCACGCTCACGTGGTAGAGGAAGATCGCGAGCGGGCGCGACGCGGTCACCGCCGGGTCCTTCTGGCGCACCGCCCCCGCCGCCGCGTTCCGCGGGTTGGCGAAGACGGGCTGGCCGGCTTCCTCCAGGCCCGCGTTGAGGCGGGCGAAGGCCTCGCGTGGCATGTAGACTTCGCCGCGGACCTCGAGCTTGCGCGCGCCCTTCAAGGGTCCCGAGAGCGTGGCCGGGATGGACTTGATCGTGCGCAGGTTCTGGCTGATGTCCTCGCCGATGCGCCCGTCGCCGCGCGTGGCGCCCCGGACGAAGCGCCCGCGCTCGTAGAGCAGGGCCACCCCGAGGCCGTCGATCTTGGGCTCGCAGACGTACGCGGGAGTGAGGCCGGGCACCGCCCGCCGGATCCGCGCCTCGAACTCCTGGAGCTCCTCGACGGTCATTGCGTTGTCCAGCGAGAGCATGGCCACCATGTGCTCGACCGGCGCGAAGGTCTCCGCCCGCCGCCCGCCCGGCCGCTGGGTCGGGCTGTCCGGCGTGACCAGCTCCGGGTGCGCCTGCTCGAGGGCCACCAGCTCGCGCCAGAGCCGGTCGTACTCGGCGTCGCTGACCTCTGGACGGTCCTCCGCGTAGTAGAGGTGGTTGTGCCGGTTGATCTGCTCACGCAGCTCGTCGAGCCGCGCGCTGACGTCGGCCGAGCGGGTCATGGCGGTCCTCAGGATAACAACCGGCCTCGACTAGCGCCATCTCCCTCTCCCCTCAGGGGAGAGGGCAGGGTGAGGGGATACGCTATTTCGTCATCGGCGGGCGCGGCGCGCCCCGGAGGGACTGCTCCAGCTCCGGGGTCACGCGGCGCAGCTGGTCGGTGATGCGCGCGGCGTCGACGGCGGTGCCCACCACGCGGGGCGTGATCAGGAGGACCAGCTCCGTCTTCTCGATCGTGGTCTGGACGGAGCCGAAGAGGTAGCCCAGGATCGGGATGCGGTTCAGCCACGGGATCCCGATCCGGATCCGCGTGCGCTTGTTCTGGATGAGCCCGCCCAGCACCAGGGTCTGGTTGTTGAGCAGCACCACGGAGGTCTCGGCCTCCCGCTTCGTGAAGCGCGGGGAGTTGATCGGCGGCGGCTCGTTCTCGCCGACCTCGTTGACCTCCTGCTTGACGTCCAGCGCCACCGTGCCCTGCTCGCCGATGCGCGGGGTGACGGTCAGGATGATGCCGGCGTCCTTGTACTCCACGGTCTGGGTGATGGCGTTGCCGGTGATGCCGCCGGTGGCCACCGGCACCTGCTGGGAGGTCACGATGGGCACGGAGGTCGAGACATTGATGATCGCCTTCTTATTCTCGGCGGTCATGATGGAGGGGTTCGACAGCACATTCACCTTGTTCTCGGTGGCCATCGCGTTGAGCGCGGCCAGGAACTTGTCCGCCGCGAAGGTGAAGAAGTTGAAACCCAGGGGGACCGCGCCCCCGAGCGGAATCAGGCTCTGGGCCGGACGACCGGGAAGCAGGCCCGACGGGGAAGAGCTCACGTCGTAGCGGCCGGACCGGACGGCCCACTCGACGCCGAGCTTGGTGTCGTCGGTCAGCGTGACCTCGGCGGCCAGCACCTCGATCAGCACCTGGCGCGGCATCCGGTCGAGCTTCTTGATCGTCTCCTCCATCTCCTTCCAGAGCCGCGGGTAGGTGGTCACGATGACCGCGTTGGTGACCTCGTCGGCGACGAAGCGGATCTCGACGCTGGGCGGCGCGCCCTCGCCGGAGACGCCCGGGAAGCCGGTCGGCGCGCCCGCCGCCCGCGCCGTCGAGCTGAACGGCGCCGGGCTCGGCAGCAGCGGCGATGGCAACAGCGTGGGCGCGGCGCTCCGGCCGGAGTAGGAGCTGGACAGTCCGGAGATGCTGGAGGTGCCCACCAGCGATTGCTGGGTGCCGGTGATCGCCGGCCCGCGGTCGCCGCGGCCGTAGATGGCGTCGAGCGTCGTGGCCAGGTCCCGGGCCTTCGTGTTCTCCGCGAAGTAGATGAAGACGCGCTGGCCGCCGTAGATGTCCACGTCCAGCTTCTCGATCAGCCGCCGGATGATCTCCATGTCCTGCTTGCGCGCGTGGATCACCAGCGAGTTGGAGCGACGCTCCGGCACGATCAGCGGCCGTTCGGGGCCCCCGGCGCCGATGCCGCCCGCGCTGGGCAAGGGCGGCGCGGCGGGGGGTGGTGGCGGGGGTGGCGGGCCCGTCACCCCAGGCGCGCCCACCCGGCTGCCGGCGAAAAGCTGCGCCAGGATCTGGGCCAGCTCAAGGGCATCGGCGTGCTTGAGGGCGATGATCTGGAGCTCGTTGAGGGCCACCTCCACGTCGACGAGCTGCAGCATGTCGAGCAGCCGGCGGATATTGGCGGCCGTATCGGTCAGGATGAGCAGGTTCGTCTCGCGGTGGGCGGCGATGGCCCCCTGCGCGGGGACGAAGGGACGCAGCAGCGTCACCGCGTCCTGCGCGTTGATGAACCGGAGCGGCACGATCTGCGTGACCACCTCGTCAGACGGCAGGGTCCCGGCGACCTCGCGGCCCACCACGGTCTTCACCGACGTCTGGGGCGCGCCCTCGCGCGGGATGATGCGGTAGAGGTTGCCCGAGCGCACCGCGGCCAGCCCGTTGACGTCGAGGATGGTGAGCAGCACCCCGAAGACCTCGTCGCTCGAGATCTTGCCGCTGGTCTGGACCGTCACCTTCCGCCCCCGGGCCCCCGGGGCCAGCACGTAGTTGAAGCCCACGATCTCCGCCGCGGCCTGGATCACCACCTCGACGTCGGCGTTGTCGAAGTTGAGCACGAGCTGGCGCGACGGCGTCCGCGGCGCGGGCGCATCGCTCGTCACGGTGGGCGGCGGGGCGGGGGGTGGGGCCGTTGACGGCGCCTCGCGCTGCTCGGCGGCGCCCACCGAGAGCGACTCGCTGCGCGCCGGCGGCGGCCGCAACGGATCGCTCGGCCTCGGCGTCGGCTCGGCGGTGACCTCGACCTTGGGCCGGGGGGCCTCGACCACCCGGCCGCCACCGGTCGAGCCGCTCGGTGTGATGGAGGCGCAGCCTGCCGTCACCCACACGAGGAGCAAGCAGGACGCGGTGTGCGCTCGACCGATCATCGCTCGTTGGCTCGTGGCGGCACGGTGGGGGCGGCCGGAATTCGGGACGCCGGGACGCCCGGTGCCGGCGGCACGGCGGGCGGCGGGGTCATCGCGGCGGCGGCCGCGGGGGTCGCCAGCTTCGGCTTCGCGGGATCCTGCAGCAGCACCTCCACCAGCCCATCGGGCCGGGCGATCACCACGCGATCCTGGCTGATGGACTGCACGCGACCGCCGCTGACCGCATCGCCGACCGCGTAGCCGAAGGTGCGCTTGACCGTGGGGTCCTCCAGGTACGCTCGGCTCTTCGGGCCATCCATCACGACGCCGTGCAGGAACGGCTTGGGCCCCGCGGCCACCACGGGACCGGCCGGCGCCTCGGACCGACTCGGGCTGAAGAGATTCCTGGACACGACGACCCCGTACCCACCCGCCGAGGCGGCCGGCGTGGGGGCCGGGACGGACACCGCGGCCGGTGCCGCGGCCCGCGGCGTCGGCGGCGCGGGCAGCGGAAGCGGGGTCAGCAGCTCGCGAATCAGCCCCGCGGCGCAGAGAGCGCCGAGGAGACCGAGCAGAACGTTGAGGGCGAGGAAGCGTCTGGACACGGTCTAGTTCTCTTCCGAGGTGGCGGCGGCCCGGGCTTCTGGCTTGGCCGGCGTCGCGCCCGGCAGGAGATAGCCGGCCACGGTGAGGGTGGTGAGCAGCTCGCGCGGTTGCCCGACCGCCACCACCCGGACCTTGAAGTCCTTCAGCGCGAGCAGACGGTCGGCGCGCTCCAGCCGGGACAGCGCGTTCACCGTGTCCCGGATGCTTCCCATGATGGTCAGCTCGATCGGTACCTCCTGCAGCCCGTTCTGATCCGACGCGGGCAGCACCCGCTCGCTCCGGACCTCCACGTTGCCCGCGGCCAGCAGATCCTTGACGAGCTTCTGAAGCTCGGAGGCGGCGAGCGGCGCGGTCGGGCCGCGCAGCAAGCGGCGCGCTTCC
>Ga0137388_10002625_pt1 | contig 11348 bp, 13 predicted proteins | sample 15con2h14AmetaG_FD_104644 | JGI IMG/M metagenome (GOLD analysis project Ga0137388, IMG submission 104644) | Vadose zone soil microbial communities from Angelo Coast Range Reserve, California, USA - 15con2h1.4A metaG | ecosystem: Environmental > Terrestrial > Soil > Vadose zone > Saprolite...
CGTATCGTTTCGACTGGCGGCGCTCGCGTTGGTCGCGGTGTTGCTGCTCACGACGATCGTGGACCGCTCGAGGCTCGATCCGGGCGTGAAGCGCTTCGCGTTGTCCTTCGGGATCTGGGTGCCGTACCCGATCATCTTCGTCGTCAATCTGGCGGCCTACGTCGTCGGCCTGCTCGTCATCGATTGTCGCTTTCAACGCGACATGGAGGCGCTCGGCGGCGACCTGAACACCGTCGCCTCGCGCGCCGCCCGCCTCGGGACGCCGTAATGCTCGCGCTGCAGCATCCGTACATCGTTGTGGCGCCGGCGGAAACGGTACACGTCGAGGTCTGGCCCGGCACCGGAAAGCCTGTCGCCGTGATTCCGGGACTGTTCGGCGCGTCGTTCACGTTTCGCAAGGTGGTGCCGCTGCTGGCCGCTCAAGGGTTTCGCCCCATCGTCATCGAGCCGCTCGGCACCGGCTTCTCGAGCCGCCCTCTCAAGGCCGACTACTCCCTCAGCGCGCAGTCGCACCGCATCGCCGCCGTGCTGGATTCGCTGAGCTCGGGACCGGTTCTGGTGCTCGCGCACTCGCTTGGCGCGGCGATCGCGTTTCGGCTGGCGATCGAAAGACCCGACCTCGTGCGCGGCATCGTCTCGCTCGAAGGCGGGCCGACCGAAGAAGCGACGACGCCAACGTTCCGCAGCGCCATGCGCTACCTGCCGTGGGTGAAGCTGCTCGGCGGGATCAGCCTCGTGCGGCGCAAGATCCGCGGCATGCTGCTCGATTCGTCGGGCGACCCCTCGTGGGTGACGGAGGGCGTCGTTTTCAGCTACACGCTCGGCGAGGCACGCAATTTCGACGCGACGCTCAAGACCTTCCTGGCGATGTCACGCGCACGCGAGCCGGCGAAACTCGCTCCGCGCCTCGGCGACATCGCGTGTCCGGTGACGCTGGTCGTTGGGACCGCGCACCATGACGGCGACGTGCCGCCAGAGGAAGTCGCGCTCATGAGTCATTCCATCCAGGCGTTCGAGGTGGACAGTGAGCGGGGCGCTGGGCACTACCTGCAGGAAGAGCGCCCCGCGGCGGTCGTGTCGGCAGTGGAACGGTTGGCCCAGCGGGCGCGATGAGTCCACTGCGTATCGCCCTGGTCGCGGAGGACTACTACCCGCAGCTGGGTGGCGTCCCCGAGCACGTGCACCATCTGGCGCGAGAGCTCGACCGCCTCGGGCATCATACGACGATCGTCACGTCCAACATGAGACGGCAGGGAGTCGGGGAACCGGTGGAGCATACCGATGTGCGGCGCATCGGGACCAGCCTCGTGATTTACGCGAATGGCGGAGTGGCGCGGGTTACCGTCGGCCTGCGCCTGACCGCCAGGTTCGAGGCACTGTTCCGCAAAGAGCGGTTCGACGTCGTCCACGTGCACGGCGGCCTGAATCCGACGCTGGGACTCGTCGCGCCGCGCGCCGCCTGGCGTGCAGGTATTCCCGTCGCGGCCACGTTTCACACCTGGTTCCCGCGCTCGATCGGTCTGCGTCTCCTGCGCGGGCCGTTCCAGCGGATGCTGGATCGCCATGCGGCCACGATTGCGGTCAGTGGGGCCGCGCGCGACGCGATGGCGCGCTATTTCACGGCGCGATGGGAGATCATTCCGAACGGCGTGGACACGACGTTCTTCCGTCCCGGCCTGCGTCGAGCCTCCGACGGGCCGAGGCTGCTGTGGCTCGGACGGATCGAGCCGCGCAATGATCTGGGGACGGTGCTCGCCGCGATGCCGCGCATCCTCGAGCGCCATCCGGCGGCGCATCTCACCGTAGTCGGGGACGGACCGTGGCGCGGGCGCATGGAGCGCGCGGCCCGCCGGCTCGGACCCTGCGTCGAGTTCGCCGGCTACGTCAACGGCGGCAGACCTGGTTGCTACTGCGGCGCCGACGTCTACCTGTGTCCTACGACGCGCGCGTCGTTTGGGGTGACGCTGCTCGAAGCGATGGCGTGCGGCACGCCGCTCGTCGTCTCCGACATTCCGGCCTTCCGCGATCTCGCCGCCCAGGCCCAGGCTGTATTCGCTCCGCTCGGCGATCCCGACGCGTGGGGAGAAGCGGTGAACGCCCTGATCGACGACACGGACCGGCGTGAGACGATGGCGCGGGAGGGACGACGCGTCGCCGAGCGGCATGCGTGGCCGCTCGTGGCGCAGCAGGTGCTCGCGGTGTACCGGCGAGTGACGGGATGATGGGGTTCGACCTGATCTTCGGGCCTTCAGTCGAGCGGGGACCCAGAGATCGAAAAATCTATCTCACATTCGACGACGGTCCGAACGAGCGCGCGACGCCGGCGATACTCGAGACGCTCGCCGCCGCGCGCGTACCGGCCGCGTTCTTCATGGTGGGCGATCACGTGCGGAGGTTTCCGAGCGCCGCAAGGGGCGTGGCGGGCGCCGGGCACCTGGTTGGCAATCACACTTACAATCACGTCAAGCTGCATTTCGCCGGTCCCAAAAAGATTCGCACACAGCTCAGAAAAACGCACGATGCGATCGAATCAGTGATGGGGGTGACTCCACGATCGTTCCGAGCGCCGCACGGATATCGGACTCCATTTCTCATATCGATAATTGTGGATATGAGCTATACCGTGTTCGGCTGGACGTTTGGCGTGTTCGATACCGCCAAACCCGGCGTGGAGCAGATCCGGCGACGCGTTCGCAGACGCTTGAGGCCGGGCGCGATTGTGCTATTGCATGATGGCGACGGCTACGATCCTGCAGGGGACAGGATGCAGACCGCGAAGGCGCTACCGGGAATTATCGCGGATGCCCAGACTGACGGTTACGGATTTGGATCCCTGAGCGAACTGCTCGGCAATCACTCCTGACCGGGCATTCCGGACACTTGGGTGTTCGAGCGGTACACACCAGCGCGCCCAGCTCCATCAGCGCCTGATTGAATCTCCAGGCGCGCTCTCCGTTTTTCGGCACCAGTTTCTCGGCGAGCTCCCAGACGTCCTTGGATGCGAATGCACGCTCCAGCACTCTCCGCACGTTCGTATCGACCGTCGCCACGGGTTTTTCGTACGCGAAGCACGCCACCGCTCCTGCTGTGTACGGCCCGACACCGGGGAGTGTCCTCAGGGACTCGGGATCGTCGGGCAGCGTGCCGTCGTGCCGACGGGTGACCTCGCGCGCGAGCCGGTGGAGGTTTCGAGCTCGAGCGTAGTAGCCCAGGCCATCCCATGCCTCCCTGACCGCTTTGGGTTGCGAGCGCGCGAGCGAGCCGATCGTGGGAAATCGCTTCAAAAACCGAGGGTAGAATTCCAAAACCCGGCTCACCTGCGTCTGCTGCAGCATGAACTCCGACACGAGGATGGCATAGGGATTGCGCGTCTCGCGCCACGGAAGGACGCGTGCGTTGCGCTTATACCAGGCTAACAGCTTGCGCGTGAAGCTCATAGCCACACAAGATACAGACCCATGAGTGCATTCACTGCCGCCCTCGACCTGCGGCGATATGTCGGGCGGTGGTCCTTACGGAGCGCCAGCCACGCCGGGCGCTTCTTTTTTATGCTCCTCGACCTGGTGCGCGGCATCCTGGAATGGCGCGTCTGGGTTCCTCGCACCCTCCAGCTGACCATGGGCGTCGGCTACGGCAGCCTCTTTATCGTGCTGCTCGTGGCCGGGTTCGCAGGCGCCGTGACCAGCCTGCAGGCCGGCTATCAATTCACCGGCAAGCTCCCCCTGTATGTCGCCGGGGGAAGCATCTCGGAGTCGATGATTCTCGAGCTGGGCCCCGTGCTGACCGGGTTGATCCTCGCAGGCCGGATCGGCGCCCGCTACGCCGCCGAGTTGGGGAGCATGCGGGTGACCGAGCAGATCGACGCGCTCGAAAGCCTCGGCCGCTCGCCGGTGACCCATCTGCTCCTGCCGCGGATCCTGGCGGGACTGATCGCGATCCCGGCGCTCGTGATGCTCGCCAACGCCTTCGGTATCGTGGTCGGGTACATCACGGCCCGGTCGTCGCTGGGCCTGACCTACGCCGACATCGAGTTCGGTTCCCGCTACTTCTTCAGACCGCTCGACTTGTGGTACTCGCTCATCAAATCGTACGCGTTCGCCGGCGCCGTCACGATCATTCCGTGCTATATCGGCTTCAACACGCAGCAGGGCGCCGAGGGGGTTGGCCGGTCGACGACGCAGGCCGTGGTGGCGGCATCCGTCACCGTGCTGATGCTCGACACGATTCTCACGAAGATCATCCTGGGGACCGCGAAGTGAGCATCGAGCTCAAGCAGGTCTCCAAGCGCTTCGTGGACAACGTCGTGCTCGATGGCGTGGACTTCTTCGTGGCCGAGGGCGAAACGGTCGCGCTGCTCGGCCCGTCGGGCGTCGGCAAGAGCGTGCTACTCAAGCACATCATCGGCCTGATCAAGCCCGATTCGGGCGAGGTGTGGGTCGACGGGCAGCAGGTGCCGCTATTGGGTCGCAAGGAGCTGGCGGCGTTGCGCAGCCGCATCGGCTACGTCTTTCAGAACGGCGCGCTGTTCGACTCGATGGACGTGTTCGAGAACATCCGCCTCGGCATCACGGACGAAAAGCAGTACGCCGACAAGGACTACTGCGTCCAGCGGGTCAAAGAATGCTTACGCCTCGTGAATCTCAATGAGGATGTCGGCAACAAGTACCCATCGGAGCTCTCGGGCGGCATGCGCAAGCGGGTGGGCATCTCCCGTGCGATCGCCGGGAAACCGACATATTTGCTGTACGACGAGCCGACGTCGGGGCTCGATCCGGTGAACGCGGATGTGATCGATTCGCTGATCGAGCGGTTGCAGCAGGAGATCGGGGTGACGAGCGTCGTCGTGACGCACGATGTGCGCGGCGCCTTCCGCGTCGCCGACCGGATCGCACTGCTTTCAAAGGCGAAGATCCGGGCCGTGGGCACCGCTGAAGAGATCATTGCATCCAGGGATCCGGTGGTGCAGCAGTTCCTGGAGCGCGATCTGGAGATGGCGGTCATCCAGGCGAACGAGGTCCCAACAACAGAAAGACGGATAGGCGGCCGATAATGGACCTCACGTACAAGCAGGAAGTCGGCGTCGGGGCGTTCGTGCTGGTGGGCGTCGCCGTCTTCCTCGTCGGGATGCTCTATCTGACGGGGCAGTCGCTGCGCACCGGCGGCATCTCCGTGGATGTGCTGTTCGAGAGCGTCAACGGGTTGAAGCAGGGCGATCCCGTCCTCGTCTCCGGCGTGAAGAAGGGCAGGGTCGCGCGCGTGGCGCTCCAGCGGGTCAAGAGCGTGCGCGTCACGCTCGAGCTGTCGAAGGACGTGGCGCCACACATCGACGCGAGCGCCGCCGTCGCCGCGATGGACCTGTTCGGCGCCAAGTTCATCGACTACAACCCCGGCTCGCGCGAGGAGATGCTGGCGAGCGGGCGCAGCATCACGGGGACGAGTACGCCCGACATCGCCGGTGTTGCGCAGGGCGTCGCCAACCGCGCCAACGAGCTGATGGAGAACGCGGCCAACATCGTGTCGGACCGGCTGGGGGAGGACATCCACAACACGCTCGTCGTGACGCAGCGGGCGATGAACACGCTCGCCAACGCTCCCGAAGGCCCATTCATCAAGCAGACGACGCGGACGCTGCAAGCGACCGAACGCGTGATGCAGCGCGTGGACTCGATGCTGGGCTCGGGAACGGGCGCCAACGTCGATTCGATTTCCCGCAATCTCGCGCGGCTCACCGACCATCTCGGTCATACGACCGCAGCGCTCGACACGCTGTTGAGCAGGATGAATCGCGGCGAAGGAACACTCGGGCGGCTGGCGTCCGATACGATGATGTATCATGACCTGCACGAGCTCTCCGTTTCGCTGACGAAGCTGCTCACCGATCTCCAGGAGCACCCGGACAAGTACGTGAAACCGGGGCTTATCAGAGTCAAACTCTGCTGTTAGTCCAAGGCGTGAAAAGGCGTGCACCTGCGTGAGAAGGCGTGTCGCCTAGCCGGCGTTCGGTGGGTTACGAAGGAGTGCCCTTAACGCTTTCATTGCTCCACCCAACGTCATTTCCATCTGTTTGACAGTCGTCATGTCCAGGTAGTCCGCTTCGCCAGCCGCCAACGCCAAGCATTCAGCTTCCGCAGCGGATCCGAAGGCAATTCGCAGATGCCTTCTGCAGAGCGCAGGCGTGCCTAGAGCGTACCCTTCCGCAATGTCGCCTTCAACGGAAATCGCGGCTCGCTTGAGCTGGTCGAATAGCGCGCGCGACTTTCCGTGCATTGGATCTATGCTAAGAAACTTTGTCGAATGAGAGTACGCCTTTTCACGCAGTCACACGCCTTTTCACGCAGGTGACTCTATATTGGCGCATGCTCACCGTGACTTTTCTTGGCACGTCAGCGGCCAGGCCCACCGTAGAGAGAAACGTTTCTGGCCTCGCCATTCACCGCGAAGGCGAAACGCTCCTCTTCGAATGCGGCGAAGGCACCCAGCGCCAGATGATGCGCTACGGGGTGAGCTTTGCGCTGTCTGAGATCTTCTTCACCCACTTTCACGCCGATCATTTTTTGGGCGTGATTGGCTTGATTCGCACTTTGGGTCTGCAAGGGCGTCCGGAGCCACTCTTCCTGTACGGTCCCAAAGGGGCGAAGAAAGTCTTGACCACGGCGATGCAGCTTGGCGTCGAGCGCGTACCGTTTCCGGTCGAGATCGTGGAAATAAAGGCCGGAGACATCGTGGCCGGCCCGGTGAAACGCGACGGATACGACATCTGCGCGTTTCCGACTGAACACGGCGGCGGCCCCTCGCTCGGCTACATCGTGAAGGAGCACGTGCGACGCGGACGCTTTGACGTCGAGAAAGCGAAAGCCGCCGGGATTCCCGAAGGACCGTTGTGGGGCAAGCTGGCCAAGGGCGAACCGATCGAGCTTGCCGACGGCAGCAGGCTGACGGCCGACGGCTTTGTCGGCGCTGCCCGGCCCGGCCGGCTCGTCGCGTTCACCGGTGACACGCGGCCCTGCGCCGCCACGGTGGATGCCGCACAAGAGGCGGACCTGCTGATACACGAAGCAACATTCGGCGAGGAAGAGCGCGAGCGCGCCCGCGACACCGGTCACTCGACCGCCAAAGAGGCTGCCCAGGTCGCGCTCGCGGCGAAGGCGAAGCGACTCGTGCTGTCGCATGTTTCAGCGCGTTACTCGATCAGCGCCGACGAGCTGGTGCGGGAAGCACGCGAAGTGTTTCCCAATGCCAGTGTGGCGAAAGACGGATTGGAAGTAGACGTGCCGTTTGCCGAGTGAAACAAGTTCGACCGGTTTGGTTACAGCAAGACGCAGAACGACTTGCTGTGGCAGGCGGGCTTGACCGTGAAGATGTAGCGCGTCACCGCCGACCGTGGGGCGGGCGATTATATTCCCCGCCCCATGGGACCGGTCTCATTTACCTATTCCGCCAGCATCCCCGCACCAATCGACAAGGTCTTCGCACTGATTTCAGACCCGCTCAGAATGCCCGAGTGGTTACCGCGCTGCATCGATGTGAAAGCGACCACCGAGCGAGTGGGCAAAGGGGCCCGCTACAAAGTCACCTTCCAGCGCGCCACGAACCGCCACGAATCGGTCATCGAAATCATCGACTTCTTGGCGCCGCATACATTCGGGTGGGTCGAGATCTACCATCGTGTTGGCTCCAAGACTTTTTTCGCCCTTGGCTTTCAGGGCGGATCCACCAAGGTCACTTTCAAACACGCCTGGCAGCCGACGGGCTTTCGTTCCTGGCTCAACGGCCAGTTCTATCGCCGGCGCAACGCCCACCGGATGTTCTCGGGGCTGATCAATAACGTGAGAAAGGCGCTTACCCGCTAACTCCATGCTCAATGGCCGGGGCGCGCCCTTCACCACAAAACTCATCGCGGTCGTTCTCTCGGTCGCCGCACTCGCATTGGGCCGGGAGTTCTTCATTCCAATCGCGTTGGCACTGTGCTTTCAGGCGCTGTTGACCCCGCCCGTGCGTGGGCTGGGACGGCTGCGAATCCCCGCGCTGGCGGGCGCCGCAATCGTGGTTCTGGGCGCGCTAGCAGTGCTCGTCGTCGGTGCTTGGGCGTTATCGGGACCGGCCAGCGAGTGGGTGGACAAGGCGCCGTCGAACATCGCGACCGCGCGGAAAAAGCTGCGCGAGATCGGCCGTCCCCTCGACAGGTTGACCGCGGCGGCAGCGGGGACGCCCGCGGACAGTTCACCGGCCACGCCGCCGCCCGCAGCCGCTGGGGGAGTTGTTAGGCGAGTAGGCCGTCTACCTCCCGCCCCAGGTCCAGAATCTGCCGGCGGATGTCGTGACGCTCGGCGGTTAAGCGCAGGAAGGCCCGTCGTCGAAAGAGAAGGAGGGCGAGCGCCCGTGTCGCTCCCACGACGCGGTCAAAGCGCTCTGCGAAATGCAGCGCCACGTAACCCGTGAGCGGCAGAATCGGGGCAACGAGCGCCGCAGCCCAGACGCCCCGCCACAACCAGACGCCTACGAGGACCGCCGTCCAGGTCAGCGGGAACAGCAGCATGGCGCTGAGCAGTTTGACAGTCGCGAGCGTATCCGCTGCGCCCTTCGTCATTCCTGTCGCGACCCAGCCTACGACACGGTAGGCTGGGTAGTGAACCAACGCGCCGATCAGCGCGGCGGGCAACCCCAGGGTCAAGAACAACAGGCTCTTGAGAGCGTACGTCGCCGCCCGCCGCCATGCGTAGCTGCGAGGGGCGAGCTGCCGTGCGTCCAGGCCCGCGGCATTGAGCGCCGCCTCGTAGCGCTCCAGCCGCGCCTGTAGTCTGGCGGCGCGTTCTGGCCAGTGGCGACGCGCCACGTCGTATCCGGCCAGAAGCCGGCGGCGGACCTCGAACTCCTCGGCCAGCGATGGGGGCCGCTCCGGTGCATCATCGGCGGCACTGAAGATGTGTTGGGCGCGCGCAATCAGCGCGTGGGCATTTACCTCTTCTGCCTCGAGCGTCACGGTGCGCAGCGCTGCCTCGAGGCGCGCAGTGAGTGCACGGACGGGCTCGGCTGGAGGCTCTGCGCCTGGGGCGAGGGTGATTCGCTCGACGGAGAATGGCGTCCCGAAGTGCAGTAACGCAACGCTGCGGAATGTCTCTTTGGCCCGGTAATACAGCCCGACCGCCACGATCTGGAGGATCAAGTTGGGAGGCAACGCCGCAGCGGCGCCGAGCGCGATGCGCGCGGTACCGGTCTTGAGCGGTCGTAACTTGGGGTCGCTGTGCGAGGCCCCCTCCGGAAAAACGGCGATGGTACCGCCGCGGACCAACACGGCTCGTGCCGTCTCGAACGTTTCTGCGTTCTTTTGCAGATCGGCACCTGTGTCCTGGCGGCGGTGCACGGGAATCGCCTCGAAGGCTCGCGCGATCGGGCCAATGATCGGCATGTGGAACAGCGGGGCCTTGGCGAGAAACGAGACGCGCCGGGGCGCGAGACATAGGAGAAAGGTCGGGTCAATGAGCCCGTTCGGATGGTTGAGCACAAAGATCACGGGACCCGCCTGCGGCACGCGCTCCGCTCCGCTCACCTCGGTTCGCCGGAAAAAGATCCGGAGCACGCCGCGCAGTAACAGACGGAGCAGCGCTCTCACGTCGTCAGCGGAGTCGTCGCTCGCGACATGCGCCACGCCGCGTACGTCCAAATTACGCCGCCCAAGAGCACCGCCACGGGGATGATCAGCACCGCGTCAGCCAACGAGCGCGCGTCCGATAACATCCCCACGATAGACGGTGAGGGGACGTCGCCGAGGATGTGAATTGTGAAAATGCTTAGCGCGACGGCGGTGGCGCGCATGTGTGGAGAGACCTCGTTGACGATCGCGGAGTTGACCGGTCCCGTGGACGCGAACAGACAGAGCTCTGCGGCGACGATCGCTGGCCAATACACGTAAGGTTGCGGCGCGGCCAGCGCCACGAGTGTGAGCGGAGCCGCGAGGAGCGTGACCGTTCCGGAGACCCACAGGTACGCCTGCCGTGAAGCCTTCAACAGGCGGTCGCCGAACCAGCCGCCCAGATATGTGCCCACGAATCCCGTGACGACCACGACCGCGCCGAACTGCACTGTCGCGTGCGCCTTGGGGATGCCGCGCACGCGCTCCAGGAAAGTCGGCGTCCAAAACGCCAGCGCACCGATGGCGAACGTGTATGCCGCGTAGCCCAGGACTGTGAGCAGATATGGCCGGTTGCCAATCAGTATCCGGTACGCGCCGCTGCCAGGGTGTCCGGGCGGGGCTTCGTCCGTCGAGTCCTGGCTGCCTCGCGGCGGGTCGTAGAGCCGCCACACCAAGGCTGCCAGCACTAGCCCGGGTACGCCCGCCACGAAGAACGCCTGACGCCACCCGAAATAGCGGTCGACCAGGCCGCCGACGATGTAGCCGAGGGCGGAGCCGATGGGGATTGCGGCAAAGAACACCGCGAACACTCGCCCACGCTTTTGGCGGGGGAAGTAGTCCGCAAGGAGCGCCGGCGAGATGGTTCCATACGCTGCCTCGCCGATCCCCACTGCCGCGCGGGCGGCGAACAAACCGGCGTAGTTCCTGGCCAGCCCCGCGAGCGCGGTCGCGACGCTCCAAATGGCGACGCCGACCGCGAGCAAACGGTTGCGTGACCGCGTGTCGCCGAGCCGGCCGAACAGCGGCGCCGCGAGCATGTACACAATCAGGAATCCGGTCATCAACGAGCCGAGCTGCGTATCGGAGAGGTGGAGCTCGGAGTTCTTCATGCTTTCGGCGAGGGCGGCGACGATCCATCGATCCAGATAGTTGAATAGATTGATGCACGTGAGGACGATGAGTCCGACACGTGCCTGCTTGGAGAATAAAGGGAGTGAGGTTATGTTCCGGGCCCTCGCGGGGCTGTAGCTCAGCTGGGAGAGCGCCTGGATCGCACCCAGGAGGTCAGGGGTTCGAGCCCCCTCAGCTCCATAATCGCTGCCCCTTGGTGTAACTGGCAACACGCCTGACTCTGGATCAGGAGAGTCCTGGTTCGATCCCAGGAGGGGCAACTCGAAGCGCGATGCGCGGATAATGCGTGTCGCGCTTTTCGTTTTTGCGAGCATTTGTCATCGTTTCTGTCATCGTTTCTCGCGACACCTTTTCGACAGTATGAGACGTGATGCAGGTTTTCGGCGCGCCGCTTACAAGCGTTTCTCTACCGGTACCTCTACCGGCCCTCCACCGAGCACTCTACCGAGCCGTCTACCGGGCTCGGTGCTGCGTTGAGGGCTGAATTGGCGGACTGATTACCGGACTGATTACCGGACTGATTACCGGCCTGAACGCCGTACTGAACGGCAGCCTGAACGGCGATCTGTACGGCGGTGTGTACGGC
>Ga0137388_10002628_pt1 | contig 11336 bp, 7 predicted proteins | sample 15con2h14AmetaG_FD_104644 | JGI IMG/M metagenome (GOLD analysis project Ga0137388, IMG submission 104644) | Vadose zone soil microbial communities from Angelo Coast Range Reserve, California, USA - 15con2h1.4A metaG | ecosystem: Environmental > Terrestrial > Soil > Vadose zone > Saprolite...
GCATAGATGCGCCTGCGCCCAAAGGAATCGCCCAACGACCCACCTACGAGGATCAGCGCGGCAAGAAAGAGTGAATATGCCTCCACGACCCACTGCACGTCGGCAACGGTCGCGTGCAAATCTATCTGCAGCACTGGGAGTGCCACATTGACGACGGTGCCATCGATAAAGGCCATGCTCGACCCCAGTATCGTAGCTGCAAGAACCCACGGTCCAATATTGCTTGTAACTGAGATGCTCTCAGGAGCAGATTGAATAACGCCTTCATCGCAGGGCGGTTTGACAATATGAGCCATCTCCGATCTCCTTCGCATCTCTTGCCTTACTCTTCTTCGGTGTCGCCGATACCTGGCCCCTCTACAATTCCCACGAGTATTGTATCATCATAATGGAAAGGTAGAAGGTTTGCATTCCGCCCAAAGAACACAAAGAACTCGCTCACACCATGGCGCGGCTGCAACGCCAGTTTGGCAGCGTCTAGCGGTACCAATCCCGCCGTTGCACCGGCATCGAGCACCCTGCGCAACGCGGCAACCAGCAGTGCAGGGTCGTCCACCTGTCCGCTGCGTCTCGCTTCTGCACTCTCTACCTCAAAGAGCGGCTTGAGCAAGGCCAGTACCTGCCCTTCAGGAGCCAGCAAAGCGGCAGCTATTGGGAGGGCTTTTGTGAGCGAGAGGTACGAGAGATCGAGGGTGATGAGGCTAGGCCATGGGTCAAGCGCGGTTGAGATAAGATCGCTGAGGTTCGTGCGCTCGAGGTTGCGTACCCGCGAATCTGCACGCAGGCGACCGACTAACTGGCCATAGCCGACCTCTACCGCATAGACAAACGCTGCCCCGTGCTGTAATAGACAATCGGTGAAACCGCCGGTGGAAGCTCCACTGTCTAATGCCACACATCCCGCCACGTTCACAGCAAAATGCTCAAGCGTGGCCTCCAATTTATAGCCACCCCGACTGGCATAGCGCTGCCGTCCGCGCACACGCAGCATAGCATCACACGGCACCAGCATGCCCGGCTTATCGATGCGCTGATCATTGACCAGGACCTGGCCGGCCATGACCCAGCGCCGTGCCTCGTCTGCACTCTCAAAGATGCCACGCTCAACTAACAGAGCTGCTAGTGGGCTTTTACGCACTGATTTTGACTTCGCTATCTAGCACAAGAACAAAACGGTTGTATGCTGGTTATTGTACTTCACGGTAATTGCTGCGTCAAAATGGTGCAGAAACAATTGTGACCTGGCACCCACAGGAGGTGCCAGGTCATAAATTGAGCTTACGAACCTACCTCAAATGCTTCTTCAAGAAGCTGACCGCCAGCGGCCAGGCCTCCGCAGCAGCCTTCTCATTGCCCATCCCGTGATCGGGGTTGATGAAAGCGTGACCGGCATCGTACACCTTGACGGTAATATCTTTGCCCGCCGCCTTGTACATCCGCTCGATCTTCTGGACCTGCGCCATCGGGATGCTATCATCTCTGCTACCATAAATAGCCAGCACAGGTGCGTTGACCTTTGCCACCTCCTCAGGCTTGGGATCGTACCCACCGCCGTAGAAGGGAACGACCGCACCCAGATCGGCATAACGCGCTGCCACCGTGTAAGTCAGAAAGCCTCCAACGCAGAAGCCCATCAGGCCCAGCTTCTTAGGCGTGACATTCGGCCTGGCCTTGAGCGTCTCAAGTGCACCAACTATCTCCCTGGCTGCCTTATCGGTGTTGCTCCTCATCATCATCACCATCTTCATTGCGTCATCAGGTTCGGTCGCGACCTTCCCGTGATACAGGTCGGGAACAGCTACCACGAAACCTTCGGTCGCCAGCCTTTGTGCCAGCTCGCGGACATGTGGCTCCATGCCCCACCACTCCTGAATCAATACCACGCCTGGATGATGAGCGTTGTCGTCCGGCTCGGCTATGAAGGCGTATGCATTGTCACCGTTTACCTTCAAAGCAATGTTTGATGTGCGTATTACAGCCATGTGTTCTCTCCTCTTGAAATATTGGTTCTTAGCACCCCGCCTGTGATTAGAACCAGTTTGATGATAATTTGCGAAGCAAATTATCATCAAAGGGACGAAGTCGAGCTGGCATGATAACCGACGCAGTCGGTTATCATGCCACTTATCATCACACTATTTATCGTGGGTGTTTCTTAAAGAAGCACCATGCATATAATATATTGCAGGAGGGTTACAAACAAGCTGGACGATATACCATCGGTGCAAGTCCATATAAGTTCTGACCCTGGCCTTGTCAATCTTTCAGCTTTTTAGATCATGGTCTTCCTGGTACCCACAAGGGGTGAGATAGGTACGATCAGCCTGTGACTACCGCCCCGAACAAGGTAATGAGACCAAGCAAGCGTATGACATCGCCCGCGTTGTCCAGGAAAACTCCCTGGCTGGAGGGAAAGGAGTACTGCGTGACGATGGTGAAATAACCGAAGCTGATCAGGAGGAAGGACAGGCTCATTAACAAGCTGAAGCGTGTCTCCTTCTTCATAAAGGCAGACACGTAGTAGAAGAAGATGATGAAGCAGAGGAGTCCTCGTGAACCACTGAGCAGTGTTCTTGTCACGGCGGGGTTAGGGAAGTCAGGTAAGACAGGCGCTAGCAGTAATAAAACCAAAGCCAGCAAAGAAAGCGCGATATGCCAACGCATCAATTTGCGCAGGTATTCTTCTGAACTAGCTACAAGGCTAAGCAAGATAAACAAGAAACTGACTGACTGGCCAATATAGAGGAACCAATCGGTATTGAGGGAAACGCTGGTGACGTTGCTCCCCACGAAGTCTGCGGCGGCGGTCAATGCAATCAAGGCCATCGACAACCCTAGAATGAACAGGCGGGGATTGCGTGCCCGAAAGTAGAGGTAGAGCGCACGTACTGCTATAAACACAGCGACGGCAAATAACGAGATCGCAAGTATGTCGGGGATCAGAACTGAAATCGGCATCCCAATGCTCCTCCTTAATATTATGATGGACTCTGCGCTGCAGCACAGAGTCTTTTAGGAACGGTCACGAAAAGAAGATGAGTTGGGGTGGTCCCACATTTATAGAGAGAGATTCGTCACTCGCTGACCTCCTGGTTCGTACAACTCAATGCGCTGTTGGACCAGCAGTATCTGTACAGCCGCATACATCTCTTTCACATTCAGGCCGGTAGTGCTGGAGAGTTCATCTACGTTTTTACGACCATCGATAGCTGCATAGAGACGGCGAGCCTGCTTATCTACAATGTCAACGGAGCTAGCTAGTGGATTGCTAGATCTCATCAGCTCAGCATTGTGGCTCCGACGAGGAGTAAGTTCAAGTAGATCTGGCTGAGGCTGGCGCTGAGGAGGACTTGAGAACGCTTGCAATTGAGCAGGAACTAATAAACCACGGTATTTGGCGATTGGTATAGTTTGCTCTAGGATCAGGCCAATGGACGCCAGCCGATCCTGGGGGAGAGCGTGCCTCAAGAAGAGCAAGCTACTCGCCGTCGACACGGATGATGTACTCTCACTAGAAAGGTCAAAGCCTGTAGGCTGTGTGCTGAGGAAATAGCCGCAGCAGTAATTCAGCCCATAACGGCTGAGCAGATTTGCTTGATGGGCAGGAAATATGCTGGCCATGGCGACGAGCGTTAAATGACGTTGCTCCCGTAGTATATGTTCAGCCATTGCTGAAACCTGATAGTTTCCGACAACATGCGGTGGTAGTGAAGTGTCCTGGCAGGCTATGGCTCGTAGCTCTATGGCAGCTTGGCCTGAAGCGTTGCCCCGCATCGTCCAGAACTCAGTAACCTGCACGTCAAAACGCTGTATAATTGTGCGCGCTAGCCACAAAAATAACTCATCAATATGACTGAGGGTTGTCGCGGCCTTAAATAATTGCCTGGTAATGACCTGTTGTTGCTCGCTCACACCAGGTTGAGGTGAGCTATTATCAAGCCTTTCATCCTTTTGCATATAGCCTTCTTATGCACTCCCTACACTCAGCAGCATGTTAATGGTCGTACCTTCAGGCTCCCCTGGTAAACTATAGTAGAGAATAGCGGAAATAGGTGGATAAGTATATTAAGAAATCATTAAAATTTTATTAGGATTGTATACTTTGTAACCTTTTCAGCTTGTTTTAACGTATCTACTAAAATACACATTTATAGCCTCTTTTTCGCGCTCTTGCTTGGCCTCTGCCCCCACTCTCCATTACCGATGGTAATTGATACTCCACACTGCTATAATAGGTTCCAGATTGTTAGAGAAAGAGAGAGGGAGGAGAGGCGACGTATGGCTCGCCGTTTTCGTTCACGTAGTACACCTGCCGAAAACTTACGCATAGTCTTGCGCGCTATCCCGTGGCGATTCCTGCTGGCGCTGGCCTTTCTTATCCTGACTGCTATTCCTGCTTACTCGTTGGGGGTCCGTCTAGGGGCACAAGTGATACCGAACGTGACGAACTTTTTCGTCAATCTTGGTGCCCCACCGCCTTCCGCTACGCCCACGCCATTGCCGCCATTTACAACCGCTTTTCCTCAACCCGGCTCGCTGCTTTACACTGTGCAGCAAGGCGATAACTGTGATGAGATCCTGGTGTTCCAGATGCACATGGCTGATGCCGGACAGATTTTCAGCGACGTCAAGCCGAACACCGTCAAAGCGCTTGGTACAGCTACAGGCGTCGATTGTCATAAGCTGCAACCCGGCATGGTGCTGGCGCTCTCACCGCAGTACCCGCTCATTGCGCTCGGCGGTGTAATCCTCAAAGTAGAAGCAACATCACCACAGCAAGTGCTGCCGACCCCTTTGGTTCCCGTTCCTCAACAGCCGATGCTAGGTATCGATTGTTCCGATGGCTGTCGGCTGACTGTGCGCATCGCGCCGGAAGTCGAGGTACAACTGCTAGTTCAAACGACTATCCCTGTGCACGTCGGATCCTGGGTTTGGGCACAGGCCATGTATGCCCGCCAGTCCGTTCCCGGCTTTAGCAATTATCCCTATGCCGACCTCGGCGCTTCACTCAATGGCATGGTATTGCATGCCTGTGATCTCCAAATTGACAATACCCACGATAACAACTCGCTTTCATGTGATCAATTGCAGCCCAATACCATTGATGATGATGGTGGTGCATGGCTCTTAGGTGTCACCGGTCCTGGTGCGCTCGACCATTGGCGCTATCCCCTCGATAAATCGGGGGGCTACCGCTTTCATCCCGGCACGCGGGTGTTGATCTGGCTCACCGCCGACAACAACGGCAACCTGAAGTTCCAAAGAGGTAACCCTGTATACCGCTATGATGAAAACACCGGGCTGTATGTACGGGCTTGATCTCCCGTTTGGCAACCTTAGCTATGATATAATTTTGGTAGATAACTGCTCAACCTTCAGACACCCGGAGAAAGCCCATGGCAGGACTGGAAGGGAAAACCCTCGACCACTATGAACTGCAGAGGTTGATTGGTAAAGGGGGTATGGCCGACGTCTATGAGGCCTATGATCGCTACTTTCAACGCGAGGTCGCCGTCAAAGTCTTCAAACGCGAAGACGACGAGTTGCTGCGCCGCTTCATCCGTGAAGCCAAGCTGATGGCCTCACTCAAAAATGAACATCTCGTGCCCATCTACGGCTCTGGTGAATGCCAGCTAGACGGTCTCATTCAGTACTACATCATCATGCCTTTTATGCAAGGCGGCACACTGCGTGCTCGTATCCGCCATGCTCCACTTACACTGGCCCAAGCTTGCGAATGCCTGCAAGAGATTGCGCCGGCTCTCGATTACATCCACAGCCAGGGTGTCGTCCATCGCGACATCAAAGCCTCCAATGTCCTGCTGGATGCCGATGGCAGATATTATCTCTCTGACTTTGGTATTGCTCGCATGACCGCTGATGTGACCCAGCTCACCAGTACCGGCAATGTGCTGGGGACCGTCGATTATATCGCCCCGGAGCTATTTGAAGGCAATAACAAGGCCGACGCGCTCAGTGACCTGTATTCACTGGGCGTGTTACTCTTCGAAATGGTCACCGGTCGGCTTCCCTTCCATGCGGATAACCAGATCGCCGTTGTGACCATGCACATTAGCAAGCCTCCGCCATTGCCTCGCAGCCTCAACCCACACATCTCCCCCCAGGTCGAGCATGTAATCCTGAAAGCCCTGCAAAAGAAACCCGAACGACGCTATCAGAGCGCCATTGAACTGGCCAATGCGTTTTGTATTGCCATCGCAGCGAGCGACATGGAGGAAACCCAGGAGGATATACCAGGCTCTGCTCCTGCTGCACCAGAACCCAGGACCACTCCTGAACGCATCACACCCTTAATTGTACAGCCTCCACCAACACCCACCCCCGCGGGCGCGATAAATCGGGCCCCTACGCCAGAAATGCCTCCCACTCCCACGATAAATCGGAGAGCTACTCTGCCCAAAGTGAGCAGCAGTAGCTCTCCGATTTATCGTGGGGAACCTCTTGGGAGCAGACCGGTTGAAAGAACTCAGAAGCAGAGACGCAGACGTGCTAGCCCTACAAGCCAACGCGCCGTGGTTGTGGCGATACTGGCTCTGGTTATCCTGCTTGTGCTGGCTATTCCAACGTTCCTCGTGGCCACACATCGCCTGAATCCGAATAACGCTTTTGCTACGACCCCTGTTCAAACAGCAACAACTCCTGATTTGACGGCCTCCGCTCAGACTGCCGCCTCAGCCACCGCCCAGGCTCAGGATCAGGCAACCGCCACCGCTCAGGATCAAGCCACGGCCCAGGCTCAGGATCAGGCAACCGCCACCGCTCAGGCTCATGGCCAGGCGACCGCTACCGCTCAGGCCGTTGCCTCAGCCACGGCCCAGGCTCAGGATCAGGCCACCGCCACTGTTGTTGCTGGCGTAACTGCCACCGCCCAGGCTCAAGCCCAGGCGACCGCGGGAGTCGATCAGACCGCCACGGCAGGCACTCCTATCTATCAGGATGCATTGACCGATCCGACGAACTCGAACACGATGGCAGCGAACTGGGACCAGAATAGTCATTGTATGTTCATGTCAGATGGCTATCATGTCACCAAGAGTGCCGGTATCGTGAACCTGCATGGCTGTCGTGAATCTGCAAATACGTACAGCAACCTGACCATTTCTGTCGATGTGCGTATTCTCAGTGGGCACTCCGGTGGTGTTTTCTTTCGCGTCAGCACAGATGTGTTTAACACCTATACAGGTGGCTACCTGTTCGAGATAGACAGCCAGGGAGACTATAGAATCTCAGGCTTCAATGGTAGCGTGCAGCCACTGCACGATTGGGCCTCTTCATCTGCCCTCAAAAAGGGCAACGCTGTGACGAATACCTTGCTGGTGGTTGCACAGGGTGGTAAACTGCTGTTCTACGCTAATGGGATGTTCCTCGCAGAAGTAGATGACACAACCTACACATCAGGTGTGATTGCTTTTCTGGCGTATACCACCGATACGAATGCCGATGTCGTGTATACTAACTTGAAAGTCTACCAGTTGTCGTAACTATTTCTCACGCATCACCGATTGCTCGTTCACGTGGCGGCACGAGCCTGTGTTCGACAGCATACGCCGCTGCCTCACTGCGACGTGAAAGCCCCAGTCGCTCCAGGATATGGCTGACGTGGTTACGGGCCGTCTTCTCAGTAATACACAGTGCCTCGGCAATCTGCTTGTTCGTATAGCCACGTGCCACCAACACCAATACTTCGCGTTCTCGATCCGTCAGTTCGCTACCTACGGCCTGCGTTTGCAGCCGTTCCATCAACTGCTTTGTTGCATTGGCATCAAGCAACGATTGACCTGCCGCCGCCAGGCGAATGGCACGCAGCAATTCGGTGCGACTCACGTTCTTCAACAGGTAGCCGCTCGCTCCCGCCAGAACCGACGTGACGATGGCATCATCATCAGAGTAGGAAGTGAACATCAGGATATGTACGGCGGGATAGAGGCTCTTGATTTCGCGGCAAGCTTCAATGCCGTTCATCTTTTCCATACGCACATCCATCAACACCACTTGCGGTGCCAGCACGCCTATTTTTACACAAGCCTCTTCTCCATTGCTCGCCTCGCCGACCACCGCCAGGTCTGGTTCCAGCTCGAATACAGTACGCAGTCCGAGACGTACTACTTCGTGATCGTCCACGATCATAATGCGTATTTTTGCCATCGTTCCTTCTCTCCATTCACCTGGAATGCGACTCATCTTTTGCGTACGGGCGTGATTATGAGGTTTAAAAAATTGATCTGGCCACGTGGTGGATTCCCCGAGGGCCGATAAATCGGCGGTGGGCGCGATAAATCGGCCCCTACAGGTGTGTCATCCCCGTTCGTGGTATCCCGAGTATTTTGTTAAAATTCATCATCACGCCCTTACCTGGGGATGCATACCCGTATACTGACACCCCCACCGGGTGCTTGCCCTACTTCAAACGTTCCGCCTAACTCCTCTGTTCGTTCGCGCATGCCGCGCATACCATGACCGAAATAGATGCTCTGGCATTCGCCATCGGCTGCGACATCATTGCTATAGGGAAGCATCTCCAATCCGCGCCCGTTATCACAAATTTCGATCTCTACGCCGCGTGGTAGATGACGTAGATGCACCTGAATCTGTGTTGCTCCGGCGTGTTTATAGGCATTGGCCAGCGCTTCCTGCGTAATGCGGAAGATAGCAGTCCCCACCTGTGCAACCGTGCGTGTGCGTCGTCGGTCATGGTCAGCTATCTCCTCGCTACCCTCAATCTCGAATTGTACCGGCAGGCCGCTGATCGCCTCGAACTCGTGCAGTTGGTTGGTCAGCATCTGTGTCAGAGTAGTTGTGCCACTGATCAGCGGCTCGAGTGAGAAGATATAGTGGCGCGTCTCCCACAGGGCTTGTTTCGAGATCGTCACGAGCTTTTCCAACTGCTCTGTGAGTGGGTGTAGCAACTCGGCATCCTCTTCGGATGCCTCCTCGATACGCTGGGCGCGGGCCACGCACGTCTCGGTATTCAGGCTCAACATATAGATGAGTTGCGCGACGCCGTCGTGAATCTCCCTGGCAATACGCCCGCGTTCGGCTGCCGCCGCCAGCTCGGCTGTTTGTTCCGTCAGGCGCATATTCTCAAGCGCAATCAGCAGTTGCGCACCCGCGATAGCCAGGAACTCCTGTTGCCTCTCATCGAATGGCGTCTGGCGTATGCTCTCGGCCCCCAGTACCAGATATAGCTGCCCGTCTTTGAGAAACGGCAGGTACAGGCGAGCAATGCCATGAGGGTCTTCGCCATCTTCATCCAATTCACCGCTCAGTCGCTTGAACGATAACAGTTTTTCTCCCGATTGTATTACTCGCTCAAATAATGCCTCGCTCTCACGCAAGGGCGGAGGCACGGACGGACGCAAGGTCACGTCCCTACCGCCCCTACTAACCACGCCGACTTCTATGTAAGTATCAATCTCGGTTTGTGCGGCTTTGCCGTTGTCGTTCTCGCTCTCAGCGCCGTTGGTCACCAACGCCAGCACCAGGCGACCGAAATGACCGCCCTTGCGAATCTGCTCGGCACTACGTTGCAGGAGACTTTGCCTGTCGCTGGCTTCCTTGAGCAATGTATCACTAACACTCAGCAGCGCGCGTCGCCTGCGCGCGTTGTCTTGCTCTCGCCGCCTGCTGCGTGTGTAGCTGCCAAGCAGGCTGGCCACGTATGCTGCCAGGATCGCTGCTAGAGGGGCATCAAGGAATGAACCGGTGATGTCAGCCACATGTACAACGAGATGTGCCGGAGCTCCAGGCGCTGGGAAAAGGATGCCCAACAAAATAAAGAGTTCGTAGACAAGGACTGCTGCCAATCCGCCACGGTAGCGATAGGCGAAGGCCGCTGCAAAGACTGCAGAGAATCCGTAGCGATAGAAGGGGGAAGAATAGCCGAAGAACGGTGTTCCCCAGGGTCCGCCAAAGTAGGTAGCGAGGCCGCAGATGAGGACGTCCGTGCCGTAGATGATGAGATTCCGGTAAGGCTTGCGTGTGCGACCTAGTGGAGTGAGAACATCGGCCTCTTCATCTTCAGCGAGTGGGCGTGGACGGCGGCGACCCCAGACTAAGCGTCGCTGTCGTTTACGTAATCTTTCCTTATTCTGCTTTGCGAGGCGTGACTGCTCGAAGATCGATAGTTTGGGAAGAAGCATTTGGAAGACGGGAGCGTAGAGTGTTGCCACTACTGTTTGTAGAAAGGTGACTCCAAGAAGGAGGGGAGCAAGCTTTACATTGGAAGGAGTTGTCACGAAATCAATGAGAGCATAGATCCAGAAGGTCCAGCGCCAGATGAGAAAGAAGTAACTGGGGGTGTTGCGTAGGCGGCGCAGTGTGGTCTGCGGGATGGCTTTGAATATTTGCGTTGTCTTGCTCATGGATCTCTGGCTCCTCATAGATGTACCGTCGCTGGTACTGGTAATATAGTATACCTTAGAATACCGTCGAAATGATGGGTCATCTGACCCATTTTGTATGGGAAGTCAGTCTTATACGCTTTTCGCTTGATTTTTTGACCGTGCCTCAGACTCCTGATGAAGTGCTACCCCACCTGCGACCAGGAGAACACCTGCGATCTCTAGCAGTGACGGGACCTGGTGTAGGACCAGTATTCCGATCACAGTGGCAGAAGCTGGCAGTAAGGAGAGCAAGAGCGCAAACGTTGCTCGTGGCAACCGGGCCATGGCGAGTTGATCGCTCACATACGGGATGACCGACGAGCAAATGCCTACACCAACGCCGGCCAGGATGAGCAATGGCTGCGTCATCGCAGGCAAGGCTCCCGTGAACCCAATTGGGGTAATGGTGACGAGCGCGACGAGCATCGCTGCCCCAAGTCGATCAATCCCTATTGCGCCCCCATCCTGGGCGATCCGATGACCAAGCACCACGTAGAGCATGAAGAAGGCAGAGTTGGCAAAGGCGAACACAAACCCCAGTGGCTGCCCGCCGAAGCGTACATCCGTGAGCAGCCACCCACCTCCCGCGGCCAGAATCAGTGCGCCGACGTTGCGTGGAGTCCTTGCCCCGAGCGCAGCCAGGGTAATCGGACCAAGGAACTCGATCGCTCCAACCGTTCCTAAGGGAATGCGGGAGATCGCGAGATAGAAGCAGGCATTCATCAGACCAAGCACGATGCCCAACGCGAGCAGAATACGGCGCTGTGCCCAGGATATTCCAATGAAGGTGCGCCACGGCCGGCGCCACACCGCAAAAACAATGGCAGCACTGGCAATGCGGAACCATGCCACTCCAAGTACCGGGATACTGGAGAAGAGGAGCACCGCAAATGCAGGTCCAAGGTAGTGGAAGATCGCACTCACGAAGAAGAA
>Ga0137388_10002629_pt1 | contig 11335 bp, 11 predicted proteins | sample 15con2h14AmetaG_FD_104644 | JGI IMG/M metagenome (GOLD analysis project Ga0137388, IMG submission 104644) | Vadose zone soil microbial communities from Angelo Coast Range Reserve, California, USA - 15con2h1.4A metaG | ecosystem: Environmental > Terrestrial > Soil > Vadose zone > Saprolite...
AATAAAGCTGTACACCGGATACTCGGCGGTTATTGAAGGATGATCGGTAACCGCACGCCTACGTGAATGACTTTCCGAGATTTCAGCTCAATGACGAAGAACGCAAAGCGTGAGCGGAAGAAGAGATCAGTGACCTGCAAAAAAAATCGCAAGCCCAGATCTCCGCAGCGTGATTGTGCAGGCCCGATCCCATGCGGAAACATATTTATGACACACAGCCGAGCGGTGCTATCGCTCTAACAGCATCTCGAGTTCGATCTCATCATGTAAGGGAATCTGGTCGTTGCCGATCAAGGGGATGTGCGGCTTCAGTTGGCGGGCAGCATCGACCGCATGGCAATGAACGGTGACGAGCGTGAAGCCGCGTTTTTGATAGAAGCGCAGTGCATGGAGATTATCATTCGTGGTGATCAGCCAGAGCCGCTTGCAGCCTGCTTCGCGTGCCGCCTGCGTGACTGCCTTGATCAGCAGCGTGCCTATACCGATTCCCGGCTTGGTGCTAGCTATCGTCACGATCTGGCAGTTCTCCTCTTCAAGAGCGTAGGTGAGCAGTCCCACCCGGTTCCCGTTCAGGATGGCGACGAAGCCGGGCAGCGTCTGCGGATGATAGACCTTGCCGTGAGCGACGACGAGCGTATCGCCCCAGTGTTCGATGATCATCTGCCGTACCCATTCGCTGTCTTCGGTGGTAAGCGGTCTCATCTGCAGAGGAAGGCTTTCGATGGGCCGGTGGGGATGCCTGTGGTAGGTGTAGATGGCCTCGGCCTGGATGTGAAGGTAGACGCCTTCGCCCCACTCGCCAGCCTTTGTCTGGGTGGATGCGTACAGAAGGGTCTCCAGCGTCTCAAAATCCGCATGGTCAGGTGAGATGATGGCCGCGGAGCCATGCACGATGATCGCCAGTTCGTTTTCACGAAACAGGGTCAGGCTGACGGCGGGCCGCTTCATGACATGGCGCGTGCGCGCGGCGGTGGCGACGGTGGGGATGTAGATCTCGCCTCGGTAGAGCAGCGAGCCGATCGGGGCAATGCGTGGCTCGCCTCTCGTCGTGACGGTTGCCAGCGCGACGGTTTGCACGTCCAGCCAGCAATCGATCAGCTGTTGAGCGGTGAGGGAGTGTTCCGGCATCTGAAACGAGCGGCGCAGGAAAGCGCCCGCCCGCTGGATGCTGTTGGCTATCAGCGCCTGCAAGCGCTCGATGTCTTCCTGTGTTTCTCTCATACCCTCTAGTATAGGTCAGAGATCAAGTGGTACATGTTCAGATTCGTGAAGCAGCTTCGGCTCACTTGCAAAAGGGTCAGGGCCTGTGGACCGTATTGATGCAGCTCGGCAGGCTGCAGCGCTTGATGCACTCAACGCTATTCTCATGTTTGAAGTAGAAGAGCGCAAGGCAATAGCTGCGGCGGCAAGATTCTTGCCTTGCGTTCCCTCAAGGAAGAGTTTTCTCAAGAAGTGACGCTATTCTTCTCCTACCACAAGCGCATGGACACGTCCCATCTGGAAATGGTCTGGCCAGTGAATAGGTAACTCTTCCCACCTCACCCCTGCATCAGCGGAGAGGAAAATGCCTTGCTTGCTGCCCGCATAAAAGACTCCCGGTTCGGCTGGATTGGTAGCCAATACAAAGGTCAGTAATCCCTTTTCCTCAGGCAAACCAACTCGCACCTGTTGCCATGGAGTGGTATGGCTACGGCGGTAGACTGCTGACTCTGCGCTCATTGGAGTATGTGCTTGCTGCGGACCGTGTGCCGCAGAGATGACAAGTATGTCCGGATCAGCGGGATCAACCGCTACACTCCAGAGGTAATGGTGGGTGAGACCTTCATCGGGCCGATACCATGTATCTCCACCAGTATCGCTCTCGACGAAGCCATTTCCTGCCTGCATAAAGCCATCCCCAGCCGCAGAATAGAGGCGATTGGGCGCACGTTTATGCATGGCTAAGGTATGCGTATCAAAGGGTCCATCGGGTTTTCGATCTTCCCAGGTTTCACCACCTTCGAAACTGCGAAGAAGTGCACCTGCTTCAATGGCTGCATAGAGACGGCCGGGTTGGAGTGGATCAGGTGTCATCCAGCGAACGTGACTAGTATAGGGACGAGGTGGAAAACTCCAGGTTGGAGCAGAGGGTAACTGACGCAGTGTTGGGAGATCATGCCAGGTTGCTCCACTATCCTCCGAACGGAAAATGGCGCTCGGTTCTGTTCCTGCATAGATGACACTATGTCCATTGGGACGCTCTAATGGACTGATGGCAACCGACATGACCTGCTCACCAATGATGTGTGTTCCGACGTTTTCCCAGGTTCTTCCAGTATCGTTACTGTGCCACAATCCCTGACCAAAGGTGCCACAATAGACCTCTTCTGGCTGTTGATCCTCAACAGCCAGACATTGTGTAGCCAGGCCTGTGAGTTGCAGATCAACAACCCATTCCCCATCGTGCTGACGTACGATGGCCAGGGCTTTGTTCGTTGCAATGTATAATTTTTTCATGCCATACCTCTTGTATGTGATGGTGAGTGCTATAGAAGCTTTCACGTTTGTTTTTTGAAGAAGGACACATGTAGTTCTGTTCCTTCCGGCTGAAGGATAGCATCTTTCTGTCGGAAACAGGCTGTCCCTCCTGCCAGAAATGTCCTGGCCTTTTGAACAGGGTTTTTTAGGCCGCGAACACTTTTCGGTAGTCACTCTCGCCACCATCCTTCTCGGCTTCGCTTCCTCTGTTTAGACTTCTTTGTGCCCACTTCAGCCTGGATCGAGTGCAGGAGTGATGTTCACGTCGGGCTGTTCCCAGTCAAGGATGCGATTGGTCAACGCGCTGGAGGTCACGATGTTGACCACCAACGTTCCATGCGCTCCTAACCGTTCATTGAAGGCTTCCAAATGCTGCATCGAGGAGAGGGCCACCTTGAGGAGGGCGCAGTGACTGCCACTCAGTTTGTGCATCTCCAGCACTTCCGGGAACTCCTCGGCGCTGCTGGTTTTTAACAGGCACTTGCCAGGAGTACAATGCAATTGGATCAAGGCCAACAGTGGCAGCCCCACCTTCGCTGGGTTCACCTGTGCACCGTAGCCAGTAATCACGCCAGCATCTTCCAGTTTGCGGACCCGTTCGGCGGCTGCCGGAGCAGACAGTCCGACGCGTCGCCCCAGTTGATTGTAGGAGAGGCGAGCGTCCCTTTGCAGTTCGCGCAAGATCTTCCAGTTGGTGCTATCGAGCGGCCTTTCTGATTGCAAAGCCATTCTCCTATTTACCTTTCTTTTTTGAGAAGTATGCCATCTTTTCTTTTCATTCTGCATTCACTTCTCGCTCCTTCCCCAGTATTATAAAAAACACAAAGAAAGGAAGCAACAGATGAGAAAAGTGCGTGCGACCATTGTCGGCTGTGGCAAGGTCTCGGAGCACTATCTTCCCACTTACAGCAGAGTTCTGCAGTGGAACTGGTAGCCGTCTGCGATCCTCTGGTTGAGCGAGTTCAAAGGCACGCTCAAGCCTATAGCATTGAGCACGCGTTTCAGGATATCGACCAGATGCTCTGTGAGCTGGATTTTGAGCTGCTGGTGAATCTGACGCCCATGCCTTGCATGCACCTTTCAATCGCAAAGCCCTGGAGGCAGGAAGGCATGTCTGGTGTGAGAAGCCCATTGCTACAGACCTGAAAGAAGCACAGACCCTGCTAGCGCTTACACAGCAGCAGGGCGTTGGCTTGTGGGGGGCGCCCAGTAGTCCCATTTCGCCTGCATTTCAGTCCATGGCGAAAGTGCTCTCTACTGGCGCCCTGAGGCAAGTCTATGTCGCTCACGGGATCTTTTGCTGGAGCGGTCCTACCTGGCTGGGGAGCGCCTGGTTTTACCAGAAGGGAGGCGGAAGCCTCTTTGATCTGGGAGTCTATAACCTCACCATGCTGACCGGGCTTCTGGGTCCTGCGCACAGCGTGGTGGTGATGGCTGGCACAGCGATCCGAGAGCTGGTCATTGATGGCGAGATCATCCCCGTCGAAGCTGATGACAACACGGCGCTGATCCTCGATCACGGCAACGCGGTCTACTCGGTGATCCAGACGGGCTTCGTCTATGCGGGACAGCGCGACGACTGGACGATTCAGGTCATCGGCACCAATGGCGCAATGATCATGGGCGGCTATGCCTGGGGTCCCAGAGATGTCGCCAACTACATTGGGGACCAGATGAAGGTATCAGGGCAGTGGGAAACTGTCTGGCAAGGGCCGGATGGCTATGTCTGGCAGGGTGGGGCGACCTACATCTGAGTGCCTGGCAAAAGGGGAGAAACCGCTTCTGAGCGGAGAGCATGCCGTGCATGTGCTGGAGGTGATGCTGGCGGCACAGCGCGCCGCGAAGACAGGGCACCGCGTCCAGATCACTTCGACCTTTCCCTGGCCGATGCTCAAGGAGGGGGTCGAGGCCGTGGTTGCTGGTGCTGTTGGATGATGATATGAACTGTCATGGTTGTGTTCTATGCTCCGTCCATGCAACAGGAAGAAACTGCATCGCAGTAATACGCTGTGATCAGACTGGCCATACCACAAGTGGTGGTACGGACAGAGATAAGGCGATGGTGCTCACCTGTGCGTCTTCTTAGCGCACAAAGGCTCCAGATGTTGCTTTGTCTCCTCACAAAAAAAAGGAGGATCTCACCCGATGAAATATGGTTTTATTCTCATGGGCACTCCCGTGGAAGTCGTTGAGTTGGCCCAGGAAGCGGAGGCTGCTGGCTGGGATGGCATCTTCCTCTCCGATGACTGGATGACTGCCTGGATCATACTGACGGCGATTGCCATGTGGACCCAACGTATCCGCCTGGGAACCATGCTGACGCCGCTGCCAGAACAACTCCCCTGGTACGTAGCCGCGCAAACTGCCACGCTCGATCAACTCTCCGGCGGCCGCGTGATCCTCACGGCTGGCCTGGGCATTCTGGAACTGGGCAAGGTTGGCTCGCTGAACAACAAGGTACGTGCTGAGCGGCTTGATGAGGCCCTGGAGATCCTCGAAAGCCGGTGCGCGGCGAGGCTCTGCGCACAACCTCTGAGGGGCACTACGCTCACTTCCAGGAGATGCATAGCAGCGTCGAGGTGCACATGCATATGCCACAGCAGAAACCGCGTATTCCCATCTGGGTTGTTGGTGGCCCAAAGCAGAGTCAACTCCGGCGCGCAGCCCGTTGGGATGGCGCAGTAATTGGTGGAAGCCCCGAAGAGCTCCACGAACGCAAAGACGCGATGAGACTCTGCGCGGCAGTCCCTCATCGCTCGATATTATTACTGAAGGCGAGACGCCTCACGACAACCCTGTGCGCGCCGCCTCCATTGTCCGTTCGTATGCCGAGGCAGGAGCGACCTGGTGGCTGGAGAGCATGTGGGAGTGGGAGGGCGTCACCCGCACCTACGATATGCGGACGCGCATCCGCTCAGGTCCACCGCGCATTTCGTAGGGGTGTCAGATCACGCTGTTCTCGCAAAGGCTACTGAAACGATCAGGGAAGAAATTTCTTCCCTGTCATCTCAAGGAGTCTGCCTACCAATGACACACGCACTGCAAGAATCTCCAAGAGTTCCCGACAAGACGCCCATACTGACTATCATGCACTTCCCTCGTCTCTCGATGATCTTACTCTTGCTTACCAGTTGTGTTGCTTTGCTCATGACGGGGCTTATGATCATCATACCGGTCTTTCCCCAACGCCTGCAAGCGCTTGGGTTGGGAGCAGCAACCCTGGCTTGGATGGAAATGGCTTTCGGCCCGGCGCACTATGGGGCGATTTTAGGGATCTACGTTCTGGCTCTCGCCGTCTTTCCTCTGCTCATTAGTCGTTTCCTGGATGGTTCTATCAAGCTTCTGCTGATTGCTTTGGAATGCCTCCTCTACACAGGCCTCAACGTGGGCATGCTCTTTTTTATACAGTATCCATTCCTGATTCTAGCTGCCATCCTCGCCGGCATAGGGCAAGCGTTCTGGCTGCCCGGATTAGGAGTCATCTACCTGTGCGCAACCAATGAACAGCATCGCTCTCAAGTGATGGGGCTGCGACAAACGGCTCTGGCGCTTGGCATCTTGCTTGGCCCATTGCTTCAGGCGCTGATGATTCCCTGGATGGCTCCACGTACCTCCTTTGCCATCGGAGTGATCATTCCGATTGGTGTCAGCATCCTTGTCCTTACGGTGCTCTTGAGTCGCAGCCAGCACAAGCAACGTGAAGCAGTCAAGACAGCAGAGACGCACGAACAGGTTCAGGAGTGCTGATGCTTACGTGAGCGAGAGCAGAACAGAGCCGTCTTTGGAACTGGAAAACCATAGGAGAAGCAGTGAGTATCGCAAACAAGCAGAGTCCAGATTCACTCCCAACCATCTGGAAGGTCCCAGATGATCTCTGGTCGAAGGTCGAACCCATCCTGGGGACGTATAATCCTTCCAGCTCATGACGATCTGGCTGGCTTTTGGAACGTCCGGGACGAGCGATACAGCTGGTGGCAGCTCTTCGTCACGCCCGCCGGGTGATTGCTGTTTTTAACAGTCTCCTGGTGGGAGCGTTTGTTGGCCTGCTGGTGTATGTGCTGTGGACCTTGCCTCTGCTGGCCTGTGTGAGTGGAGGAGGGCTGGCCTTTCTCCTCAGCATCGGACTGCATCAGCGCTACCAATGGAAACGCTGGAGACACCTGCTGCAGAGCCATGCCGCGCTCTTTCCGAGCAGACCGGGAGAGAGAAACCAGGGGTCACCCTCCAAGAAGGAGCAGTATCATGAGGCAAGCTGGAATCAGGCAACGCATTTCGCTCAGGATGCAAAGCCATCGAGAGAAGCCTGGGTGAACTACCCTACCAGGTCGAGGCACCTGTAATGATGCCGTCAGTACATCCGAGTCTCAAGTTAAGCCTTTCAGAGGTTGGGAGCATGAACATGCCCAGAACAGCAAAACAATAGTCTAGTTTGTCAAAGAAAGGATGCTGACGTATAGTTCAACGGACACCATCCCGAGTTGTGTGTAAAGAAAGAGGCTATGCAAAGAGGTGCATTTAAGAGGATACTACAGGCATAGACCGTCCCTTGAGAACATTTTACCCATTTTTCCAAAAGGAGGATGTCATGCCTGTCTCCAAGAACAAGCCTACCACATTGTCCCCGGAAGGTTCAACATCGGAGTCCGCGTCAACCACCATCCCAGAGCAGGAGGAATTTCGCCAGCATGTACGGCGTCTGGCCGTGAGCGCCGTGCAGGTCCTGATCGAACAGGTCATGCGTGAAGAACTGGAGCAGTGCATCGGAGCCTCGTGGGGCGAATGCACTCCCACTCGTCGTGGCTATCGCAATGGGTCCTATACGCGCGATCTGGTCACCCCGACCGGGCGCATGGAGGCTCTCAAAGTCCCCAGGGACCGGGAAGGGCAGTTTCACAGCCAGGTCTTCGAGCGCTACAGCCGCTATGAACCCGAGGTGGCCGAGGCGCTCACCCAGATGTTTGTGAGCGGAGTGAGCACGCATAAGGTTGGAGAGGTGGCTCAAACGCTCACGGGAGTCGCACCCAGTGCCAGCGCCGTCAGTCGTCTGAACCGCACGCTGACCGAGCAATATGAAGCCTGGCGCGAGCGTCGGCTGCTCCCCCACTACCGCATCCTGTACCTGGATGGCATCCATTTCACCGTTCGTCATGGCACCCAAACCGACGCGACGATGATTTTAACGGCCCTGGGAGTGGATCTCGAGGGCAGCAGAGAAGTGCTGGCCTTCCGCGCCTGTGCTGAGGAAGACAAAGATGGCTGGAGTTGTCTCTTACAAGATCTGCGCACTCGCGGAGTGAGCGAGGTCGATCTGATCGTGACGGATGGACATGATGGACTGTTGGCTGCGGTCGCTGCCTTGTTTCCGACGACGCTGCGCCAGCGCTGCCTGGTGCATAAACAGCGTAACATCATGAACGCTATTCCCAAACGAGAGCACCAGGAGGTCACCACCGAACTGACAGGCATCTGGAAGCAGGAGAAGCAAGAGGATGCTCTCCTGAATCTGGCGGCCTTCAAAGCCAAATACCAGAAGCGCTATCCCGAAGCCATGCGCAGCTTACTCGAAGATGAAGAGCATGTGCTGACCTTTTATGCCTTTCCACCCGTCATGCATCGCTACATTCGCAGCACCAATGCGATTGAAAGCTTGTTTAGCACTGTGCGGCAACGCACCGATCAAATTGACGTCTTCACGACGGAAACCAGTTGTGTGACGATCGTCTGGGCCGTGATGCAGGATATTCGCTTGCCGAAGATTCCAGTCGGCTAAAGGCTGAAAGGCGACCGCTCTCGGCACACAAGCAACCAGCCGAAGAGGGTGGTGCGGAGGGAGATAGTTTTTGCAGAGGTTCCTGTGTAACACCTGGCGCACCAGTAGCTGTCTGGCTTCCGCGCACAGGCTTTTCTGGGAATGACCACTGGCGCTTTTGGGGTCCATGGGCTCGTTCTGTCAGATCTGGTTGACTGGTTGGTCGGTCCCGCATTTCTGCTTGCTTATTTACCGCCCACCTGTACACAAAAGTCGGGATGGTGTCGTTCGCTAGCACTGGCAGGCTGCTGCAGGCTCCTGCGCTTGTTGCTCGCGCCTCCATTGCTTACGCCTCCCCAAATTCTTCTACTACTAATAAGAATACTAGAGGTTCCCTTTTCATGCCAGCTTGTGATCTTCAGTTCTGACACATCCTTCCTCAAGAAGGAGGCCAGCTCCCGTTACCCTCCTTGTAGGCCAGTTCCCGTCAAGGGCCCTTGGACCTGCGTGATTGCATAGCCCTGCTCATGAAGGACCGCAAGCAATTGCTCAAGATGATGATGGTCGCGCATCTCCAGCGTGAGCGTCACCTCAACCTGTTGCACCGGCAACGAGTGCATCGTCGGACGATAATTCATCTCCCGCACATTGATATTCAGCTCCGCGATGAGTGTCAGGAGTTGCTTCAACTCGCCTGGACGATCCGCGATCCACGTCCGCAGGATGGCGATGCGTCCCTGCATCATCAGTCCCTGCGCAATGAAGCCTCCAAGCAGGTTCATATCGATATTCCCACCCGAGAGGAGCACCACGACCTCTTTGCCCGCCAGGTTCAGCAGTCCTGGGCGCAATAGCGCTGCCAGGCCCACCGCCCCTGCGCCCTCCACCTGCAATTTACAGCGCTCCTGCAAGAGAAGGATGGCGCTCATCGTCTCTTCGTCCTCCACCGTGACGACCTCATCGACCAGTTGCTGGATGAGGGGGAACGTCAGTTCCCCTGGGCGCTTCAGTGCGATCCCGTCGGCAATCGTGGTGATGGCCGGGAGCGTTCGTATTTCTCCAGCGTCAAGCGAGACACGGCAACTGGCCGCGCCTGCCGCCTCGACGCCGATAATGGTCATGTCGGGTTGGAGCGCGCGTGCTACGATGGCTATGCCTGAGATGAGACCGCCACCACCAACCGGGACGATGAGCGCGTCGACGGAAGGGACCTGCGAGAGGATCTCCAGGCCCAGGGTGCCTTGACCGGCAATGATATCAGGATCATCGAAGGCGTGGACGAAGGTGGCACCCGTTGCCACCTGCAGCCCACGTGCATGGGCAGAAGCATCATCAAAGGTGGCACCTTGCAGAACGACCCTGGCCCCATACCCTTGCGTCGCCATGACTTTCACCAGGGGAGCCTGCTCAGGCATCACGATGGTGGCGGAAGCGCCAAACGACTGGGCAGCAATGGCGACGGCCTGGGCATGATTGCCCATCGAGGTCGCAATCACCCCACGCCTGCGCTCCTCTTCGCTGAGCCGGGAAATCTTATAGGTGGCCCCGCGCACCTTGAAGGACCCTGCTCGCTGCAGATTCTCGGGCTTGAGATAGACGTTCGCGCCACTCATCGCACTGAAGGTTCGAGAATGCAGCATGGGGGTCACATGGATTGCCTCGCGAATCACCTCGCGGGCATGTTCGATCTCTCGCAGCGTTGGGGCATTGGGCACTGGCCCGGAGTCTGTTGTATCCACTTAACATGTCTCCTTTCTCGATATGAGAGAACACCGTTGGCAGAGCACTCACGAGTCGCTGCTCCCTCAGGGCTGGCTGCCGCCACCCAGTTAACACGAAGTAAAAAATGCCGCCGAGCCCAGCCCCGGCCTGCTCTACAATATAGCGGACAGAGTTATTCTCGAAACGGGCACCTGCAACGGCGACAACGATGCTGCCTAAGGCCATCATCCAGATAGAACTGAGGACTGAACCGGCGTAGGTCCACCAGAATGGCGCACTAATCGGCGTTCTGCGCGGTAGGTAGCGCGAGTAGTCCGCGACGTACGGTCCATAGGTGATCTGCCAGGTTGCTATGATGGGCACAACGAGCAGGAACGTTCCGAACGAAAAGGAGGACGCGGATAGCGTTCTCCCCACAGCGCTCCCCGTGAGGAGGCGGATAGTGAGATACAGGAAGCCCACCAGGAAGAGTATGCTTACGACCCCTTCGTAGCGGTGGATGATGTCGTAGCCATATACTGCGAGAACTGTACAGACGGCCGACACAATGATGATCGAAGAGGTGACTGGTAGCGCGGTCCAGGCTGATAATGCCTGTCCGCCAAGAACCGCACTGCTCGCCAAGAAGCTCAGGTACATGAGGATGACAAGAACAAGCGGCAATATCGCGCCGTAGAAGCCGAACTGCGCCCGGCTTTGGATCATCTGCGGGACGCCCATCGTCGGACCTTGAGCCGAGTACAGTGCCATGAAGATTCCGCCCAGGACATTGCCGACCACGATTGCCACGAGCGCCCAGATCAGGGGCAGCCCGAGGATCACTGCGAGCGCGCCAGTCACCACAGTCGTTATTTGCATATTCGCGGAGAACCAGAGCGTAAAGAGGCCAAATACCGAACCGTGTCGTTTGGACTGCGGGATAGAGTCGATGGAGTGATGTTCAACCGCGAAGGTACGCGTTTCTTTCGTCATAGGAATGACCTCCTCGTTGGTGGGGGCAGCGTAGTGACATCGCGACGACTCCCACTGTCCTGTTCGCCAGCATACGTGGACCTTCCATCTCTATTGAGAGAGTAATTTAGAAAAGAGGCGGTGTCAATCCTACATCCGCTTCTCTTTTGTAGCGACGGATGGAAAAGGATCTGAAAGGATACCTCTCCAGCCATCGGGTGTATGAACTAGTTGTAGGCACACGAGCGTAAAGCAGATGTAGGAGCCGGTTTACCTGTGCTGGCTACTTGGTACATCCGTTCTCAGAAAACGACTGGTTTTTCGGACGGATGTACCAAGTAGCCAGCACAGTCTCGGGTTCTCCGTTGGCTCCTATGGATCGGCCTCATAACAGAC
>Ga0137388_10002632_pt1 | contig 11335 bp, 9 predicted proteins | sample 15con2h14AmetaG_FD_104644 | JGI IMG/M metagenome (GOLD analysis project Ga0137388, IMG submission 104644) | Vadose zone soil microbial communities from Angelo Coast Range Reserve, California, USA - 15con2h1.4A metaG | ecosystem: Environmental > Terrestrial > Soil > Vadose zone > Saprolite...
GACCACCGCACTACCGGCACGCCCGGCCCCCCCGTCCCCCCCGTCCCCCCCGTCCCCCCCGTCGCTCCGGTCGCCCCGGTCGCCCACGTACCGGCGGCGGTCGATCCATTTGGCGATCAGCGAGAGGCCATCAACTGGCGGCGCTACTTCCAGATATTGCGCCGCTACAAGTGGTGGATCCTCCTGCTCATCGTGCTCGGCGGCGTGGCCGGAAAGCTGGGCACGCGTTTTCTGGCGACCCACTACCTCGCCCAGGCGACGATCTGGATCCAGACCGCCGAGGCGCGCGCCAATCAGGGCCGTGGTCCGGTCGGCAGTGATCAGCTGATCTCCTCCCAGGGCACGCTTCCCCTGGTCAAGTCGTACATCGTTCTCGACCGGGTGGTGCGAGATCAGCGTCTGTACCTGCATTTCGAGCGCAAAGATCGCGCCCTGTTCGACTCGCTGACGGTGCGGGATACGTTCGAGCCGGGGATCTACCGTCTCCGAGTCGATCGCGATGGTCAGAGCTATCGCCTCACCACGCCGAAAGACCTGGAGTTGGAGCATGGCACGGTCGGCGACTCGATCGGCCGGCAGCTCGGGATGCAGTGGGCGCCGCCCGCCGCCCTGCTTCGCGCGGGGAGCGACGTTACGTTCTCGCTGGCGGCGCTCCGCGACGCGGCGCAGTGGCTCTCGAATGCGGTGACGGTCGGCGTCGATCCCAGCGGCAACTTTCTGCGGCTTGCCATGACCGGCGACGACCCGCAATCGATCACCGCGATCGTCAACGCGGTCGGCGAGCGCTACATCGCCGTTTCGACCGACCTCAAGAAGGCCAAGTTGACCGAAGTCTCGCGACTGCTCGGCGACCAGCTCGCGACGGCGCGAGACAATCTGCAAAAGGCGGAGAACGCGCTCGCCGACTTCCGCGCCCGAAACATCACGATGTCTCCTGAACTGGGCGGCGCTGGTGTGCCCAATCAGGGGGCGGCTGGTCGGAGCGGGGGCGGGGGCGGGGGCGGGGGCGCGGGCGGGTTGGGGGGCGGGACGGGAACGGCGGCGGATTACTTCAACCTCAAGATGGACGCCGATCAGCTGCACCGTCAGCGCGCCGCGATCACGCGCGTGCTGGCGCCGTCGGGGGACTCAGCGTCGATCGATGCCTTGGCATACATCGGGGCGGTCCAGCAATCCCCCGATCTGCAGCAGGCGCTAAAAGAGCTGGTCACGAAGCGCGCGGAGCTGCGCGCGCTCCGCTATCGCTATACCGATGAGCATCCGTCGGTTCGGAAGGTCCTCGGCGACATCGCGGAACTCGAGCATCACACGATCCCGAGCCTCGCACAGGTGCTTCTCGCCGATTTGACCGCGCGTGAAAACGCGTTGGCTCCGGAAATCGCAGCCGGCGGGCACCAGCTCAAGGCGATCCCGCAGCGTGCGGTCGAGGAAGCCCGCTTGCGTCGCGACGCAGACATCGCCGCCGCGATCTACACGAACGTCCAGGCGCGCCAGAGCGAAGCGCAGCTCGCCGAGGCGAGCAGCACGCCGGACGTGCGGATGCTCGACGCCGCCGTCGCCCCGCGCGCACCCGTGAAGGCGCCCGATTCGCGACTAATCTTCCTCGGCGTGCTCGTCGGATTGGGGCTCGGTGTCGCCGGCGCGGTCGTCGCGAGCCGGCTCGACCCGCGCGTGCGCGACGCCGATCAAGTGACGGGCGAAATGGGATTGCGGATCCTCGGCATGCTGCCGCACGTGAAGAACCGCGACGCGGGACCCGACGATTTGCAAGTCGCCCAGCTGATCGAAGCGATGCGCAGCGTGCGGTTGAACCTGATGCACGCCTACGGCCCCAGCCGGCCGCTCGTCATCACGGTGACGAGTCCGGGTCCCGGCGACGGCAAGTCGTTCGTCTCGACGAATCTCGCGCTCGCCTGCGCGCAGTTTGGGCAACGCACGTTGCTGATCGACGGCGATTCCCGCCGCGGCAACCTGCATCGCGGCATCGGGGTGCCCCGGTTGCCCGGCCTCACCGATTTCCTGGCGGGTCGCGCGGCGTTCGAGGCGATCATGCTGCCGTCGCGGTATCCATACCTGCAATTCATTCCTGCCGGGAAACGCCTACGCGAGTCACCTGAGCTGCTGGGCTCGCCGGCGATGGCACACCTCATGGAGCGGGTGCACCCCGAGTTCGATGTGATCGTGGTGGACAGCCCGCCGCTGGGCGCCGGTGTCGATCCGTGCACGCTGGGTACGCTGACGGGCAACATGATCCTCGTGCTGCGGACTGGCGCGACAGACCGTGACGTCGCGCGCACGCATCTCACGATGGTCCGCCACCTGCCAATTCGCATACTCGGCTGCGTGGTGAACGACGTACGTCCCGAGGGGATGTACGGCTACTACGGCTATTACTACCTCGCGGGCTACAACGGTGAGGCGGCTGAGACTGAGCCGGCTCCTGCCGGCGCGGGAGTCGCGATGGTGCGGCAACAGCAATGATGCATCGCGACCACAAAATCGCTCGCTCGCGGCGAGCGCGCCCCTTGTAAGCAGGAGAATTCCCCGGCCCAGAAATTGAGACTGGCAGGTGAGAACGAGAGTCAGGGGTTGGGGGAATGCTGTGTCGAGCGTGCGACGGGGCGGAGCAGAAACCCGAGCGGAGACGCCGCCAGGCGGATCAATGGTGCGATCGCTGCGGGCATCTCCTTGGCGTTGAGGAGCTGCAGCAGCAGGCCAACCAGAAGCGCTCGCAGCTCGCGAAGTTCGGCCTGGATTGGCCCGCTCCGCCGCTGCTGAAGCCCAACGAAAGGACGTAAGTCTCCGGATGTGCGGCATTATCGGATACACGGGGAGGGGAGATCACGAAGCAGCTCCGATATTGCTGCGCGGACTGAGCCGGCTGGAATATCGCGGCTACGATTCCGCCGGACTGAGCGTCGCGTTGGGGCCCGGCCGCGGACTCGTCACGCGCAAGCTCGCGGGCCGGGTCGGCGCGTTGCGCGAGCTGTGCGAGCGGTTGCCGGCGCACGGGTCGAGCGGCATCGCCCACACACGCTGGGCCACCCACGGCGCTCCCACCGCGCGTAACGCGCACCCGCATTCCGATTGTCACGATCGCATCGCGCTGGTCCATAACGGCATCGTCGAAAACGCCGAAGTCTTGCGAGCGGCGCTCACGCAGTCCGGTCACTGCTTCGCGAGCGACACGGATACGGAAGTGCTCGCCCACCTGATCGAGGAAGCGAGTGGCGATACGCTCGAGGAGCGTGTCATCATCGCGCTCGGACATGTCGTCGGCACGTATGGACTGGCCGTCCTCTCGACGGACGAGCCCGGCAAGATCGTCGTCGCGCGACAGGGCTCGCCGGTTCTCCTCGGGATCGGAAAAGACGAATACCTGGTTGCGTCGGATGCGTCCGCCATTCTCGAGCATACACGCTCGGTCGTGTACCTGGACGACGGCGACATCGCCGTCCTGACACCGGATGGCTATCAGGTGATCGATCGCTCGGCGCAGGTGCAAGAGCGTGCCGTCGACGCGCTGGCGTGGGATCTCGAAGCCATCGAGCTGGGCGGTCACGCGCACTTCATGCACAAGGAGATCGCGGAGCAGCCCGAGACGATTCGGAGCACGCTGCGCGGACGGCTGATGGGCGACGGCAGCGTCGCGCGACTCAACGGTTTGAACCTCTCACCCAGCGAGTGCGCCGAGCTGCGGCGCATTACGATCGTCGCGTGCGGCACCTCCTGGCACGCGGGACTCGTCGGCCGGCAGATCATCGAGGATCTGGCGCAGATCCCGGTGGCGGTCGAATACGCATCGGAATACCGCTACCGGAAACCCGTGCCGCACTCGGGCGACGGCAATGGATCAACGCTGACGATCGCGATCTCACAGTCGGGCGAGACCGCCGACACGCTCGAGGCGATGCGTGCCGCCCGAGCCACGGGGTCGCGGGTCGTCGGGCTCGTAAACGTGGTCGGCAGCACGATCGCGCGGGAAGCGGACGGCGGCATCTATCTGCACGCGGGGCCCGAGATCGGTGTGGCGTCCACGAAGGCCTTCACATCCCAGATCGTCGCACTGGCGCTGCTGGGCGGCTATCTCGGCGCGCAACGCGGGATGCCCTCCGCGGTCGCGGACGAGCTGGTCTGCGGCCTGAGCCGACTCCCCGATCTGGTCGCGCAGACGCTGGAGCTCGAACCCGAAGTCCAGGAGCTCGCCGGGCGGTTCGCGGAGGCACACAACGCCCTGTATCTCGGTCGCGGCGTGAACCTGCCGGTGGCGCTCGAAGGGGCGCTGAAGCTCAAGGAAATCAGCTACGTCCATGCGGAGGGGTATCCCGCTGCCGAGATGAAGCACGGGCCGATCGCTCTTATCGATGACGAGATGCCCGTGGTCTTCGTCGCTCCGCATGATGCGGTGTATCACAAAGTCGTGTCCAACATGCATGAGGTGCGCGCCCGCGGGGGACGGATTCTCGCGGTGACGACGCAGGGAAATGGAGAACTGCACGGCCTCGTCGATCACGTGCTACGCGTGCCGGCGACGATGCCGCTGCTGTCGCCGGTCGTGACGGTCCTTCCCCTACAGCTGCTTGCCTACCATACCGCCGTCCTGAGGGGCTGCGACGTGGATCGGCCGCGCAACCTCGCCAAGAGCGTTACAGTGGAGTAGCCATGCGAATACTGATTGGCTGGCTTTGGATTCTGGGTTGCTGTGCGACGGCACTCGCTGCGCAAGACGGCAACTCGCTCACGACGCGTTCGGGTCTCCAGGACGAGCTCGCCCGTCTCCAGCGCGACCCGAAACAGCAAGAGGCCGCGGCACTCATTCGCGGGCGGCTCGACAACGGCGATTTCCAGGCCGGCGATCGCATCGTGCTGCGCGTCGACAGCGAGCCGCAGCTCACCGACACATTCACCGTGAGCGACAATCTCGACCTCACGCTCCCGCAAGTCGGCACGATTCCCCTGCGGGGCGTGCTGCGTTCGGAGCTCACGGAGACAGTGAAGACGCATGTGTCGCACTACATCCGCGATCCGGTCATCGAAGCGCATCCGTTGATGCGACTGCTGGTCGAAGGGCAGGTGGTGCGGCCGGGCTATTACGGCGTCGCCCCCGAGCATCCGCTCACGGACGTGATCACGGCCGCGGGTGGCTTCGCGCAGGGGGCCAAGGTCAAGGACGTGCGGGTCGAGCGCGGCCAAACGAAGATTTGGGCCGGGACGTCCCTGCAAGAGGCGATGGGCCGCGGCTACTCGCTCGACCGGCTCAATCTCCGCGCCGGTGATCGCGTCTTCGTCCCCGGGCACGGAGACTCGGCAAGAACGCTGCAACTCATGAGCCTCGTGGCCGCGCTGCCGCTGACGATACTCGCGGTGACGAGAGCGTTTGCGCACTGACTTGCGCGTGCTCTCGGTGGTGGGGGCGCGGCCGAACTTCATGAAGTTGGCGCCGCTCGCCCACGAGTTGATGCGCCGAGAGATGCCGCACGTCATCGTCCACACCGGGCAGCACTACGATGCGGACATGTCGGAATCCTTCATCCAAAGTCTTGGCATCCCCAAGCCCGATTACAATCTCGCGGTCGGCTCGGGCACGCACGCGCAGCAGACGGCCGCCATCATGCAGCGCTTCGAGCCCGTCTGTCTCGACGTCAAACCCGATGTCGTCCTCGTCTACGGCGACGTGAACTCGACGGTCGCGGCGGCGTTGGTTGCAGCGAAGGTTGGAATCCCGGTCGGACACGTCGAAGCGGGCCTGCGGAGCCGCGATTGGACGATGCCGGAAGAAATCAATCGGGTCGTCACTGATCGTTTATCACACTACCTCTTCATCCCCTCGCGTGATGCGGGTGAGAATCTGCGAGCGGAGGGCCTTCCGGCTGACCGCATTCACTTCGTCGGCAATATCATGATCGACTCGCTCGTGGCGTTGTTGCCGCGAGCGCGGAAAATGAACGGTCACAGACACCAGCCGTATGCACTCGTCACGCTGCACCGGCCCGCCAACGTCGACGACCCCGACACCCTGCGCGAGCTGCTCGAGACCCTCGCTGAGCTGGGACAAGAACGCCAGATTCTCTTCCCGGTGCACCCGCGGACGCGGGCTCGGATGCGAGAGCTCGGTTGGAATGGAGCGCGGAGCGATAACGGAGTAGGGGTTGTCCTACTTGACCCCGTGCCATATGAGGAGATGTTGAGTCTGGTCTTGGGAAGCGACATGGTGATCACGGACTCAGGCGGTCTTCAGGAGGAAACGTCGTTCCTGGGCGTCCCCTGCCTGACGGTGCGACCCAATACCGAGCGTCCGATCACGTGCACCGAAGGGACGAATCGCCTGGTGGCGTCCAAGCGGGAGCCGCTACTCCAGGCGGCACGGCAGGTGACCCGGCGGACCGCTCCGCCCACGATCGAGCGGTGGGACGGATTCACCGCTCGCCGGATCGCGACTGTATTATGTGATAGCGCCCGCTTCGACTGATCTTGGGGATGAGGGGGGAATCCGGATGGCGTTGCGGTTGGTGCTCGCGGATGACCATCTGGTCTTACGGCAGGCGCTCAAAGCCCTTCTCGAGCGCCGGGGGCTCGAAGTCGTTGCCGATGAGGCGGATGGCCGGGCGGCGGTGGACGCCGTCCAGCGTCTCGCTCCCGACGTTGCAGTATTGGATGTCGCCATGCCGGTGCTGAACGGGGTGGACGCCGCCCGTGAGATCGCCCGGATTGCTCCCGGCTGCCCCGTTATCCTGCTCTCCGGCGTGGACGACGCGCGTTTCGTAAAGGAAGCCCTGAAGGTCGGCGTGAAGGGATTCGTCCAAAAGAGCCAGGGGGCCGACGACTTAGTTCGTGCGATTGAAGAGGTTCGGGGCGGGCGGCTCTACGTCAGCCCCGGAGCCTCCCAGGCCATCGTGGACGCCTGTGCCGCGCCAGACGATCACGGCGACCACGGATCTCATCTCACCCCCCGGGAACGCCAGGTACTGCAGCTCGTCGGCGAAGGGAGATCGACCAAGCAGATCGCCGAAGTGCTGCATATCAGCGTGAAAACCGCCGAATTCCATCGTGGCCGCCTAATGAAAAAGCTGAACGTGCACGACACGGCGAACCTCGTCCGCTACGCGATCCGCGAGGGCTGGATCGCCCCCTGACCCAACGTCTCGAAACCTAGTAAAATTCCCAGGGTAACAGTCTTCGCCCCCTACACCCATACGCCCGGGCGGATGCCTCTACAACGGATGACTCCGATCCCGCTGCAGCAGAGGAGCGGGGGCGGATCGACAAACTCCACGTCTGATTCCCCACATCCATATGGAGGGGACGCGCGCTGCGTCCCTTGCAAAGTTCTCAAGGCCGCGTCGCGAGCGGTGCTGTCGCGTTGGACCCGGCGGCCACGCTCGACCGGACCCGACGAAGTCGCGCAAGTCCTCGGCCTGATCGACGCCGCGATACACGACGCGTGGTTCGACAGCGAAAAAGCGGATGCGCCGACGCCCGAAGTCGATCCGCGCGTCAAATCGTCCCTCGGCAGGCGGCTGCTCGAGCAGCTGCGCGGTCAAGTCGTCGAGGGTTGGCGTGACGGCGGCGTTCCCGACGCGGAGCTGTTGCCACTGCTGGTCGCGATGGAGCGCGTGCGCGTCGCGATCGAGCCGAGCTGGGCGCAGACGTTTGCGCAGAATCTCTCGGGGTCGGATGGGCTGGCGCTGCTGATGGACGTCGCGCACGATCTGCGGTCGCCGCTCACCTCGATCCTCGTGCTCGCCGAGACGCTGCAGCGCGGCCAGAGTGGTCCCGTGAGCGACGTCCAACGTCGCCAGCTCGGTCTCATCTATACCGCGGCGCTGGGACTGTCGTCGGTGGCGAGCGACATCATCGAGTTCACGCAGGGCGGCGATCAGCTCGTCGATCAGGAGCCGACCGTCTTTTCCGTGAGGGCGATGATCGAGTCGGTGCGCGACATCGTGCGGCCGATCGCCGAGGAAAAGCATCTCACCGTGCGCCTGCTCGCGCCGACGCACGACGAGCGCAAGGGTCATCCGGTCGCGCTCAGCCGCATTCTGCTCAATCTCACGACCAACGCGCTGCGGTTCACCGATCAAGGCTATGTGGAGATCGTGGCGCAGGAGACCGCGCCGGACCGCATCGAATTCGCGGTGCGCGACAGCGGGCGAGGCATTCCGCAGGACAAGATCACCACGCTGTTCCAACCGCTGCGCAAGGAATCGGGACGGCGGGGACAGCTCTTCTCGCAGACCGGTCTTGGGCTCACCATCTGCCGCAAGCTCGCGACCGCGATGAAATCGGAGCTGAAAGTGGAATCGCGGATCGGGTGGGGAACGAGGTTCTACTTCGAGCTGGAGCTGCCGATCTGTCCGGCGCGGCGCTCAGGCCCGCGCGCCTCGCAGCGCTCTAGCGGCGTTCACCCGGTGCGGAACAGCGGCGCGCATGCGCCGCGCACCAGCCCCCCCCCTCCCGGCGGCAGCCGCACGAGCGGCCCACAGAAACGCACGCCCCCGTCCTAACGCAGCGCGTTGCGCGCGTCTTCCAACAAATCAGGTGGCGAGAGCTGAGCGGGTGCAGACGGCGCGGGCGCCGCGCTGATGCCCGCCCGCAACTTCATGGCCCCCCCGGTGGTGCGCGCCACGGTGTCCGTGATTCGTTGCACGAGACCATGCGCGCCCATCTCATCGGTCGCTGGAGCGAAGACGGTAAACTCGGCGGGTCCCGTGCGCCCCAGCGCGTCGGAGATGCGACCCGCGCGCTTGAACGCCTGCGCCAGGCGATCGGCGGCGCTGGGCGTCAGTGCCTCGACTCCATTGGTCGCCTGGAAGACCGCGCAGGCCAACGGCGTGCCCTGCCGCACCGCCAACGCGGCCAGCTCGGCGGCGCGGCGCGCGATGCCGGCGTCGTTGTAGAGCCCACTCGCGCGGTCGACCAGACCTTCGGTGCCGAGGCGGTCGATTTCGAGCTTGCCCTGCACGTAGGCGCCGAGCCGCAGCACCAGCTCTTCCATGTCGAGTGGATCGCCGCGCAGCTCCCAGGCGCCGGCGCGCAAGGCTTCGAGCTGCTGCGAGCGCAGCGCCGGGCCCGCGGTCAGGAGCACGATCGGGGTCGCGCGTGAGACGCTGGGATCGGCGCGCAGCGCGCGGCAGAGCGCGAAGCTGTCGCTGGTGCGCCGATCGAGCCCCAGGTCGAGCAGGATGCCGTCGGGCCGCTGGCTGCGCGCGTGCTCGAGCACCTGCTGCCGGCGCCCCGTGGCCACCACCTGGTAGCCGCCCTGCGTGAGCACGCTTTCCAGCGACTCGGTCAACCACCTGTCGGCATTGGCGACCAGGACGAGAGGCTGTACGGCTGCTGTCATGGGTGCGTTATGTTAGCGGATATGAAGCAACTCGCTAGGACTCTGAGCGTGCTGGGCGTGCTTTGTCTCGGGGGGGGGGCGTGCGCCACGCTCCGGAATGCGCTCCAATTCCAGACGCCCGACGTCGTACTGCAGGAGATCAACATCACCGGCCTTGGTTTGCAGGGCGGCACGCTCGACCTCGTGTTCGACGTGTACAACCCCAACCAGTATCGGCTGCGCAGCACGCGGCTGGACGTCAGTCTCGCGCTCGCAGGCACGGACTTCGGTGAAGCCCTTATAGACAAACCCCTGGATTTCTCCCCGGCGAATCACAGTCGAGTAGTCATGCCAGTGCGATTCTCGTGGGCGGGAGTGGGCGCTGCCGCCCGGTCCTTGTTGCAGAGTCAAGAATTGCCCTATGGAATTACCGGGGCTGTGCTCCTGGACACACCCCTAGGGGAACGCAGGGTACAGGTCACCGGCAAGGGCACGGTGCCCCTGCGGAAGCTGATTCCGTGACCCGTCGTCTCATTGAGATTCAGTCCCCTGTAGAGCGGGCCTTTCTCGTCGGGGCGCCACGCAAGGGCTCTGACGACGCCGTCCACGTCGATGAGCATTTGGAGGAGCTCGAGCGCCTCGCCGACACCGCGGGCGCCGAGGTCATCGGCCGGACGATCCAGCGCATCGATGCGCCCACGCCGAACTTCTACCTCGGCCAGGGCAAGGTCGAAACGCTGAAGGACGAGCTGGCCACGGCCGGCGCGACGCTGATGCTGTTCGACGAGAGCCTCACGCCGGTGCAGGGTGTCAAGCTCGAGAAGAGCCTCGGCGTGCGCGTGATGGATCGCACCGAAGTCATTCTCGACATCTTCGCGACGCGGGCGCGCAGTCACGAGGCGAAGCTCCAGGTGGAGCTCGCGCAGCTCGAGTACCTGCTGCCGCGGCTCACCCGCATGTGGACGCACCTGTCGCGTATTCGCGGCGGTATCGGCCTGCGCGGACCCGGCGAAACGCAGCTGGAAACCGACCGGCGCGTCATTCGGCGCAAGATCTCGGTGCTCAAGACGCGGCTCAAAGACGTGGCCGAGCATCGCGCCAATCAGCGCCAAGGCCGCCGTGACCTGCCGACCGCCGCGATCGTCGGCTACACCAATGCCGGCAAGTCGAGTCTGCTCAAAGCCCTCTCGGGCGAAGACGTGTTCATCGAGGATCGCCTGTTCGCGACACTCGATACGCTGGCGCGCGAGGTGGACGTGGGCGAGGGCTACCGCTTCCGGCTCAGCGACACCGTGGGGTTCATCCGCAAGCTGCCGCATCATCTGGTGGCGTCGTTCCGCGCCACGCTCGAAGAGGCGCGCGCGGCGGACCTGCTGCTGCACGTGATCGACGCGGCCGCGCCGAATTGGGAGGAGCAGGTGGAAGTGGTGGACAACGAAATGCGGAATGCGGAATGCGGAATGCGGAGTGGGAATGAGAGTCCTGAACGCAAGCGCGTGATTTATGTCTTCAACAAGGCCGACTTACTCCCCGACCCCGAAGCGTTTCTCACCCAGGTCCGGGAGCGTTACCCGCACGCGGTCCTCACCTCGTCCGTTCCGCGTTCCGCGTTCCGCGTTTCTCGTGGGGGCGGGGTGGACGAGCTACGGTCCGTGCTTCGCACCTCCGCCCAGGCGCTCCGTCCCGTCGCGCAGATCCGTGTCCCGGTAGGCGACGGGCGGCTCCTCGCGGCGCTGCACCGCGACTCCGAGGTGATGGCCGAGATCCAGGTGGACGGGATGGTGGAGGTGACGGCGCGCGTCGAGGCGTGGCTGCTCGGCAAGCTGCGGCGTGAAGGCGTGGAGGTGGTGTTGGGGCGGTAGTCCACCTCGGCGCTCAGCTTCGGCCAAAAGAAGCTCAGGTGACCGAGTGCTTAAGGGAACAATCGTCGCTTGATGGCCACGAGCAGGGGGAAACGTGCCTTGAGATACGGTTTTAACCGGCAGAGAACGAAGTGTGCCACCCGCAGGTCCA
>Ga0137388_10002634_pt1 | contig 11332 bp, 10 predicted proteins | sample 15con2h14AmetaG_FD_104644 | JGI IMG/M metagenome (GOLD analysis project Ga0137388, IMG submission 104644) | Vadose zone soil microbial communities from Angelo Coast Range Reserve, California, USA - 15con2h1.4A metaG | ecosystem: Environmental > Terrestrial > Soil > Vadose zone > Saprolite...
ATCATCGAGGTCAAACGGAGGCATTCCTTTATCCGGCCGCCCCTTCCGAACGACAGGTCCAATTCTGTCGCCTTGCGCGTCTTGAGCAACCGGGGCCGAGGCGATCAGGTTCGGACCACCGCTGCCACCGCGGGCGTCGCGTCCATGGCAGACGCCGCACCGAGCAGAGAACAGTTTTTGACCCGTTTGTATCTGTTGCGGTGTGGCGGTGCTCTTAGCAACGGGCGTGCCCCCGGCCGAGCGTTGACCATTCTGAGTCTGCGCGTAGGACAGAGCTGCGATGCAGATGCCTGCAAGAAGTACAAGCCGGTACCTGCTGCTTGGTCGTAGGCTATGGAAAAGCGAAAGAATCAATGTAGCGATCTTCGATCCCCCGGATGTATCTCGAAGCAAGGGTCCACTCCCGATTCGAATACGTTGCAGCTGCTGCTCGAGATAGTGAATCCGAACGTTTCTTGGAACAAGCTAAATCTCGCGGTGATTGTCGTTTTAGCTGGCCGCGATTCAATCGTGGCCAGTCAGACGCTCAACGGTACTTGGGGCACTCCACTCGGCTCGACAGTGCTCCTCGCCATCATGCGAAATCCCTGCGGTGTGACGGCTTCTCGCCGGTAAAAAGTGCGGTTAAATGTCTTCAAGCTGTTGAATCCAACTTCGGACGCGACTCTGTAACAGGAAACCTCCGTTTCTAATAGCAGTTCCTTGGCGCGCTCAATTCTGCAGCGCGCGATCTCTGAGAGAATGGACCGCCCTATCGCCGTCGAAAAGTGCCTTTCCAAGGTCCGCCGGGAGGTTCCCACCTCTTCTGCCACATCGCTAACGGCGATGCCCTGTGCAAAGTGGTCGCGGATGAAACGGAGGGCGCTCGCCATCAGCCGGTCATCTTGCGCAATCACGTCGCTGGATCTCCTGGTAACCACGTGCGTGGGTTCCACGTGCACCACGTAGCCCCTTTCGATTCGTCCCGACATAAGGCCATCGAGGAGTTGTGCCGATTCATATCCCGCGCGCTCCACATCAAGGGCCACGCTGGACAATGGCGGATCGGAGAGTTCACAGATCAGCTCGTCGTTATCGACTCCAATAACCGAAACGTCGTCCGGCACCCGCAGTTCCGCCGTCACGCAGGCCTGCAAAACCTGCCGCCCACAAACGTCATTGCACGCCATCAGGCCGGCAGGTTTGGGTAGCGATCGGAGCCAGCTCGCAATTCCGGGCTGCTCATGCCTCCAGGTCTCCAACCATTGTGGCTGTTGGATCCAGCTCGCCATAGCGATGTGCCGCGTGAAACAAGGAAAACCCTTCTCTCGCAGGATGTGGACATATCCCATCTCGCGCAGGGCAGACCAGTGACAATTCAAAAAGCCGCAAAACGCAAAACTCCGTAGTCCACGTTCCAACAGATGCTTCACGCCCATTTGGGCAATGGCGCTGGAATGCGTATCGATTTCGCCAAATCGTTTTCCAGCTTTCGCAGGACTCGATTCCCCAAGCTGCGAAGCAACAAAAGGTAATCCCGTCGAGCGAATCTGCTTCTCCATTTGAGGCGAGCGGATGCGCGCAATGATCCCCGTGCCATTCCAAGATTCCGGTTCCGGGAGGACCTGATCCAAATGTCGGGGGGCGACATACATCGACCATGGACCGTGCAGACGCGAATATCGCAGAATTCCACGAAGCAGGCCTCGGCCATATTCAGTCGATGTTTCCAACAGCAAGGCAACTTGGGGCACTCGATCGCGGCATTTTCTCATGGGAGTGAAGGATTCATTTTTTCAATGTAAGCCGTTGTAAAATCAGCACTTTCCGCCTCCCCGCAAGAATCCAGTGCTCCGTAGGTTGCCGTCCGGACCCGGCGAAATATTCGTTAGAGCCATGGCGCAAAGTGTCATATCTCTTGCTATTTTAGATTTGCCTCTTTGCGATTTTCAAGCGAAATAAAGATGCAGCCAACAAGCTGCATGTCGCATAATGTCCATTCGCTGTCGCACATTGGGTCTAGACATCTTCCAAAACACGACGTAAGTTCCCGCGCACTGGTCGGGCGCATCCATTTCTTGAATTGAACGGATTTGTTTGTCGGGAATCGAGTGCGCGGGTCCACGTTGCACTGAAACGAAAAAACTCTGTCCGGAGCGTGAATCATGCTCGGGGTCCCGCCGCCTGTTCCGCTCTGGGGGTCACTCGAAGACGGTTGGGGAGGATGGAAATGAAATTGTTTCATTCGCGATTTGAATTTTCACCTGTACTGGGTCGTGGAATGGCGGCGCTTCGTCTCCGGCGTTGTCACGCCTTCCTTGCGCGTGTAGTTCCGGTTTCGTGGCCGTGCAGCTTATGGGATTTATCCATACCGCTCATTGCTCTGATTTCCCTTAGTCTGGCCGTACCAGTTCTTTCGCAAACGTCGAGCGGCTCCATTGCCGGCGGGGTTCGTGACTCACAGGATTTGGCAGTTTCGAATGCAACGGTTACGATCACCGAGCTGCAGAGGAAAACCTCCCTTGTTGCCAAGACAGACGCCGAGGGCCGCTTTGTCTTCCCGCAGTTGCTGCCGGGCATGTACAACATCTCTGTCGAAGCCCCCGGATTCAAGAAGGTGGAGCGCAAAGATATAGCCCTGGTGGCCAACGACAAGATCACGGTTGGAACGATCACTGTGGAGGTGGGTTCGACGACCGAGACCGTGGAAGTTTCGGCGCAAGTGCTAGAGCTCAAGACGGAGAGCTCGGAGCGCTCCGACGCGATTGTCGGGAAGCAGCTCACGGACCTGGCTGTAAACAGCCGCAGCTATCTCCAACTCGCCGGCTTGGCTACGGGAGTCGTCAGTACGGCTAACCTGACCACCGGGGGCCACGGGGGCCTTGCGAATATTTCGGCAAACGGTCAGCGTTTCGACCACAACCAGCTCACGCTTAACGGCATCGGCAATGTGGATACCGGCAACAACGGGGACCAGCTGGCGACGATCAGCCTGGACGCCGTTCAGGAGTATAAAATTCTCACGAGCAGCTACCAAGCCGAATATGGCCGTTCGGCGGGCGCCCAGATCAGCGTGGTCACCAAGAGCGGCACATCTTCCTTCCACGGCAGCGGTTATTTGTATCACCGCCACGAAGGGTTGAACGCAAACAACTGGAAAAATAATCGCGATGGCTTGCCGCGGCAGCTGTTCCGGTTCAACGATCCAGGTTATACCATCGGCGGGCCGATCTATATTCCGAATCACTTCAACCGAAACCGGAACAAGCTGTTCTTCTTCTGGAGTCAGGAGTTTCAGGAACAACTTAAGCCTCAGGGCCGCCGAGACGCCACATTCCCGACGCTGCTTGAGCGCCAAGGTGATTTTTCCAAAAGCGCAGACAAGAACGGTAACCCGTTCCCCTACATCCGCGACCCACTGGATGGCCGGGCTTGCAATGCCGGTAACACCGCGGGTTGTTTCCAAGATGGTGGCGTACTCGGTCGTATCCCGGCAAACCGGCTCTACAGTCCGGGCATCGCCGTATTGAACTTTTTTCCTCAACCGAACGCACTCGGCAACATCGGCTTCAACTATCGTTCTCAGCTTCCCGATTCCTATCCTCGGCGCGAGTCGCTCATTCGCATTGACCACAATTTGAGTTCCAAGTGGAAGTTATTTGGTCACTATCTGGATAACAAGGATTCAGTGACCTCAGCTTACGGCTCCTTCGTGTTGGGCTCGGGATTTCCGAAGGTGCCCATCACCGACACTCGTCCGGGCAAGAGCTACGTCGTTAGTGCCACTACGTCGATCAGCCCGACTATGACCAATGAGGCCACCTTCGGCTACGGGCACAACCAGATCAACATCGATCCAGCGAACAACGGGCTAACACGCGCCACAACGGGGATTAACATTCCTGTGATCTACCCCGGTGCCGTGCAGCAGGACTTTATCCCCCGGTTCTCTTATGCCGGAACGCGGATCGGCAACGAACAGCGCTTCGGCACCAACAACGCTCCCTTCTTCAACTACAACACGACATTGGACTGGATTGATAACGTCTCGAAAGTGTGGAAACAACACGTATTCAAAGCCGGTATTTACATTCAACGCAGCCGCAAGGACCAGACTTCCTTCGGCAATTCCAGCGGGGAGATCAACTTCGGCGACAACTCCAGCAATCCATTGGACACGGGCTTTGGATTCGCCAACATGGCCATCGGCGTGTACACTAGCTACAATCAGGCGTCTGCCTACCTCACTGGCAAATATCGATACACGAACGTTGAATGGTACCTGCAAGACCAGTGGAAGATCACCCGGCGTCTGACCCTCGACTATGGATTGCGCTTCTACTGGATTCAGCCCCAGTTCGACGCCGATTTACAGACAGCAACGTTCCTGCCGAGCCGCTTCGACTTTGCGCAGGCCGTGCGCCTCTATCAGCCCATTATGAGTAACGGCCGGAGACTGGGCTTCGATCCGGTAACCGGACAGACCGTGCCAGGCTCCAACATTGGCAAGATCGTTCCCAACTCGGGTAACACCATCAATGGAGTGGCCCGGGCTGGCAAGGACATTAGCAAATACCTGATTCGAAATCGCGGTATTCACTACTCTCCGCGTCTCGGTTTCGCCTACGATATCACGGGCAAGCAATCGCTGGTGCTGCGGGCCGGCTCGGCGATTCTCTACGATCGGTTCCAGGGTAACGAGGTTTTCGACATGATTACCAATCCCCCCGCTACCATCTCGCCCACGCTAGTGAACGGATTCCTCAGTGACATTGTTCCAGGAAATGTGCTTCTGGCGCCCCCAGGGCTAAACGCCTTCGATTACAATGGCAAGGTCCCGACCACCTATGCCTACCATTTCGGCATCCAGACGAAATTGCCTTTCGGCTTTATCTTCGACACTGCTTACGTCGGTTCGATGAACCGTCACGAGCTGGAACGACGAAATATAAACGCCATTCCCTACGGAGCCACTTTCCTGCGCCAAAACCAAGATTGTACAAAGTTCTCCGGCGGAACGTGTCCGGCCTCCCCCCCTTTCGCCTGGGGCTACTCCGGTTCTCAAGCCTATGACGCCAACTTCCTCCGACCGTATCCCGGCTTCAGCGACATCGCGGTGCACGAGTTCGGAGGCACCTCCAATTACAATTCTTTGCAGACTAGTGTCAACAGGCGATTCGCTAGAGGGCTGTTCTTCGGCTTCAACTGGACTTGGAGCCGGGCACTGGGCACGAGTGGTGACCGCGGGAACTTCAACCGTATCGACAATCTGACCCGCTTTGCCAACTATGGTCCATTGAGTTTCGACAGGCTCCATACCGTAAATATCTTCTATACATACGATCTGCCGGGCATTTTCCGCGCCGGATGGGCACATACTCTAGTGGACGGCTGGCAGATCTCCGGAGCTACGTTGTTCCAGAGTGGTACTCCCTATCAAGTCGGCCTCTCGATATCTGGCATCGGCAACACCAACCTGACGGGTTCCTATACCGAACCTGCGCGCGTCCACCTCGTTGGCAACCCTCTGAGCGGCATTTCGGGCGACGCGTACCACCGCCTCAATCCCAGCGCCTTCGCGCCTCCCAATGTGCCCAGCATTGGTATTGATTCGCCCACGAACTATTTGCGTGGCCCGGGTATTAACAATACGAATCTATCGGTTCAAAAGACCTTCCAGATCCGAGAGAGCACGAGGCTGCAGTTGCGTGCCGATGCCTTCAACGTGTTTAACCACACGCAATTCAGCGGCATCAACAGCACGGCCAACTTCGCACAACTGACCAATCCAACTATCCAAAATTTGCCGTCTGTGAACCCAGACGGATCGCTAAAAAACAAGGATGGGTTCGGAACGGTGAGCGGCGCGCGCGATCCGCGCATCATGCAACTCGTCGTACGCTTCGTCTTCTGAAAGGCAATGCCATCTCGGATTGTCCGGCGCGCCACAGCGCGTTAATCGGAAGTGTCAAAAGCAACCTCTCAGAATCTGGATGTTTCACGAACCACTTCTACGGTAAATGAGTTAGCTAGAGCCCGGTGCATCGGTAGCGCCGGTGGCGCGAGCGCATGGAGTGAATGCCAACCAACTGTTTGGCTGGCGACGGCTGTATCTGCAGGGGCGGCTCGAACCTGCAAATCGGGAAACGCCTGGTTTGCTGGCGGTGCGCGTGGTGGAGGGGGTCAGAGAAGCTGCGCGAAGGAGAAACGCATCGGCAGCGAGCGGCACGATTCAGATTGAATTGCCCAAGGGGAGGGTTCGCATTGTCGAGATTGTCGATCAGACTTCGCTGCACACGGTATTGGAGTTGTGCTTCGCCAAAATTCTATGCGCACCGAAAATAGCGCGATTCCCTGCCGCGACGGCTGTCCTGTCCTTCGCCAAAACTCCGCAAGACCATGATTCTCTCCCGCGTAACAATGTTACCGGCCTCTCTACATGCTATTCATTTCAAACACATTCTTAATTTTGGCGAGGGACAGGCTTATCTACCCGAGGCGCTCATGCCGCCTCCAATCCGAACTGTTTGCGAAGACCCTTGTCGAGAAGTTTGGCAGGAGCAAACTTTCTCAGGCGGCCGAGAAACTTGGCCTCGCGCCCGGCTGGATACCGTAGCCGCGGAGAGTGACTCGTGAGCGCTTCCAAGACAACCGAAGCTATTCTGGCAGGGTCCTCCCCATTTGCGATGCTTTCTCGGATGGCATCAAGCACGCGATTGCGTTCGCTGGCGTAAGCTGCGATAGGCTGGCTCGCCAACTTACCATTCTGAGCAAGGTTTGTTCGTGTGAAGCCGGGTTCGATCACAGATACGCGAATGCCAAACTGTCTCACTTCATGGTCCAGCGATTCCGAATAGCCCTCCAGTGCATGCTTGCTCGCGGCGTAAATTCCCATATAAGGTGCCGGGAGGAAACCCACCACCGAGCTGATGTTGACGATGCGTCCTGACCGCTGTTTCCGCATGGCGGGTAAAACCGCTTGGATCATTCGCAAAGTTCCAAAGAAATTCGTTTCAAAGAGTTCTCTTGTTTCTTCCATGCTGGTCTCTTCCGCGGAGCCAATCAACGAATGGCCCGCGTTGTTGACGAGCGCATCGATTCGTCCGGCTTGATCCAGCACGGTCTGCACACAAGAGCGCACCGACTCTTCCTCGCGAACGTCGAGCCGAGCCACTTCCATGTATGCGAACCGTCCATTAGTCTCACTGGGCCTGCGCATCGTTCCGAAGACTCGAAAACCTCGGCGTGAGAGCAGCGCCGCGGTTGCCTGCCCAATACCGGACGAAACTCCGGTCACCAAAGCGACTTTCTTATCGATCATAACTTTCCTCCTAGTAGATCAACTTGATTTCGATGGTTTGCCCCGTGCCATTCAACAAGAACGTTGCCTCGTCAAACTTTGGCGCGCGCCGCTTCTTCGCTGCGTTATTGGAAGCGCCATAACCTTCCTTGGGGATTCCCACGAAATTCTTGTCGAGCTTCCCATTCGAATTCTCGTCGTGACGCACAGAGATTGCATAGACCCCTTCTGGTAGATCTCCGAAAACGACTTGCGCGCTCATCGTGTTGGTGTCGATGTCGACGTCTTGAGCACGAATGGCCTTCGATGTGTCTTCGGGGAACCCCGCGGCTTGCTGAAAGAGGGCAACACCGATCTTGCCCTTTGGGTTTCGCGCGCCAATGACCTTAATGGTCAGCGTGGGTGTGCTAGGTGCTTGAGCGGCAACAACTACGGCGGAGCGCGCTGTCACCAGCAAGAACAACGCGCATGAAACAATCAACACACCAACCGCATAACTAAGTCGGGAATTCAAATGGTTCACTTTTTGTTCCTCCTTGTGCGGCGTAATTGGACGACCATAGATGGCAGGTTTCATTTGCACCAAGTACTGCATGTTCTGCTCTCCGTTTCTCGACATTGTGTTTCTCTCATTTCGAGCGCAAATGACTCATTCGGTGCGCCAGTTGCTACGACGGGAAGCAGCGGCCAAAGGCCAGCAAGAGCCGCGGTGACCCTTTGATGTGGACCTTCCGACGCAGTAACGCCCAAAAGAGATTGGTTTCCTTACGCAAGAAGCGAAGCCACGTTTGGCTATCCGCAATGAGTCGCAGATTAGCTGTGCCCGTGTGGCCCTCCGATACGTGCAGCGTCTGTTCGCGGATCACGACGGTTGCCTTCAGTTCCTCCTGCCCTGTGAACGTGAAGTGATATGTAGCGTTCAGCCCTTCGGATCGCCCGCTTTGAAATACGAAGGGCAGCCCGCGCAGAAAACTGCGAATTGAGCCTTGCCCCGCGAGGCCGTTCGCCACCCGCTTCGTTTTCTTATGTGGAAAGCGTCGCGCCACGTACTCTTCGGAGTCAGAGCCTGGAACCACGTAGATGGTCTCAGCCTTGTCTTGCAGCGGTTTCACCACATCTTCCAGGAATTCTTTCCGATCGGTTAGAAACGGTGCAATGACTTCCTCCCCGGCAGGGCAGACCGAGAGGCAGTAGGCAGCCTTATAGTTCGCGCCAAACGACAGACTTTGCCACATGGACACCGTCTCCGCGCCCGACACTTTCTTCCGGTACTCATGGGCACTCCCGCTCTCCGCAATTTTTTCCACCCAGTCGTTGAATCCGCCCATGAACTCGCGATAATTGTGCGTATAGCATGCGGAGAAATTGAACTGGCCGTCGGCGCCGATGGCTCCCGTGGGACATGCAGCGACACAAAGTTTGCATTCAAGGCAAGGGTTGTAATCGAGCGGCTGCGAATAGGCACTGACTTCGGCATCGAGCAAGACGGTTCCAAGAAGAACGAAATTGCCGAACTTCGGATGAATTACGTTGCGATGAATCCCCATGCGCCCCAGACCTGCGGCGACGGCCACGGGCTTGTGAGAAATCACCCACATCTTTGCGCCCCAGCGGTCCGCTTCCATGGGAAAGCCGGCTGCCCCGCCATTGATGGCGCGAACTCCAGTTCGTTCCAAGGCCGCAACGATCTTGCGCGCCACTTCGTTGATTTCATCCGTAACGTGGTGGAATTCTAGATTGGCAATCGAGCGCGCCGGAGTACGGATGTTCTCGCGGTTCATGCGGAGAACGAAGCTCACGAGCGATTTCGTTTTGGGGAAAACCGCCTGGATGTCGCCCTTTTGGTCGGCGATTTCCGGGCGGCCGGCCTCCACAAATCCAACGTCGTCCGCGCCCGCTTCAAGACACAGCTGACAAAGCCAAGCACTATCCAGTGTTTCCAAACGTACGGGCTCGTTGCCTGCCACTTCCCGTTCCCGAAATTGTTTTACTGTCGGATGTTCAGCCAGTTGCGCCATCGAATTCTCTCCACTTATGACTTTAGTTGTATATACATCTATGTGGTCAAAAAAAGGTCACGCTGCCTCGGATGCCCGCGTAACTTCAGCGAGCAATCCGCCCATTTGGCTCCAGCTCGGTTCACCTAAACCTCGCTGCAATCGTCTCTGTGCACGTTCCCAATGGGGCTGGGATTGCTGCAACTTCTGTCGGCCTGAAGGAGTGATTCGCAGAAGCCTCTGCCGCCGGTCGTGCCCCACCTTCACCCCGATCCATCCACGCTTCGTCAGGAGTCTGAGCATGCGTGTCAAGCTCGTTGTGTCCAACGCCAGCAACTTGCCCAAATCTCCTTGAGTGGTTTCGCCCGTGAGGTTTAATGCCATCAGCAAGGTGAATTGTGTCAGCTCAAGCCCAGTCGTCCGAAGCTCCTGGTTATACAACCTCGTAACCGCCCGCGCCGTGCGGCGAAGGTTCGCGCAAGCACAGGGCAGCACCGGCAAGGTTCGGTCGGATAGGGTTGTCATCTCCGTTGTCACAATATATGTATATACATCTGTTGTAGGGATGTCAAGCGAATCTGGGCCTTTTGAAGTGCAGCCTCTCCTCGCTGTCCAGAAGTCCGGTTGTAGTCCGTGACTTCGGATCAGCAGCTGAAGACTTTATAGCTCCCAGATCCCCGTTTGCGGACTGCGAGGGGCACATGTCCGGGATGCCTCAACCGTTACCCTTTCATCAAAGTCCCATTGCCCTAATCCATCCCACCTTGCAAGCTGAGAAAAAGACAGGGCATCCACATGAACTCCACCACCGAGATCCTTGAACAGCGCCTGAATACGGGCCCCGGCCCGAATCCCACTCCAATTCTAGAAAATCACCCCACCCAGAGCGCCGCCACGATCGACGGTTTGCGCTCCGCTCTGTTCGGTATTCCGTTCATCGCGGCGGGTGTGTGGATCAGCCTCGCCGCCTTCGGTGTTCTCTCAGTGCGCCAGCACGCCCCCAATTGGGCGATCGGCATCATCGGTCCGCTGTTCTTCTTGGGCGGTCTGTTCTTCCTGATTCACGGCCTGCGCGGCGCCGCCCGCAAAGCGCGATATCTTCGCGAAACAGCTCAGTGCCCAGGCCAACCGTGGCTGTACGATTTTCACTGGTGCCACGAAGGCGTCGTTTTCTCCGCGTTCAACACCATGCTCAAGCGCCTGCTGGCCGCTCTGGGCTGGAACGCCTTCCTCATTCCGTTCTTTTGGATCGGACTCAACGTCCGCGAAGCGCGCATCTTTCTGATCTTTTCGTCGTTCTTCGCCCTCATTGGCCTTGTCTTCTGGTACCGCTGGGCGCAGATGCTGGCCGACCTGCTTCGTTACGGCGACAGCTTCCTGAACTACGATTCTTTTCCTTATTTCCTCGGTGGAAGCCTCCGTGCGCGGCTACGCGCGCCCCATCACGTTTCGGACATTGACGCTCTCACCCTCACCCTGCGTTGCGTCCGGGAGCAATACGTCACCACCGGCAGCGGCCGCAATCGTTCCAGCCGTGTCGTGTGCTATGAACTCTACCAGGACGCCACCACGTTCACTCGCGACCGTCTCGCCGGCCTTGCCGACGGCGAAATTCCCATTGAATTTCGCCTGCCGGCTAGCCAACCCACCACTTCTCTCGCCTCAACTCCTCCCGTCTACTGGGAAATCGAAGCCTGGGGACAGTCCGGTAAGGTCAGCTACCAAGCCTACTTCCTCGTCCCCGTCTACAAGGCTTCCTAACTCACAGCTCGTTGAAACAGTTTTTTCCATTGTCGTCTCCGAAAGCATGACGGACGCTGAGAACGAATTACGTGCATCCCGTATAGGTGAACCTTGCAAAGCGAGTCCGAAGTCCCGTTCGAGGAATCGTGATGCAGTTGACCGTTGCCGTGGTTCCGATCTCCTCGAACCCCGTTTCTGGAGCTTCCGGTTCGCCAACCCGCCGCCCGAACGAGGCGATCATTTTGGGGAGTCGTTGCCGCGCCGAAGTCCTACCGAGCCCGAGTCGGTATCGATTTATGCAGTAATTTCAACG
>Ga0137388_10002635_pt1 | contig 11330 bp, 7 predicted proteins | sample 15con2h14AmetaG_FD_104644 | JGI IMG/M metagenome (GOLD analysis project Ga0137388, IMG submission 104644) | Vadose zone soil microbial communities from Angelo Coast Range Reserve, California, USA - 15con2h1.4A metaG | ecosystem: Environmental > Terrestrial > Soil > Vadose zone > Saprolite...
ATCAGAAACTGTACTCGGCACCGATTTGAAGGCGCCGCGGATCGCTTACGACGCAATTCGCACTGGTGCCGCCATACGTGCAGCCGTAGTTCTGATAATTGAATGCGTTGAACAAATCCGCCGTCACGCCGACCGATCCTCCCGAGAACGTCGGGAAATACTTTCGCACGCGGAGGTCGACGTTCCGGTATCCCCATGAACCTGGGAAGATCAGGAAATTGGATTGCGGCAGCATGAACGCCCCGGGGCGATAATTCTTGGGATCGAACCGACCCGAGACATCCTGTCGAGGCCCGCTCCCCAGGTTGATGAGCCCGCTGAACTGGACGCCATACGCGAAAGGCATGTCGAGAATCCAGTCCATCGTGACGTGACTTTTCTCATCGTTGACCGGGTGCTTCAGAATGACATTCACGCCCGGGAACGCGAACTGATCGCCAGGAAAATCAACGCCCGAGACCGAGCGAGTGGCGTTGGTATAGGCGAGGTCGGCTCCCCAGCCCCATTTTCCTGTCTTGCGATAGGGCCGAGAGACCTGGACCTGGACGGCGTCATACCAGGTTTTGCCGCTGTTCGTTGCATAGAGAATGTTGCTGAATCCGTGGAATGGGCTTCTCGAAAAGTCGCAGCACGCGCTCGAATCCGTGCCGAAGTTATTCCACTTGATGTTCGCCCAATTGAAGACGAGCTGGTCGTAACCACGAACACCGGCGTAGGCTACGGATGCCACCACAGTTCCAAAAGCATGTCGGACACCAACGTTCCACTGAGTCGACTTCGGCACCTTCGCGTTGTTGGGAATGAGCCATACCTCGCCAAGACTCCCCGGTGAGCCCGCGATGAGCGTCTTGAGCACAGTGGTGTCGGTCGTCAGATAATTGTTGCTCCAGGCGACCTCACCGCCCCGTGGTGTCGAGTCCGGATCGGCAAACTGCACGGTGTACGCCGGCCGCTGTAGTTTCAGCGTTTCGTCGACTGAAATGTCGAAGAGCGAGCGGTCGTAGAACAGACCGACGCCCCCGAAGAGTACAGTGGTGTTTTCACGGTCCAGCGAATATGAGAATCCGACGCGCGGTTGGAACGCGCCGTAGAACTTCTTACGCTGGGTCCCGTTGGTGAAATACTGCAGCGTGTCGATCGGGAAGAAGAGCTGGCTGTTGTAGAGGCGAATCGTGTCACGCACAGCCAGCGGAGTGACGTAGTCGTAATTGAGCATATGCGTCTCAAAATCCCAGCGAACGCCCAGATTCAACGTCAACCGTTGCGTCGGGCTCCAATCGTCCTGGAGATACGCCCCGATCTGCTGGTTCTTCTTTTTCAAACCTGGATTGCCGAACTGCCACGTGAGCTGGTACGGATTTCGATAGTTGAATGCGAGAACGCGACCGCTGCGTGGGAGCGTGTCGGCATAGTAGAAGTGTGGCGTTTCGTCGTTGCGCTTGATCACGTCATAGTTCAGTAGATCGACGGTCGCGCCTAGCTTGAAGACGTGATCGCCGCCAGCATGAAATCCTGTATACGTAATGTCGTCCCTGAAGCCAAGCCGTTTCTGCGTGAAATCTTGAATGCTCAGGTTGCTTCCGATGCGACCAATGAAGTTGCAGCAGCCACCCGCATTCCCCTTCCCGTATTCGCGCGCTGGTATACCGGAAACATCCGGCGCCGGGTTGCGCCGGAACCGTTCGAACTGAACGCTTGCTTCGTTGAGCCACGCGCCACTCGTATATGTGTGTTTGAGTATTCCGAGACCGATGTCTTGGCGGTAGTTGATCGCCGCCTGCGCGGAAATCTGGCCACCGAAATCTCGCACGTCGGTTTCATGACGATTGTTGACGCTCAGTTCCAGTGCCGAATGATCCCCGAGTGAATAATTGAGCTTGCCGAACAGCAAAGTCTCCCGGAAGGGAGATGTGATGTGTCCGTTGAATCGTCCGAGGTTGACGGAGTCGAGCGGAGCGAAGCCAGTTGGCGGCGTGATGTTCACCGCGTCGGCGCGGTTCTGGTAATTGCCCTCATAGGATCCAAAGAAGAACAACCGGTTCCTGATCAGCGGGCCGCCAGCGCTCAGTCCAGTGAGGTAACGCGAGTAGTCTGGCTTCTTGAATCCCGTGGGGTTCGCGTTCTTGTCTTTGATCTGGAACGTGTCCAGCGCCAGCAGTCCTTTATCCTGATAGCCAACAAACGCATTCCCTGTCCAGGTATTTCCCCCGCTTCTGGTGGTGGCGGTGATGATCGCGCTCGAGGCCTTCTGATACTCGGCCTTAAAGTTCTGCGTCACCACGCGGTACTCCTGGATTGAATTGCGCGGGAACGGATTTCCGCGGCTGGCATCCTGACCGGCCACGCCGCCGCCGGTGAGGTCGTTCTTGAGGCTCGCTCCGTCGATAAAGAGGTTTACGTTGTTCGCTCCCTGAGTGCCTGCAGAGAAAGTCCTAAAGCCAGCACCTGAATTGATTCGATCTTCCGTGACCGTGACACCGGGAGCCAGCGCAGCGAGATCGAGGAAATTGCGGCTGTTGCTGGGAAGCTGCTGGATCTGTTGCTGTGTGATGTTGGTAGCAACCTCAGATGTTTTCATTTCGACTGTGGGCGCCGCTTCGACGGTTACCGCTTGCAGCTCAACGGCTCCAGCCTGTACCGTGAAATCGACGCTCTGAGTGGCACCGATTTGCACGGTGACCTGACGGCGCTGAGGTCCGAATCCAATGTGGCGAACCAAGAACTCATATGTCGCAGGCGCAAGGCCCGCCAAAACATATGAGCCGTCTGCTCGGGTCGTCGATGAACGCGTCACCCCGTTCTGAGCGTTCTGCGCCGACACTTGGGCGTCGGCCACAGCCGCACCGTTTTGATCCTTGACGTAGCCACGAACGGTGCCGGTGGTGGTTTGTGCGTTGAGCGAGGGAGTGAAAGCGAGGAGGGCACTGCCGACGATCCAGAGAAAACGATGACGCAGCATAGCACGGTCTCCAGGAGATGAGTCAGAGCCGGAAACTTGTCGAAGTGATCGGGGGGGCCGCTAGGCCTTCGCGGCCTCTCGTTTTAGGTCGTAACTTCCCCTGAAACGCCCTGATCCGGAGAGAGCATTCATATGTCGCTTCTGCGCCACAGTCTCGTGCTGAGCATCCTGTTCGCGTCTCCCGCAGCTGCACAGAATCTCGATTCTCTCCTTGGCCGCATGACGCTCGAAGAAAAACTGGGCCAGTTGAACCTCCTCTCCGCCGGTGGGCGCGCGTCTCCGGCCCAGATGCAGCTCGCGCGGGAGGGCAAGCTGGGCGGCCTGTTCAACGTGATCGGCGCCGAGAACACTACACCGGTGCAGCGCATCGCGGTGACGGAATCGCGCCTGAAGATCCCGCTGCTGTTCGGGCTCGACGTCATCCACGGCTACCGCACGATCTTTCCGATTCCGCTCGCCGAAGCGGGCAGCTTCGATCCCGACGCCGCCCAGGCGACGGCGCGCGCGGCGGGCCTCGAGGCGGCGGCCGCGGGAATCAGCTGGACGTATGCCCCGATGGTGGACATCGCGCGCGACCCGCGCTGGGGCCGGATTGCCGAAGGCTCAGGCGAAGATCCCTATCTGGGTTCGTTGATGGCAGCAGCGAGGGTGAAAGGTTTTCAGGAAACGATCTTTGCCACGGCGAAGCACTTCGCCGGCTACGGCGCGGCGGAAGCGGGCCGCGAATACAACACGACCGAGATCACCGAGCGCACAATGCGCGAGATCTATCTGCCGCCATTCAAGGCCGCAGTGGATGCCGGGGTCGCGAGCCTGATGTCGGCCTTCAACGACATCGCGGGCGTGCCGAGCTCGGGGAACGCCTGGCTCACCGGCACGGTGCTGCGGCGTGAATGGGGCTTCAACGGGTTCGTCGTCAGCGATTGGACGTCCGTCGCCGAGCTGATTCAGCACGGCGTTGCGGCGGGGCCGTCCGAAGCGGGACGGCGAGCACTCACGTCTGGCGTGGACATGGACATGCAGAGCAGCATCTACGTGGACTCGTTGCCGGCGCTGGTGCGCGCCAATCGGATTCCAATGGCCGTCGTCGATTCCGCCGTGATGCGTGTGCTGCGCGCCAAAATGCGACTCGGCCTGTTTCGTGATCCCTATCGTGCGCGGACCACACCGCCGGTCGCGGAGACGCGCGCGCTCGCCCGCCGCGTGGCGCGCGAGTCGATCGTGCTCTTGAAGAATGACCGCAATGTCCTGCCGCTCGGCCGCAACACGCCGACGATCGCGGTGATTGGACCGCTCGCCGACAGTAAGGTCGACCCGCTCGGTCCCTGGCATACGCTGGGACAACCGGAAGATGTCGTGACGGTCCTCCAGGGGATCCGGTCACACGCGTCGGCCACGCAGGTGCTGTACGCGCGCGGTGCGGGCATCGACGACAGCTCCACGGCCGGGTTCGCCGAGGCGGTCGCCGCCGCGAAGCGAGCGAGCGTCGCCGTCCTGGTGCTCGGCGAGCGCGAGGACATGAGCGGCGAAGCGGCGAGTCGCTCGATGCTGGGCCTCCCGGGCGTGCAGGAGCAGCTGCTCGAGGCGGTCGTGGCCACGGGAACGCCGGTCGTGCTCGTGCTGATGAACGGGCATCCACTGATTCTGGAATGGGCCGCCGACCACGTGCCGGCGATCGCGGAGACGTGGTTCCTGGGTGTCGAAGCGGGGAACGCGATCGCGGATGTGCTGTTCGGCGACGCGAATCCCAGCGGCAAGCTGCCCGTCACGATTCCGCGCTCGCTCGGCCAGATACCGCTGTACTACAATCATCGCAACACCGGCCGACCATTCGAAGCGAACAATAAGTTCACGTCGAAATACCTGGACGTTCCGGTGACGCCGCGCTACCCGTTTGGATTTGGGCTGTCGTACACCACCTTCGCATACAGCAACCTGAAGCTCAGTACCGCGCGCGCCCGCACGAGCGACACGGTTACCGCCACCGTCACGGTGGCGAACACGGGAAGCCGGGAAGGCACTGAAGTCGTGCAGTTGTACGTCCATGATGAGGTGGCGAGTGTCGCACGACCCGTGCGCGAGCTCAAGGGATTCCAGCGCGTGACGCTGAAATCTGGAGAGTCGCGCGCCGTGGACATTCGCGTTGGTGTCCGCGACCTCGCGTTCTACGGGCTCGACATGAAGCGGGTCGTCGAGCCGGGAACGTTCCGCGTGTACGCCGGCCCCAGCTCCGCCGAAGGGCAGGAAGCTCGTTTTGAAGTGATCCGGTAACGTGTTGCTCTTACTCGCCTTACTCGTTCAGGCCCCGCAGCGTCCGAACGTCTGCTACGAGGTGTTCGTTCGTTCGTTTTACGACAGCAACGGCGACGGCATCGGCGACCTGCGCGGTCTCACCCAGAAGCTCGACTACATCGCAGGGCTCGGCGCCGACTGTGTGTGGCTGATGCCTGTCGCCGAGTCGCCGAGCTATCACGGATACGACGTCACGGATTACTACAAGATCGAGCCGGATTACGGCACGAACGACGACTTCAAGGCGTTTGTCGCCGCGGCGCACACGCATCACATCCGCGTGCTCGTGGACTTGGTGCTGAACCACACCTCGAGCCAGCACCCCTGGTTCCAAGAAGCGCTGAAGGATACGGCCGCGCCGCACCGAACCTGGTACCGGTGGTCGACCGCGCCGGCGAACAACTGGCACCACTCGCCCGTGCGTGATGAGTACTACTTCGGCTTGTTTTGGAGCGGCATGCCGGATCTGAACTACGAGACGCCGGCCGTATTAGAGGAAATGAAACGCGTCGCGCAGTTCTGGCTGAAGGATATGGGGGTGGATGGCTTCCGGCTCGACGCGGTTCGGCACCTCGTAGAACAAGGCGATCAGGTCTCGAACACGCCGGGGACGCATGCCGTGTTGCGCGACTACGGCGCCTACGTGCGCAGCATCGCGCCGCAGTCCTACACGATCGGCGAAGTGTGGGACAGCACGGGGACGATCCTGTCGTACTATCCCGATCAGCTCGATGCCTACTTCGCGTTCCCCGTATCGGAAGCATTGATGGATGCGGTAAAGAATGGAAAGGCGGGACGACTGTTGGCCGAGGTCCTGCGCTTCCAGGCCACGGTGCCGGCGTATCGTTGGGCCCCATTTCAGAGAAACCACGATCAAACCCGCACGATGACGGTGCTCGGCAACGACGTCGCCGGCGCCAAGCTCGCCGCCACGATTCTGCTCACGCTGCCCGGCGTGCCGTTCGTGTATTACGGCGAAGAGATCGGTATGACCGGTGACAAACCGGACGAGCGCCTGCGGACTCCGATGCAATGGGAACGGGCGCCGGCCGCTGGATTCACGCGTGGCAAGCCGTGGGAGGCGCTCCAACCGGATTCGTTCACGGCCAACGTGGCCGCCGAGAGCCGTGACACGGCGTCGCTGCTGAGTCTCTACCGCCGGTTGATGCACATGCGGGCGGCGAATGCGGCGCTAAGAGACGGCGAGTTGGTAGCCGTAGAGACCGGCAAGGAATCAGTATTGGCATACGTCCGGCGGGACAGTACGCGCGCAGTGTTGGTGGCAGCGAACCTCGGCACTACACCCGCCGGTGGAATCGCGGTGCCGCACGGCTATCGCCTGCGCGCGCGAACGGGAGGGGCGGGGGGGGCGCTCCCCGCGCTCGCTCCCCGACGTGCTTACATCTTCGAGCTTGGGAGGTCCCCATGAAATGGTCCATCGCTCTCATCGCCACACTCGTCGTTGGATGCGCACACTCAGGCGCGAGCCGCACTGAGCCGGCGCCGAATCCCCCGCCGCCACCGGCGCCCCCACTGCCCACGCCTTCAGCCTCGATCGTGCGATCCGACGATCCGGCGCGTGAGAACTCCAAGACACTCGAACAGATGCTGGCGGGCCGGATCGCGGGAGTGATCGTGTCGCGCGCGCCGAACGGCGGCATCACAGTGCGCATGCAAGGCGCAACCTCGTTTTTCTCGGGGCAGGCGCCGCTCATTGTGGTGGACGGCGTCCCCGTTGAGGGAGTGAGCGGCACGTTGAGCTGGCTCAATCCGCAGGACATCGAGTCCATCGAGGCGCTCAAGGATCCCTCGCAAACGGCGATCTGGGGCGTGCGCGGCGCAAATGGAGTGATCGTCATCAAGACCAAGGGCTCGCACTGAGTCGTGCAGCACATCCAGCTCGGCACGATCGACTACACGATTCTCATCATCTATTTCGTGTTCGTGCTGGGCATCGGATGGGCGCTGCGGCGGGTCATCAGAAGTAGCGACGACTTCTTCCTGTCGGGACGGTCGATTCCGGCGTGGATCGCGGGGCTGGCGTTTATCTCCGCCAACCTGGGCGCCCAGGAAGTCATCGGGATGGCCGCGTCGGGTGCCAAGTACGGCATCATGACGAGCCACTTCTATTGGGTCGGCGCGATGCCCGCCATGGTGTTCGTCGGGCTGTTCATGATGCCGTTCTACTACGGCTCGCGGGCGCGCTCCGTCCCCGAGTATCTCAAGCTGCGCTTCGACGAGAAGACGCGCGGACTGAACGCGATCACGTTCGCGATCATGACGATCTTTTCGTCCGGCATTTCGATGTACGCGCTCGCCAAGCTGTTCGAGCTCGTGATCGGCTGGAGCTTCCACGCGAGCATCATGCTCTCGGCGGTGATCGTCCTCGTCTACATCTTCCTCGGCGGTCTCACGTCGGCGATCTACAACGAGGTGCTGCAGTTCTTCCTCATCGTGCTCGGTTTTCTGCCGCTGGTGTTGCTGGGCCTCAAGGACGTCGGTGGGTGGAGTGGCTTGACGGCCCGACTCGCCACGGTCGCGACGAACGCGGGCTTCGCGCCGGGGGCGTGGTCACACTCCTGGCGCTACATGGATGCGCCGAGTCACAATCCGATGGGGATCGAGTGGTTTGGCCTGGTGATGGGCCTGGGGTTCGCGCTGTCGTTCGGCTACTGGTGCACGGACTTCCTGGTCGTGCAGCGTGCGATGGCTGTCGGCTCGATGACGGCCGCGCGCCGGACGCCGCTCATCGCGGCGATTCCGAAGATGTTCATGCCGCTGCTCGTGATTCTGCCGGGCATGCTGGCGATCGGCCTGCACGCGTCGCGTGGGGGATTCCTGCCAATCGGCAGCGATGGCCAGCCGAACTACAACCTCGCTATCCCGATGATGCTCGCGCATTACATGCCGTCCGGCGTGCTCGGATTGGGACTCACCGCGCTGATGGCGTCCTTCATGTCAGGCATGGCCGGCAACGTGACGGCGTTCAACACGGTCTGGACGTACGACATCTATCAGTCCTACATCCGTCCCGGTCAATCCGACGGGCATTATCTGCGTGTCGGTCACGCGGCCACCGTGTTCGGCATCCTCGCCAGCGTGCTGGCGGCCTACGGCGCCACGCGCTTCAACAACATCCTCGACATGCTGCAACTCGTGTTCTCATTCGTGAACGGACCGCTGTTCGCGACGTTCCTGCTGGGGATGTTCTGGAAGCGGACGACCGGACACGGCGCGTTCTATGGCCTGCTGACGGGGACCGTGACCGCTGCGCTGCACTACGGACTCACCATATCCCGCGGCGCAGTGCCCGGGATCAAGGGCGGCTTCCTCGGCGCGGTGCTGCACACTTATCCGAGCGAGATGGCGCTGAATTTCTGGACCGCGCTGTTCGCCTGGACCGGCTGTTTCGTAGCGACGCTGGTGATTTCGTTGCTCACGACCCGCAACAAGACGGACGAGGAGTTGGTTGGCCTGGTGCACTCCCTGACGCCGCGCCTGAAGGAAGATTATTTGCCGTGGTACAAGCGACCCGTAATTCTGGCCGTACTCGTGTTGGTTGTTTCCACGATCCTCAACGTGATTTTCTGGTGATGCGATGAGACTGGATGTGCGGTTCCCGATCGGCGGGATGTTCACAATCGTTGGGGCGCTGCTCACATTGTACGGGCTCGCGTCAGATCAGGCGATTTACGAGCGATCGCTCGGAATCAATGTAAACCTCTGGTGGGGCCTCGTGCTCTTGGTGTTCGGAGCGGTGATGCTCGGCCTGGCCGTGAAATCGGTGAGGCGCCGAGCGAATGATTCCACCTAGAATTAAGAGGAAAAGATCGTAATCATCGGGCGCTCATGACGGCAATGGCCTGAAGCGCGTTTCCCGTCGAGTCGAAGAGCGCCAGAGACCCGCCGGCCCAGACGTACAACCCCGCTACTGGGATCGCCTCGGGATACCACCATACCACGCCCGCACCGCGTCCATTAGGTGTCCCCACGACCGCGGCCCGGACGTCGCCCATGAACATCGCCTGACCCGCGCGCGAGATTGGCCAAGTCATCGGAGCGGTGTTGGTCGCAAAGCCTTCCCACCCGCCTGTCCGCCATGGATATGCCGTCTCGACGACCATGATGTCCACGCCATATCTCGCGGCTGTGGCGGCGAGGTTCGCGCGTAGGTCCCCCAGAGTGCCATGCCACCACGGATAGTAGCTCAGGCCAATCAGGTCGTAGGGCACGCCGTGTCGATTCATGTGATCGAAGAACCATCGCGTCCCGGCGGCATTCCCGCCGCCGGAGTAGTGGAGCATGATGCGGACGGAGTCGCCCGGCGCAAGCGTGGCCCGCACGCCGCGGATGCCGGCCTTGAGCAATCCCGTGAAGTGCTCCCATTCAAGCAGTGTATCTGTGCCCGCAACGCCGATCGCTCCCGTGGGCCACAGCATGCCGTGGTCGATCTCGTTCCCCACCTGGACGATATCGGGCAGCGCTCCCTCCTGTTTCAGCTGCGCGATAACGTCCGCCGTGTAGGTCTCGACCGCTCGTGCGAGCGAGTCGAACCCCAGCTTCGCCCAGGCCGCCGGCGTGGTCTGGCGGCCTGGATCGGCCCACGTGTCCGAGTAGTGGAAGTCGAGCAGAAGCTTTGCGCCGGCAGTCTTGACGCGCTTCGCCATATGCAAGGTGTAGGCGAGGTCGTTCACCTGAACCTCGGAGCCGTTCGGATGCACGAATATCCGCAGGCGAAATCCGTTGGCGCCGTGCGTGCGGAGGATCGCGATGGCATCACCCGGCTGGCTGCTGTCTCGGAACACGCCGCCCGCCTGCTCGATCCGCTCCAGCGCTGAGATGTCGCCGCCCACGAACAGTTGCGCCCTGCCAGTACTTTTGGGCGCGGACGGGCCACCCAGGCATGCGGCGAGCAAGGCGAGCGACGCTCTACTGACGTGTCGCGGCATCAATGGCAATCGCCGACCTGGCGGTAAGGGTGACGTGGATGGCGCCGCTAGGATCTATGAGCATGAGATTGCCGCTCAAGAGGTCACGATAGGTTCCAGCCGCCATTCCTGTAGGCACCGTGGTGTCGAGCGTGTTCGAACCGCCGTTGATGGCGACGAAGCCTTTGTCGCCGCGGGAAAACGCGATCGCGTTCGCGCCGTCGTCCCACCACTGATTGATGTCGGTCCCTGCGACCACATGACGAAAGCTCACCATCTTGAGGATCGACGGGTCGCGGTGCTCGCAGACCCACTGGCCGATCGTCGCCGTCTCGAGGCTCGACGCGCAGGTGACGTTGACCGTCCATCCGTTCATATCGGACGGTGGGCCCATCGAATTCCCTGCCGGACAGTCGAACGCGTAGCTCGACAAGATGGAGGGATAGCCGTATGGCTGGGCGAGCATCCAGACGTTGGCGATGCGAAAGACGTTACCGTCGCGATAGCTGATGCCGCAGTTGTGCTGCGTGTCATGGTTCTGAAGAAATACGACGGCCTTGTCGGACGGCATGAGACCCCACGCGGCCGCGGAGAATTGATTGCCGGGCGTGCCGTTGGGATTGAGCTGGGAGATGTGCTCGCCGTTCAGCTGCCGGAATTTGTTGCCGACGCCGACGAACGTGAACTCGGTGATGTCGGCCGCGCCCCCTGAGCTGTAACCCTCGCCAAAGTAATCGGGCGGGGATAGCGCCTCGCCGGCACCCCCCGCGACTTCCAGGAAAAAGTACGGTCGCGGTTTGCGTTCGCCGACAAGTGTGTTATTGACCAGGCTCAGGATGTCGTCGAGCTGGACCTGCTGAATGTGCTTCGCGGCGTCGATACGAAATCCCGCGACACCGACGCGCGCGAGCATGAGAAGATAGTCGGCGATCTTCTGGCGCACGGTGGCGAGCCCCGTATTCAAATCGGGCAGCGAGAACAGCTCGCAGTCCTGCACATTGGCCGCGTCCTGATAGTTGTTCACCGTACACGGCGGATGGAAATCGCTCGGCGCGTAGAGGCCCGGATAGTCGTACTTCGTGTAGGCGGTGCCGTTGCTGCCGACACCGGGGCTCGGGTAGTTGGTCATGTGATTGATCACGGCATCGACG
>Ga0137388_10002649_pt1 | contig 11296 bp, 13 predicted proteins | sample 15con2h14AmetaG_FD_104644 | JGI IMG/M metagenome (GOLD analysis project Ga0137388, IMG submission 104644) | Vadose zone soil microbial communities from Angelo Coast Range Reserve, California, USA - 15con2h1.4A metaG | ecosystem: Environmental > Terrestrial > Soil > Vadose zone > Saprolite...
AGGGGCAGAGGGGCAGAGGGGCAGCTTGAAATTGGGGGAGGTAAGCAGGGGAAGGACTAGGCTGTGACAAAAATGCAAGGGGCGCTCAAGAAAACCTCTGGCCGAAGTTTTTTCTCTGGAGCGCCCCGTTGCGCGCCACTTCGTCTGTTATTTGTTAAAGCATCCCCGGTACCACTCTCAAGCTGCTGAAAACACTACGTCCGAATCTTCCAAATCGCGTAGTAATTGCCCCTTAGGGGGAAAGATTTACCGCCTTTGAATCCCTTCGCAAGATCCCTGCCGAATCCCTGTGGAAATCCTCCAAAAGCCGCTATGGTAGCCAGATTTAGCTTGCCTGACCAACTCTCTACTCCACACCTCGTAGCGTCGGCTTCTCGCCGGCTGTCCGAGGGCGTCTCGCCCTCGGATCTCGCATTTCTTACCGCCCACTGGCCGGCGAAGCCGCCGGATGTTCCGCCTTCCAACGCATCGCCGCTGTGATTCGGGTGCGCCCGCTGGGATGGTCGAAAAAGATGAATTCCTCCACCGGCCCCGGATCGAGTTTCCGGTACTCACCCAATTTTAGATCCACCTCGGCTTCTCCATCGGGTTGTTGGCTGGCATTGATGCCAAAAATGTCGGCCTCATACTCCATGGTGCGGGTGATGGTGTTGGACACCGGAGTCAGAACAAAGAAAAACACCGATAGAAGCAGCACCGCCAAAGGTACAACCGCGACGTCGGTCATTCCCCTTATTCCCCAACTCTCTCCCCAGCGCGCCAACGAAGCATTGACGCCCCAGTTCAAAAAAGCGAAGGCAATCACTACCAGCACTCCGTTCAGCACCAGGCCTTTGAACTGATGGTTCAACACATAGTGTCCCATTTCGTGGCCCATGGTTGATTCGATCTCGGGCAGCGTGCAACGCTTCAGCAGATTGTCGTTGAGCGAGATGCGGGTGGTTCCAGCGAAGCCGCTTACGTTCGCGCTCACCCGGTTCGACTGGCGGGAGGCGTCGAACTCGTACACTTCGGTCGCAGGAATACCGTTGGCGCGCGCCAGGCTGAGAATCGGATCCTTAATTCGCGGGTCTTCCAGCTTGGTGAACTTGTTGAACAAGGGAAAGATGAAAACTGGGGCGATCAACGCCACGAAGGCAATGAACACTACCGACACCACCGCTCCCCAAACCCACCAGTTCTTTCCCAGGCGTCGTACCAATCCGAATAGCACAGCTAGCAGTAGTGCGCCCAGCACCGCACCCACTGCCAGACCGATGGCCTGGTCCCGCATCCATGCGGCAAAGGTCTGGTTGGAGAGGTCGTACTTGTGTTCGCGGAAGAAACCTTCGTACACCGTCAACGGAAACGTAATGATGCTGACCAACACGACGAATTGCACCCAGTAAAGTGCCGCTTGTAGCGGTTTGAAGCGGGTGATGCGCTCCGCCAAATCGCGCATTCGCGCGGACCAGAGAAACCGCAACAACATCCACATCACTAAGACGGTGGAAAGGAAATCCCACAGCAGGAGCCAGTAGCCACCTTCAAAATAGGCGTCGCCGCGCGCTCGCTGTTGAGGAGGAACTTTAGCCAGATAGGCGTCCACCGCAGCTTTGACGTCGAACGGTTGCGCCGAAACGGTGCTCCCGCCCTGCCCCACAGGAGCCGGAGCGCTGGTCTGCGCAGAGGCTGGTGGGACGAGCGCTGCGGCAAGAAGCACGAATGAAAACAAGAGAATCGCTAGTCTGGTCCGGAACATTGCGTTACCTCGTGGTACGGCCACGGAAATATAGCAGAATGGTCTTGCGGAGCGCGATCAGCTCAGCCTTAGCCTTATCAAGTTCGCGGAGTTTCGCTATAATCTAATTCGCTGCTGCTCATCTCATCGCAATCGCGCCCTTAGCTCAGCTGGATAGAGCGTCTGGCTACGAACCAGAAGGTCGGGAGTTCGAATCTCTCAGGGCGCACCATTCTTTCAATAGCTTAGGGCACCCGCTGCCAGGTGCCCTTTGCCTTTTGTCCGAGAATTGTCCGCAAAATCCAAACCGTGACAAATGTTCTAGCCCTTGGCGGCCATCGCGACTACATTCTCTTTCGCCGCGGCGAGGTACTGCTGAGTCGCCCGGAGAGCCATCCGAATGTCCGTCTCGGAGACGATTGCGTAGCGCCGGAACATCGAATCTGCCTTATGACCAGACACCTGCATCGCTCCCGCCGCGATCATGTTCCGGCAGGCGCTTCTACGGAGATCGTGAAAGAGCCTGCGAATCCCCGCCTTAGTGCGGGCCGTCGCCCATGACTTTCTAAACTCGCTTATCGTAATTAGCCCAGACTTTCCAGCCGAACACCGGCACGAGTTGGGACAATATGCTGATGCGCATCCAATCGATATCGGAGAACTCCGCTGGAAGAACGGCACTCCCGAGATAGTACCTTCGCCGCTTGCCCGTGTTCGGTCAACTCCGCTCGCCGCCTCTGTTCCATAAACCCAGCCAGAGCACCCGCCCTAAACTACTGCTTCTAAACTACGCCTACATTCCCGTTCGTCCGTTCCACAGATAAGTGTTTCTTGAATATCAGCGCTGGCGCCTCGGCCTCAGTTGCCGCTCTCAGCTCGGCGTCGGAAAAGCAACGAGCGAAGGTTATTTTTTTCGCAGTCCGTGCCTATCGGGTGGATTCTTGCCTAGATGAATCACCGCAATTTTCACGGTTACAGATAGGGCTTAAATAGCATTCATAGACTGCTGTGCGCATCCCTTGTTGTCGGTAGGCCGACGGCCTGAACCGCGTGATCGCGCGGTTTTCGAACAATATCCGACCTCTCCCCGCCAAAAAGTATGGTGACCTCGAGTGCTTGATCTCACGGAGGGTGGCTTTCCATGAAAAAGATGATTCACCTGCTGCTGCTAACGCTGCTGTTGCTAGGCGCAATGTCGACGTCGTCTCTGGCCGACGGCGGATCTCCACCACCGATGTGCTCGCCCGGCAATTGTCCTGGGAAATAACCTACCGGCGATGCCGGTAGGAAACGTCTGATTGCCCTTGTGGGCTGACCGGTTTGCGAGTAGCCTGCCGGTGCGGCCCATGAGATTTACCCACTTGATATTGTTAGTCCTGTGGCTTGTCCCGGTCATCCTCCAGGCGGCCATTGCATTTGTCATGCTGCGGCGGGGCCTGACCAAATTGCTTCCCATTTTCTTTTCCTATACCGTTTTCATCGTTGCCCGTGAGTTCATCCTCCAGCTGTTGCCATACACCGGAAACTTGTACTCCGCAATCTTCTGGTGGGGAGACGCAGCTGCAATCTTGTTGAGCCTTGGAGTAATTCTTGAAGTTCTTTCGCATTTGTTTCGACCGTATCAATTCCTGCAATTTGTCTTCAAGCTAGTCTGGATTGCGGCATTCGTTGCTGCCGCCTTCGCGCTCTCACTTCTCCGTGTGGGCCCGCGGGGGGCCGACCGGTTGCTGGAGTCGATCCTCCTTATGGAGCGATCAGCGCGCGTGTTGCAGGTAGGCTTGTTGATCGTACTGATTTTCTTCATGTCCCGCCTCGGCTTGGCCTGGCATCACTATTCACTAGGAATCGCGGCCGGATTCGGAGCGTACTCGGCGCTGGATCTCATTCTGCTCGAGCTTCGCGCTCATCTGCATCTGGTAACAGACACAGTCTTTGTGCTACTGACGCCCGCGGCATATAATCTCGGCGTTTTGATCTGGGCCATTTACTTCTTGCGACCCCGGGCCGTGCAAGTGGTGGATCGTTTGCCCGATACCGACTTGACGATCTGGCATGACACCCTGAGTGAGTACGTGAAGCAATGGTATCGACGTTAATCATAGTGATCGCCGCTGTTTTGTCCCTGTTTTTGGTTTGGAAGATTCTTCGTCCCGGACTGCCCGAGGTTCGCAGCCTGGACGACTGGGAATGCAAGAAGCATGAGGTCGATCTCGCCGCCTTGAGGATTCTTCTCGAACCGTCGGAGGAAAAATTTCTCCGCGAATCGCTTTCGCCGGTTCAGTTCCGGCGATTCCAGAGAGCGCGTTGCCGACTGGCGCTACATATCCTGGAACTGGTGGGAAACAACGCTGCCATGCTGATCAAACTGGGGCATCTGGCCCGGGTGGGGGCGAATCCGGCGCTGGCCAAGGAGGCAGACGAGTTGATCAGTCGCGCCCTCCAACTTCGTGTAGAGTTGCTCTTCGTTCAGGTTTATCTGTGGCCAAAATGGCTTTTTCCTGGGTGGATGCTGTCGGTTCCGGCGCTCGAAATGCCTTATGAGGAATTGCTGGTTTACCTCAGCCGGGTCCGGCAAAAACGGCAGTCGGAGGTTCAGGACGCCATGGCGCGCTGAGGGACCCTATGTTTGACGTCCTCGGCATTACGGCTCCTTTTGCCTTCTCGCCTGTCTCAAGCTCTTCCCCAGGATGCCGGCAGGTCCTCGTCGGGCTCGAGGACCCGGTTTACTCGTCCCGAGCCTTTCAGCAGCAGATTCCACATTTCCGCGATCGGCACCCGGGATTTCTGCATGGCGCGGACGAGGCTGCCGACACTGGGTTCTCTGTGACTGGCCGGGAGAGTTCGGACGAAGGCTTCGTTTTGATTTGGCCAACGAGCAGCGGATATGACTCCACCGCGGTCGTTCTTTGTTTGATCTGGTCAACAAGTTTAGGTGGTTGGATTTGCCCAAGCGCTTCTCCCGTTTCTGATGCGGGCGCAGAGGTTCCTTGGGCGCGAATTTTGTTGTATGCCAGAACATCACTTGGCGGCGCATTTGGGCCGAGGGGAGTTTTGGCGAAAACCGGATTGGGCGTAACCTGTCCGAGCGCTTCACCGGTTTGCGAAGCTGGTGCGCTTCGCGGAGTGGTGGCGGATCCTAATGATCGCCCTTGTAACAGCGCGGGGTCAGGCGTCGACGGCCCGAGTTAGTGATCAGTGGTCATCGTGATCATGATGGTCGCGATCATGATCATGGTCTCGCCGGTGGCCATTGTCGTGATCCTCATGGTCCCAATGTCCCTCGTGCATTTGCCAGCCTTCGCGATAGTGGTCGTAATGCGGATGACTCCAGTATGCCCCTTCATACGGAGGGCGGTCCCAGCGTCCCCGGACCCACCTGTAATGGTGACCAACTGGTTCCCAATATCCATCCACCCAGACGAAGTCTGGACCTGGAGTTGGTCCATACTCCTCATAGCGAATCGGCGGTGGCGGGGTCCCGATGTACACCGAAATCTGTGCTGAACTCGGCGCGACAATAGCGGTTGTTAGCAGTGCGCCATACATCCAATTCAGTCTCATTTTATATCTCCCTTTAGAAGTTGGGCGATTTCCGTTTTTCCAGCATGGGAGCACCATTATTCTGTATCAATCAGTCGCGGAAAAGTTACCGGAGTCATTGACCTAAATCGCCGCCGGCCCAAACCGATCCCTTTAGGCGCATCCGGATTTCAGCGGGACGGCTTCAATCAGGGAGGCAAAAGCGACGGGAAGGAAGAGCGCCCCTTACCCATGGAGGAGTGTTACGACGAATCGAGCGGAAATCATCGCCCCATCGTGAGGCCATTCCCCGCATCACTGCATGTTGGATCACCGCAAGGGATGTTGAGGCGTCCACGCGATTGGACCCGGACCCACTGATATCCCATGTCCGATTCTGGACATCGGGATTGCTGCAAACGCCTTTTTTTCAATCGCTTCCATTGAATCGGAACGAGGCCATGGACTAGATCTGCTAATTCCGCCTTAGCTCCTTAGATTTCCTAGGTGGTCAAATCCTCACAGTTCAGCAGGCGAGCTGTTTCTCAAGGGGTTGCAGCACTTTAGAATGTGCAACAGCATGAATGGCAGCGACCTTCGAATTTCCAACTGCAACTACGATGCGAGCGTTCTGCTAAAGCGCGTTCGAGGACTCCTAGCACGTGATGACCAATTGCTCGGCGGAGCGGTACAGAGATCCGCCTTGATGAGACTCCCTGGGCCGAATACACAGCACGTGATGACCCAAATCGAGGTGCTGCCGAAATTTGGGGTTCGCGCCACGAATTTTCTCGACCTCGCTCGCGAGAGTGTTTAAACCTGACCCACGACACCCTGCCTCTTCGTTTTACAGGACACGGACTGTCCGCCTTCTGTCCGTGAACGGGGGACAAACCGAAGCAAAACGGGGCAACGAGAGAGGCAGGATTTCTTTTGTTTCGTTGTACCGGGCTGGCCGGTTCGGTCTGGCGTGGAGAGCTGAATTGCCCTACGAACCAGAAGGTCGCGAGTTCGAATCTCTCAGGGCGCACCACTCTTCCCCGAGATGACGGAAGCTTTTCCTTTTCCTCTTCCTCTTGCTCCGCAATCTGCGCACTCGACCTTCTCCTAGAAGGTCAACGCCCAAGACGATCAAGTTCGGCTCTCTTAGTGTTTCCTGACCGCATCGTCACGTCGGCGCCGTATTGGACGACTGTATCGGCGGCGAGCATGTCTGCATCCCGACCGAACGTTAGTCGCACGCGCGGCTTTGGAGTCGTATTCTTCGGAGGCAAGGATTGCCCTTGCACAAGACCGCTGGTGGCTTTCTTCGCCGCCTGACCAGGGAGATTGGCAGCGCCTTTTTGGTAACGGATAATAATGTCTTCGGCGACGCTATCGCCTTCGCTGCCTACAGACGCTTGGCGAGAGTTTGGCGTTATAACCTGCTGCTGAGCCGAGCCCAAGACCTTTGCCGTTGACCTCGCGGCCTGGGAGGCATTTCGTTGTTCTGACATCTCGGAGGACAGCGACGCACGGCCGGGAAGAGCTGAGAGGCGATGGATCGACAAACCCATCATCATGCAGAAGACTATAGCTATTGTGAGCGTCTCGACCGTCCTCCAGAACATTGGCCCCCTAAATGAAATAGTCGTTATGTATGGAACTGTAGGTTCAACGGGAGGCGCCAGCCTAATAGAGGGAGTTCGTTTCTGGACAATGGCTCCAGCCGCGACAAGACTCGTGCGATCTGCGCCCATGGGCTGGACCGAGCGCTGACGATTATTGTGTACCTGTAGCATGTATGCGGCGGACAGGAGGCGCTGGAAGCTTTCCGCGTTCAAAACCGGCTTGTCTTTCTCGGTTTCTTGGTTCACGTCTCGACCTGTGTCCCGCGTTTACTAGGACAAGCTGATAACAGGACCGCGACACCGGCAGTGTGCGATCAGGTTCTTTGCTGGCTGTGCAGTCCGCAAAGCGCCACGGCGCGGGAGGTCTTCCTCCTGCTATTATGCCCCATTTTAGTTCACTTCGCCTGCTCGGGCGGTCGCCGGGGTCGCCGGAGCGATCGGGAAAGTTTCTGGACAGCCTCGCTTCAGAAATAAGCGGTGCCCTAAGTCCAAGTGGTTGACTATTCGTGGGGCAACGGCTACAAACCAGAAGGTCGGGAGTTCGAATCTCTCAGGGCGCACCATCATCATTCCGCCTTCGCAAAAAGCGCGAACGATGGGGCATCCGAGATCGCTTGCAAGCTTCAGCCTTTTCCAGTTCTTTACGTTAGCCAACCTTTCAGCTAGACTCCTGCCGCATCAATTCACGGAGGTGAATCGTTATGAAACAAAGCATTCGATTCGCAGTTGCGGCACTTGTCTCTCCTTGATGTCGGTCGCCTCGGCAGTCGCACAAGACCAATACACCGAGGGAGGAGTCACCCGCGTCACCTTGGTCCAGATATTGCCCGGACATTTCAACGCGTTCATGGATGACCTGAAAACTAACATCAAACCGATCTGGGACGCGCAAAAGAAAGCGGGGCTGATTGAAAGCTATGGCCTCTTCCTGAACACAACGAAAGCCAACCCAGATGACTGGGATATTGGTTTCAGTCTCAGCTACAAGAACTTCGCAGCCCTCGACGGCCTAGCACAAAAGGTTCTTGATCTCCGTATGAAACAGTACGGCGACAAGAGTAAGGAGCAGCAGGTGATTGACAAGCGTGTACAAAACGTTCGAGTAGTCGCTAGTATCTTGACTCGCGAAATCACGCTGAAGTAGCTGGACCGGCGACGCGCCGGCGTTTCTGTTCTCGAAGAAACACCGCACGACCGGTTGGGAAATCAATCGTGCCTGGCGGCACTTTTGCGCGCCAGCCCGTTCTCGGTCTCCTGCCGAGCCGACCATCGATATGCATAAAGTAGGCTGATACTACGAGCATCAGACGTCCGACAGCGCTGACCGATCCCAACACTACGACGTTTCGCGTCGAAGGACGGCGTGGTAGCTTGGTGAGGTTGTTCAACTTGAAGGAACGGCCTGGAGATAGTTGTATGAGAAAAGTAAAATCCGGTAATCGCGGTTCAGGCATGAAAGGCAGCGCGGCACCGAAGGGCATCGACGAATACCTCGCAGGCGTCCCGGAACCTGCCCGCAGCACCTTGAACAGGGTCCGCGCGACGATTCGGTCCGTGGCGCCACCGGAGGCCACGGAGGCCATCAGCTATGGGATGCCCACCTTCAAGTACAAAGGATCGCTGGTGGCGTTCGGCGCGTTCTCGAACCATTGCAGTTTGTTCCCTATGAATTCGTCTCTGATAAAGACGTTCAAGAACGAACTCAAGGACTTCCAGACAGCCAAAGGTACTATCCGCTTCCCTATGGACAAGCCTCTGTCGGCCGCTCTTTTGAAAAAGCTGGTGAAGGCGCGGGTCGCGGACAACGAGCGCAAAGAAAATGAACGCAGGAAAAAGCACTGATCGAACTACCTGACGCTTCCTGCTTTGTCGGCCAGTTGTTCCCTCCTTAAGATCGCGCTCTTAGAAAGCTTTCCATTCGTACCAAAACCCGCCGGCGCGTTGACTTGCCCCTGCTGTCCGCCTAAGATGGCGGCTCCACAGTTGCTTCTAAGTTCATGATTGGCCAGACCATCTCGCACTACCGGATCATCGAAAAGCTGGGCGGCGGCGGGATGGGTGTCGTATATAAGGCCGAAGACACCCGGCTGCGCCGCTTTGTCGCCCTCAAGTTCCTGCCCGATGAGGTCGCGAGAGACCCTCAGTCCCTGGCCCGTTTTCAACGCGAAGCCCAGGCTGCATCCGCATTGAATCACTCCAACATTTGCACGATTTATGACATTGGCGAGCGGGATGGTCAGGCGTTTATCGCCATGGAGTTTCTGGACGGGGTGACGCTGAAGCACCGTATCTCGGGCCAGCCGATGCAAACCGAGATACTGCTGTCGCTGGCGATCGAAGTGGCCGATGCACTTGATGTAGCGCATACGGAAAGGATTGTGCACCGGGACATCAAGCCGGCGAACATTCTCATCACCAAGCGTGGTCAAGCCAAGATTCTCGACTTTGGACTGGCCAAGTTAACCGGGGCGCAGTCCCCCGCCGCGGAAGGTGCGACAATAGAGGAAAACCTGACGAGTCCGGGAACGGCGGTGGGCACGGTGGCCTACATGTCGCCCGAGCAGGCTCGCGGTGAGGAGCTCGACGCCCGCACCGACCTATTCTCTTTCGGCGCCGTCCTGTATGAGATGGCCACCGGACGCATGGCCTTCAGTGGAAACACGTCGGCGGTGATCTTCGACTCCGTTCTGCATAAGGCTCCGACCTCGGCTGTGCGGGTTAACCCAGAGCTGCCTCCCGAACTCGATCGCATCATCAACAAGGCACTCGAAAAAGATCGGGCCCTGCGCTACCAGAGCGCCGCGGAAATGTTGGCCGACCTGAAGCGCTTGCGCCGGGATTCCAGTTCGGCGCGGGTCGAGATCGCTGCTGACTCATCGAAACCGCCATCCCAACTAACGAAGCGCAAGACATTGGTCTGGGCGATCAGCGGCGTTGTCGCCCTGGCACTGCTGGCGGGCGGTGCGTTTCTCTGGCGAAGCCGGAACAGTCAGGAGCAAATCTCATCGGTCGCGGTGATGCCTTTCGTCAACGCCAGCAACGATCCCAACTCCGAGTATTTGAGTGACGGCATCACTGAGAGTTTGATCAATAACCTCTCGCAAGTGCCGAACCTGGTGGTGATGGCCCGGTCATCGGTGTTCCGGTACAAAGGGCGCGATGTCGATCCGCAAACTGTGGCGAAAGAGTTGAAAGTCCAGGCGCTGGTCACCGGCCGTATCGTGCAGCGAGGGGACCAGCTCATTATCAGTTCCGAGCCGATCGACGCCCGCACCAGCCGCAACCTGTGGGGCGAACAGTATGACCGCAAGCTTTCCGACGCGCTGGCCGTACAGCAGGAAATTACCGGCGCCATCTCAGCCAAGCTGCGCGAGCGTCTGTCCGGCGAAACCAAGAAGCAGGTGGCCAAAGGCGGCACGAACGATCCCGAGGCCTACCAGCTCTATCTCAAAGGCCTCTACCATTGGGGGAAACGCACGCCGGAGGCACTGGAAAAAGCCAAAGACTACTTCAATCAGGCTATTGCAAAGGACCCGGGCTATGCCATGGCGTATGTCGGGCTGGCCAGCTATTATGTCGCTGCACCCGACTACGAGCCCTTGCGGCGGACAGAAACAGCCCCCAAGGCCATCGCGGCGGCTGAAAAGGCCCTCGCCATCGACGACACTCTGGCGGACGCTCATGCAGCGATCGGGTCGGCTTCTCAAGATCTGTGGCACTGGGATCGCGTAGAAAGGGAATTCAGGCGAGCTCTGGAACTAAACTCCAACCAGGTCATCGCTCACCAGTGGTACGGGCTGTATTTGTCTTCAATCGGGCGCCATGAGGAAGCTCTGACGCATTTCAAGCGTGCCCTGGAACTGGATCCCCTGAATCTGACTGCACACACGAATCTTGCCACCGGGTACGAAAATGCCCGCCAATACGAACAGGCTTTGGAACAATTCAAACAAACCCTCGAAATCGATCCGAATTACGCCGCCGCACACTCTAACCTCTCGCAAACGTACCTGGATATGGGGAAGTACGACTTATGGCTTGAAGAATGGAAGAAGGGAGCCACCCTCGCCAATGTTCGGGAAGATCTTGGGATCGAAGAAGAAAACGCCCGAGCGTATGCAAAGGGTGGTTATCACGCTGCCCTCAGCCGCGATATTGAGCTTCGCAAGCAACTAGCACAGCGCAGGTATGTAGACATCGGTTTCATCGCCTATGATTATGCGGCGCTTGGCGAAAAAGAGCAGGCGTTCGCATGGCTGGAGAAGGCGTATTCCGAGAAGGCCGGGAGCCTGGGATACATCAAGGTCACTACGCTTATGGATCCTCTCCGTTCCGATGCGCGCTACATTGATCTGCTGAAGCGCATGGGCTTGCCACAATGAGGCTTCTTGACATCTGGAAAGACGACGCCCAACTCGGGCCTGAGCGAATCGGCCACCAAGATCGG
>Ga0137388_10002653_pt1 | contig 11289 bp, 11 predicted proteins | sample 15con2h14AmetaG_FD_104644 | JGI IMG/M metagenome (GOLD analysis project Ga0137388, IMG submission 104644) | Vadose zone soil microbial communities from Angelo Coast Range Reserve, California, USA - 15con2h1.4A metaG | ecosystem: Environmental > Terrestrial > Soil > Vadose zone > Saprolite...
CTCGCGGATCTTGGCGTTCTCCTCGACGTAGAGGAGCGGCAGCGAGATCTTGCCGTCGGGCCGGACCGGGACCGTCCGGCTGATCCCCGTGTTACTCCACACCGTCACGTCGAGGAGGTCGTCGGGCCCGATCGTGTACCCGCTTGGCGGGACCGGTGATGCGGCCAGAGGGCGTCCCGCCGCCGCGACCGCCGCACCAGCCCACCTCGGCCTCCCCCCCCCGGACAGACGCGCGACCGCTACGGGCTGTCCCGGGAACGATGAGTGCTGGCGCCCACGGGCTCCTTGACGGCACGGCCGGCGCCGGAGCAGTATCGGTGGGCCGGGCAGGAGCAACTTGCTGGTCCTGTCACGCCGCGAAGCTTCTGGCCGACCGCGCGATGGAGCGAGGGTCGTCACGGCCGCGTGCGCCGGGGAAGGGAGAGGTCATGGACTTCGGAATCTTCACGGAGCAGATACGGCGCGGTACCAGTCAGGGCGACGCGTTCCGCGAGCTCTTCGATCTCGTCGACGCGGGCGAGGCGTGGGGGCTCGACGTCGTGTGGCTGGCGGAGATGCTCGTCAACCCCGTCCGTTCCGTCTTGTCGGCGCCCTTGCTGGTGGCGAGCTGGATCGTGGCCCGAACGCGGCGCCTGCGCGTGGGGACGGCCGTCCAGCTCCTTCCGCTTAACCACCCGCTCCGCGTCGCCGGCGAGGTCGCGACGCTCGATCACCTGAGCCAGGGCCGGTTCGACTTCGGGATCGGCCGCAGCGGTGGCCCCCGCGCCTATGATGCGCTCGGCGTTCCGTACGAGGAGAGCCAGGCGCGCTTCTTCGAAGCGCTCGAGATCATCCTCAAGGCCTGGAAGGGCGAGCCCTTCGGCTACGAGGGCAAGTTCTATCGCTTCACCGAGACGACGGTCACTCCGCGCCCGTATCAGCAGCCGCATCCACCGGTCCGGATGGCCGCGACCACCCCAGAGACGTTTCCGCACGTCGGCCGGATGGGCCTGCCGATCTTCGTCGGGCTTCGCGGCATGAGCATTCCGGAGCTGTCCGTCCACGTGAAGCGCTATCGCGAAGCCTGGCGCGAAGCCGGGCATCCCGGCGACGGCGACGTGTGCCTGCGGATCCCGGTGTACGCCGCCCCTACCGAGAAGGCCGCGCTGGAGGAGCCGGAAGAGACGATCATGTACTACTTCCAGCGCCAGGCCGATCTGACCCGAGCGCCGATCGGCCGCGCCGGCACCGGCCCGGCCGAGCGCCGAATCACTCAGGCCAAGACGCTGTCGACCCTCGCGTATCCGGAGATCCTCAGCACCAAGGTCGCGTTCGGCACGGGCCCGGCGCTGGTGGATCGTTTCGCACAGCTTCGGGAGGAGCTCAGTCTGAACGGCGTTGCGGCGGAGCTGAACCCCGGCGGACTCTTGCCGATACCGCAGGAGACGCGCAGCCTGCAGATCCTCACCCACCAAGTGATGCCCGCGTTCAAATAGCCTCGCGACGATCAGGCTCGCGACGAGCTGAAGGAGCGGTCCGATGGCCACACGCGACAACGGCGCCACGAAATTCGAGACGGTGCGCTACGAACCGAAGGGCGCCATCTGCCACATCGTCCTGAATCGACCGGAGAAGCTCAACGCGGCGACCGATCAGCTCGTGGAGGAGGTCAACGACGCCCTCTTCGAGTTCGACGCCGATCCCGAGCTGAAGGTCGCGATCCTCAGCGGCGCCGGCCGGGCCTTCTGCTCCGGCGCCGACGTGCGTCAGCGTCAGCTCCGCACGCGCGAGGAGCTCAAGCGGCTCGGCGGGCCGGCCGGCCGGCGCTCGCGGGAAAACGGGCTCGGCGACGCCGTCAACTGGAAGCCGGTGATCGCCGCCGTTCACGGCTACGCGCTCGGGCTGGGCTACTCGCTGTCCCAGTCCTGCGATCTGGTCGTAGCGGCCGCGGGAACGAAGTTCCAGATCCGTGAGGTGCAGCGCGGCCTCGGCGGCGGCCAGCACTGGGTGGCCACCTGGTTCTGGACGGGCACCCGGTTCGCGAACGAGGTCGCCCTGACCGGCCGGATGTTCACCGCCGAGGAGGCGCACCAGCACGGCATGGTGAACCGCGTGGTGCCGGCGGGCGAGCTGATCCCCTCCGCCGAGGCGCTGGCCGCGGAGATCCTCGAGAACCCACCCCTCGCCGTCCAGGCCAACGTGAGAGTCATGCGCTGGTTCGTCAACGAGATGCAGCGCCAGTCCCGCTACTACACGCAGGGGCTCGGCCTCCATCTGAGCGAAGACTTCCAGGAATCGGCCCGCGCATTCGTCGAGAAGCGCAAGCCTACGTTCAAGGGCCGCTAGCGAGTCGGCGGGGCGCGGGCGGGCGGCCGGTTACCGCTAGCGGACTTAGTCAGTCCGCGAATTGTGCGGCGCGCCAGCGCAGGGCGGCGCCGAGGCCTTCTTTTTCCCGGATCTCGTCGAACCTCATCCCGACCTCGGTCCGGGCCGCGTAGACGGGCGCCAGGATGTCGAGCCCCGCGCGGATGGCGTTCCGGAAACCGGCCGCCTCGGCGCCGCGATTGATGGCGAGCTTGGTGCCAGCGAGCGCCTCGGGAGAAATCAGGGCCATCCGGCGCGCGAACTTCAGGGTCGCGGTCGCCAGTTCGGCCCTCGACACCACACGGTTCACCATCCCGTATTGCAGCGCCGTCTGCGCGTCGATGGGGTTGCCGAAGAAGAGGAGCTCGCGGGCGCGCTTGAGGCCGATGACGAAGGGCATGACGAGCGCGGGGCCGACGTTCGAGAAGCGGATCTCCGGCTCACCGAAGAGCGCATCGTCCGCGGCGATCGTGAGATCGCACATCATCGCGAGCTCGCAGCCGCCGCCGAGGCAGTGTCCCTGGACGGAGGCGATCACCGGCTTCTTCATCTCCCAGGGCGTCATCTCGAGCGCGACGTCGTCGGTGAGCGATTCGTGCCAGGCGAGCGCGTTCCCGCGCCGCGCGGCCCGCGCCGGGTTGGGCGAGATGTCGTAGCCCGCACAGAAGCTTCGGCCCTCCGCGCGGAGGACCACGACGCTGGTGGCCGAGTCACGGTCGGCTTCGTGCAAGCGCTCGACGAGCATCCGCTTCAGGTCAGCGCTGATGGCGTTGAGCTTGTCGGGCCGGTTGAGCGAGACGATGCCGACGCGGCCGTCGGCGGCGTACGTCACGAGCGGCGTGGTCATGGTGGGCTCCTTCAGGGTTCCGACGGCGTCGGGATTACGAGCGAGATGCGATTCTTGCCTCCGACGTGCGCGTACTCGACACGCTCGGCGATCGCGGCGACCAGCACAACGCCCAGCCCGCCGACCGGGCGCTCGTCCACGCCGAGGGCATCGTCGGGCACACGAACGCGGGCGAATGGATCGTAAGGGCGCGCCGTGTCCTCGTAGGTGAGCGCGATCGCGCCGGGCTGGATCTCGAAGGCGAGATACACGGGCGCTTCGGTGTCGGTCCCGTGGCCGTGCACGACCGTGTTGGTGAAGAGCTCCTCGACGAGCAAGGTCAGTCGGAGGCACGCCTTGCGATTCACCCCGTTGGCTGCGCAGATATCGGCGATGAACTGCGCTACCGCGGGTAGGGTGTCCCTCCGGGCCGGGAAGGTTCTGTTGTGGCTTCCGGTATTGACGTCGGGGCTCGTGCGCGGCCTCCCGATCTCGTGAGATGTCGAGACCGACTCGGCTACTATATATACATCGGGTTGCGCGTCGGGCGGCTGTGCATTCCGGAATCGGCCCGACGATTGCGATGATATGAGGAGGACGCCATGAGATCCGGGTTCATCTCTCTGATGCTACCGATGGTTCTGGTCGTCGGTGTCGCGGTCGCCGCGGCCGAGGACGCCGGACAGATCAAAGTATCCCAGGGCTCTGCGCAGATCGAGCGCGCCGGTCAGCGGCTCCCCGCCAACGTAGGCCAGGTCGTGCAGCAAGGCGACGTGGTGATCACGGGGGGGGATGGCTCGGTCGGCATCACCTTCCGCGATAACAGCCTGGTCTCGGTCGGGCCGGACAGCGTGCTCGCGATCGATCGCTTCGTCTTCGACTCGACGACCCACCAGGGCGCTTTTCACAGCTCGCTGAAGCAGGGCACTCTGGCCGTCGTTTCAGGAAAGCTGGCCAAGCAATCGCCCGAGGCGATGAAGGTCAAGACCCCGGCGGCGATTCTCGGCGTTCGCGGGACCGAGTTCCTTGTTCGCACCGGCGCGGCGAAAGACTGATCCCCTGCCCGCGTGGGCGCGACACCTGGTCTGGCTGGCGCCTCTCGCGCTGACCGTCCTGGCCGGCTGTGCCGGCCGGGACGATCTCTATGTCCTTCTGCCCGGTAAGAACGGAAAGACCGGCGCCTTGACCGTGGAGAGCGAGGGGAAAAAGCGCACGCTCGATTCGCCCTACGCGGCAGCGCGCGTGAAGCGCGTCGGCAGCGTGGAGGGCCTCACGTCGTCCGAGACCGAGGTGCGGCAAACCTTCGGTCCGGCGCTCCAGGCGCAGCCGAAGCGGCCGGTGTCCTTCTTCCTGTACTTCCTCGCCGACACCGACGAGTTCGCACCCGAGTCCAAGGTACTCGTCGGCCAGATCTTCGCCGAGATCGCCCGCCGGCCGGCGCCCGAGATCGTCATCATCGGACACACGGACCGCGTAGGCTCCGTCCCGTACAACGACGCGCTCTCGCTCAGGCGCGCCGAGCGCTGCCGCGAAGAGCTCTTGAAGCTCGGAATCCCCAAGGTTCGGATCTCGGTCGCCGGTCGCGGCGAGCGTGAGCCCGAGGTTCCGACGCCCGACGAGACGCCCGAGCCGCGGAACCGGCGCGTCGAGATCAGCGTCCGGTAGGTCCCTTCCAGCGCAGCACGAGGATCGCCATGTCGTCGGATTGCTCGACGCCATCGGCGAACCGACTGACCTCGAGACGGATCGCCTCCCCCACCTCCGAGGCGCTCGCCGCGCGGCCGACCTTCTCGAGCAGCGCCTCGAACCGGCTCCGTCCGTAGGCCTCGGCCTTCGGGCTCATGGCCTCCAGCACGCCGTCGGTGACGAGGCAAATCGTATCGCCCGGCACCAAGCGGCGGGAGCTGGCTGCGTAAGGAAAGCGGTCCACGGCGCAGAGCGGTGGGCCGCCTCCGTCCATGAGGCGAAGCAGAGGCCGGTCGCCGTTTGGCAGCAGATAGGGGGGCTCGTGGCCGGCGTTGCAGTACTCGAGGAGGCCGGTCTGCGCGTCGAGGATTCCCGCCAGCATCGTGACGAAGAGCCCCTCGGTGTTGTCCCGGGAGATTTCGCCGTCGGCCTCGCGCATGACGGCGTCAACGCGACCGGCTCCGCGCAGCGCCGCGCTCTTGTAGAGCGCCTTGCTGACCGCCATGAAGAGGCTGCCCGGCAATCCCTTCCCCGAGACGTCCCCGATCAGGAGGAACAGGCGGTTGTGGTCCAGGGCGAAGAAGTCGTAGAGATCGCCGCCGACCTCGCGAGCCGGCTCGAGGAACGCGTAGAGATCGAGCCGCGTGTCCCCGGGGAACACGGTGGTCGGATGCGGCAGGCTGCCCATCTGGATGCGGCGGGCGGCCTCGAGCTCGCCGGCGACGCGCGCGGCCTGCTCCCGCTGCTGCTCGACCTGACGACGCAGAGACTGACGGTGGCTCTCGGTCTCGGCCAGGGTGACGACCAGCATCGAGGTGAACAGGGCGCCGAGCGCGAGCGAGGGAGACGCGGCGTCGAACAGAATCCCGCTCTTCAAGTAGAGAAAGACCCCCGCGGTCACGACGGCTCCGACCATCAGGAGATAGATCGCCACCGACGCGAGGGCCGACGACCGCGGCATCACCAGGATGAGCAGCAGGCCGCCGGCCAGCAACACACCGGCCTCGGCCCACGTGACGGCGCGAGGCCGGGAGAGCAGATCGGTGTCGAAGATGCCTTCGAGCAACTGAGCGTGGATCTCGACGCCCGACATCCGGTCGGCCACCGGCGTGGCCTGGTAGTCCGATAGACCGAGCGCGGTGACGCCGATCAGGACCAGCTTGCGCTCGAGCAGATGCGGATCGATTTTCCCAGCAAGGACCTCGGACGCCGAGACGAAGCGCGCCTGATCGGGCCGCGCGAAGTGCACGCGCACACTGCCATCGGGCTCGGTGGGGACGACCAGATTGCCGACCCCCACCGCCTCGACACCCGAAGCGCCGACGCGCACGGTCAGCAACGGCTCGCCGGTCGCGACCCGGAGGATCTCGATGCCGAACGCGGGGACCAGCGCGTCGCCGACGGCCACGACGAGCGGCATGCGCCGCACCACGCCGCGCTCGGTGTCCACGCTCAGGAGACCGTGCCCCTTGACGACGCGGTCGATCTCCTCCGCGCTGTGGAGGGTGGAGTCGAATCGGCGCACGAGCGGTCTCGGATCCCCGCCGATGGTCCGGAACGGCACCCGCCGGACGTTGCGCCGCGTCCCGGGCACCTCCCCTTCCAGGCCCGCGACTCCGAGCACGACCGGAGACGCCTGAAGCGTTCGCGCCAGGACCGCGTCGTTGCTCGGCAAGCCGGAAAGTCGCTGAACGAGGTCCGGGCCCATCCCGGGCACGAACTCCGGCAGACGCGCGGGCGAGAGTCGATCCGCCTCGGGCATCACGATGTCGATGCCGATCGCCGCGGGGCCAGCCTCCGCGATCCGGGCCACCAGCTGGGCCAGCCAGGTCCGCGGCCACGGCCACTGCCCGTGCAGGCGCAGGCTCTCGTCATCGATCGCCACGATGACGGCCGGAGCCGAATGACGCGTGCGCGGAGCCCACCGTTGATAGGCGTCGAAGGCTGCGAGCCGGATGGGGCCGAGCCCGAACGGATCCGGGGCGAGCTCGAGCGCCAGGAGTAACACCAGGAGCCCCGCCCCGAGGGGCTGACCACGACTACCGCAGAGGACACGAACCCAGCGCCGTTCCGACCAGTGCATCGTGCTCAGGCCGGCAGGCTCAGAGAGCGATCTCCATGCCGTCGTAGGCCGCCAGGATCTCCACCCGCTGGTCGCCGCGGGTGATCTCCTCGAGCCGGCGCGTCTCGGCGAGGAGCGCGGCGATTCGCTCATCGTCGGAGACGGGCTCGTGGTGGTAGAGGCACAGGCGCTTGGCGTGCGCCATCTGACAGAGCTCCAGCCCGACGACGTTGCTCGAGTGCCCCCAGTCCTCCCTGATCGACGTGGCCTCGGCCAGGGAGTACTGAGAGTCGAAGATCACGAGGTCGGCGTCGCGGAAGAACTCCGCGAACGCCTTGATCTCCGTCAGGTCGTCCTGCTTGTGCTCCGCGTCGGTCGAGTAGACGACGACCCTGTCGTTGGCCTGGAATCGATAGCCGTAGGAGTCACCACCGTGACGCTGGAGCTTGGGACGCACTCGCAGCCCCGCGATCTCGTAGTCGCGATCGGGCTCGAGCCGCACGAACTCGATCGTGGCGGGCAGCCGCGCGAAATCCACCGGGAAGGACGGCGCCGCGTGCTGGCTGCGGAAGGCCTCCTCCAGATCGGCGTGGCAACCGTAGATCCTGATGTGGTTGCCGGCGGTATAGGCCGGCATGAAGAACGGAAACCCCATGATGTGGTCCCAGTGCGCATGGGACATGAAGGCGTGGAACCTCTGACCCGACGGCCCGCGGGTCGCGAGGATCTCGTTGCCGAAGACTCGGGCGCCCGAGCCCAGGTCGCAGAGGATGTAGTCCCGCTGCCCGGTGACGATCTCCACGCAGGACGAGTTGCCGCCGAACGTGTGCGAGACCGCGAAGTCGAGCTCGCGCTCGAGGAACGCCGCAGCGGGCTCGGGCGTCTCGAGCTTACGTCCGGCGGCTCGCGTCAGCGCCGAGATCAGCTTGCGCCGGACCTCGGCCGACGTCATGGCCACCGGGATCGAGCCGCGAGTACCCCAGAACTTGACCCTCAAGCGCCCGTCAGGCGGCATCGAACGCCGCTAACGCCTTGGGCGAGAGCCGGGCGAGCCCCTCGCGGACCGACGCGAAGACGTCGAGGACCATCGTGAAACGGCTGATGTCGAAAATCTCCCCCACGGCGGGCTGCAGGGCCGCGACGCCGAGCGAGCCTCGCTGGGCCTTGGCCCGCTTGGAGGCCAGCATGAGTACGCGAAGCCCGACGCTGCTGATGTACTCCACGCCGGCAAAATCGAGGATCACCCTGTCCTGGCCCTCGGCGCAGCGAGTCATGTGGGGGGCGAGCGCGGCCTTGAAATCCTCGGAGGAAGAGTGATCGATGCGGCCCACGGGGGACAGCACCACCGTGTCCACGTAGCGTTTCGGCCTCAGATCCATGTCGGCTCCAAATGGCCCGCGGTGCAGGACACAATGCTATCACCAGCGCGTGCGGATCCTGGCATCCTGCCGCTGCCGCCTCGGCCGCGAGTCCGCGCCGGGTTGACCCGACCGGCCGCCCGGCGCACTATCGCCGGGGCGGCGCGGGCTTGGTCGCCATCGAGGGCACATGAATCAAGCGCTGAGCGACGTCACGGTGCTGGACCTTGGGCAGGTCATCGCCATGCCCTTCTGCACGATGCTCCTGGCCGACATGGGCGCGCGGGTGATCAAGGTCGAGTCACGGGAGCGCGGGCGCGAGCGGGTGTCGCTGGGCATCAAGCGCAAGCGCAACGGCGTCGAGGAGCGCGTGCCGGCGGCGCAGTACCGGGATCGGAACAAGCTCGCGATCACCCTCGAGCTGAAGACGCCGCGCGGCATCGAGCTCTTCAAGGAGCTGGTTCGCCACTCGGACGTCGTGACCGAGAACTTCAGCGTCGGCACCCTGGAGCGGCTCGGGCTCGGCTACGAGGACCTGAAGCGAGAGAAGCCCGACATCATCTACGCCTCGATCACCGCGTTCGGCCAGCACGGGCCGTACGCCGCCCAGCGGGGCTACGACATGCTGGCGCAGGCGATCAGCGGCTACATGAGCATCACCGGCTTCCCCGACCAGCCGCCCACCCGCTCGGGGCAGTCGATCTCGGACTATTACGCCGGGATGCTCTGCGCCTTCAGCATCGTGTCCGCCCTGCATTATCGCCAGCGCACCGGGAAGGGTCAGCGCATCGATCTGGCGCTCCTGGACAGCCTGATCGTCGCGCTCGACAACCTGGGCGAGCGGTACACGGTCGGCGGCGAGCTCCTCACGCGGGCGGGTAACGTCTCGTTCGGCGGCTCCAGCTCGGGGGTCTATCCGACGACCGACGGCCACGTGGCGATCGCGGCGGGCGCCAGCGACGCGGTCTGGCGCCGGTTCTGCGAGATCATCGGCCGGAGCGACCTCACCCGCGATCCAGGATTCTCGACGGCCGCGGCCCGGCGCGACCGGCGCGACCAGGTCGCCGCGATCATCCAGGGCTGGACGAGCGCGCGTCCGAAGGCAGAGGTCGTTCACACTTTGGCCGCGGGCGGCGTCCCGGCCGCGCCTGTGAACAACGTCGCCGAAATGGTCGCCGATCCCCAGGTGCAGGCCCGCGAGATGTTCGTGGAGCTCGACCACCCCATCTACGGTCGCGTGAAGACGACCGGCACCCCGCTGAAGCTCTCGGAAACCCCGGGTCGCGTCAAATGGCTCGCCCCCAACCCCGGCCATCACAACGAAGAAGTCTTCGTCGGCCTCCTCGGCCATTCCCGCGACGATCTCGCTCAGTGGATCGCCGAGGGCGTCATCTAGCGGTCGGCTAGCGCTCGGCGTCGACGGCGGAGGGGACGAGCGGGGGCGCCAGGGGTCGACAGACCACGCGGCACGCTTGCGCTGCCCCGCGGCGGCTGGGCTCCATCCGGGCGCGCGACTTCCGCCGCCGCTCGGAGGGAACGGGTCCTTACGACCCCTACCGCCCCCGCCCGCCCCCTCCGCCGCCGCGCGACGCATAGCCACCAGCCATCCACTTAGACCAAGGAAGACCAATTAGAACAAGGAAGACCAAGGACCACGCTCCGAAGCTCACGGGCGAAGCGCAGGGCGGCCCGGACCAAATCGACATAGCTTCGAGGCTTTGAGGCGTGGGAGCTGAGGCGGGGCGAGAGGCGGTGCGGGCGGGGGTGGGCGGTGGGTGCGGGAGGGGTCGAGCGGACCCGTTCCCTCCGAGTGGCGGCGGGAGTCGTGCGCCGGGATGGAGCCCAGCAGCCGCGGAGCCGCGCACGCGTGCCGCGTGGTCCGTCCGACCCCTCCCGCGCCCGCCGCTCACCCCCGCCCTCGCCGCGCACTAGGGTCGGAACAAAGTACCGCTACCCCAAAGGGACGAAGATAGAGACGCGAGCTTCGGGGCCGACTTCGCGCGTGACGTGACCCTGGCCGGTGAGATCTTCGGCGATCAGGATGTCGCCGGGCCCGAGGCGGCGTACCGTGCCATCGCCGATCTCGATGTCCACCGCTCCGGAGAGCGTGAACACCGCGGCGCGCCCGGGCGCGTGGTGCCATGGATTAGATCGAGTCGGCTCGAAGCGGCGAATGACGATGCCGCTGCCGGGAATCAGCTCTGCGCTCTCCGACTTGTCGCCGCGCGGCTCGAATCGCGGCACGACGTCCTCGAAGTGCGACTTGCCGTCGGAACCTGTGTGGATGCGGATGATGGCCATGAGACCTCCCGCGCTCAAGGTAGCATCACGCACGAACGCGCGGTCGCGTTAGTATGTTGGCACCAAGAGAGGAGAACGACATGCGCTTCGGCATCTTCACGAGCATGGGAGCCCAGACCTGGGCGGGCGTGCTGGACCTCTGGCGTCACCTCGAGGCGACCCGATGGGATATCGCCTGCGTGACCGATCACTTCATGCCGAACACGAAAGAGCGCGAAGGCGCCATGCTCGAGTCGTGGAGCACCCTCAGCGCGCTGGCGGCCCTGGTGCCGCGGATCAGGGTCGGAACCATCGTTCTCGGCAACACGTATCGCCACCCGGCTCTGGTCGCCAAGATGGCCGCTCAGGTCGACATCATCTCCGGGGGACGCCTCCTGCTGGGCCTGGGTGCTGGATGGCAGCGGAACGAGCACGAGGCCTACGGCATTCCATTCTATACGATGCGCGAGCGGCTCGAGCGGCTGGACGAGGCCTGCCAGGTGATCCGGTCGCTGTGGAAGGAGCACCGCACCACGTTCGAGGGGCGCTACTACCAGCTCTCCGACGCCCCGCTCGACCCGAAACCGGTCCAGACGCCGCAGCCCGAGCTCATGATCGGCGGCGGCGGCGAACGGGTCACCTTGCGCATCGTGGCCAAGCACGCCGACCACTGGAACTGCTGGGGCGGTCCCCGCGTCCTCGCGCGGAAGGGCAAGATCCTCGACGATCACTGC
>Ga0137388_10002654_pt1 | contig 11287 bp, 11 predicted proteins | sample 15con2h14AmetaG_FD_104644 | JGI IMG/M metagenome (GOLD analysis project Ga0137388, IMG submission 104644) | Vadose zone soil microbial communities from Angelo Coast Range Reserve, California, USA - 15con2h1.4A metaG | ecosystem: Environmental > Terrestrial > Soil > Vadose zone > Saprolite...
CCACGGCCCCGCCAGCGCCCCGAGGTTGGCGGTCAGGATCAGCGCGGTGATCGCCGCCACCCTGGCCCGGTACGGCCGCAGCAGGTCCTGCAGCAGCCGCCTGCCCCGCCGCCGCAGCATCGCCGACAGGCTCGCGCTGATGTCGTCGGCGTCCTCGGCCGCGATGCCGCGCCAGGCCCCGTCGGCCGGCCGGCTCACCGGCTCGCTCCGGTCAGGTCCTGCCCGGCCGCGCCGCCAGGACCCGCGCCATCAGGGCCCGCATCGGCGGAGGCTGGCTCTCCGGCCAGCGGTGCAGCGCTCATCAGGTCCCGGTAGCGCGGCTGGAGCGCCAGCAGCTCGCGGTGCGTGCCGAGCGCGCTGATCACGCCGCCGTCCAGCAGCGCCACCCGGTCGGCCAGCAGGACGGTGGATGGCCGGTGCGCGACCACGAGGGCAGTCGACTCGGCAAGTACCCGGCTCAGCGCCTCGGTGACCTTCGCCTCGGTATGCACGTCAAGGGCGGACAGCGGGTCGTCAAGCACCAGGACCGACGGCCTGGCCAGGATCGCGCGGGCGAGCGCGACCCGCTGGCGCTGGCCGCCGGAAAGGGCCATTCCCTGCTCTCCGATCCTGGTGTCCAGGCCCCATGGCAGGTCGTAGACGAAGTCCGCCTGAGCCGCGGCCAGGGCCGCCTCGATCGCGGCGTGGCTGGCGTCCGCCGCGCCGAAGGCGACGTTCTCCCTGACGCTAGCCGAGAAGAGCGTCGGATCCTCGAAGGCGCAGCCGACCCGTGAGCGCAGCAGCGGCAGCGGGATATCGCGGACGTCGGTCCCGTCCAGCCGGACCGAGCCGCCGGTCACGTCGGCCAGCCTCGGCACCAGCTGCAGCAGCGTCGTCTTGCCGGCCCCGGTCGCGCCGATCAGCGCCACCGTCTCGCCGGGCGCCAGTTCCAGGCTGATGTCGCGGAGCACCGGCCGCGGCGCGCCGGCGTGCCGGAAGGCCACGTGATCGAAGACCAGCCGGCCCGGCCGCCCGCGAGCCGCGCCGGCACTGCGGCGCGGCACGCCGCCTGGGCCAGGCACCGCGCGAGGCCCCGGCACCGCGGGTGGCGCGGTTACGCCGGGATCCGCGATGGCCGGCTCGGTATCGAGGATCTCGTAGATCCGCTGCGCGGCCGTGGCCGCTTCCTGGCCGGAGGCCAGGATGTACCCCATCGCCTCGATCGGCCAGACCAGCTGCAGGGTCAGCGTGATGAACGCGACCAGCCCGCCGAGGCTCAGCTCGTGCCGGCTGGCGGCGAACGTGCCGAGCAGCAGGATCAGGCCGATCATGACGTTGGGTATCAGGTCGAGGCCGGCCCAGAAGGTCCCGCGGAGCCTGGCCATGTCCAGCTGCGTCCGGTAGACGCGGGCGGCCTGGGCGCCGTGCCGCCCGGCCGCCTCGTCCCGCCGGCCGAGCGCCTTCAGGACCCGGATCCCGGCGGCGGCGTCCTCTACGTAGGTGGCCAGGTCGCCCTGCTGGTCCTGGGCGCGGCGGGAGAGCACGCGGTAGCGTTGCTCGAACCGGAAGCAGGCCACGGTCACCGGCAGGAACACGCAGCCGGTCACCAGGCCGAGCCACCAGTTCAGGTTGATGAGCAGCCCTATGACGGTCACGAAGGTGACCACGTTGGTGATGAAGAAGATCGTGCCAAAGCCAGCGAACCGCCGGATCGCCGACAGGTCCGTGGTGGCCCTCGACAGCAGCTGGCCCGATTGCCAGGAGCCGTGAAAGCCCGCGTCAAGCCGCTGCAGGTGCGCATAGATGTCGTCCCGCATGGCCAGCTCCATGCCGGTCACCGCGCTGGCCTGGATCCACCGCCGGAGCATGTTCAGCGCCGCCTCGGCCGTGCCAAGCGCGATCGCCGCCAGGCCAAGCGGCACCAGCAGCCCGCGCTGCCCGTGCGCAATCGGCCCGTCAATCACCGCCTTGGTGAGCAGCGGGATCACGATCTCCGTCGCGACCGCCCCGAGTGCCAGCGCGACCATCAGGGCGAGCTGCCAGCGGTACGGCCTCAGGTATTCGCGAGTACGCCACAGCGCCTCGAACGGCGTCTGGCCGCCCGGGGCATGCGGAAGCCGGCCGGCTGGCGCTGAGGGCATTTACCGCACGCTAACCAGCGGGGCCCTGTGCTGTCACCTGCTTTTCGCTCAGCGCGACATCCGCAGCATAACGGGCCAGCCCGGCCGTCATGCCCGGCGGCGGCGAATGGCCATATAGGCCGCAGGGTGGCGGGAGGCCGGCAACTCTGGCACCCTGGCATATCCGGGGGGTCGCGGGGACGGCGCCAGTCGCCGGCAGGGGAGGGACCCATGGAACGCACCGATTCCTGGGAGCGGCCCATGACCCGGTGGTCGCCTGTCCCGGTGTTAGCGGCCTACTACGACGCCGTGATCATCATCTGCGAGCTTGCCGCCCAGTTCAGCCACGAGACATGGGGTTCCCCGACGCCCTGCGCCGACTGGCGGGCGGCCGATCTGGCCGGGCACCTGCGCTGCGTAGCCGATGACTATCACGAGTACCTCGACGACGCACCAGTCAGCCGGCTCGCCCGGCTGATGGCGACGGGGGTTCACCCGGACACCCTGGCGCGCAAGCTGGCCAGGCAGAACGCGGCCGAGCTCGCCGCCCTGCCGGACGCCAGCGGGCCCGAGCACATCGCCGCGTTCGCCGAATCGGCCCGGGCGTACGCGCGCAGGCTCAGGCCGGTCTGGGACCTGCCGCATCACCAGTACCGGGACACGATCGTGACCGTGGCCGGCATGGCCGGCGCCGCCTGCGCCGAATGGCATCTGCACGCCTGGGATCTCGCCCAGGCGCTGGGCAAGGACTACCGGCCGGCCGCGCCCGAGATCGTGCTGGCAGGCTGGCGGGCCGGGATGCCGCAGCTCCCGGTGCAGCCGCCGGCAGGCCCGGATGGCGGCCGGGGCGATCTGTGGCACGCGCTGCTCCGGGTAACCGGCAGGTCACCGGGCTGGAGCGGCCCGGCGCGGATGCCATGATGTGCTCAGTGCTGACCACTCGCCGGCGGATGGGAGCGCAGCGGCCATGACCTTCGACGTGAGCAAGGTGCGAGCTGCCTACCCAGCGCTCGCCGACGGCTATGCCTACCTGGACGGCGCCGCCGGCACCCAGCTGCCGGAGTCCGTCATCGACGCGATCAGCGGCGCCTACCGGGCGGGCCTCGGCAACGGCGGCGGCGCGTTCCCGGCGAGCCGCCGGTCCGACGCGATCACCGCGGAGTGCCGCGCGGCGGTGGCCGACCTCACTGGCGGCACGGCAGCGGGCGTGATACTCGGGCCGAACATGACGACGCTGACCTTCCGCCTGGCGGCCGCGCTCGCCGCGGCATGGGGGCCGGGTGACGAGGTGGTCGTGACCCGGCTCGATCACGATGCCAACGTCCGGCCGTGGGTCCGCGCGGCGGCCAGGGCCGGGGCGACCGTCCGCTGGGCCGATATCGACCTGCCGGCCGGGGAGCTGCCCGCCGCGCAGTTCGGTGACCTGGTCAGTGACCGCACCCGGCTGGTCGCGGTCACGGCCGCGAGCAACGTGATCGGCACCCGGCCGGACGTGGCGGCGATCACGGCGATCGCGCGGGCCGCTGGCGCGCTCAGCTACGTCGACGGGGTGCATGCCACCCCGCACGGGCCGACCGACGTGCGCGCGCTGGGCGCTGACTTCTACGCCACCAGCGCCTACAAGTGGTCCGGGCCGCATGTCGGGTCCGTGATCGCCGATCCCGCGCTGCTTGAGTTCATCCGCCCGGACAAGCTAGTGCCGTCGCCGGACACGGTGCCCGAGCGGTTCGAGCAGGGCACGCCGCCGTTCGCCGACCTGGCGGGCGTCACCGCGGCGGTGGAGCACCTGGCGGCGCTCGGCGACGCCGCCTCGGGAACGCGGCGCGAGCGGCTGCTGGCCGCGATGACGGCAGCGCAGGAGCACGAGGAGCGGCTGGCCGGCGTGCTGCTCGGCAGGCTGGCCGCCATGCCGCATGTCACGACCTACGGCCAGGCCCGTCACCGCACGGCGACTGCCTACTTCAACGTGGCCGGGCGGACGCCCCGGCAGGTCGCCGAGCACCTCGCCGCCCGCAGGATCAACGTGTGGAATGGCCACAACTACGCCTGGGAGCTCACCGGTGTCCTCGGCATCCGGGATGCGGGCAGCGCGGTGAGGGCCGGGCTGGTGCACTACAACGACGCCGATGACGTGGACAGGCTGCTCGCGGCCGTCGCGGAGCTCGCGGGCTAGGCCGGGTCAGGCAGCAGGCGGCCGGTGCCGGGCAGGGCGGCCGGGCCCAGCTAGCCGGGCCGGGCAGTATGACCGCGGCGGAAGGCGACCACCAGGCAGAGCCGGAAATAGCCGCGCACCGCCGGGGCGGCGCGTCACGCCCCGCGTCACGCCCTGCGTCGCGCCCCCTGGTCCTCGCCGAGCGCGCGGCGGAAGGCGACCACCAGGCAGAGCCGGAAATAGCCGCGTACCGCCAGGGCGGCGCGTCACGCCCCCTGGTCCTCGCCGAGCGCGTAGCGGTACAGCCGGGACTCGCGGACTGTGAAGCCGACCCGCTCGTACAGCCTGCCCGCCGCCGCCCGGGACGGCCGTGAAGTCAGGTCCACCGTCCTGGCGCCTGCCGCCCTCGCCGCCCGCAGCGCCGCCTGCGTCAGCGCCTCGCCGGCCCCCTGGCCCCTGGCGGACTCATCGACGACAACGTCCTCGATCCACGCCCGGATCCCGGTCGGGAGCGGGAACATCGCCAGCGTCAGCGTGCCGGTGATAACGCCCGATGAGCGGGCGAGCAGCACGGTGACCGCCGGACTCGCCACGATGTTCTCCAGCGCCGCCCGGTCGAGCGGCGGCGCGCTTCCTGACAGCTGCGGCAGCAGGCGGCCGAACGACTCGACCACCTCATCGGTCACCTTGCCGAGCACCTCTACCTGGACGGCCACGCGGGCAGACTACCGTGCCCGGCGCGCGGATTCCCGCTCAGCCCGGGCCCGCTCAGCCCGGGCCCGGTCAGCCCATTTCGCTCAGCCCATTCCGGTTAGCCCATTCCGCTCAGCGGAGGCCCGCTCAGCCCAGGCCGAGCGCCCGCAGCGCCGCGGCTGTTCCGGCGGCCGTCACGATGACGGCGAGAAACGGCGCGCGCGCCACCAGGGCAGCCACCGCTGCTGCCATCCCGGCCAGCCGGGCCGGATCGGCGTGCAGCGCCTGGCCGCTCGCGAGCGTCTGCACCGCGGCGAGCGCCGCGAGCAGCGCGACAGGGACGAGTTCGGCGAACCGGCGGGGGAGCGGGCGGGCCAGCAGCCGCTGCGGCACGGTCAGGCCGGCCAGCTTCAGCGCGTAGCAGCCCCCGGCGGTGGCCAGCACGGCGATCCACGTCCCGGTCATGGCAGTCCGCCCGCCGGCGCGGCGGGCCCGCCGCCGGTGCCGTCCGCCAGCGCGCCGGCCAGCGCGGCGGAGGCCGCGAGGATCACCGGGACGCCCGGCGGGCAGAACGGCGTGGCCGCGAGCGCGATCACCGCGCCGAGCAGGCCAACCCCGCGCTCGGTCCAGCCCGCCCGCAGCCGCGGCCAGATCAGCGCGAGGAACGCCGCTGGCCCGATCACGTCGAGCCCGATTGACTGCGGCGAGCCCAGTCGGCCCGCCCCGAGCGCGCCGATGGCGGTGGTGAGATTCCAGCTGAGATAGAGGCTGGCGAACGTCGCACGGAAGCCCGCCCGGGCGGACGCGCCATCGGGCTGCGCCAGCGCGATGGCGGTCGACTCGTCGATCACGCCGTGCGCGGCCAGCAGCCTGGCCGGGCCCCGTACCTGGAGCAGGCCCGCCAGCCGCAGCCCGTACAGCGCGTTCCTGCTGCCGAGCAGCACCGCGCTTGCGGCGCCCGCGACCAGGCTTCCGCCGGCGGCGACCACCCCGGCCAGCGCGAACTGCGAGGCGCCGGTATAGGCGAGCAGGCTCAGCACGCACGCCTGAACCGCGGTCAGCCCTGAGCTGACCGCGGCCGCGCCGAACGCCAGGCCGGACGTGCCGACGGCCAGCCCGAGCATCAGCCCGTCACGCACCGGCCTGGCCGGCGCAGGGACAGGCTGCTGCCCGGCCTGATCTGCCATGCGGGAACGCTATCCGGCCGTCAGCCGCCGGTTCTTGTACGTTCTTGCCGGGCTGACGGCGCGCTCCCGCTGGTAGGCGCCGGGCGGGACGCCGACCACCCGCTTGAAGTGCCGGGTCAGGTGCGGCTGGTCGGCGAAGCCGGTCTCGGCGGCGACCTCGGCGGGTCGCAGCCCGGCGTCAAGCAGCCGCCGGGCAAGCCGGACCCTCAGCTGGTTGAGGTAGGCGTGCGGCGGCAGGCCGGTCGCGTCGCGGAACTCCCGCAGCAGCGCGAACGGGCTCATCCCGGCGGCCGAGGCGAGCTCGTCGAGGCTGGGGGGGTCGGCGAGACTATCCGCGAGCACCTCCTGCACCGCGCGCACGGTGACCGATGATTGACGGGGCCGCCGCGGCGGGTCTGCCGCGCTGGCCAGTCGCGCATGGGCGCTGAGAACGCCGGCCAGGGCGGTCCGCAGCAGGCTGGAGGACGCCAGCCGGTCGCCGTGCTCGGCGGCCACGTGCGCGGCCCGCAGCAGCCGGGCGCAGCGCGCGTCGTCGATCACCGTCTCGGGGAAGGACGGCGTGCCGCCGGGCGCGCCGAGCTCGCTGGCGATGTCGGCCATCAGGTCGACCGCCGGATAGAGCACCCGGTAGGACCACCCGTCCGGCACGCCGGCCTGCCCGGTGTGCACCACTTCCGGGTTGAGGAGAGCCACCGCGCCAGGCCCGGCTCGCAGCAGCTGGCTGCCGTAGTCGAACTCCTCCACACCGGACTCGATCACTCCGACGGTGTACGTCTCGTGCGCGTGCCTGCCGTAGCGGTGCGTGACAAACCTGGCACGCAGCAGGTCGACCCCGGGCACCGCGTCGTGCCGCCAGTAGCGGGCCATCTCGGTAGGCATACCGTCATGCCTACCCGATCCTGGCGTGCCGCGCGCTACTGGGCCGGGACGGGGGCGGCGCGGCCGGCCAGCAGCTCGAGCGCGTGCTCGACCAGCGCGATCAGGACGTCCCGGCCGGATGCCGGCTGGCGCGCGTCGCACATGACGACCGGGACCTCCGGGTCCAGGTCGAGCGCTGACCTGACGTCATCGGCGCGATAGCGCCTGGCTCCGTCGAAGCAGTTCACCGCCACGATGAAGGGCATGTCGCGCCGCTCGAAGTAGTCAACGGACGGGAAGCAGTCGGCGAGCCTGCGGGTATCGGCCAGCACGATGGCGCCAAGCGCGCCGCGGGCCAGCTCGTCCCACATGAACCAGAAACGCTCCTGCCCAGGCGTCCCGAAGAGGTAGATCACCAGGTTGTCCCTGATCGTGATCCGGCCGAAGTCCAGGGCGACGGTGGTGGTGGTCTTGCGCTCCGCGCCGTGGATATTGTCCAGGTGGGTGCCCGGCTCGCTGAGCGGCTCCTCGGTACGCAGCGGCCGGATCTCGGTAACCGAGCCCACCAGCGTGGTCTTGCCGACGCCGAAACCGCCGGCGATGAGGATCTTGATGGCAACGGGCACGCCTGCCGGGCCGTCGGCCCGCTCAGAGCCGGCGTAGGCCATCGACTACCTCCCTGAGGATGCGCGGATCAGGCAGCCGCGCAGGCGGAATGGGGTGATGAATCCGGATGAGGGACCGGTCCCGCAGATCGGAGATCAGGATTCGGACGACGCCGAGCGGCAGGTCGAGATCCGCCGCGATGTCAGCCACCGACGCGGGCAGGCGGCACAGCCGCAGCACCTCGAAATGCTCGGGGTCCAGGTCGAAGGGATCCGGCCGGGCGCCCCGGATTGCCGTGACGAGCGCGATCAGGTCCAGGCTCTCGCCAGTCGGGCGGGTCCGGCCGCGGGTCAGCGCGTAGGGGCGGACCACCGGGCCCGCTTCCTCGTCCAGCCAGCTGTCACGGGGCGACGGCATGTCAGGGCTCAGTCCGGGTAGGCCTCGGCCGGTCCCGGCCGGGGGTTCACGGAAAGGTGCGGGCCTACTCGCTTCACCAGGACAGCCATCTCGTAGGCGATGAGGCCGGCGTCAGCGGCTGCCGGGCTCAGCACGGCCAGGCAGCTGCCCTCGCCCGCGGCCGTCACGAACAGGAACGCGGTCTCCATCTCCACGATGGTCTGCCGGACCTGGCCGCCGCCGAAGTGCCGGCCGGCCCCCCGCGCCAGGCTCTGGAAGCCGGCCGCCACCGCGGAAAGGTGCTCGGCATCCTCGCGGGTAAGGCCCTGCGATGCGCCGATGACGAGGCCGTCGCGGGACAGGATGACCGCCTTGTCGATCTGCGTGACACGAGCCACCAGGTCATCAAGGAGCCAGTTCAGGTCACCAGCCGTGCCCGCGTCCTGGCTGTTGCGCTGTTCCGCTGCAGCCACCATTTTCCCCCCTGCCGTTACTCGTCACTCAGGTGCGTTCCGGTGCTCCCGTCCTCACCGGCGGTATCGGCTTCCGCCGGTTCCGCTGCGTCCGCCGCCACGGTGGCACTCCGTTCTGGCGCGTCAAAGACCGACCGGCCGCGCTGCCAGCCCTGCTGGATGGCGGCGATCGTGGCGCGGGCGTCATCCGGCGAACGGTCACCGGGCCCGTCGGCGTCGGCCGGCTGCCCGTCGGGGCCCAGGTCAGCGTGGTCTGCGCCGTCCCGCAGCTGCGGCGCCAGGCTGGCCTGGCGTACCCGCCTCGGCAGGTCGAGCTCACCCAGGTCGGCCGTGCTCGCGGGGTCCGCTGCCAGTGATTCGGGCGGCTCCGGCCATTGCGCGTCGCCAGGGTGGAGGAGCGAGTCGCCGGGCCCCGCGCCCGGCTCGGCGGGGGCGGCGGCCGCCACATCGGCCGCCTGCCCTGCGGCCCGTGCCCCGGCCAGGGCCGGCTCGGCGGCTTCCCCGGCCCGGGCGGCATGTCGGCCGGAGAGCTGGATCCCGTGGTCGTGCGGGCTTTCCGCGGCTGAGTCCCTGTCGTAGGCCCCTTCCGGCACCACCAGGTTGATCGGTATCAGCACGATCGCCGTGGTCCCCCCGTAGGGCGAGGAGCGCAGCGAGATCCGCACGTTGTGCCGCCTGGCGAGCTGGCCGGCCACGAAGAGCCCGAGCTGGTCGCTGCCGGACAGGTCGAAGGGCGGCGGATTCGCCAGCCGGGCGTTGATATCGGCGAGCTTGTCCTCGGTCAGGCCGAGCCCGCGGTCCTCGATCTCCACGGCGAATCCCCGGCCGACGATGTCACCGCCGATCAGCACCGGGGTGTTCGGCGGCGAGAAGATGGCGGCGTTCTCGGCGAGCTCGGCGAGCATGTGAATGATGTCCCCGACCGCGGGCCCCGCCAGGGCGGCCCGGGTAGTCGCGGTGACCTTGATCCTGGTGTAGTCCTCGACCTCGGCGACTGCCGCCCGGAGCACGTCGACCAGCGGCACCGGGTGACGCCACCCGCGCGCGGGCGCGTCGCCGGAGAGGATGATCAGGCTCTCGGCGTGCCGGCGCATGCGAGTGGTCAGGTGGTCGATGCGGAAGAGATCTTCGAGCTCCTCCGGCTCCGCGGCCCTGCGCTCCATGGCGTCGAGCAGTGAGAGCTGCCGGTGCAGCAGCGACTGGCTGCGCCTGGCCAGGTTACGGAAGATGTCGCTGAGGCCGCGCCGGAGCCTGGCTTCGCCCACGGCGGCCTCCACGGCGGTTCGCTGAACCGTGGCGAATGCCTGGCTGACCTGGCCGATCTCATCGGACCTGGCAGGCACCACCAGGGCGTCGGCGGATGCGTCGACATCCTTGCCCGCGCGGAGCCGCGCCATGACCGCGGGCAGGCGCTTGTTCGCCAGTTCAAGCGCTGCGTCCCGGAGCGCGGCCAGCTCCCGCGTCAGGCCCCGGCCGACCAGGATCGATACGAGGATGGACAAGACCACCGCGAGGAGGCCGAGCCCGCCGGCCAGGATCAGCCTGAGGTAGGTGGCGCGGGCGGACTGGCTGGCCCGGGCGGTCAGCAGGCTGGACGCCTGCCCTCCGGCCGCCGACATGCCGGCCGAGACTGCGCCGACCGCCTGCTGCCAGGCCTGCGGGCGCACCGGCGGCGGGATTGCCGCGGAGCCGCCGCCGATCACCTGGTTTTCCATGGACACCAGGGCTGCGGATGCCTGCGGGCTGACGTCGCGAGCATAGAAGGCCCGGTACACCGGGTCGAGATCGGCCAGCGACTGGCTGTACATTGCCCGGCGCGCGCCGACGAACTCGGCGAACTGCTGCCGGTCACTGGCCGGGAACGTGCGCGCAGCCAGGTCGCCGGCCAGGAGCGCATACTCGCGCAGCAGCATCTCCTCGGACTGCCCCATCCGCACGAAGCCCAGTGACTGGGCCACCACCTGCGGGTTGGTCTCCTGGCGGATCACCTGGTTGAGGAGGTTGTAAGCGTCGGTGACCATCGCGTTGTAGTCGTTGAATGCCTGTGATCTGGTGACGGCCTGCCCGGCGATCTGCGAGCGCAGAACAGGCAGCCTGGCGGCGTCGCCGAGCAGGGTGCTGACCGCCGCCTCCTCAGCCTGGGACGCGTTGCCCGTGGTGCCGCTGGAGGTGAGGGCGGCCCGGAGTGCCGCGCTCACGGCATCGGTTTTCGCCCCCTGTGCCTTCAGCGCGGCCAGGTTCGCCGCGGAAGGGCTGGAGAGGTACGCCATCGCCAGCGGGCGCTCGCTGTCGACAGCGCTGAGAAAGGCGCCTGTCGGCAGGCCGGTGGCGTTCTTGAGCGTACTGGTCCTGGCCAGGTTGATGGCATCGCGCGCGGTGATGCTCGTCGCGAAGGCGTACAGCCCGATCAGGGACAGCACGGGGACGAGAACGAGAAGGAGGATCCTCTGGCGTATGGACGACAGACGCAAACCCATGGCGCTGGCCTCGGAGTCTGACGGGAACGGATATGCGGAGGGCACTGCTGCCGAGGAGATTCGGAAACCCCTGCAGGCTACGGAGAGTAGCAGGATCGATAAACCGGGATGGCGTGAACCGTCAATTCTTAGATGTCAATAGCGGGATTTGCGCATTATCTCCGCGCGAAACGAAGATTGACGTAACGCATTGTCATCGCGGTAGCTACCCAGGGAAGCTAAAACTTCGTCCGGGCCGGGCCGGGCGTGGACGCAGGCCAATGGGCCCGACCGGTCGGGTCAGGACTAGCGGTCGGGTCAGGACTGGCGGTCGGGTCAGGACTGGCGGTCGGGTCAGGACTGGCGG
>Ga0137388_10002661_pt1 | contig 11271 bp, 8 predicted proteins | sample 15con2h14AmetaG_FD_104644 | JGI IMG/M metagenome (GOLD analysis project Ga0137388, IMG submission 104644) | Vadose zone soil microbial communities from Angelo Coast Range Reserve, California, USA - 15con2h1.4A metaG | ecosystem: Environmental > Terrestrial > Soil > Vadose zone > Saprolite...
CACTTTGACGCCATCGAATCAAGCGCGTACAGCGTCAGCCTGTTTACCGACTGGCAAAAACAGTGTATCGGGGAAGTTTGGATCAAAAGCCGCGTTGAAGAAGGGCAAGCGTTTGAGGCAACCGCGGAATTCTTCGGGGCGAAACGCGCTACCAAGAATCTGCACCCTATTGCTGAACTTTCCGCCGAGAACTGTACGGAGCAGATGGGCGTGCCTGGTCCTTGGTATGAACGACTGCCGCATTTTCGCATGGGCTTCACGCCTAGCGCTGGTAAAGAGTTGCAATCGGAGTACTTCGTTCCCCGTCAGCATGCGGTCGAAGCAATTCTGGCAGTGGAACGGCTGCGCGACCAGGTCAGTCCGCACTTAATGATTTCCGAAATCCGTACGATTGCCGCCGACAATTTATGGCTGAGTCCTTGTTACAAACAACCCTGCATAACCATCCACTTTACTTGGAAACAGGACTGGCCAGCGGTTAGGAAACTGTTGCCGGCGATTGAAAAAGAATTAGCTCCATTTAAGGTCCGGCCGCACTGGGGAAAGCTTTTTAACATGTCACCGGCGGAGCTGAAATCTATTTATAAGAGGTTGCCCGACTTTATTCAATTGAGCAAGAAATACGATCCGTATGGCAAATTCCGGAATGAATTCCTGAACGCAAACATTTTCAGCAGCTAAAGCCCGTTTCGTGTTGAGACACAAAAAAGAGGAAGTTTTGAACGCGCCGACGCCCGTACTTCAACTTTCTGCACAACGGTTGGATCGTTGGATCACGCGCCTCAAAACGTTGTCAAGTCGAAACGGTGTTCCAACCCGAGATGAAAACACCAGATCTTCCGGAGCGCTCCGTTTGGCTGGAAATATTGAAAGGTGATTCCTTTCGGTTCTATTGAGTCCTAGAAATCCGTATCGCCGAGAATCGAAAACTCGATGTCCCATCTCTGCGGGGCACCTGGTGAGAAGGTTAGGCTCTGCGTTGTCTCAAGGATCAGATGCAAAGGAATCGGCCCGCGATCCCCGCGGCCCAATGGATGATCGCCAGTTGCAAAGGCAGAAATTTTTACAGGCCAATCGGAGCGAAGCGCACGAACCTCTGTTGTGCCTTCCTTTGAAATTAGCCGATCTCTCCGCACACCGTCCGTTAGAGAAGTCTCGACACGATTAGCGCGGGTTGGGATCGCCAGCCAAATCCGACGAACTCTAACCGCCTTCAATGGAGTGATGATTTCTGTCCGACGAAGGCTGCTGCCTTTGATTGCCCAAGTCACTTCCGTTGCGAGACCAGGATCAACGCTTTCTCCCGGTTTGGCGCCAGCTATGACCCATCGCTTCCATGAAGCCGTAACACTTTGGCTGTCGGGGGAGGGGCGGATTTCGTCTGCGCCATCAGCGGCAACGATGGTCGTCCCATCTTCCAACTCGAGGAACGGGACGAGGCATGGATAGATTTTCTCCACTGGCACGCCCACTCCTGGCAGACCGTGCGGAGCGGGTTCGTAATCGGAAGTCGCCGCGCGTGGCCCCGTTACGAATGGCAACGCAAAGTGCAATTCTCCTTGACGCACCACCCATACCCCAAACTTTCGTCCGGTATCGTTGCGGAAATAAACGAAACGCACGACATTACCGAGACTCGGGTGCGAAGAAAAGCTTGTTATATTTTGCATCGCAAGCACATTCATAAACTCTTTGTGGGCACCGATGACCTTTGCAAAAAACGCGGTGGTTTGCTGCCACTCCCGCTCCTTGGTGATGTAACTGTAATCTCCCCGGCCAAACGCGAAAACCGAAAGAAGGTGACTCTCGTCCTTGAAATCGTTGCGCAGCCAGCGCCACGCAGCGTAATACGCCGAAGCAATTTGCGGGAGCGGCGCTGGGCGGAACTCCGGATATTTGCCAACGAATGCGGCTATTTCCATCGTATCCATATAGCTGATCGCCCCGAGGCTGCGTCCCCAGGGGTAGCCATAACCATCCGAAGAGAGGAGGTCCCACCAAAGTCCCATCTGCTCTTTGAGCGAAGGCGCGACAGACTTCATGATGTCCGCACGGCCGGCAGTAATAGCTGCATCATAGATAGCTCTCACGTATTCATTCGAATACCGATCGTACCTGCCCGTTGGAAGAGCATCGTCCGCAAAGAGGGCTCCGGAAGTGAATTGCTGCGCTGCGCGGTCAAGTAAGTCATCCACGTAGGCACGGTCCGTAATTAAGCCCACCTGGAAATCGATGGCCGCAATACGCGCGGCAACTCCAAAATAGTTTTCCGGAAGATGGATTAACCTGTGCGTCTTCAGATCGTAGAAGCGGCCAGGATCAAGAAGAGATTTCCACTCTTCCTTCTCAGCAGGCGACAAACTTTGCCATAACGCATTGTGATTGAGATCCGTTCCAAAGTGCTGCAGCGCGAGCGCAGCGTAAAGCTGCGCCCAAGTTTTGCCGCCTTGACGCAACTCGATGCGGCCCATTTTCGCAATCATGGGAACGACATCCCGCCCGGCGACGGTTCGCGTCCCGGCAAGGTCTGAATACGCCGCGAGAGCACGCATGAACGTTCCCCAGGAAAACTCCCCGGTCGTCAGGGCTCCGACGATACGATCTTGGGGTGGATCAAGGCTCTTAATGTCCTCAACGTGGGCGGCAATCTCCCGCGAGAGAAACTGGCGGATTTCTTTGTCGAGGTCCGCCGTGTTGATCAATGCGGAATTCTCAGCTGCTTGAGGCTTACCCAGGCCCTGGATGGTAAGAAATCCCACCGCGCCGAGTGCAATTATTCGAATAATCGCAATTCTCTTGGCGCGCACGGATGCCTCCTCTTCAAATCAGTCCAACAAGGGATTCCGAACTCATTCCTCGGGTCGCCAGCGGCACGCCGATCTTGGGTCCTCAGGTCAAATAATATAATCTTCGCGGCACGGTGTAAAAACATCCACGACGAGCGAGTCTTCCAAAGCAGAGGCGCCATGTTGGACTCCGCCACGGACCGCAAAACTGTCACCGGTGCGAACGTCGAATGTTTTTCCCTGACAAGTGACTTTCAAATGTCCGCGAACGACGTAGACAATCTGGTCATGGGGGTGGCTGTGGACGCTGCCCGCCCAACCTCGAGACATTTGGTGCTCGGCAAGGAAGAGTTTGTCGTTGTAGGCCATCACCTTACGGGTTAAACCCGGTTCAGGTTTTGACTCTCGTGCCGCCTCATGTTTCACGACAACCAGATCGGGAAACATCTCCGGTCGTGTGTCCATTGGAATCCTCCGATTTACTCACGCAATGCGATCGTCATTTCACCGAGCCAACCATCCGCCATCAACGACCAAGACATGGCCGTGAACGTAATCGCTTGCCGCGGAGCAAAGAAATACCGCCGCACCTGCGAGATCCCCTGAATCACCCCAGCGGCCGGCGGGAATCCGCTCGAGAATCTGCCGATTGCGAACAGGGTCGCTGCGGAGCGGGGCTGTGTTGGCTGTGGCCATGTAACCAGGAGCGATCGCGTTCACGTTGATTCCCTTGGCGGCCCATTCATTCGCAAGCGCTTTCGTTAGCTGGGCGACGCCGCCCTTGGCGGCGGCGTAAGCGGGCACAAGGATACCGCCCTGAAACGAGAGCAAAGATGCAATGTTTACAATTTTCCCCGGTTTCTCCTGCTTGAGCATCTGCTTACCAGCAAGCTGCGATAGACGAAAGACAGCCGTAAGGTTAACAGCGATGACCTCATTCCAATATTCAGCCGAGAATTCTGCCGCCGGGGCGCGCCGGATGATTCCAGCATTGTTCACGAGGATATCGATTGACCCAAATTGGGCTACGGTCTGCTCAATTAGTCCCGAGCAAACCTGAGTGTCTGCCACGTCACCCGCAAGATAAAATGTCTTTCGGCCTAGCGCGCGGATCTCGTCGCAGGCGTTTCCGGGTTTTAGGTCGCGCCCGTGACAGCCGACATTCGCTCCTGCCTGTGCCAGCGCAATTGCAATCGCCGCGCCAAGTCCCTTGTGCGAGCCGGTGACCAGGGCGCTCTTACCGTTCAACTGGAAAACATCGAGGCTCATCGCTTTACGCTCGTCCGTGCCGCGCTGGAATCAGCTTCGGTCCAAGAAGACGAAACAAAACCCAAGCCATAATTCAGAGTTGACGTTGGCAACTCGCTGGTCCATTTCTCAGGCCGCCCTCAACGCTACGTCTATTGTTTCCGTCCAGTTTCCAGCCCGGAACCACCTCGATCGAATCCTGGCTGGATGTTTACGACCCCAAACTGGCGGTCTTCGAGTTCACGATGCGCCGCCATCGCCCACAAAAAAGCTATGCGATGTCCGGGAACAGAAACATTGGGGTGATACCCGCTGGGCATCAGCACCGCGTCGCCCTCGCGCACCACGGTGACAAGTTCGGGATACTCCATGTTGTTGTATACGAGCTGGATGCCATAGGCCGGCTCCGGCATATCGAAGTACACGTAAATCTCTTCCAACATTTTGGCGTGTTCATGCGGTGGCCAGCTCGTCCAGTTTCCGGGATCGGAGTGGGTAAAACCTGCTACCAGGCGGCCGGCCTCCACGTTCTTCGCGATCAACATATTCAACTGCCGCGAAGAACCGGGCCCGCCGGTGCTGAATTTCAACCCCGGGTCTTGAGATGTTTCCGCATAGCGTACAACTTTGAGGGGATACTTACCTTCGACATCGGAAGAGAATTCGGCGATATCTGTTTCGGTTTTGGTGGATACCTCAATCGCGGAATCGCGTGGAATGTAAATGGCATCATACTGCCCGAGTTCGAATTCACGCGCCCCTGTTTTTGCGAACGCTCTCCCTGATAAACAGATCAGAGCTGTTTCCTGGACTCCCGCGGAGAAAGAGACCGCGGGCATTGAAGAATTCAGGATGATGCGGCCATAAGCAAGGTGCCGCATCGTGCTGTTCTGCGGCGTCACGCAGACGTGACGTCCGGTCCGCGCATTCGTCTTTCGAAAGATCATTCGTTCGAAGGCGACCTGTGTTTGAGTACTCATGAAGTCCTCCTTTGCGGCGTTTCTTTCAGCGGCCTGCGAAGACGCAAAAGACTTGATCCAATCACCCAGCTTTTCGCTGGCCTTGCACAATACGGGACTACTCTTCCGTCCAAGAGCCTGCCCCTCAACCTGCGCGAGTTCAGTTGATACTGATAATTCAATACTCTGACCGCAGACACCATCGGCTCTGACACAGTCAAACTGCATCCGCCATCATGGGTGAGCGTCCGGAACGGAAATCCAATTTCCGCTCCGGACCACTTCGCTCACAAGTTAAACTTCAATCCAAACTGAACGTTGCGCGCGTTGCTGGCGCTTCCAAAGCTTCCGAAGTTGCCGGAGCCAACCGTCAAGGTCGCGTTGCCCAGGCTGCCCAGCGAATAGTTCGCGCGGTTGAAAACATTGAAGAAGTCCGACTCAAACATCAGACCCATGTTTTCTCTGGGCAGTTTGAAGGATTTGCGCAACGACAGATCCGTTACGAAAACGTAGGGGCCAGTGAAGCTGCCCACGCCGTCTGTTCCCGGACTTGTGGGCGACGGGTTAGCAAATGCAGCAGGATTGAACCATTGACCAGCGACCGTCGGGGCGAGCGATACGCCAGGGACCCTATTCGCGCGCCGCCCATTCACAGTCGTGTTGCCAAGCGAGGAATTCGCTAGAATCGTTATAGGTGGCCCTGACTGCGCCCGGGTTATGCCGCTCAATTCCCAGCCGCCCAGACCGGCGCCGATAAACCCACCGCGACGCCGGAACAATGGAGAGTCGTAGACGTAAGTTGCGGCGAAGATTTGCCGCCGGTCAAAGTCCGCCACGCCGTAGTTGTATCTTCGATCGCGCCAATTATCGGGGTTTGCACCAAGAGCGCTGGAGTCGGCCAGCGTCTTCGACCACGTGTAGCTGACCGTGGTCATGAAGTCGCCCTTCCGCTTCGTTGCGTAAACCTGCAGCGCGTTGTAGTTGGCCGTACTGTCGCTTAGATACATCCTAATCGACGTATATCCTTGGTACGGGCGCAGCCTGTTGAGTGGCAAAGGGACGGCAGGCGCGGCGTTGGCCTGAAGCTGCGCGAACGTCGGCAGATTAATATCCGGCTGGCGCAAAATATGCCGCTGCTCGTTGCCTACATAGGACACCTCGAAAAGAACGCCCCACGGCATCTCGCGTTGTACGCCCAGGCTGTAGCTCGTGGTCCGCGCAACCTTCAAATGAGGATCAATTGCAGACACGCCCAAGAGGGACGCGGCCCCGGCGGCCCCACCGGAAGGGTTGGACAAATTGCCACTCTGGAACGTCGAGGATTGGATAAATGGAGGGAGGTTGAGCTGAGAGAAAATAATGTTGCCTTCGGGTTTGTCATAGAAAAGACCGATGCCGCCTCGAATAGCTGTCCGGTCGTCCTTGAACGGGGAGCAGGAAAAACCGAAGCGTGGCGCGAACAGGTGCTCCACGTCGTAGAAGCCGCGCGGCGCACCTGCCGGCACAGCGAGCACTTGAGGACTGTTCCCGTTGGGCACACGGACCAACTGGTCCGCAGGAACGCCGTTTCCTGCGCGCACCAGGCCATTGAGGCGATTGCCACCCATCGTGGTATCAATCGCGTTGCCGCTCGCGTTAAGCGTGACGGCCTGCGCGGGGTCGAATAGGTTTGGGTCGAAGCTGACCATATTGTTCGCCTGCGTGTAGGTTGGTCCGACGTGCTGATATCTCAGGCCAAACTCGAGGCTGAACCGGCGAGTAGCTTTCCACGAGTCGTAGACATAGGCTTCGACGTCCGTGAAGCGGAAGTGTCCGATCGGATCATCCGACGCTTCGGTGTACGTTTGAAAATTTCCAAGCAGGGCGTCCGCGAAGGCGGTCCCTGTCGTGTTTGCGTTGGCTGCGCTGTTGCTAAAAGTAGTCTGGCCGTTATATCTGGACCGGCCATTCTGATCCTTACGGTTGCGGACCACCAACACTCCCGCCTTGAAAGTATGAGATCTCTTCTGCCAGGTGATGTCGTCCGCTGGCGCGATGTCTACCGTGGGCGACAGCAGCGAGAAGTCGGGACCTTGCGTACCTGAGATGGCCGGCATGCCTCCTCCAGCGTTAATACCGATGTCGGGAATGCCATCAGGGAATCTTCCGCCGAGGAACAACTGAGGGAAGGTAAAGCCATAGGTAGCCCGCTGCCAGTTGACGCCTGCTGGAGGTATGCGCTGGCCGTTCCAGGAGGCGTTAATCTTGGCTTGGTTCACGATTTGTGGCGTGATGAGCCAGGTTTCGCCGAGTTGAATGCCGTAACCTGGGCGAAGCCGATGAGTTGGGGTTGTCGGTAAGACACCGCCGTCGACAAAGGTCCCAAAACCATCGACCAAGTCAAAGTTATCGTGCAAATACCGCCCGTAGAGACTGTGCTTGTCGTTCAGGCGATAGTCGAGACGAACGAGGTCCTGCCTCCAGTTGAACGGGTTATTGGGCTGGAAGGTCGCGTTGAAGGCTGGGGCATTTTTGACCGGGGAGAGCGCGCTGGCCAGTGCCGTTATAGTCGTATAGATCTTGGCAATCGCTTGGCCGTCGACCGTAATTGGCGTGTTCGGATCAAGATCAAGCCGATTGCCGGGAATGGGGGTGCCCGGTTTGCCCGGCTCGTGGAGTTGCACGGGAGTCGGCAATGCGAGTAACGCACTGAAGTCGCCGGTCAGCTCTGCTGCTGTGGGAACAGTTCTCGATTGCGGCGTTGCCGTAAGGCGTATCCTCTTCCATTCCTCACCGGCGAAGAAGAACAATTTGCCGCGTTTGATGGGGCCGCCAAAATCCCAGCCGAAGTCGTTGAACCGCAAGGGCGTTTTCACCGCGTTGGGGGCGGGGTTCTTCGCATCGAGTTTCTCGTTGCGAATGAATTCAAAAACCGTTCCGTGGTAAGAGTCACCTCCGCTGCGCGTCACCACGTTGATCGAAGCGCCGGAGTTTCGTCCATATTCCGCTGAAAAATTCGATGACTTGATGGCCACTTCGCGAATGAAATCGATACCGACGTTGTTGACTTGGCTGGCGTTCGAGCCGGAATCCATGTTAAACCCGCCGTCAACGGACAGCGCGTTCGAATCGGGACGGTTGCCGTTGACCGACTGATTGTTGATGGCCAAGCTCGTGGTCAAGCTAAGTTGGTCATCCACCGTGAGGGCTGTACCAGGCGTAAGAGAAAGCAGTTGCATGTAGTTCCGCGCGTTCAACGCGACCGTTTGCACTTGGCTCGAATCGATGACTCGCGCCAGTTCGCCGGAGGTGGTATTGATGGTCTCAGCCACCGCTGCCACTTCAACCCTTTGCGAGACCTCACCAACCACTAAGCTCAGATCCACGCTCATGCGGGCGCCGGCCACCAAATCGTTTCCGGATTTCTTGACGGTCTTGAAACCGGATTGCTCGGCGATCACGCTGTATACGCCCACCGGCAGATCGCTCGCCACATAGTACCCGTTGGAATCGGTTGTCGTCTGCCTTTCGAGTTTCGTCTCTTCGTTGACGATGGTGATTTTCACGGCAGCGACCGATCCGCCCTGCGCGTCTGTGACTGTTCCAGAGATGCGCCCGAAGATTCCCTGGGCTGCTGTGCCGCTGGCGCAAATCGTCGACACTGCCGCAAGTGCAAACACTGCCACCTTCAAAACCAACTTAGGGAATTCACTGCGCCTAACAGCTTGATTTGATTTAGACAGTTTCGTTTTCACGAAAACACCCCCCTTCGAAAATAAGCATTTCTGCTTTCTACCCCGGTTATCGCCGGTCAGAGGGACGGCTCTCTGACTCAGCGCCATGCGTACTGCATTGCGAGATAGCATCTCACTTGCGCTCGGTCCCTAAAAAAAGCCCGGCTTTCGCCAGGCGCAGTTCACAGGGCAGACTACCCCGCTGCCCTGCGCACAAATTCAAACGGCGTACCTTGGTACCCCAACTCCGCGGATAGCTCGTTCGCGGCCTGCATAACCGCCCTGCCTATTTCCGGAATTCGTTCCTTGGTTATGCGGAACGCCGGCCCAGAAACACTCATAGCCGCAAACAGTTTTCCCGAGTGGCCGCGGACCGCCGCGCTGACGCAACGAAGCCCTTCTTCCTTTTCTTCATCGTCAATCGCATAACCGCGCGATCTCACGGCACCTAACTCGGCCTTCAGTGCTGTTGCTGTCTTGATCGTATTCGCGGTGACCGGTTTCAACCCCCAGCGCCGGACAATCTTGCTCACTTCCCCTTCCGGAAGCTCCGCCAGCATCGCCTTGCCAACTGCCGTGCAATACGCTGGTGCGCGGCTCCCCACGGTGCAGGCGGTGCGCACACTCTGCTGGGATTCGACCTTTTCAACGTAAAACACCTGTCCCTCGTCGAGAATGCAAAGAAACACGGTCTCGCCAAATTCGGCTTCCAGGCGATCGAGATAGGGCCGCGCGCGACCGCGAAGGTCGAGCCCGTCGATGGCCCGGGAGCCCAGTTCGTATAGCCGAAGCCCTAAACGGTAGCGTCCCGTTTCCGGGTTCTTGACGACGAGCCGATGCTGCTCCAGCACCATCATCAGCCGGTGGACCGTGCTCTTGTGGAGCTTCAGGGCAGGGCAAAGTTCCGCAAGACTGCAATCACTAGCACTGTTTGCCAGCATCGCCAACGCCGCCAAAGCGCGGTCGAGAACCTGGACCTTGTAAGGAGAAACGGGCGTCTTAGATTGCGGCACGCGTGCCATATTATGGAATTGGTTTTAGTTGTCAAGAAGAAAATTTCATAGTTCGCATTCAAGGAACCGTGGGCCGCAGGAGTGGGGTGGGGTCTTCTTCCTTGATCTCATCCGTGAGTCTGCCCCAAGCTAGCGCGTCATTTCGAGGCGCCCGGATTTTTCGTTACCCGGCGTGTCTAGCCGTATTAACATGCCTGCTCGCGCTGGACGGTTCACACCTTGCACTGAGGTGATTCGATATGAAAAAACTCTGGTTGCTATCCTTTCTCGCAATTCCGTTCCTCGTTGCACATTCGCAAGCTCCCCTCCATGCGGGCTTTGAGCATTGGACTGCTGCGGATTTGCAGGTTGTCAACAAAACGCTTGCCGCGAAAGCGGCCGGCGACTCGCATCGCGCAGCTTCGACTCCTCTTTCCGATTATTCGAATGAGTTGTTCATGCTTGCTCATCGAGAGGCTGACGGTCAACCCGAGCTGCACGAAACCCAAGTAGATGTATTTGTTGTGGAGTCTGGGTCTGCAACGCTTGTAGTAGGGGGTACGCTAGTCAACGCGGAAGCCACAGCGCCACACGAGAAACGCAACGGGACGATTCAGGGTGGCACGCGGCAGAAATTGTCCACCGGGGACGTCGTGCGCATCCCCGCGAACATGCCACATCAACTGGTTCTTGATGGCGCGCAAGAGTTCACTTATTTTGTCATCAAGATTAAAGGCTATTAGCGTCGATGGAGATTTGAGAGAGCGGTTGACCTTCAGGCCCCGGCGGCACCCGGGCCGATTGCGACAACAAAGTAAGTTGGCCCTCCACGGTCAGCTCAACGGGTTCCTTCGCGGGTCAGCCACATTTCAGCGTGGAGATGGCGGTGCGGCGGGTGAGGAGCTCCGCCCGGAGGCAAAGTGGTCTCGTGGACTTCCACGGATTCGCCCGTGGCGAGCTTGCCTTTGAGGACGTTGCGAATTATGGCGGAGTTCGATGTCCGGGGAGTGAGCTTCTCAAAGGGAAACATCGCAGCGGGCAGCACATTGCCTTCGTCCGCCGTGGCTTCTGCTGAAAGGATTGCAGGAAGCAGAACGCTAGTGCCAACACTGCGGGAAGAAGGCCACACAACTCTCGACGAGTTACTGACATGATTTTCTCCTTAGATTCGCAAGTACAATCAGAAACGACGAGGGGGCGTTGTTCAGTGGTTGAGCAGACGCTTCCCAAGCTCCCTCTAGTAAACCCTAACAAGCTGAACTGGCGGCACTTAACTAACACAAGATTCCTGGCAATTGGAAAATGATGGAAAACGGAACGCGCTCTAGCGCAGCCGATTGAATGTCAGGCGTGAAAGAACTTAAGAGAAATCAACTTGACGACGGAGCCGAGCCCGTTGCAAAAGTGGAAGTGGGCCAAAAGCCACCTTCCGACTTTGGGGTCTATTTCGTAGAGCGCATGCCTCCCAAGCAGGAGTGCTATCAGTTGTCGAAGGTGGAGTTGAATTGTGTCCGCAGAGTGGCGGGATTTGCTGTCACCGCAGGGACGATCCGATAGTCCGCTCGATAGACCA
>Ga0137388_10002666_pt1 | contig 11264 bp, 12 predicted proteins | sample 15con2h14AmetaG_FD_104644 | JGI IMG/M metagenome (GOLD analysis project Ga0137388, IMG submission 104644) | Vadose zone soil microbial communities from Angelo Coast Range Reserve, California, USA - 15con2h1.4A metaG | ecosystem: Environmental > Terrestrial > Soil > Vadose zone > Saprolite...
ACCGCGGCCCCAACACCGGCGGCATGGGATGCTACTCGCCCGTGACCGCGTTCGACGAGGCCCTCGAGAAGCGCGTCATGGAGACGATCGTGCGCCCGACGCTCGCCGCGCTCGCCCGCGAGGGCGCGCCGTATCGGGGCGTCCTCTACACGGGCCTCATGCTGACCCCGCAAGGCCCGAAGGTCGTCGAGTTCAACTGCCGCTTCGGCGACCCGGAGTGTCAGGCGCTCATGGTGCGCGCGCCCGGTGATCTGGTCCTGCTGCTCCTCGCGGCTGCCCGCGGCGACGCGTGGCCCCCGTCTCGTCAGTGGCCGAGCGCGGCCTCGGTCTGCGTGAACGTCGCCTCCGGCGGCTATCCCGGGAAGTACTCGACCGGGCTCCCGATCCGTGGTGTCGAGGCCGCGGAGGCGAGACCGGGTGTCCAGGTGTTCCACGGGGGGACCGCGACGCGAGACGGGACGCTCGTGACCGCGGGTGGGCGGGTGCTCGGCGTGACGGCGGTGGCCGAGAGCATGGAGGCGGCCATCGCGGCGGCGTACGCGGCGGTACACGAGATCTCTTTCGAGGGAATGCACTACCGGACCGACATCGGGAGGCGCAAAGCGTGACAGGGCCCGTGCGCGTCGGCATCGTGCTCGGCAGCGACAGCGATCTCGAGGTGATGCTCGAAGCGGTGAAGGTCCTCGACGAGCTGGAGGTCGGAAACGAAGTCGTCGTCACCTCGGCGCATCGAACGCCGGAGCGGACCCACGAGTACGCCACGACCGCTCACGCGCGCGGGATCGGCGTGCTGATCGCCGGCGCGGGCGGGGCCGCCGCGCTTCCCGGCGTGCTCGCCTCGTTCTCGCCCCTGCCGGTCATCGGCGTTCCGGTGGCGTCGACGCCGCTCGGCGGAATCGACGCCTTGCTCTCGATCGTGCAGATGCCGAAGGGCGTACCGGTCGCGACCGTTGCGATCGGCAAGTGGGGCGCGGCCAACGCGGGTCTGCTCGCCGCGCAGATCCTGGCGGTCGGCGATCCGGCGCTGGCCTCGCGGCTCGCGGCCTATCGCAAGCGGCTCGCTGACGAAGTGGACGAGCGCGCGCGCCGCGTCGCCGCGCAGATGAAGTCGGGCGGGCCGCCGAAGTCGGGGACGTGACGCACGCCGAGCGCTCGCGCGTCATCGCCGTCGACCCCGTTGCGCCAACTCGAGCCACCCTGCGCGCCGCCGCGGACACTCTCCGGGCCGGCGGCATGGTGGCGCTTCCGACGGAGACCTTCTACGGACTCGCCGCGGCCGCACTCGACGCCGGGTCGGTCAGGCGGATCTTCGAGCTGAAGGGGAGGCCCGAGTCCAAGCCGCTCCTCGTCCTCGTCGACTCGGTGGCGATGGCGGAGACCGTCGCGCACGTGACGGCGGCGGCGCGTGACCTCATGGCGCGCTACTGGCCCGGAGCGCTGACGCTCGTGTTGCCGGCGCTCGCCCGGGTGCCCGCCGTCGTGACGGCGGGGACGGGAACGCTCGGGCTTCGCCTCTCGCCCCATCCGATCGCGCGGGGCCTGGTCGAGATGCTCCGCGAGCCGGTGACGGCTCCGAGCGCGAACCCGAGCGGCCTCGCGCCGCCCACGACCGCCACCGGCGTGCTCGCCTATTTCCCCGACGGCATCGAGCTCGTTCTCGACGGCGGCGCGACTGCCGGCGGGGAGCCGTCGACAGTCCTCGATCTCACCGTGGAGCCTCCGCGGATCTTGCGTCAGGGCGCGGTGATCGTGCGTGACGCGGGCGGGTTCCGCGCCGGAATCCAACCGTCCCGGGCGAGCTCGTAAATGAAAGTCACGGGAGTCATCCAGGCCGGAGGGCGGAGCACGCGGATGGGCGGGCGGCCCAAGGCTCTGATGGAGCTGGGTGGACGGCCCATCATCGAGCGCGTGCTCGCCGCACTCGCTCCCGCGGTCGACGATGTCCTGGTCGTGACCAACACCCCCGAGCTCTACGCGTTTCTCGGGCTTCCGATGGTGGCAGACGTCTATCCCGATCACGGCTCACTCGGCGGCATCTATTCGGGTCTCAAGGCCGCGGGGGGGCAGGCCGCGTTCACGGTCGCGTGCGACATGCCGTTCCTCCATTCCGAGATCGTCCAGCTGGTCGCCGAGCGCGCGGGCAAGGGTGACGTCGTGATCCCGCGCGTCGGCAGCCAGCTCGAGCCCATGCACGCCGCGTACGGAAAAACATGCCTTCCGCACATCGAGGAACGGCTGATCGCCGGTCAGCTGAAGATCGTCGAGTTGCTCGAGCGCGTGCGGGTGGTCGAGGTCGCCGAGGCGGACGTCGCCCGCTTTCGTGACCCGCGGATCGTCTTCATGAACGTGAACACCCCGGACGAGCTCGAGCGGGCCCGAGTGCTCGCGGCGGAGCTCGGCTGAGCATGGCCAGGCTGCGCCCCGTGGTGCTCGTGCACTATCACGAGCTCGGCCTCAAGCGGGGAAACCGGCCGCTCTTCCTGCGCCATCTCGCGCGAAATCTGAGAAGAGCGACCTCGGATCTCGCGCCGGTGAACCTGCGTCAGGTCTCCGGACGCATCCTGCTCGAGCTCGACGAGCACCCCGACCCGGCCGCGGTCCGGGACCGGGTTCGTCGCGTGTGCGGGGTGGCCAGCGCCGCCCTCGCGTATCGGGTGGTCTCGACGGTCGACGCGATGAAAGCGGTCATCGCCGGGCTCGTCGAAGGACGAACCTTCGCGTCGTTCCGGATCTCGGCGCGCCGGGCGTTCAAGACGTATCCGCTGACGAGCGTGGAGCTGAACCGCGAGCTCGGCGCGTTCGTGCTCGGCCGCGTCGCCTCACGCGTCGACCTGCGGCGGCCGGAGCTCGAGATCCACGTCGAGGTGATGCCCGCCGAGACCTTCGTCTACGTCGACCCGGAGCCGGGTCCGGGCGGACTCCCTGTCGGCGCGAGCGGTACTGTCGCGGCGCTCCTGTCGGGCGGGATCGACTCGCCCGTCGCTGCCTGGCGGATGATGAAGCGCGGCTGCCGGGTCGTGTTCGTGCACTTCCACAGCGTGCCCTACCTGCCGCCCACCTCGCAGGCCAAGGCGCGCGCGCTCGTCGCTGGGCTGACCGAGTGGCAGTACGATTCCACGCTCGTCCTGGTGCCCTTCGGCGAGATCCAGCGCGAGGTCGTCCTGACCGTCCCGCCGCCTGCGCGGGTCGTGATCTACCGGCGGCTGATGGTCCGGATCGCCGAGGCGCTGGCGCGAAAGCACGGCGCCCTTGCGCTGACCACGGGCGAAAGCCTCGGCCAGGTGGCGTCGCAGACCCTCTCGAACATCACGCGAATCGACGAGGCCGCGACGATGCCCATCCTGCGGCCGCTCATCGGCATGGACAAGCTCGAGATTACCGGAGAGGCGCGCCGGCTCGGCACGTTCGACATCTCGATCGAGCCGGACGCTGACTGCTGCACCTTGTTCGTCCCCAAGCATCCGGCAACGCGCATGTCCGAGCACGAGGTCGGGGCGGTCGAGGCTCGCCTGGAGATCCCGCGCCTCGTCACCGCCGGCTGCGACGGCGCTTCGGTGGAGGCATTCGAGTTCCCGGCGGCGGCCGCCGCGCTGGCCGACGGCCCGCCGGTGGACCCCTAAAGGCGGCGCCGAGACCTTCGAAGCCTTCCCGGCACCGGCCGCCTGCCCCGAGCACCCACTATGTTGTTGGCTTGACACGCCGGAGCCACTACCGATATGGTGCCGGTATGACTGTCGTCGCCTTAGGCGCTGACCACGCGGGCTTTCCGTTGAAAGAAGACCTCAAGGCCTGGCTGATCTCCCGTGGCTTCGACGTTGTCGACCTCGGGACACAGTCGGCCGAGTCCGTGGACTATCCGGACTTCGCGGTCGGTGTCGGGAGCGCCGTCACCGCCGGCAAGGCCGATTGCGGCGTGCTGGTGTGCGGGACCGGCATCGGAATGGCCATGGCGGCGAACAAGGTGCCCGGTGTCCGCGCCGCCGCCTGCAGCGACGCGTACACCGCTCGGATGAGCCGCGAGCACAACGACGCGAACATCCTGGCTCTCGGAGCGCGGATCACGGCGCCCGACGCCGCGAAGGAGATTCTCGAGATCTGGCTCGACGCCGAGTTCGCCGGCGGCCGCCACGCCCGACGCGTAGAGAAGATCGCCGCGCTCGACCACGTGCGGGAACAGGAGTCTCCCGATGCACAGGCTCGCTGACACCGATCCCGAGATCGCCAAGGCGCTGCGCGGGGAGGCGCAACGGCAGCACCGAAATCTCGAGCTGATCGCCTCCGAGAACTTCGTGTCCGAGGCGGTGCTCGAGGCGGTCGGCTCCGTGCTGACCAACAAATACGCCGAAGGGTACCCCGGGCGCCGCTACTACGGCGGCTGCGAGGTCGTCGACGTCGTCGAGGAGCTCGCGATCGCCCGCGCCAAGGAGCTCTTCGGCGCCGAGCACGCCAACGTCCAGCCTCACTCCGGCGCTCAAGCCAACATGGCCGTCTACTTCACCCTGTTGAAGCCCGGCGACACCGTGCTCGGCCCCAACCTCTCTCACGGAGGGCACCTGACGGCCGGAAGCCCCGTGAACTACTCCGGCAAGTTCTATTCGATCGTCGCGTACGGAGTGCGGAAGGACACCGAGCGCATCGATCTGGACCAGGTCCGGGATCTGGCGCGCCAGCACCGGCCCAAGCTGATCATCGCCGGGGGCTCCGCCTTCCCGCGGGCGATCGATTTCGCTCCGTTCGGCGAGATCGCGCGCGAGGTCGGCGCCGTTCTCATGGCCGACATCGCTCACCCGGCCGGGCTCGTCGCCGCAGGGCTGCACCCGTCGCCCGTGGGCATCGCGGACTTCGTCACGACGACGACGCACAAGACCTTACGCGGTCCGCGCGGCGGGATGGTCATGTGCCGGGCCGCGCACGCGCAGGCGCTCGACAAGACCGTCATGCCCGGAGTCCAGGGCGGTCCCTTGATGCACGTGATCGCCGGCAAGGCCGTGGCGTTTCGCGAGGCCCTCACGCCGGCCTGGCGAGACTACCAGAAGCAGATCGTGAAGAACGCGGCGGCGCTCGCGGCAGCGCTCCTCGGGCACGGCTACCGGCTCGTGAGCGGGGGCACGGACACCCACCTCCTGCTCGTCGATCTGACGAGCCGGAACATCACCGGCAAGGACGCGCAAGAGGCGCTCGACCGGGCGTGGATCACCGTGAACAAGAACACGGTGCCGTTCGAGACGAAGAGCCCGATGGTGACGAGCGGCGTCCGCATCGGCACACCGGCGGTCACGAGCCGAGGTATGCGTGAGGCCGAAATGGTCGAGATCGCCCGCCTCATCGACCGCACGCTGTCCGATCTCGGATCGTCGTCGGTCGAGGCGAAGGTTCGCGGCGAGGTGCAGGAGTTGACGAATCGGTTCCCGCTTTATTCGGAGCGAACCCGATGACCGGATCGGCATCGGAAAAGGGGGGAGCCCGATGAAGTGCCCGTTTTGCGGTCACACGGAGGATCGGGTCGTCGACTCGCGGGTGGGCCGGGATGGGGAGTTCATCCGGCGCCGCCGCGAGTGCCTCAAGTGCCACCGCCGGTACACGACCTACGAATACATCGAGGACGTGCTGCCGCACGTGGTCAAGCGGGACGGGCGCCGCGAGCCCTTCGACCGCCAGAAGCTCCGCGGCTCCATCTTGAAGTCGTGCGAGAAGCGGTCGGTCGGGGTCCAGGCTGTCGACGACGTCGTCGTCGAGATCGAGGCCCAGCTCCACGAGCGGGCCGAGAAGGAGATCAGCAGCGAGGAGCTCGGCCGGGTCGTCATGGACCATCTCCAGCGCCTCGACCCCGTCGCCTATGTCCGGTTCGCCTCGGTGTACCGGCAGTTCAAGGACATCGGCCAGTTCGTCGACGAAGTGAAGGGGCTCCAGAGGGACGACAAGGGCAAGGCTACTCCCGCGAAGCCGCGCCCCCTCGCCAAGACCAAGTAACGCGGCAAGGCCCATGACAGCCTAGGGGGTTGGGCGTCGTAACCTGCCAGCAACCTCCCAGCCAGCCGGGGGAGTATGAGGGGGGTCGCCCCCCTCATCAACGGAAATAGCGCGGCCCTGCCGATGGAGTCAGACCGGCAGGGCCGAGCGCCGCGTGGACCTACTTCTTCTTCTTTTTGGTCGCCTTCTTCTTGGCCACCGCGTCACCTCCCTCCGTCGGGCCGCTCGGATTGCGTTTCTGCTCGGCATGCTAGTAAGATGGCCAAATTCTGTCAAGACTAAAATCCAATATCTAGGGGTCCGGAGGCTTCCAGCGCCCAAGATGTAGCGTGACGCGTTGTTTGACTTCGGCGCGGCCACGATGTAGCGTGAGCCCACGATCGGGGCTCAGCCCATCACCAATAACTTCCCGCTCTTGAGGAGACCTCCGTCGATGAGACGTGCGCTCAAGAAGCTTGTATTTGTCGAGCCGAAGTCGACCCATCTGCACATCTACAGCCGTGTCTGCATTCCCCGCATCGGCTCGGTCCTGCTCGGCACGATCATGCGGGCCAAGGGCTACGATGTCCGCGTCTACATCGAGGACATCCAGCCGCCGGACATGCAGGAGGTTCTCTCGGCCGACCTCGTCGCGATCTCGGCCATCACCTCCACGGCACCGCAGTCCTATCGGCTGGCCGACCAAGTGCGTGCGGCCGGCGGGATCGCCGTCATGGGCGGCACGCACGTGAGCTTCCTGCCCGAGGAAGGGCTCGAGCACGCGGACTTCGTGGTCCGGGGCGAAGGTGAGTTCGCGTTCCAGGAGCTGGTCGACGCCATCCAGGCCGGGCACGGATTCGAGCAGATCAAGAACCTCTCGTACCTGGCGGACGGCAAGGTGGTGAATCTCCCGGAGCGCCCGAAGATTCCGAATCTCGACGTGAACCCGATTCCGGACTACAAGCTCATCACCGGCTGGAAGCCCGGCGGGGTCATCTCGGTCGCGACGTCGCGCGGCTGCCCGTTCTCGTGCACCTTCTGCTCGGTGCCGGGCATGTACGGGCACGCCTTCCGGACGCACTCGGTCGAACGCGTCCTGCAGGAGCTCGAGAGCCACAAGGGCAACATGTACACGTTCTTCGCCGACGACATCTTCACGGCGAACAAGAAGCGCTGTAAGGACCTCCTGCGCGGGATGATCGAGCGCAACCTGACCCCGGAGTGGGGCGCCCAGGTGCGGACGGAGACGGTCGACGACCCTGAGCTCCTCGAGCTCATGCGCGATTCGAACTGCTTCAACGTCTACGTCGGGTTCGAGTCCATCAATCCGCGCACGCTCAAGCTCTTCCAGAAGAAGCAGGACCTCGGGAAGATCGAGCGGTCGATCGAGCGCTTCCACGCGCACAAGATCCGGATCCACGGCATGTTCGTGGTCGGCTCGGACGAGGACGACGTCGAGACGATCGACGCCACCGCCGAGTTCGCCCTCAAGAACGACATCGACTCGATCCAGTTCATGATCCTGACGCCGATTCCTGGCTCGCCCGACTGGGACCAGCTCTACGACCGCGGCGACAAGTACGTGATCAGCAAGAACTGGCAGTTCTACGACGGCCACCATGTCGTGCACCAGCCGCGGCGCATGAGCCCTTACGAGTTGCAGATCGGCGCGCTCGACGCCATGGCGAAGTTCTACTCCTGGCGCGGCATCGCCAAGAAGCTCTTCAAAGGCGACAAGTACTACGCGGCGATCCGCTACTTCGGCAAGCGCATGATCCGCGACTGGTGGAAGGACGCCGAGAACCGCCAGCACGTCGAGTGGCTCAAGGCTCAGCTCTACTCGGACGCGAAGGAGCTCGGGCATCACGCGCTCAAGCGGGTCGGGCTCCCGGCGATCCTCCTCCAGGACACGGTGGGACGCCTGCTCCAGCGCTTCCTGGGCGAGCTCGGCGTGACGGTCGTCCCGCTGGCCGAGGCAGCAGCCGAGGGCGCGGCGCGGGCCCGGGAGACCGTCGATTGTCTGATCACGCCGATCGTCAAGCGCGCCGTCAAGGAGCGCGAGGAGTTCTACGCGAATCTCGCGGCCGTGAACACGATGCTCCAGACTCGATGGGAGCAGCTGCCGCGAGTGAGCTTCCCGCTGCTCGACGGCCAGGGACCGGTCTTCGAGCCCTTCGCGAAGATCGGACTCCTCTTCACCAAGAACCTCGATCGCATCCGCGACGCCTACAAGAGCGCCGGCGTCGCCGAAGGCCTCTGGGAAGCAGCCTAGCCGGCCGGGTCAGGGGCGGGGCCGGGACGTGTCCGCCTCGACCCGGCAGCAACCTGCCCTGAGTGGAATTGCCTCGGGACGTACGCGTCGGGACAACCCTGAAAACACGGGTCGAGGCAGACACGTCCCGGCCCCGCCCCTGACCCGGCCGACTTCGCTTCTTCGGTTTTCCTAGGCCTGTTGCGGGAGCTTAGGCTTCTTTGGGTTCTTGGACGGAGGATGGGCGGCGGGCGTGACGGCGTCGGACGAACTCTTCGTTGAGCGGGACGCCTCGCTTGCAGAGCGGGCAGTTGTCCGGGTCGTAGGTCGGGAAATCGCGGCTCACCAGACTGAACACCGGGCGGTTGTCGAGCTCCACGGACGTGCGGCGCCAGAGGCATCCGATGCCCACCACGAGCCCGCCCAGCTGCTCCACCAAGTTGATGAGCAGGTTCAAGGTCGAGCCCGTGCTGACCAGATCCTCGATCAGGAGGATCTTGACCCCCGGTCGGATGAGCCGCTGGAACTCGACGGGCAGGGTAACGCGCCGCTTGCCGCCTGACAGCCCCTTGGTGCCGTAGACCACGACCGGGCGAGAGGGATGCGCGCGCGCCACGCAATGCGACAGAATGAGCGCGCCCGGGCCGGTCGAGAGCACCATGTCCACCGGCCACTGCGCGAAGTGCTTGGCGATCACGGCGCCGAGCCCTTCCGTGAACGAAGGCTCCGTGGTCACCAGGGTCTTCTCGATGTACTCCGTCGTGTGCTGGCCCGACGGAAGCAAAATGTGATCGTTGGCGTGATAAGCGCCGGTCCGTTTGAGGATTTCGAGGTGGATCTTCTCCCTGACTTCGGTCTCGACGGCGGCGGGGTCTTTCCTGGCGGCAGCGCTCATCGCAGCCCTCCTCGGGGCATTATCGCACGCGGCGGATCGCCGACGAGTCGCGCTTTGGGCGCGTGCTAGACTCCCTCCATGCGCGTGCTCGCCGTTGAGACCTCGACGCTGTCCGGCGGCGCCGCGCTCCTCGACAGCGAGCGCGTCGTCGGGGAATACACCCTCGACGTCCGGGTGACCCACTCCGAGCGCCTGATGGCCGCGATCGATCAACTGCTGAGCGACGCCGGCTGGACCGCGAGCGACCTCGACGGCCTCGCGGTCGCCGTCGGCCCGGGCTCGTTCACGGGTCTCCGCGTCGGCCTTAGCACGGTCAAGGGACTCGGCCTGGCGCTCTCGATCCCCGTCGCGGCGGTGCCGACGCTCGACGCGATGGCGGCGATGCTCCCGTTCGCCGCGCTGCCGGTGTGTCCCGTGCTCGACGCGCGCAAGCGCGAGGTCTACGCATCGCTCTATCGCTGGGACGGTCTCGGCATGCGCCGGGAGTGGGACTACCTGGCCATCGCGCCCGACGACCTCGCGCGGCGCCTGAACGAGCCCGTGATCGTCATCGGCGACGGTGCGGACGCGATCAGCTCGCCGTTCGCGCGTCGCGTCCGACCTCCGCGCCGGGGGCCGGCTCCGGCGGTCGTCGGCTCCCTTGGGCACTCGCGGCTCGTGATCGGTGACACGGTCGCGGTCGCCGATCTCGTTCCGATCTACCTCCGGCCGTCCGAGGCCGAGCTGAAGCGCCGCGGTGCCGCCGTCAGTTGATCGCATGCGCCCCGAGGACCTCGACGAGGTCCTTGGCATCGAGCGCGCGTCGTTCTCGATGCCGTGGTCGCGCGGCGCCTTTCTCTACGAGATACAACAGAACCGTGTGGCTCGCTGCTGGGTGATGCGTGAGGATGCTCGGGTCGTCGGCTACCTCTGTCTCTGGGAGGTCGCCGACGAAGTGCACATCACCAACGTCGCCGTCCGCCCGGACTGCCGCCGGCGGGGCCTCGCCCGGACTCTGCTCAGGGGCATTCTCGAGGAGGCGCGACAGCGCGGGGTCAAGCTCGTCATCCTCGAGGTACGCCCGAGCAACACCGAAGCGCGGACGCTCTATGAATCCTTCGGCTTCCGGGTCGTCGGCCGCCGGCGCGGCTACTACTACGACACGGGTGAGGACGCTCTAGTCATGGAGGCTGACCTCCAGACCGCCTACCCGGGAACCCGTGCCTAGGCTCACCCGTTCGTGGTATTAAGGCGGCGCCCGACCGCCACCCGACTTTCGGAGAGGAGACTCATAGTGCCCCGACTGGCTGCGTATATGAGCCTTTCGCTCGCCCTGGCCCTGGCGACGGGTCAGGCGCGCGCCGACGTGATGTCCTTCAAGCTCTTGCCGAACTACTCGCGCGCCACGTTCAAGAGCGACGCGCCGCTCGAGACCTTCGTGGGCAACACGGCTGCCGAAGGCGTCGACGGCATGCTGAGCCTCGATCCGGCCCGGCCGCAGACGGCCTCGGGGTCGATCAAGGTCGACATGAACCTCGTGAAGACCGGCATCGACAAGCGCGACGCCGACATGCGCAGCAAGAACTATCTCGACACCCAGGTCGAGGCCAACCGCTGGGTCACCTTCGAGGTGAAGAGCGTGGAGATCGCCGGACCGCTCGAGCCGGGAAAGACGATACCGGCGAAGGTGAGGGGGATTCTGACGGTGAAGCAGAAGCCCGTGGAGCGCGTGGCCGACGCCACCGTCACCTGGGTCAAGCTCACTCCGGAGCAGGTGGAAGCCCAGAAGCGCTTCGGCTTCACCGCCGACAACATCAAGGTGCGAGCCCGGTTCGCGACGACCTTCACCGATCACGGCCTGCAGATCCCGCAGATCCTGTTCTACAAGGTCTCGAACGACATCCAGCTGGAGACCGACTTGACCTTCGCCCGGCAATAGTGCGTGTCTTGGCACCCTGGGCCTGGCGTCTCGTTGCCGCTCTCTTGTTGTCGCTGGCTTCGCTCCCCGCGCTCGCGTCTGCTCAATCGCCCTCGGCGCCATCGCCCTCGGCCGCCGACCTCGCGCGCGGCAAGTACGTCTTCGGCGCGACCGGCGGGTGTGGCTGCCATACCGTGCCCAAGCAGCCCGTCAATGCCGGCGGACGGAGATACGACGGGCCGTTCGGCACCGTGTACTCCAGTAACATCACG
>Ga0137388_10002669_pt1 | contig 11262 bp, 9 predicted proteins | sample 15con2h14AmetaG_FD_104644 | JGI IMG/M metagenome (GOLD analysis project Ga0137388, IMG submission 104644) | Vadose zone soil microbial communities from Angelo Coast Range Reserve, California, USA - 15con2h1.4A metaG | ecosystem: Environmental > Terrestrial > Soil > Vadose zone > Saprolite...
GTTGGGTGTGTACAAGTAAAACAGTACCGCTTGCTGGCTGGCGACTACAGGCTCGCTGGCACGCGCGAACATCAACTCTGCGCCTTCGCAAGCTACGTGAGCCCACTGCAGGCCCCCGGTACTTCCCTTCAGGCTGCCGCGCAGTTCCATTCCGAGCATTCTGTAGAAGTCGACGGAGCGTTGCACGTCGGCAACGTGCGCCATGGGGATCAGGCCGGTGGCTTTCGCACTCGTGGATGGTTCACCCATCGATCCTTGCCTCCCGCAATTGCTTCACGGCGGTTTCCGAGCTTACGGGGGAATAGTAGACCTCTTTGAAAGTATAGGAACGGGCCTTCGAGCCGAGCACGGGAAGGATCTCGATGTGCCAGTGATAGTCGTCGTCAATCGTTTTCCAGTAGCCGAGAGTCTTCGAGGGATGCTGGCTGTTCGGTGAAGTATGCAGCACAAGATGGAATTCCTCGGTGAACGCGCGGACGCGTTGCAGCGTGCGCCGAAGAATTGCTGCCAGATCGGCGAGTTGGCCCTGGCGCACGAGCGCGGTGCGCTCGAACGCAGCGTCGTGATTGCGGGGAAGAATCCAGGCTTCGTAGGGAACGCGGGGCGCGTAGGGGCAGAGGGCAATGTAGTCTCCGCGGCTTTCGATCACGCGCAGGGCCTGACGCTCTTCCTGGTTGATGATGTCGCAAAAGACGCAGCGTTCCTTGGTCAGGAAATACTCGCGACCCGCGCGGAGTTCGTACAGTACGCGGCGCGGCACGAACATGGTGGCGGTGATTTGCGACGTGGGATGGCTGAACTCCTGTCCGGCATTCGCGCCATGGTCTTTGAAGAGGCTGACATATTTGATGCGCGGATCGCGCTTGAGATCGAAGATGCGCTCGGCGGCCAAGCGAAAGAACCACTCGATCTCCGCGTCGCTGGCATTCCAAATATGGCGGTCGTGGCTCGGGTTCTCGACCAGAACCTCGTGCGCGCCGACCGAGTGCATGCGGTCGTAGAGGCCGTCGCCACGGCGTCCGGGCTCGCCTTCAATGTGATAGAGCGGCGTGGGATGCACTACTGCGCGACCGGACCAGGGCGCGCCCCCGGTGTTGGGCATGGTGGCGATGACCTGGAGAGCGGAACCGGCGTCGGGACAGAAGCGGCAGACGGATTCAAGGCGTGGCCCGGCGGGATCGTCTCCGGTGATGACCCAGGAGCGCGTGATGGGATCCTTGCGCAGTTCCATGGCATAGGTAAACACCGCGGGAGAAGGCCCGTCAACTGCGATTTCCACCGCTGCGTTGTGACCACTGCCGCAGAAGCTGGGCACAGTGCTTTGTTATAATCCGCGCTCGAAGAACAAACCATAAACCACGAAGCGGACGCCGGTCCACGAAGGAAGACGGCGTTGTTTTCCTTCGTGTAACTTCGAGTCCTTGGTGGTTGATTTAGTTCTGCTTTATGACCGAGCCGTCCACTCCGCTGATGCGGCAGTATGCCGCCGTCAAAAAAGAGCATCCCACCGCGTTGCTGTTCTTCCGCCTGGGAGACTTCTACGAACTCTTCTTCGATGATGCGATTCTCGCGGCCAAAGAGCTGCAGATCACGCTGACTTCTCGCAACAAGGAGAAAGGCATTGCGGTACCAATGTGCGGCGTGCCGTACCACGCGGCAGAGGGATACATCGGCAAGCTCATTCGCAAGGGGTTCAAGGTTGCGATCTGCGAGCAGATGGAAGACGCGCGGCTGGCGAAAAAGCTGGTGCGCCGGGAGGTGACGCGGGTAGTCACGCCGGGGACGGCGGCGGATTCGTCGCTGGGGTCGGAGGAGAATAACTTTCTCGCGGCGCTGGCGCAGGTTGGAGAGCGGGTCGGGTTTGCGGCTTTGGATCTGTCGACGGGGGAGTTTCGGGCTACGGAGTTTGTTGGCGAGGGGGCGTTGCGGCGGGTGCAGGAGGAGTTGGAGCAGTTGCGGCCTAAGGAGTTGCTGTATGGATCGGCGGCGCCGCTGTTCGAGGGCGCAGGTGCTCCGCGGGAAAAGCTGCCGAGCTTCGCTCGGCCGGACAGCCGAGAGCCTGCCCTGAGCTTGCCGAAGGGACGGCTGTCCCCACATGGTCCGTCACGCTTTACCGAGACTCCTCTGGATGACTGGATTTTTGCGCCGGATCACGCGATTCCACTTTTGGAGAATCATTTCGGGGTTTTGTCGCTGGAAGGATTTGGGCTGGCCGGGCGCATGGCCGCCGTGGCGGCGGCTGGAGCGATCCTTTACTACGTGCGCTCGACGCAACGCGGGTCGCTCGATCACGTGGATCGCATCGGATGGTACGAGCGGCAGAACTGCCTGGTGCTGGACGCCGTTACAGTGCGAAATCTGGAATTGATCGAGCCGCTGTTTGCCGGGGCCGATGCCGGTGTGACTCTGTTTCGGTCGATAGATTGTGCTGTCACGCCGATGGGCAAACGGCTCCTCCGATCATGGCTACTGCGGCCGTCCATGGACTTGGGCGAAATCAATGCGCGGCTGGATGCGGTGGAGGCGGGCGGCAAGGATCTGATGGCGCGGGAGGAGTTGCGGCGAGCGCTCGATGGAGTACTCGACCTGGAGCGGCTGCTGAGCCGTGTAACTCTCGAAACCGCGAATCCGCGGGACGTGCTTGCGCTGGCGGCTTCGCTGGGAAAGATTCCGGCGGTGAAGGCGGCTATGGGGCGCCTTGCGGCTGAACGGCTAAGAATGCTTCATGCTGCGCTGGATGAACTGGGTGACCTGCGCGAGCGTATTGAGAATACGATTGTGCCGGAACCGCCCTTGAGTTTTGCCGACGGCGGCGTGATTGCGGCAGGTGTAGACCGCGACCTGGACGAATTGCGCGAGCTTTCGCGCAACAGCAAGCAGGTGCTGGCGCAGATCGAGCAGCGGGAACGCGGGTGCACGGGAATCTCGTCGCTTAAGGTTAAGTTCAATTCCATCTTTGGCTACTACATCGAGGTTTCGAAACCGAATCTTCATCTCGCCCCGCAGGATTACGAACGCAAGCAGACGCTGGTCGGGGCAGAGCGTTTCACCACGCCGGAGTTGAAGGAGTACGAAGCGAAGATTCTCGACGCGCGGGAAAAGATTGTCGAGATCGAACGGCGCCAGTTCACGGAGTTGCGGACAGCGATTGCTGCGGAGGCCAAGCGAATCCGGCAGACGGCGTTGGCGCTGGCTGAGGTCGATGTTCTGGTCTCGATGGCGCATATTGCTGCGTTGCGAAATTATTGCCGGCCGCAGTTTGTCGAGTCGGAGACTGGCGGGGCTGGCGATTTGGAAATTATCGAAGGCCGGCATCCCGTGATCGAGCAGCAGGAGATGGCCGGCGGCAGCGAGCGCTTCGTACCCAACGACTTGTATCTGAATTCGACCACACACACGATTCTGTTGCTGACTGGGCCGAATATGGGCGGGAAGTCCACCTACTTGAGGCAAGCCGCACTGATCGTGATCATGGCGCAAATGGGCTCGTTCGTTCCGGCGCGGTCGGCGCGTCTGGGCCTGGTCGACCGCGTCTTCACCCGCATCGGAGCCAGCGACAACCTGGCCCGCGGCCGCTCGACCTTCATGGTCGAGATGACGGAGACGGCGGCGATCCTGCATACGGCAACGGCTCGCTCGCTGATATTGCTCGACGAAGTCGGGCGGGGCACGGCGACTTACGATGGACTCGCGATTGCCTGGGCGGCGGTCGAGTTCTTGCATGCGCGGGTCCGCGCAAAGGCTCTGTTCGCGACACACTATTTTGAATTGACGGAACTGGCCGAGCAGCTTGCAGGCGTAAAAAACTATCACGTCTCGGTGAAGGAGACGGGCGGCAGCATCGCCTTTCTGCGCAAAGTCGAGCCGGGAGCGGCGGACCGCAGCTACGGCATCGAAGTGGCGAAGCTGGCGGGCTTGCCGAACGAAGTGGTGGAGAGGGCTCGCGAAGTGCTGGCCGAGCACGAGTCTGCCGAGCGGGTGGCTACTGAGCATTTGACGCCCGGATCTTCGCCTCCGCCGACGCAGTTGACGATCTTCACTCCGCTGTCACAGCCGGTTTTGGAGAAACTGCGGGAAGTAGATCTGAATCGCCTGACGCCGCTGGCGGCGCTGAATCTGCTGGCGGAGTTGAAGAAGCAGATTTAATGAGAAATGCAGATGATTACAAGTAAGTGTGACGACAAGTAAGCTGTAGCGCCGGCATCTTGCCGGCTGTCCCGAGGGCGTCCTCGCCCTCGGCGCGGCGGGCGAGGACGCCCGCCGGACAGCCTTCGGGACCGCGGCGCTACGGTGATCCGTTGCTGCAGTCTGTGCCGCACTGTCCGATTCGCCAGCCGCTGCGCCTTTCGGAAACTGAATGAGTACCCAAAACAAAAGCGATGTGGTCCGCACAATCGGTCAGCTTCTGATCGTCGGCTTCGACGGCACAAAAATGACACCCCGGCTCTCTTCCCTACTCTCGCGCCTCCAGCCGGCGGGTGTGATTCTGTTCGCGCGGAATATCAAGAGTGCCGAACAAACGTGGCGGTTGCTGCGCGATTGCCAGAAATGCGTCTCAACGCCGCTATTCACCTGTGTCGATCTCGAAGGCGGACGCGTGGACCGCTTCCGCGAGGTGCTGGGGCCGACGCCCTCGGCGGCGGACGTGTTCGGGACCGGCGATCGCAAGCTCTTCCGCAGGCACGGGCAGATGATCGGAGAGAACTGCCGGGCGCTGGGATTCAATGTCGACTTCGCGCCCGCGCTGGACCTGGCGTTTGAGGCTTCGCGCACTGTGATGAGTTCACGGGCAGTGTCGGCGAATCCGCAAGAGGCGGCTGCGCACGCGCGCGAGTTTGTTGCAGGCTTGAGGGCGGCGAAAGTAATGGGATGCGGCAAGCACTTCCCCGGGCTCGGCGAAGGTAAGCTCGACAGCCATCACGAACTGCCGGTGATCAAGAAGCCGATGAAGAAGCTCTGGCAAGAAGACCTGCTTCCCTACCGCAGGTTGCGCCGGCAATTGCCATTTGTGATGATTTCGCATGCGGCTTATCCACTGGTCACGCATGATCGGACTCCCGCATCCCTTTCAAAGATCTGGATCACCAACATTCTGCGCAGGCGCATCGGCTATCGCGGGCTGATCGTTTCGGATGACCTGGAGATGGGGGGAGTGCTGTCGGCAGCTCCGATCGGAGAGGCCGCGGTCGAGTTCGTCCGCGCGGGCGGAGATTTGTGCTTGATCTGTCATCGTGAGGACCACATTACTCAGGCCTACGAAGAGCTTATCAAGACTGCGGAACGTGATTCGACGTTTGTGCGGCGGGTTGCGGAGTCGTCGCGTCGGGTGGTTGCATTCAAGAAGAAGTGGGCAAAGCTGCTGCGTAAATCAAGAACGCCGTCGGCTGCGACGATCGAGAAGCTGTCTCGGAAGTTGTGGGAGTTTGGCGAGCAGGTGCGGCTGGAAAGCTTATCCTAAGCTTCACGGTAGTTTTGTAGTCATCCAGAGCGAAGCGCTGGCCAGGTAAAACGGTTGCATAGGTCCTTCAGTCGGAGTTCCGCGCTTCGCGCGAAACTCATTCCTTCAGGATGACAGGGGTAAGAGTACAAACATGAACGTGGCCGGAGTGATGAGCGGGACATCGGCGGATGGGATCAATGTAGCGCTGGTGCGGATCGGTGAACAGGGTGATCCGGGCTCTCGCTCAGGGTCACGTGCGGCTTCCGGCAGTGGCGGACAAGAGTGTCCGCCCCACACGGTGCAACTTCTGGGGCATGCGGAATATCCTTATCCGGCAAAAGTTCGGGCGGCGGTGCTGGCGGCGATGAATGCCACGCGGGCCAGCGTGGCGGATTTGGCGCGGCTCAACTTCCTGTTGGGCGAGCTCTACGCGGACGCGGTGATCGCGACCCAGAGACAGTTCAAAGTGAAGGCGGATCTTATCGGCTGCCACGGGCAGACGCTGTATCACCAGGGCGAGGCCGCGCGGTTTCTCGGGCGGCCGGTCGTCGCGACCTGGCAGACGGGCGAGGCCGCAGTGATTGCTGCGCGGGTGGGCGTGCCGGTGGTTTCCGATTTCCGTCCGGCGGACATGACGGCCGGGGGCAAGGGCGCGCCGCTGGTCCCCTATCTCGACTATCTCTTGTTCCGCGATCCCCGTGTGGGACGAATCGTGCAGAATATTGGTGGTATTGCGAATCTTACGGCCATTCCGGCGGGAGCGGACGCAAGTGATGTAGTTGCTTTCGATACAGGTCCGGGAAACATGGTGATCGACGCCGTGACGGAGAAACTGTTCGGCAAGCCTTTCGATCGTGGTGGGAAGATTGCAGCCTCTGGGAAAGCACTGGAGCCGGTGCTGGAGCGACTGTTACGGCGACCGTTCTTTCGCAAACGGCCTCCGAAGGCGGCGGGGCGCGAGGAGTTTGGACGGGAGTTCGTAGGAGAGTTTCTCCGGTACTGTCGCGGTGTACGCAAGCAGGATGTATTGGCAACGGCGACTGCCCTTACCGCGAAGTCAATCGCGGATGCGGTCGGGCGGTTTCTACTGAAAGGGATATCCGCACCTCGCCGCGCTGTGGCGAATGCACAGCCGGGAGCCTGCCCTGAGCCTGTCGAAGGGGCGGTTGTGCCCACATTTCGGGAGATGATTCTTTCCGGTGGCGGGACCAGGAATGCCGCGCTGGTTAAAATGTTGTCCAAGGAACTGACGCCACTGGGAATGCAACTCCGATTCACGGACGATTACGGATTGCCTTCCGAAGCGAAAGAGGCTGTAGCCTTTGCGGTGCTCGCGTATGAGACGTGGCACCGGCGGCCATCGAATGTTCCGTCGGCAACTGGAGCAAAACGAGGGGCAGTACTAGGAAAGATTACGTTTTCCTGAGGATCTTCATCACTCGAGAAGAACGGACAACCGAGGCGGCTGTCTCTACGTGAGTCGATAATGCCTATTTATGTTGCGATGTTGCGCGGAATCAATATTGGCTCGCACAAGCGAGTCAAGATGGACGAACTGCGAAAGTCGTTCGAAGCGCTTGGCTTCGAGCAGGTGAAAACCTATATCCAGAGCGGGAACGTTGTGTTCAAGGCCGGCAAGGCTTCTTCCGCCGCACTGGGCAAGAAAATCGAAGCTAGGATTGTCAGCGACTTTGGCTTCTCTTCTTCGGTGGTTGTGAGAACGAGTGCTGAGCTGGGCGACATCGTCGCTGCCAATCCTTTCCTGGAGCAGCGCGGCATTGACCACGAGAAACTTCATGTCACCTTTCTGTCGGAAGCTCCCGCGGCGCCCGCACTGAAGAAGCTGGCTGAGTTCACCATGGCTCCCGATCAGTCGCGGTGTGTGGGCAGGGAAATCTTCCTGCACTTGCCCAATGGGTTCTCCGGAAGCAGCCTGTGGAAGGTTCCGTGGGAGAAGGCGCTCGCCGTGGTGACCACAACCCGCAACTGGAGAACCGTGAACGCCATTCATCAGATGTGTCTGGACTGCAAGTGATGAAGCGGACCTCAGACGTCAGACCTCGGACCTCAGCCTTGCATGCCCGACGCCTGAGGTCTGAGGTCCGACGTCACGCGACCGACCAAGTTGGAGCACTTCTGTGTGCGGCTCTGATTCTTCTGCTGCTTTCCTGTTCTGGTAAATCCGATCCCAACACTTTGGTGATGATCATCGAGTCGAGTCCTACGAATCTTGATCCGCGCGTTGGCCTCGACGCACAATCGGCGCGCATTGACGCCTTGATTTTCGACGGCCTGCTGGCGCGCGGGGATAACTTGAACGTTGTGCCCGATCTGGCCGAGCACTGGGACACTCCCGACCCGCTAACCTACATCTTTCATCTGCATCACGGAGTCAAGTTTCATAATGACCATCCGCTGACCTCGCGCGATGTGAAATGGACCTTCGATTCGTTGCTGCAAGGCAAGATTCGCAGCACCAAGACCGCCAACTATCGCTTTGTGGACCGGATCGATGCGCCGGACGACTTCACCGTGGTGTTTCACTTGAAGGAACCGGACTCACCGCTGCTGTGGAATCTCGCGGATGCTGCCATCGGAATTGTGCCTTACGGCAGCGGTGATGAAATGACGCGGCATCCGATCGGCTCCGGGCCCTTCAAGTTCGTCAGTGCCGAAACTGATCGGGACGTCGTCCTGGAACGCAACGATGAATACTGGGGCGAGAAGCCCAAGCTGGCCCGCGTACGATTTGCGGTCGTCCCCGATGCGACTACGCAGGCTCTCGAACTCCGCAAGGGCAGTGCCGACGTCGCTATCAACGCGTCATACCCACCCGATACCGTGATCACTTTGCAACGCGAACCTCACCTTGCCATTGAGCGCGGGGCTGGCACGAGGCTGGCCTACCTGGGATTCAACACGCGCGATCCCATCCTGAAAGATGCGCGAGTAAGGCAGGCCATCGCCTATGCTCTCGACCGTCAGCCGATGATTGAATATTTGTGGCGAGGACAGGCACAACCAGCACGCAGCTTGCTTCCGCCGCAGAGTTGGGCTTACAACGGCGACGTTCCTGCCTACGATCACGATCCCGATCGCGCGAAGCAACTGCTCAATGCCGCCGGCCATCCACTCGTCAATGGCGTGCGCTTCCACATCACGATGAAGACCTCCACAGACGAGAACACACGGCTGATGGTCGCCGTGATGCAGCAGCAACTGCGCGAGGTGGGGATTGCCCTCGACATCCGGACCTTCGAGTTTGCCACGTTCTTCGCCGACGTGACCCACGGAGCGTTCCAGATGTATGGGCTACGCTGGATCGGAGGCAACGAAGATCCGGACATTTTCGAATATTCGTGTCACTCAGCGAAGTTTCCGCCGAATGGCGCCAATCGCGTCTTCTATTCCAATCCCCGCGTCGACGGCCTGATCGACCAGGCGCGACGAGAAATCGATCCCAAGGTTCGCAAACCACTCTACGCGGAGGTGCAGCGTATCCTGGCGACCGACCTTCCCTACGTAAATTTGTGGTATCTGGACAACGTCCTGGTGCACAACCGGCGCATCGCGAATTTGAAGCTGAATCCCGCGGGAAACTATGATTTCTTGCGGACGGCAGAGCTGGTTCAGTAGTCTGTCGGCTAGGTGATCCTACCTCCCTATTCTGCAGCGATCCCCGCGTTGACAATTCCGCCTCCGACAGGCACACTACCGCATTCGCCGGAAAACGCTTCCGGCGAGCGCCTGCCAGTCGATTGAAACATGCGGAAACCGGTGGCCGGCCCTTAAGCGTACTTCTCGTTTGTCTATGGCCATGACCGAGCAACGGGTCTCTTACACGCTCGACTCCACTTTGGACACGGTGGATAGCGCGGAAGAAAAGGCCACCCGCATAGCTACAGATTTAGGGTTCGCCGACGACGAAGTTATGCAGATTTCCATGGCCGTGCGCGAGGGCGCAGTCAACGCCGTCCTGCACGGGAACGAGTATGCGTCGGACAAGAAGGTGACGCTCGCTTTTGAGCGGACGGAACAGGCTCTGGTCATCACCATTCGCGACCAGGGCAAGGGGATGGACTTGAGCAAGATTCCAAATCCCCTGGCTCCGGAAAACCTGCTCAAAACGTCCGGGCGCGGAATTTTCCTGATGCGCTCGTTCATGGATGTGGTGGAGATTCGCCCGTCCAAGACGGGCACGGAACTGAAACTGATCAAGCACGTCCACGGGCCAACCGCGGGCGGCAAGGAGGCTTCCCAGTGACGATGAAGGTTGGAACTCGGCAAGTGGATGGAGTGGCGATCGTGGATTGCAGCGGACGCATCACCCTGGGCGAAGGCAGCGTCATCCTGCGCGACACGGTGCGCGACCTGCTTTCCAAGGGCAACAAGAAGATTCTGCTGAACCTGGCGGACGTGAACTATATCGACAGCTCAGGAATCGGCGAACTGGTCAGCGCCTTTACCACGACTAAGAACCAAGGCGGCGAACTGAAGCTGCTGAAGCTGACCAAGAAGGTGAACGATCTGCTGCAGATCACCAAGCTGTACACCGTCTTCGACGTGAAGGATGACGAGGCCGCGGCGGTAAAGTCGTTCAAGTAGCACGATCACGGCATCGAAACGGTTCAAGATCTGGGGGCTGGCGCGCCAGTCCCCATCTTTTTTGTCCGCGATCGCACACCTTTTTTATTGGGAAACGATCATTCCTTCGCTGCGCCCTGCGTACTCTGCGGCCGTTCTCCGCGACCTCTGTGCTTCACGACTTTGCTTGAATTTCGCCGAACCGGAGACATGGTCAAACGGTGAGTCAATTGGCACTCACCGGTTTCATTCCGGGAAGACTGCCGCCACAAATCTATCCCGATCACAGATATTCCCCTACCCACCTTCGTAGAATCAATGTCACGATGACCCGTCTGGACAGTAGTGCAGTCATGACTTGGAGTAATCATCGTCGTGCGGAGCCCACGCGAGTCGTGGCATTCGCGCTGATCGCCCTGTCGTCAACCCTGGCCCTCGGGGCATCCGACTGCGTTCCCATCCACGAAGCACCCCGTCATGTAGGTGAAGTCAAGTGCGTGACCGGTAAAGTCTTGCGGGTGAAGATCGGTAACCAGGGCGTTCATTTCGTCGACTTCTGTGAAGATCATCCGACGTGCCCATTTACGGTCGTCGTCTTCCCTTCTGACCTGAAGGACGTTGGCGACGTGCGCCAGCTCGAAGGCCGGACGATCGAAGTGCACGGAGCGGTGAAGCTCTACGACGGAAAAGCGGAAATCATCCTGAAGCGAAGTTCACAGCTCAGGGGCGGAGCCGCCATGATTCCACCGCTGCCCAAAAACTATGACGTAGAAAACCGGGGCCACTACAGCGCGGGGCGCCTGCATCCATCCAGGAAACCAAAGAAGCACAAGGCCAAGCCATCGACCAGCGCGACCTACGGCAGCGATGTAGAAGGCGACAGGCCGCCGGAGTGAGCCAAGACCGATCGACCCCGCTGGTTCATTTCACAAGGCGCACCAGCAAGGGGCCGATGATTGCCAGCAGAAGCACGTAGCTGGCTGACAGCGGACCCAGCGCGGGTTCGATCGCGGCGCCCAGACCTGCGATCACAATGGAGAACTCGCCGCGCGGAACCAGGACTATTCCCGCTCGCAAAGCCGCTCTGCTCTCGACACCAGCCCTACGTCCCGCCAGATATCCGGCCAAGATTTTGGTCGCGGCTGTGACTGCCGCCAGTCCGGCAGCTATGCGCAAAGCCGGCAGCAGCGAACTTGGCGCAATCTGCAGGCCGAAGAAGAAAAAGAACGTGGCAGCGA
>Ga0137388_10002671_pt1 | contig 11259 bp, 7 predicted proteins | sample 15con2h14AmetaG_FD_104644 | JGI IMG/M metagenome (GOLD analysis project Ga0137388, IMG submission 104644) | Vadose zone soil microbial communities from Angelo Coast Range Reserve, California, USA - 15con2h1.4A metaG | ecosystem: Environmental > Terrestrial > Soil > Vadose zone > Saprolite...
ACACCACAAGGGGGAATCGTGAGCCCTCTATTAGCCAACATATACCTCGATCAATTCGACAAGTATATGGAATCCAAGTACCTGAATCTCACACAGAGTCAACGACGATATAGACGAAATCAGGGAAAAGGGAATTACCTCTACGTCCGATATGCGGATGACTTTATCATTCTGTGTAATGGTACGCATGCAGAAGCCCAACAAATGAAAGAGGAAATTGGAGGAATCCTCAGGGATATGGGCCTAAAGCTGTCAGAGGAAAAGACCAAGATCACCCATATAACAGAAGGATTTAGCTTCCTAGGTTACCAGGTCATCCGAAAAGTGGCAGGAAAGGGAAAAATGGTTCCTCAGGTGCGTATACCTGAAAAAGCCATGAAAAGGTATCGGCATAAAATGAATGCGATGCTTGCCCCCAACACCACAAATGAATCGTTAAAGGCAAAAGTCATTGCCCTTAACCAATTCACAAGGGGATGGTGCCAGTACTACTGCTGTACAAGTACTCCATCAAGGGTTTTTACTCCCTTAGAATATCAACTCTTCTGGAAAATGGCACACTGGCTAGGTAGGAAATACAAAAAGAGTATGCCAGAAGTAATGCAAAAATGGTTCTATGGAGCCAAAAGCATAAAACTGGTAACTCCAAAAGAGTTCAAGGCTAAAAAGCTAAGAACAACTACCTGGCATAACCCCTACACCGCAAAAGAAAAGATCATAAGGGAAAGAATACTCCTCTATGAAAAGATCTGGAGCGGTTATGAAAGCAGGCAAGGAAGTATGGACTTGAGGGAAGAAGTACTCCTTCGAGATGGACCCACATGTGCAAACTGTGGGAAAACATACCATCCTAGCGAGGTACAAATATGTCCATTTACTCATAAAATGGCACAATTGCCACGTTATGCTTCCAATGCGACATTGTCATTTTATGCTTCCAATCGCGTAACTTTCAGCATTGGTTGCAAGGTTTGTAACTCGTTCCCCTCTATGGGAGTAGTAGGAGCAAACTGACGCATGAGCTGGACTTCACAGGCTGCAAACGAGGCCATTGCACAAGAAGCGCAGGTGCAAAACACGCTGCAACCACGCGCAGTCCTGTCCCACGCTCCGCAACGGAGTGTAACGCATTGATCTGATCGTTCCTCTAGGAGCCTGTCCGAGAAATGCAAAAATCGGTATTTTAGGGGGTAGCAAAACCCCTCCCAGGTCACCGATCGTTGATTCTGGGGCATTCTGAGAGGTCAAATTTTGGCCCAACCTAATTCTCGGACAGGCTCCTAGAGGAGGTCGTTGCTGGCTGGCATCGCGGTCCGTTTGCGCAGCTTCTGCATTACCTCACACTTGCCATCTGTTCTAAGGCTGATCGCTGTGCTGCGTTCGCAGCTTTTCGAGCCGCCTTGAGAAATGTTTCCGCGTTGTACGAACCGTGCCCTGCAATGACCTTCTGGACTCTGGCTGCGTATTCCTCTGGCTCGGCAACGGCAGCCAGGGTGCTAAAATACACGGGCAGGACTTTCTCGTCATCGACACCAACCTGCCAGGAGCCGGCTTCGTCCGCAAAGAAAAGGATGTCGTCGCTGCCGGTATCGATCTGCTCAAGCAGTGCGAAGAGGAGGTCCATGGCCATGCGCACTTCAGCGTGATGGCCCTGAGGACTGAGCGCCATACATTGCTCAAAGAACTGATTGCACTCCCTGATCCAGCGCGCGGTACCCGCGGACTTCTCCATGAAGTTCCTTGAGTTGACACGGAATGACTCGTAGTAGTGACCCGCGAGACTGTCTGCATGGAATCTGTGCACGGCTTCAAGCAGCCGAGGCGGTGCCACACTCTTTCTCGACGGGGTCGATGTCTCACACGTCGTGAGGTCCACATACGCACCGAAAACGGACACAACACGCGAGGCAGGCAGTGACTCGTACGCAGCACGCAGCACTTGCAGCAGCGCGTCTTTCTTCAGCTTGCGTAGTGTGGGTTCCAGCGTTTGCCACTCCATGGGTTTTCTCGCCATCACGCTACCTGCGTTTTTCTGTGCTCTGGAGCAAGGAATCTCGATAATATTGCACGGAACCAAAGCCGCTCTCCGGGAGCGTTTCCCCTTCCGCCAAGGCTGCCACGACCCGTCGGTTCAAGACGGCGGGCTCATAGTGTGGATCGAATGCCAACGCGCGCTCGAAGGCCGCCAGCGCCTCCTGCTTCCGGCCCAGATAGGCATAACAGATTCCCATGTTCCCATAGGATTGCGTATGCGCGGGATGGAGAGCGATCACGGATTGAAAACCCTCAAGCGCTTGTTGCCAGGCGCGATTTTTCATCATGGTGAACGCCTTGTCAAACCGTTCTTCGGCTTGCAAATACTCGTCCAGGGTGATGTTGCTCTCTTCGCGGAGGTGTTGTTCGAAACTATCCACCATCTGTTTGGCCTGCTGCACGCAATCATCCGCCGGATTGCCGAGATCAAGCACTTTCTGAAAAGCGCGGATCATGTCCTCGACATCCAGTTGTGCCTTATACGCCACGCCTTTGTTGAACCAGGCTTCGACAAAATCGGGGAAAATTTCGATCGCGTTATCAAAATACGTAATCGCTTCGTCGTAGCGCTTGTGCTTTGCACGCACCACCCCCATTGCAAACTGCACGGTATGAAGATCGGGGTGGTGCGTCAGCAATCTGGCAAGGATGGACTCGCCAGCCCACCAGTTGCCCTGTTCGATCATCGCTAAGGCGTGATCCACTTCCGCATCCACTTCGGGATCCATGCGCATCATAAAATGATGACGACGCGATTTTGGGGTCTTTTTGAGCGCGTACTCCTCCGCCTGCGCGTAGTAAAAGCACCCTTCGCAGGCCGCATTGCGGATCTGCGCACAACAGCGTGGGCAGATGAAGGCGCCTGCATGGATCTGACAGAGGCGCTTGCCTTTGACTTTTGAGCAGACGACGCACTTCGTAGATTTCATCGTCACCTCATGCCGCCTCGTTGGCTTGCACGCCGGATGCACGTCCTCCAGGTCACACGCTTCCGAATCGCCTAAGCCGCTGACTGCCGCTGGAAACGCGGCATGCCCGGGGGAGCCTCATCGTGCGTCGCGTCCAAGAAGCCGTCCTCGCCCCAGACGCCACGCACGTCCTCGGTTGGAGATGTGCGTGGCCCCGTTCTCCAACGCGCATGCCGTCCTTGTATCTCCGACGCACGGAAACGCCATGCGAGTGCCACTCGCATGGCCCAGAGGTTCCCCGACCCGACAACACGAGGCCCTCTGGCCTGCAACCGAGCGTCGCATAGCAGGCTATCCTATTGAATCGTATCAGAATAAGCAATAGGAGATCCTTTCACAGGCCCACAGTGCTGTCCTTTGCACAGGCAGTGGTTCTTGGCCAGCGTGTGTGCAACGAGGTACAGAGGCCGCTTCAGCGCGTCTTCTGACACGCATATTCGTGGGGCCAACCCACGTCAAACCGTGCCGTTCTTGAGGAAATACTGTATCACTCGGCGCACCACATTGTGCCCGTCCTCATGGCTTCACACGTGTGCTCCTTATTGCGGCCACCCCAGTTCGTGCCTGATGTGACGGAGTGCGGCCATATCCTCGGCATGGCTGGCGATATTGCGTGGTCTGGCGAGCTGCGCGGCGACACGCGTGACGGAGGGGAAGAGGCCTTGGGCGTGGAGCGCGAGGGTGACCGTGCGGATTTCCTCCAGGCACGCTTGACGGCGTTGTAGGAAGCAGGTGTGCTGATACGCGTGGTGCCGCGCGGTAATCTGACGGCAGAGCGCAGGAAAATGATGCCGGAGGCCGTTGGCGCCGCGCCCCAGTCGCGCCGCCACCGTGTCCAAGGTCGGTGGCGGCGTCTCGTCCAAGGTGTGCTCTAATGTGCGCTGCAGTGCGACGAAACGTTGGTGGTGGTCACGCTCGGCTCGAGCCACCAGCTGGCGACAGAGGTCAGGAAAATGATACCAGGCCATTGAAGGTGTAATCTTGCTGCGCTGACACAGGCTCACGAGCGAGAGAGGCGGGTCCTCCTGCATCGCGTGCTCCAAGACGTGGTGCATGTGGTCACGGCGCTGCGTGCGGGACGCGACGTACCGGTCGACAATGTGCTGGCAGAGTTCCGGCTCGTAATACCGCAAGGTCCGCGATGCCAAGGACACCCGTTGGGCCATGGCGCGCAGCGACACTGGGGGACCTTCGTGGGCGAGCGCCGCCTCCAGCGCGCGACGCAGTGCCTCACGATTGGTGCCTTTGGGATGCCGGCCTGCAGGGCCCATGGCGCGTGTCCTCGGGGTGGGCGAGGCTGCCGCGGGTGAGGGTGGGGGCGCAGGTGGTGGCTCCGTCAGGAACTGGAGCAGGGAAATGCCCTGGTGAAAGCAGAACTTGAGCAACAGGTCGATCTGCATCCTGGCCTCGCCCCGCGACCACTTGCCGAAGCGGTTGCGTGTACTGCCGAGCGTTTCACGGAGACTGGGCCCGCCGGCGGCCGTGTGTTGTGCCTGGTACGCGGTGATGGCGCGTGCCACCGTCTCCGCCGGTGGGGGACACGCGAGGCGCGGGGCCGCTTGCAGCAACTGCCCCAGGTTGGTGACGACCCAGTGCTGCCATGGCCACGCGTCCTCGCTCAGCTGCTCGTCGGGCTGCAGGTCGGCGCGGCCCGCAGTGCCGAGCCAGGCGCCACAGCGGGAACAGTAGCCGGGCCGGCTTCGGCCCGAGAAGGTCGTCGGTCGCTGCTGGCACGCGCGACAGCGACTCCGCAAGCGCCGCTGGTGGCGTACACAGGTAGTGATCGGGTTGAGCTTCCACAGCAGCGGATCATAGAGCATGTCCCCTGTGGTCAGCCACGCATCAAAACAGGCCGGGCACCAGCGGAGCCGTGGCGAGAACAGGTGCCGGTCGGGCAAGACGTCGCGCCATACCAACAGCGTCAGAAAGCGCAAGTCACGGCGCCCCGTCAACCCTTCCAGCCCGTCGACCCAGGTCGCGGCGGTCCGCCCGAGTCCGTAGATGCGCTGCGCTAGCGGTTGCCCGAGCCCGCGCGGGACCCCACGAACTAGTGCCGCAGCCCGGCGGGCCCTGGCTGACGCCGGCGTGCCGAGCTGCGGCACTAGTTCGTGGGCAATCAACGCGCTGACCGTGACGCAATGTGCCTGGGCCAGGCGATTGAGGTAACTGCTCAAACTTTCCACCTCAGGCGTGCCCATGCCGATAGGCTCCAGGCGGTAGAGACGGCTGCGCGGCGGCGGAGCCGCGCGCGCGGGGGCCCAGACCTCGAAGCGGATTGGGGCGTCTGTCATGGCGTATGCTCCTCACCCATACGGCGCGTCACGCCGACCGGATCACGCGTCGGGTTGCGTTCGCCGACCCACGTGCGGTGCTGACGCGGAGGAGAGGTGGGAGGCGATGGCCCAGCGGCGGCAGCGGTACGCGTACCCGTCGCGGCGGCATCTTCTAACCCCAGCACCGTCCGCAACCGCGTGCGCGTGCCGTCAGCCTCGGCCAGGATCGCCTCGCCTTCGCGCATCTCTGTGGCGATTTTCTGACAATCGGCCAGCGAGAGCGCCTGGTGCTCCAGATGTCTGAGGGTAACGTGCGGCGTTTTCTGCGCGAGTCCAGTCGCCAAGGCGCGGGTGAGCCACTCCTTGAGGAGACCGACACAGCCCAGGCTCCGCTCATAACAGAATTCCCAATGGCGCAGCAGATCGGGCTCCTCGGCGAGGGGCATGCGGATCTGGAAATTCCACAGGACGTTCTGGAAATCCCGCACGTCTTCCGCCGCATCGGCGCGGTAGCGCGCAAAGTGAATCTGGCGGGTGCGGCGGCTCAGCTGTCCACTGAGCTGGCGCAGGATCAATAATTCATAGGTGCCGGCCAACACGTGAACGGTCTGGGTGCGGATGGCGAGGGACTTGACGCAGTCGAGTTGATCCTGCAGTTTGCGGCCGCCCGCGACCTTGGCCAGATGCTGGGCCTCATCGACCAGGAACGCCAGAGGGCGGCGCTGCCGGATCGCCGATTCGAGCGCCACCCGTAAGACCGAGCGGCTGTCAATCCGCCGGGGGATGTACTGCGACGGGCTCCCGCGCCCGGCGGGAGGCTCCGGATTGCTGATCTTGCGGTGGATGAGCGGCTCGTCGAAGGCCCGTAAGGCATCAATATAATAATCACGCCAGTTGAAGTCGCCGCGCTCCGGGGCAATCGCCTCCACCCCGACGATCGGCACCCACCCGGCATCGTGTTCCATCTCCGCACGCCGCTCGTCCATGATCTGCTGGCGGCGCCGCTGGAGCACCGTGGTCTTGCCCACCCCCGTCGGGCCATAGAAGAAGATGAGCAGCGCCCCGGTGGGCTCACTGATCGCCTCGCGCAACGCCTGATCCACCTCCTGCAGGCGCGGATGCGCGATCGTGCAAGCTTTAAAATAGGCGAGCCGGGCGGTGGGGGCTTGGGTCAGCAGGTCAGGGGGGAAGGCAAGCTGGGTCATCGGCGTCAATACTCCGGCAGGAGATAGTGGCAGTCAGAGGCGGTGGATGCAGCGCCCCTCGCGTGATCAGCGTCGCTGGTCGCCTGCACGGCAGGGTCACCACCGGGGCGCGGTGCCTTGGAGGGGCTCACCGGGGCGGCCTCATCCTGCGCCATCCCCTCCAGTGTCTGTTTGACGGCCGCATCCCGCAGACGCTGGGCCAACAACTGTTCCTCGGCCTCGACCGACGTGAGAAACGTGGCCAGGCGGCGCGCCGTGATGGAGGACTCCTGCGCCAGCTTCCGCCGGCGCTGCTGCAACTCTGCCGCCACCAACTGCAACTCCTCGGCCGAGTGGCCGCGGAAAATCCGGTAATGCTCTGAGGTACAGCGTACCCATTGCTGGTGTACGAAGGCATAGGCAATGCCGACATCGTGGGGGTCGTACCGCACAGGCACACGCGTCCGCTCGACGAGTGGGTCACGAAAGGCGTCGGCCCAGTAATAGAGATAGTTGAGCCGGACCCCTTTCCCAGGCGAGACCGTCGCCGTCTCTTTGTAGGTCGATGGAAGGGTCAGCATCTTGAACTGCTCGTCGTAGGGAATGAGCCGATGCGTCCTGGCACCGCTCGTGGCCATCCCCTGCGTAAAGACCTCGCGCGGGCTGAGGCTCAGTGCGACGTGTGGGGCGGTGTCGTAGACCTCATAGGCAAACTCGCGGACGCGCTGGGCAAGCGCTTCCAGCGTCCAGATCGCATGGGTACGCGGGTTGACGGCGGCCGTCATCTGCCGCACCTGGCGCGTACTTTGCGTGTTGCCTTGGAGGTTATGGACGAACTGCGTGTTGGCCGTGCCGAACAACCGCTCGCACACCGAGCCGAAGCGGGCTTTGGCCGGCGGTCGGGTCTTCTTGACGCATTCGTACACGGCCAGCAGGGTTTCAAAGTAGGTACTCTGAAATTCGCGGCCGCCATCCACCACCAGCGTTTGCGGCAGGCGGCCGAAACGGCGCACGCATTCCCGCATGGTGAGCATACAGGCCACTTTGCTCGGGGGCTGATAGAGCAGGATGACCGCCAGCACGCGGCGGGAGAAGGCGTCGGTGAGCAAGCTCGCCCAGGGGCGTCCGAGCGGGCGTCCGGTACGTGAGCAGACGAGCTCGATGTCCAGTTCGGTGTGATCGAGATGCACGATCTCGAAGGGGCGGTCGCCGTGACGGGGGGTGGTCAGATCGAGTGTGGTGTAGAACGGCTCGTGCACGTATGCCGCGCGGGCGCCCTGGCGTTTGCGTGTTTGGTCATAGCGCGGCCGGTGGTTGACCGCGCGGGCAAAGGTTTTGTAGCTCGGGGCGAGCACGCCACGCTCGGCACACGTGTGCAGCAAGGCCGCATAGACGGACTGTTTGTTCTTCTGGGTGGGGGTTTCGTACTCCTGCACAATATGGTGCATCATCAGCTCGCGCGTCGCCTCCGGCAGTTTCGCATGGCGATTGCCGCGGTCCCTGGTGCGCGGCAGGAGGCCGACATAGCCGTTGCCGTAGAGACGTTCCGCCTGGCGATACCGTGCCAACCAGCGATACACCGTGCGCCCTGGCGGCGTGACCGTCGCCTCATGGAGGAAGGGGCGCATGAGCTCGTAGCGGCGATTGGCCTCGTGCACCTCTGCGGGCCCGGCGCTGCCGAGGCGCTCTGTGACGGTGCGCTGCGCCTGCGTGGGCTCTGGCGCCAGGCCGCTCAGCTTGCCCTGCCTGACCAGCGTTTCAAACACGGCGAGCGGTATCTCGGTCCATGCCGATCCGTCGCCAAGGAGCCCAACGGTGGTCTCGCCGACATGACCAATGGTCCAGGCTCTCCCATCCCACAGCACCCCAACACCGCAGGCGAGAGGAATACCAGGCGCAGACGATCCCGCCACCGTTGCGTGGACGTGCCTATAAGCGAGCGCCGTGTCACGATCCGCGAAGAGGGGCACGCGGGCCGGCTCGGCCAGGGGCGCCGCGTCCAGATCGACATAGACGTGCTCCGTCACGATCAAGTCATAGATGGCATCCGCCACGGTGATGTCAGAGTGCAGCAACGCCTGTAAGGTCATACCCGGCTGCGCTGCCACCATGCGTTGGATCGTCTCTGCCACGGCCGGTGGGCTCGGCGCCGGCTCGGCGCGCAGATAATCTTCGAGAAAGAGCATGTTCCGCTGGAAGACCCAGTTAATCTCGGCGGACGAGCGCAGCTGATATGACAACCCGCAGGCCTGCGCATACGCTTCCCCTGGTGGGCAGCGCCACGTGCCCGCCGCAGTGCGGCAATAGCGCTGGGGCTGGCGTTCCGCCAAGCGCCGCAGGTCGTCTTCCAGCTTCCACTCTTCCCAGCCGGCCGCGTCGGTGCGCAAGACAAAGAAATCGGGCGTGTGGAGCACGCCGACCGCGCGGCCTGCTGGGGTGCGGTAGGTCAGTTTGATAGGAGGGGGTTGATCCCAGTATTCCACCACGGCACGCGAGTGCTCCATGGCATAGATGGCCGCTAATTCATTGCGATGGCTCTCAAACTGGATCGTGACGCCCATCTTGCGGCTGGGATACCGCCCGCTCACGTTGCCGCGGCCACTGCGGACATGCCGTGCCGGAGGTGACGTGCGGATCTGCCGGATGACGCGCTCCGCCTGGGGACTCAGCCCGAGCCTGCGACACCAGTCGCCAAATTGGGGCTCAGCCAGCATCCGATGCTCCCATGCCAGGACCACTGTCCCAGTCGGCGCGCGGCGACCTGCGCGGGGCTTGATGCCCCAGGCCGCGTGGGCGCCTCTGCGCTTCGAGACGCAGGCACATGGTCTCGAGCAGCTGCAGCGCGTCGTGGAAGGCGTGGACAGACAGCCCGTGTGCGAGGTCGTTGGCCCACACGCTCTGGAGCCGATGGACCTCGTCCATGGTCCTGCGGCCCTGCGGGGTAAAGCAGACGAGCTTGGCTCGTCGGTGATGCGGGTTGTCGGCAAACGCCACCAGCCCGTCCGCGGCGAGGAAGTCGACCGTCCGTTGCACGCTTTGGCGGGTGAGACCCATGTGCCGGGCAAGGTACGCGACCGAGAGGGGCTCCCCGGCCAGATGGAGCGCGCCCAGGACCTGCCAGCGGGCACTGGACAGCCCCAAAGAATGCGTCAGGCGATCCCCAGCGGTCAGCCACAGCCCATGCAGGCGGCAAACCTCCCGCATCATCGCGGTCAGGGCTTGTCCAGGGGGCGTGGGGGTGAGTGGCATCGGCTGTGGGTGCTGCATAGGACAAGAGACTGTCATAACGACAGCCTCTTGTCAAGAGTGCATGGCATGCTGGTACATGGTCTGAGGCCACAGCGCTTGCCTGCTCAGGCAGGGAGGAAAGGCCGCTGGTGTCATGCCTGCCAGGTTATGAGTTCCAAAGGCGCATACTGCCACGTTATGATTCCGACACGTTGCAGGGAGCGTGCCATGATGGCCGCTAAGTGTCTGATTTTCCCTTGGCGTATTGCCAGGTTATGCGTCCAGCCCTTGCCAATTTATGGTCTTTGTCACAGGAGTCATGACGGCGCGCCAACTCGTGACGAGTACGGGCGTGGTCCGGGTCAGCGGGGAAGGGTACGCTCCCGTTGGGACCTTCCTGGCTGACGATGGAGAACACACAGCCGCGGACGATCCGCTGCTATACTATGTGCTCCGCGCGGCGGCGGCCTGTAACGATGCCGAGCTTGGAGAGCAGCACGGCCGTCCCACGGTTGTGGGAGATCCGACCGAGGGGGCGCTGCTCGTCGTCGCGGCGAAAGGGGGATCACGCGTCAGGATATCGAGGCCGCGATACCTCGGCTGGGAACATTGCCTTTCGACTCCGAGCGCAAACGGATGACGGTCATTCGACAGCGCCAGGGACAACCGTGGGCCTTTGTCAAAGGTGCTCCAGAGGTGATCCTGGCGCGTTGCTCCCGCCTCCGGACCAGCACAGGAGTCGAGACACTGACGGACAGTGCCCGTGCCCGTATGCTTGAGGCGAGCGCGCTCATGGCCAACGAGGCCCTGCGCGTGCTGGCCCTTGCCGAACGACCACTGGCCCAGGTTCCCAGCGCGGCCCACGAGCCGCTCCACGCCGATGACCTCGAGCAGGATCTCATCCTGTTGGGACTGGTCGGCCTGCAGGATCCCCCACGGCCTGAGGCTTTCGACGCGGTGCAGGGATGCAAACGCGCTGGCATTCGCACGGTGATGATTACGGGCGATCACCCCGACACGGCACGTGCCATCGCCCGTGAACTCGGCATCCTCACACGCGGTGATGCCGTCGTGGTCGGGCCTGAGCTGGACCGTCTCAGCGATCGAGCGCTGGCGCAGCGTGTCGAGCACATCGCAGTCTATGCCCGGGTGACGGCGGAGCACAAGCTCCGTATCGTGCGGGCCTGGAAGGCGCAGGGCGCAGTGGTAGCGATGACCGGAGACGGGGTCAATGACGCACCGGCGCTCAAGGAAGCGTCCATTGGTGTGGCCATGGGGCGCACAGGGACAGAGGTGACCAAGGAAGCGGCGGCGATCATCATCACGGATGACAATTTTGCCTCCATTGTGGCTGCCGTGGAGGAAGGCCGGGGTATCTATGACAACATCGCCAAGACCCTGGCATACCTGCTGGGCGGCAATGTCGGCGAACTCGCGATCATGTTCATCGCGGCCCTGATCGGTTGGCCACTGCCGCTCCTGCCCATGCAGTTGCTGTGGATTAACCTGGTGACAGACGGGCTGCCAGCCCTGGCCCTGGCGACCGACCCGATTGATCCCGGTGTGCTGACA
>Ga0137388_10002672_pt1 | contig 11257 bp, 7 predicted proteins | sample 15con2h14AmetaG_FD_104644 | JGI IMG/M metagenome (GOLD analysis project Ga0137388, IMG submission 104644) | Vadose zone soil microbial communities from Angelo Coast Range Reserve, California, USA - 15con2h1.4A metaG | ecosystem: Environmental > Terrestrial > Soil > Vadose zone > Saprolite...
GGTTCAGCAGCGTAAGAAGCCGGGAATCTGGAATGGACGCATCCTGCTGGGGCGCGATCCCGACTTCGCCGAGGGCCGTTTCAGCGCCCAATATTTCGAGGCCGATTTCGCAGGCTTCCTGGCGTGGCGCGACTGGGGTTTTCCGGACAAGGACGTGTTCAACGGTTTTGGGATGGGCGCGCTGCGCTGCTCCGACGGCGCGTTCGTGCTGGGCGAGATGGGCCAGCACACCGCGAATGCCGGGCGCATCTACTTTCCGTCGGGAACCCCCGATCTCGATGATGTCAACGGCAGCGCGCTCGATATGTCCGGCAGCGTCGCCCGCGAGGTCGAGGAGGAAACCGGCTTGACGCCTGCCGACTATCGGGCCGGTCCGCACTGGGATTGCGTGGTTACCGGTGCCGCGATTGCGATGATCAGGATATTGGATGTCGATAGTTCAGGCGAGGCGCTGCAGGCGAGGATCGAAGCCAATCTCGCCCGGCAGCAACAGCCCGAACTTTCCGCCATCCACCTCGTGCGCGATGTGGGCGATCTCACCGCGGCCATCCCGCGCTTTGTCACCGCGTTTATCGAAGCGCAGTCTGCGTCACCCTGAGCCACGGTGCCGTCGGTGCGAGGCGCCTTGCCATACTGGTTTTTTCCGTCTATGGCGTTCGCAACATCAAGAGTTGAGCTGACGCTCAACGCCAACCTGCTCCCGAGCAAGGTGGCGTCCCCGAGCAGGGGAGATGCGGCCGATCCGGCAACCAACGGGACAGTGCCGCGCTTTTCGTCAGCTTTGCCTCGATGAGCAGAACTGATGGACAAAGAGGCGGTGCGAAATGACCAGCGAACCCCAGCAATTCGCCAGCGACAATTATTCCGGAATTTGCCCGGAGGCATGGTCGGCCATGGCCGAGGCAAACCGGGGCCACGCGCCGGCCTACGGCGATGATGTCTGGACCGCGAAGGCATCGGATGCCTTTCGCGCGCTGTTCGAGACCAACTGCGAAGTCTTCTTCGCCTTCAATGGGACGGCGGCCAATTCACTTGCTTTGGCCTCGCTCTGCCAGTCCTACCACAGCGTGATCTGTTCTGATGTCGCGCATGTCGAGACCGACGAGTGCGGTGCTCCAGAATTCTTTTCCAACGGTTCAAAGCTGCTGGTGGCGCCATCTGCCGGCGGCAAGCTCACTCCCGATGCGATCCGCGCCATTGCGACCAACCGAAGCGACATCCATTTTCCAAAACCCCGGGTGGTGACGATCACGCAGCCGACCGAAACCGGACAGGTATACGGCCTCGACGAATTACGGGCCATCTCGGCGGTCTGCCGGGAACTCGGTCTCAATCTGCACATGGACGGCGCACGCTTTGCCAATGCTTGCGCCAGCCTGCGATGCAGCCCGGCCGACATGACCTGGCGCGCCGGCATCGACGTTCTTTGTTTTGGCGGAACCAAGAATGGAATGGCCGCCGGTGAGGCCATCCTGTTTTTCAATCCGAAGCTGGCGGAGGATTTCGACTATCGGTGCAAGCAGGCGGGACAGCTGGCGTCGAAAATGCGCTTTTTGTCCGCGCCCTGGGTCGGCATGCTCGAAACCGGGGCCTGGCTCCGCAACGCTCAGCACGGCAACGCCTGCGCAACGCGCCTCGTGCAGCAGATTGCCGGATTGCCCGAACTTGAAATCATGTTTCCCGTTCAAGCCAATGCGGTCTTTGTTCGGATGCCGGACGCCTGCATCGCGGCGCTGCGCGATCGGGGCTGGCAGTTCTACACCTTCATCGGAGGGGGCGCGCGGTTCATGTTCGCGTGGGACGCAGCACCGCAGCGCGTCGATCAGTTGGCCGCCGACCTGCGTCAAATCGCATTGGCTTAAACCTGTTGGTCAAATGCGCGTATAAGAGAAGAGGAGAAGAAAGGGTATCGCCTGTCATGAGCAAGAAGTCGTCGCAATCCCTTAGCGCCGAGCTAAAGCCCTTCATAGCGCCGTTCCGCTTCGACGGATCGGGCACGTTCCATCTCAAGTCGCACAAGACCAACGAGAAGGGCGGTCTCGACAAGGACGAGGCCGAAGAGATTCTCGAAGCCAACCGGAAACGGCTGAACGATTTTCAGGAAAAACTCTACGCGCAGGATCGCTGGTCGCTGCTCTTGATCTTTCAGGGCATGGATGCGGCCGGAAAGGACAGCGCCATCAAGAGCGTATTCGACGGCGTCAATCCGCAGGGCTGCGAGGTCCACTCGTTCAAGCAACCGACGTCGTACGAACTCGACCATGATTTCATGTGGCGCAGCGTGATTGCGCTGCCGCAGCGGGGCCGCATCGGCATCTTCAATCGTTCCTACTACGAAGAATGTCTGGTGACGCGGGTGCATCCGGAACTCCTCGTCAAGGAGAAGATCCCGCCCAGGCTGATAACCAAAGGCATCTGGCGCGAGCGGTTCGAGGATATTTCCGCGTTCGAGCGCTACCTCACGCGCAACGGCACGATCATCCTGAAGTTCTTCCTCAACGTGTCGAAGGAGGAGCAGCGCGAGCGGTTCCTCGAGCGGCTGGACGAGCCGTCGAAGAACTGGAAATTCTCGATGGCTGACATCACCGAGCGCGCGCTGTGGAATAGATACCAGGCCGTGTATCAGGACATCGTCAGGCACACCTCGGCGGCGGTCGCGCCATGGTACGTGGTACCGGCCGACCACAAATGGTTCGCACGGGTGGTGATCGGCTCGGCGATCGTCAGCGCGCTCGAAACGCTCGATCTGAAATTCCCCAAGGCCGACAAGGCGTCGCTGGAGGAATTCAAAAAGGTGCGCCAGGCGCTGCTGGAGGAAGGCAAGGGCCGGGGGAAGCGGGCGGCCGGCGCGAAGCCGGTTAAGTAGTCGATGGGTGGAGCGCAGCGATACCCATCGTGTCACCATGATAGAATGGCGATATGGCCGACGCTCGCAGCAAGGTCTTTGCGGGGAACAGCTTCCTCTTCAACGTCAATCCGACGCCAAGGCGATGGGTTTCGCAAGCGCTCAACCCATCCTACGGGCTGTCACCGTAATTCCGGGCGAGATTAATGAGTACAGGGCTCTTGTCGGACATAGGTGAAGGCATGATTTGCCCGACGGGCGCGCCGTTCCAATCCCATTTGATCTCACGAATGCCGATGACCGGCGCGCTTGCGTGGGAAATCTTTGTTCTTGCCGGTTTCGGTTGGGATCATCACTACGCGTCCGTATTTGACGCCACGCTCGGCAATGATGTGATCGGCGAAATGCTGAACCTCGGTACCGGAGCCGCGCAACGCAGTCACCTCCATGCAGTTATCATCGTCGAGATGAACATGAAGCGTGGCGAGCGACAGATCGTGATGGCCATGATAATTTTCGACCAGCCGCCGCGACAGGTCGCGCGCGCCATGATCGTAGACGTAGACTAGCGCTGCGACGCACTCGCCCGATTTTCCTTTCGCGTGCGCCGCCTGCTGCATCCCGGCGCGGGCGAAATCGCGGATGGCCTCGGAGCGGTTTTGATAACCGTGCTCGGCGATCATGGTGTCGAGCTCGTCCATCAGATCGTCGTCAAGGGTAATGGTGATGCGTTGCATGGCGTCTTCCTTGGCACGAGAAGTGTGATGATTTATTGATATTGTCATACTCGGGATGCTAGTGTTATCTGGTTGTTGTCCAAACCATAGCCCGCCCGGTGGAGCTGCGGGACTTATTCATGAAGCTCGTTGCCGCTCGGGGGTGGTGATGCATCGGTCCTCACGCGGATTGGCTGCGATCGGGTTGGTTGGTTGGGTTGCGGTCTCACCCATTGTATCTGCTCAAGACGCCAAGCCCATCCCGCTTCCGGCAGTGCAGGTTGATGCGCCTCAGCAGCGTCAGGACGCCCGTTTCAAGCGACAGCACAGCGCGGACAGAGGCGGACGGTCGAACCGCACTGCGATCCAAAATCCGGCTCCCGTCGCCAACGCCGCGCAAGCTGCGAATACGGCAGGCATGTCGGCGGCGGGTTCGCCTGTCGCGTCTTCGAGCGAGAAAAATGTCAGCGGCGAGGATGTCAACGCGTGGCCGTTTTCCCGGCCAGCGGAAGCACTTGAAGTCGTGCCCGGCCTGATCATCACCCAGCACAGCGGCGACGGCAAGGCCAACCAGTATTTCCTGCGCGGCTTCAATCTCGACCACGGCACCGATCTCGCCATCTCGGTCGACGACATGCCGGTCAACATGCGTACCCACGCGCATGGTCAGGGATACGCCGACCTGAATTTCCTGATTCCCGAACTGATTGGTTCGGTCAACATTCGCAAGGGGCCCTATTTCGCTGACGAAGGCGACTTCTCCTCGGTGGGATCGGTCCATGTCGGATTGCTCGACAGCATCAGGACGATGGCGTCGATGACGGTGGGCAGTTTTGGCTATCGTCGCATGTTAGGCGTAACGTCAACGAAGCTCGGCGATGGCACATTGCTGATCGCAGGCGAAGCCAACACCTATAATGGCCCATGGGATGATCCCGACAGTTTGCGTAAACTTAACGGCGTCGTGCGCTACAACCAGGGCACCGCGGAAGACGGCTTCTCGCTGACCGGGATGGCCTATGCGAATAAATGGAATTCCACCGATCAGATTCCATCACGCGCCATCGCTTCCGGCGAGATCGGCGTCTATGGCGCGTTCGATCCCAGCGATGGCGGAAATTCCAATCGCTTCTCGCTGTCGGGACGCTGGGCGCAGACCGACGAGGGCGGTACCTCGAAGGCCAATTTCTACGTCATCAAGAGTTCGCTCAACCTCTGGAACAATTTTACCTATTTTCTCAGCGATCCCGTCAACAGCGATCAATTTCACCAGCACGACGACCGCGTTCTCGGCGGTATCAATGGGTCGCATACCTTCAAAAGTCAGTTTGCTGGCTTACCGATGGAGACCGAAATCGGCGTGCAAACCCGACATGACGATATCAGGCTCGACCTGAACAACAGTGTGCAGCGGCAGTTCCTGTCGCCTATTCGCAGCGATACCGTACAAGAGGGAAGCGTCGGAGTGTTCGTGCAGAATACCCTGCACTGGACCGACTGGCTGCGAACGAATGTCGGCTGGCGCGGCGATTTCTACCAAACCTCGGTCAATTCCTTTTTCACACCAGCTAACTCCGGCAGCGCCAATGCTTTCATTGGCAGTCCGAAGTTCGGGGTGGTGCTTGGTCCATTTGCCAAAACCGAATTCTTCATCAACGCCGGTGAGGGATTTCATAGCAACGACGCCCGCGGCGTGACGATCACGGAATCACCCAGCGATGGCTCCGCGCTGCAACCTTCGCCGTTTCTGGTCAAGACCAAGGGAGCCGAAGTGGGAGTACGGAGCAAGCTCGTCCCCGGCCTTACAAGTTCAGTGTCGGTCTTCCTGCTGGATTCCGCGTCCGAGATTTTGTTTTCCGGCGATGCTGGCGACACCGCGGCGAGCCGGCCCAGCCGCCGCTACGGCTTTGAGTGGACCAACGACTATCGTCCGCTGTCATGGCTCAGCCTCGAAGGCGATATTGCCGTCACGCATGCGCGGTTTCGTGGCGACGATCCTGATCAGGCGGCGCTGTATGCGTCACTCGCCGGGTTTCCTGCCGCGCAGATCGGCAATGCGCCGGGCAACTACATTCCCGGTGCACCGAACATGATTGCATCTGCCGGGATCAGACTCGGCGAAAGGACCGGCTGGTTCGCGGGCTTGCGCTATCGTTATTTCGGGCCGCGCCCGCTCACCGAAGACAATGCCTTCGTCTCACCGGCAACCGGGCTCCTCAATGGGCAACTCGGCTATCGCTTTGACAATGGCTGGCGGGTCCAACTCGATGCATTTAATCTGCTCGACAGCCGCTCCGACCAGATCACCTATGCCTATGGTTCGTTGCTCAAATCGGATTCGCTGTTCGCGATGTGCTTCCCCATGGTGGGGGCGCCAACCGCGCCGCCTGCGGTATGCCAGACCGGCGTGATGGACCGTGTGCTGCATCCGGTCGAGCCACCGGCGATACGTCTGACAGTCGCGGGGCAGTTCTAACCCTATGGCGAGATGTGATCGAATTGCAGAGACGTCCGTTAAATGGCACTTCTCGGACCGCAGCCGATGTCGGCGTTGCGTCCGAAATGCGGCGCAGCGGACCTCGCACCGGGCGAAATTGATGAGTACGGGCCTCTTGTAGGACATGGGTGAAGGCCTGATTTGCCCGACGGGCGCGCCGTCGAAAATCCTGTCCAGTGGGCCAGCAAAAAATATTTCGCTTCACGGATTGGTAGAAACAGCTTTATGGATTCCTGTGTCCCGCCCAAGCAGAGGGGCGTTTCGCGATCGTCACGAACGTTGGGCAGGGATGCGGTGGACGCGGCAGCGTTTTGCGCGCGACGGGATCGCAGGGCGGGTGATGAGCCCGTGAGCGGTCCATAGCGCGCGGACGAGAGACGATGCTGCGGACGGCGAAGTCGTGTGGTCCTGACGCCCCGACGCTGGCGTCAAGTTCGCGGATGTTGTGTCGGCCCTACCGGGCGCGGACACAACGTTGGTTCGCGGGCGACGGTGGCAAAAGAGCCCGGTCACCGGGGAGAGCGCGAAATAAGTCGTAAAACCATTGCGTGCGGGAATGCCGGGTGATGCCGGTGTACTCGTTGTTACTCGTGTGCGTTCTACTACTATAATTGCACACGAGACCGCGGGTGCAGCGGGCATCCGGCATTCCCCACGCCCTCTTTGGGGGGCGAGAGATAAATCAATGGCTCGGGCGCATTGCGCGGCGAGATCGCGAGGTTGCGTCTGCTTGAATGCGAAGGCGCCACACCCCCAACCGTCATCGCCCGCGAATGCGGGCGATCCGGTACTCCGAGGTGTCAGTGATGGAATCGAGAAGCCGCGGCGTACTGGATACCCGGCACGCGCGGGGTATGACGGTTTGTTGTGGAGCAGCCACACGTCCATCGCAGCTCGAAGAGAGAAGACGGACGCGGCCGGTGGTCGTTGAAGCCCGCCGCGTGGCCCGCCCGTCAATTAGGTCAACCCATCTGACTATCTTTTGGCATTGCGGCGACAGGCATTTCTCGTTTAGAACGGCCCGGGAGCGTCTTTCCGGCAACGAACTGTCAACGGTTTTGGCCGAAGATGCGCTTTCAAAGGGTCTGGCAATGCTGATTCGCGGCCGAATGTACGGAGTTCAGGGGAGAGCGGCCGATGCCGTTCGTCCCGAAGCAATTCCGGCTGCGTCCTTGTCCACCCTGCTTCTTGGCGGGCTTCTGCTTCTTATCGGCCCCTGAGGGCCGTCTGGGCGGATTGCGCCTGGGCACTCAGGGGTTGCGCGAGATCACCAGACCCCCTCAGCGCTCCAAGCAGCGCGCACGTAAAGGAATCTTCCGATGACCACCGTGAACAAGTCCGACAAGGACCGCGTCGTTATATTCGACACCACCTTGCGCGACGGCGAACAATGCCCCGGCGCCACCATGACCTTCGAGGAGAAGCTCGAAATCGCCGAGATGCTCGACGACATGGGCGTCGATGTCATCGAGGCCGGCTTCCCGATCACCTCCGAGGGTGATTTCCAGGCGGTCAGCGAAATTGCCCGGCGCTCCAAGAACGCCGTGATCGCCGGCCTGTCGCGGGCGCATCCCAAGGACATCGACCGCTGCGCGGAAGCCGTGAAATTCGCAAAACGCGGCCGCGTCCACACCGTGATCGCGACTTCTCCGCTGCATATGCGCGTAAAACTCAACATGACCCCGGAGCAGGTGATCGAGACCTCGATCGCCAACGTCGCCCGAGCGCGCAACCACATCGACGACGTCGAATGGTCGGCCGAGGACGGCACCCGCAGCGAAATGGAGTTTTTGTGCCGGATCGTCGAGGCCGTGATCAAGGCCGGCGCGACCACGGTCAATATTCCCGACACGGTCGGCTATACCGTGCCCGAGGAATACACCCGGTTCATGCGCAACCTGATCGAGCGGGTGCCGAACTCCGACAAGGCCGTGTTCTCGGTGCATTGTCACAACGACCTCGGCATGGCGGTGGCGAATTCGCTGGCGGGTATCGCCGGCGGCGCGCGGCAGATCGAATGCACCGTCAACGGCATCGGCGAGCGGGCAGGCAATGCCGCGCTCGAGGAAGTCGTGATGGCCATCAATATTCGAAACGACGTGTTTCCCTGGTGGAACAAGATCGACACCACCATGCTGACGCGGGCGTCGAAACTGGTATCGGCGGCGACGTCGTTTCCGGTGCAGTACAACAAGGCGATCGTCGGCCGCAATGCATTCGCGCATGAGAGCGGCATCCATCAGGACGGCGTGCTCAAGGATGCATCGACCTATGAGATCATGCGGCCGGAAATGGTCGGCTTGAAAAAATCGTCGCTGGTGCTCGGCAAACATTCCGGGCGTCATGCGTTCGTGCACAAGCTGGAGGAGATGGGCTACAAGCTCGGCGCCAACCAGCTGGAAGATGCGTTCGTGCGGATGAAGGCGCTCGCCGACCGCAAGAAGGACATCTACGACGAGGACATCGAGGCGCTGGTCGATCAGGAAATCGCCGCTTCCCATGATCGCATCAAGCTGACCTCGCTGACGGTGATCGCGGGCACCCATGGGCCGCAGCGCGCCACCATGAAGCTCGATGTCGACGGCCAGATCAAGATCGAGGAGGCCGAGGGCAACGGTCCGGTCGATGCGGTGTTCAACTGCATCAAGCTGCTGGTGCCGCACGAGGCGAAGCTGGAGCTCTATCAGGTCCACGCCGTCACCGAAGGCACCGACGCGCAGGCCGAGGTTTCGGTACGGCTCGCCCATGAGGGCCGCTCGATGACCTCAAAGGCATCCGATCCGGACACGCTGGTGGCCTCGGCCAAAGCCTATCTCGGGGCGCTCAACAAGATCGTCATGAAGCGCCAGCGCGATATTCCGGCGGCGGCAGCGAGCTGATTGCTTCAGATGCAGCCAAGCCAAACGCGGTGCTTCGGCGCCGCGTTTTTCGTTTCGGCTCGTCCTCGCACCCAATTGGAATGAAACGCGCTGAGTGAGACATCGGTTGGAATCATTTCCCAATACGCCCATGATTGACGCGCCAGTTTGAGATTTTTTGCATCTGTTGTGAATGTAACGTCGACCGATCAATTGGCGTCACCTGCAAAGCGACAGGGCCTTTCAATGTCTCTCCAAACCATCGATTTCGGCGCAACGCATTCTCGGCGCGGCGGCAGCACCGGGGAAAGCGCGCGGCTTCGCCGGATTGATCTGACGACGTTGCGGCTGTTCACGGCGGTTTGCGAAGAAAAAAACCTGACGCGGGCGGCGGCGCGCGAGGGCATCGCGGCATCCGCCGTCAGCAAGCGGATGGCCGATTTCGAACTCGCATTTGGCGTAACCCTGTTCGAGCGGCTCTCGAAGGGCATGACCCTGACGCCGGCGGGAGAAGCGCTGCTGCACCACGCCCGCGTCGCGCTTCTGAATATCGAAAAGATCGCCGTCGAATTGACCGAGTACTCGCAAGGTGTCCGCGGGCACGTCCGCATGCTCGCGAACCTGTCGGCGATCGTGCAGTTCCTGCCCGAGGATCTGTCGGGTTTTTTCAATGCCCATGAATTCTTGAAGGTCGACTTGCAGGAACGGCCGAGCGGGCAGGTGGTCAGGGGTATCGAGGAGGGGGCAGCCGAGATCGGCATTTGCTCAGGCGAGGCCGAGACCCGCAGCCTCGAAACATTTCATTACCGTTATGACAATCTGGTGCTGGTGGTGCGGCCGGATCATCCGCTCGCGGCGCGCGACAGACTGCTGTTCGCGGACACCCTGGATTTCGATCACATCGGCCTTCATGCCGCCAGTTCGATCTACCTGATGTCGCAATACGCAGCCACCCAGGCCGGCAAGTCGATGCGGCTGCGCATCAACGTGCCCGGTTTCGACGCGGTGTGCCGGATGGCACAGGCGAACATGGGGATCGGCCTCATTCCGGATCGCGCATTCGACGTCATCGGTGCGGGAATGAACCTTCGGTCGATCCGGCTGCGCGACGAATGGGCGCGGCGGAAACTCAAGATCGTCGTGCGCGACGCCCGGCACCTGTCCACTACGGGCCGGCTGGTGCTCGACCATCTCCGGGCCGCGGAGCGGAGCGAGCAACCCGCGGAAAGGAAGCAGAGGGCGCGCGATCGCGGCGCGGCGCCGCGCTGCTAGCGGCGTTCTCCGACGACGAACGTCGCGTTAGTTAACGACAATTGGACTATTTGGCAAAAGCTCCGGCAGATACGGATGAGAAAATCCAAGGGAACGCTGGAGTTGAGTGGCCCGCTTGCAGGCATTCACGTTATTGAACTTAGCAGACTTGATCGCGGCGCCGTTTGCGTCGAGGAGGCTGGCCGAGTTCGACGCTGAATCGCCGGGATGGATGCGATGGTCGATCCGCGAATGGCGCAAGCGGTCACCAACGACATTATGTCGCGTATTGCAGTGCAACAGAACTCACAAAACAGCCCCTGCTAAAGGGGCAATGGCGTTCCGGTCGGCTTCTCTGTATTGGTGCGCTTGGAATGGGGCGTCGCGGCCGCGCCGTTGGCGCGCTTCGCAAAGTCACGCGGGAGGAAACATGCATAAATTAATTCTGGCTGCTGCGTCGGTCGCAGCATTGGCCCTGGCAGGACCGGCGTCGGCGCAATCGCCGATCGTCATCAAGTTCAGCCACGTGGTGGCTTCGAACACGCCGAAAGGCGCCGCCGCCGAGAAGTTCAAGGAACTCGCAGAGAAATACACCGACGGCAAGGTCAAGGTCGAAATCTATCCGAATTCGACACTCTACAAGGACAAGGAAGAACTGGAAGCGCTGCAGCTCGGCGCAGTGCAGATGCTGGCGCCATCGAATTCCAAGTTCGGTCCGATCGGCGTGCGTGAATTCGAGGTGTTCGATCTTCCCTATATTCTGCCGGATCTCGCCACCTTGCGCAAAGTCACCGACGGGCCGCTCGGCGCGAAACTGCTGAAGCTGCTCGAGCCGAAGGGAATGACCGGACTCGCTTATTGGGACAACGGCTTCAAGCAGATGACCGCGAACAAAAAGCTGGTCACGCCGGACGACTACAAGGGCCTGAAATTCCGCATCCAGTCGTCGAAGGTTCTTGAAGCGCAGTTCCGCTCGCTGGGTTCGATCCCGCAGGTGATGGCGTTCGGCGAGGTGTACCAGGCGCTGCAGACCGGCGTGGTCGATGGCCAGGAAAACACCTGGTCGAATATCTACACCCAGAAAATGCAC
>Ga0137388_10002674_pt1 | contig 11254 bp, 6 predicted proteins | sample 15con2h14AmetaG_FD_104644 | JGI IMG/M metagenome (GOLD analysis project Ga0137388, IMG submission 104644) | Vadose zone soil microbial communities from Angelo Coast Range Reserve, California, USA - 15con2h1.4A metaG | ecosystem: Environmental > Terrestrial > Soil > Vadose zone > Saprolite...
TCAATTGAGCGTGCGACTCGTTCGGCCTCTGGCCACTCTCTGGCTTGTGCCAAAGCGGCTGCTAGGTCTCGTAAAGCGGAGGGACGGTGCCAATTGTCCTCAAATGAGCGTGCGACTCGTTCGGCCTCTGCCCACTCTTTGGCTCGCACCAAAGCATTTGCTAGTCGCACTAAAACAGATGTGCGCTCAATCGAGCGTGCGACTCGTTCGGCCTCTGGCCATTCTCTGGCCTGCATCAGATCAATTGCTAGCTGCCGTAAAGCAGAGGCGCGCTTCTGCTCGTCCTCAGTTGAGCGTGCGATTCGTTCGGTCTCTCGCCAGAAAGGTTGAGCTTGCTCGCGTTCTCCGGCTTGCGTCAGATCAGTTGCCAGGTTCCGTAAAGCATGGATACGACTCCTATTGTCCTCAAATGAGCGTACGACTCGTTCAGCTTCTCGCCAGTAAGGTTGAGCCTGCTTGCGTTCTCCGGCTTGTGCCATAGCGCTGGCCAGGTGTCCTAAAGCAGAGGCACGGTACGTATCGTCCTCAATTGAGCGTGCGACTCGTTCGGCCTCTGGCCACTCTCCGGCTTGTGCCATAGCGGTTGCCAGGTTCCGTAAAGCAAGGGCACGGCCCCAATAGCTCTCAATCGAGCGTGCGACTCGTTCGGCCTCTGGCCACTCTCCGGCTTGCGTCAAAGCGTCAGCTAGATTCTGCAAAGACGCGATTGTTTTTCCTTGGCGGTCGTTGCGTTCCATACGTGCTGCCTCATGTACTCGCTATTCTTGAATGTTGCATGATGTGCTTATGATACTACAAAAAACCTTGACAGGTAAGACTTCTCTCAGGAATTGATACAAACCATCCAGAGGAAGGGGCCAGAACTGCTCTGTTAGAGCTGTGCTGGCTACTTAGTATATCCGTTCTAAAAAAGAGTGCTCATGTTGGCACTACCCGTTCTTTTTCTTAGCTATCTACTCATCAGAGAGATGACATGAGGGTTCCCCGTATGACAGGTTACTTTCTGATATGAGAACGGATATGCTAAGTAGCCAGCACAGCCTCCCTCCTCAGAGGATCGGAGAATTGGAAAGACCTCCACGATATTTTTCATACCATTCATTGGTAAATAACGTATCGGGATCATAGTGTGTTTTTAGCGCAAATAATGTGCGGATTTCAGGATACATGGTTGTCAGCTGAGATTGAGTATAGTAGCTCCCATAGCACAGATAGTACCTGGCCTTGATCGAGATTAAATACTCTACGAGTTCGCTGGTAAACGCCTGGATGGTTTGGATCTCCGTGCTCCTTCGAAGAACTTTGTAGTAGACTACAAAGCCGTACATGTCTGTTTGAGCATAAGAAACCAGCGCGTTGGTATCTTGAGCTACTTTCCTGATAGTGACATTTAAGAGATCTATGTTGTATTTTTTTATGAGCTTTTTATAGCTTTCAAGAAATGCATCGGCCTGTTCAGTGGGAATGAAATATTCCTGGAGGAGATCGGTCGTCTGTGGATCAGGGTTTTGCAGAAAACGCACAGGAACAGCCATGGCCGTATTTCTGCTTACCGTTTTGGGATCGACCAGTGGGGTGAGGCGCTTTTCCAATTCCCAGCGCAAAATTTTTCCCAGGTTGCTTGTTCTCGATGCCTGGAAGACGACTTTACGTAGCCAGATGCTGTTCTCTCCCTGGAGTTCGTCTGCCAGGTGCGGCAGCGATCTGGCCTCTGAGTATATATAGACAAGACTTTCGGTGAGAAAGCGCTCGCTATCAACCGAAAGGTGCGCTTCGAGCAGCCGGTTCGCTGGGTTTTTCCCCAGGGATTCCAGCGTTTCTAGTAATGCATGCGTTTGAATTGAAATCAACGAAAACACGTAACTGCTGTTTTGGGTGGTCGTCAAGTTAACTTCAGTGATGATCCCTAGTATGCCGTAGCCTCCGATCACGGCTGAAAACAGGTCTTTCTGTTGTGTTCTATCACACTGGATTTCTCTCCCCTCCGCCGTCACCAGTTTCAGGGAAGTGACGCTTTCGATCAATGACCCATAGCGGGGATCTTTGCCATGGGCATTCACGCTCAGAGAACCGCCGACTGAGAAGATGTTGGAATCTTGCATGACTCTTACGGCCCGACCATGTTGGGAAAGGGTGGTCTGGATTTGTCTCCAGGTAGCTCCGGGACCAACGGTGACCGTTTGATTGGAGTCGTTGTAGCGCACCGAATCCATGTGGGTCATGTCAAGATGCAGGGTGTTCGAGCCAAGGGCTTGTCCTCCCATGCTGTGCCTGATGCCTGAGAGGGAGATTTTCCGGTGGGTAGAGCGTGCATCTCTTACAGCCTGGATGACCTCAGCGACGGTCTTTGGAGAACGGATTTCACCCACGATACTGCTCTTCAGGCGGCTGGCGTCCTGAAGAGGGATCGAGAGGGGAGGCGCAAGGGTCAGTTTCTGCCCTTCATCTTCATAGGGGAACAGATCACTAAGCCACCATCGTTTGGACAGATCATCCCAGAAATAGGCTTTGATAAACAGTCCTCCAATTGCCAGTGCAAGAGTGGTTTTCGGGAGCATGATGAAAAATCGTCTTTGCAGATGCACGTTTTGCTGCTTCTGGCCAGCTAGCTGGACTCTGCGAGTCACCCAGAAAACGCTGCCATTGAGCACTATGAGCAAGATCATGCCGCTTGCTCCGATGACGGGAGTCGGTAGCCACACAAGCGATCCAATCAAGAGGAGAAGATAGTAGAGACCAGCCAGGGCAACGATCACCAGCGGAATGGTTAGCGCCGTTGTCAGCCATTTCTCGGTCATCAGCAGGGCAATCACAGCCAGCAGCACGATCAATGGGAGCCAGGAGTGTACGTCTATGACAGCCATACCTGCGAAGAAGTCCAGGAAAACCCAGACCAGGCCCAGGATCACTGAGCCAATGGCAAGCAAGACGCAGATGGGGGGAGTGAAGATCGATTGGACAGTAAGGCTGACCAGCGCACGAATGCGAGAAGACAACAAGGGTGATGGCATAGAAAATCCCTTCCTCCTGCTCTTTCAAGGGCAAGACTGCTGAAACAGGATATTCAAAATATTCTCTGTCGAGTATAAACCCGGAGTATAGGAGGCGAGGGAGTGTCATCTGTCCCATTTCTTCCCTATTTGAGGGAGGCCCAGGAGAAATGCCTGTTTGACTCGCCTGTGGTGAGCATACCCCAACCAGGCATGAGAGGTCCAATGTACAAGCGGTCGATGCAAGAAGCCCCATCGGGAGCGGCCTTGCCTGGAGACGAATCACCGATTCCCATGATTCACGCTGATTTCCCACCCTTCGGCCCAAAATCGGGTGTGCTGGCTACTTCGCTGATCCGTATGGGAAATGGATGATGTAATCGTTTTGCTTCTGCTCTGCTTTGACAATCGGAGGCAAAATGAGGCGAGGATTTTCCCTCCTCTGGCAGTCCTCGCCATTTTAGCCGCGAAGCAATCTCTACCAGGAAACATATTCCGTCTTATTTCTTCCATTCATGTGGGAAAACCGGCAGGGAAGTACCGCTTGCTGGCGGGCTAAGTTATGACAGTGCTGAAAGCATCTCCGGAGGCACTCTCTGAACATCTCGAGCACGTATTTCTGCGAATGAAAGGAGGATTTCATGCACTTCTTTGATAATCGTGGTGTAATCCACCCAGGACCGGGAAGAAGATGACCTTGCCACCTGCGTGACCTGGTGGAACAGGCTCACCATGCGGTTCTGGAATCTGTTGCTTGATCCCTTGATGTGGTCTGGCTCGATTGAAGTACTGGACATAGGCGTTGAGCACCCGCTGGAGTTGCATCTCATGCAGGATGAGCATATGGTCGAGGCACTCCCGGCGCACACTTCCCAGAAAGCGTTCACAGATGGCATTCGCTCGCGGGGCGTGATACGGTGTTGTGAGAATCTCGATGCGACTCGTGTGCACAACACAGGCGAAGGCCGCCCCAAACTTGCGATCGTTATCCCGCAGAAGGTATTTCGGCCCCTGTCCATACGCTGTGGCTTCCCGAAGCTGTTGTGCGGTCCAAGTGTCGGTGGGATAGCGTGTCACGCCGACATGGACCACTCGCCGCGAGTGCAGTTCGATGATGAAGAAGGCGAAAAGCGAACGGAAGAAGAGGTCAGTGACTGGGAGAAAGTCGCAGGCCCAGATCTCTTTGGCATGGTTGCGCAGGAAGATCCTCCAGTTCTGGCGACTTGGTCGAGTCGTATGCACCTGTCTCAGATATTTCTGGATCGTACGTTTGCTGACGTGAAGCCCCAACTTTAATAATTCGCCGCGGATCCGTTCTGCTCCCCAGAGCCGATTTTGTGCCGCCATTTCCTTGATCAACGCTATGGATTCTGTGGGGAACTTTGGTTTGGAAGATGCTACCCTGGATGTGTACTTCCAGAAGAGCCGAAATCCCTGGCGATGCCACCGCAGCAGCGTCGTCTTCCTGAACAATGAGAAGCGCTTGCTTCCAGGTTCGAACTGCTCTTGCCAGAAGCACCAGGAGCATCCGATCCGCTCTGGTGCATGCGGGTCGTTTGACGCGTCGGCGGAGGATAATGAATTGCTGGCGCAGGAGCGCGTTTTCTGCCACGAGTTCCGACTTGCTTTTGGCAACGTCTGTCAGGACCCCCAACAGGAGAGAGGTGGCGGTGTCCGGTTTGGTCCAGTCGATGAAGCGGGAGTGGAGTGACTGAAGGCAAAGGTCTGTCAACCGTTTGATGAAGGTAAGAATTCCGTGCAAAGTGTCTATTACCCCTTTTGAAAATGAGCAGATGAAGGCATTCCGATTCTACTCTTCCTCTGGGGAATTGGCAAGCTGCAAAAGATGTGGGAAGGTGCTCTCAAAGGCCTGATTGAGCGGACAGATATGATAAGTAGCCAGCACAGCCTCTCATCCGCTCACTATCCGAAAAATTAAAGAAGAGCTTTTTGACAATTTGGATCCATATTATTGCAGAAAGTTGAAAATGGACGCATAAGCTTGCAGTAAGTTGTAGATGAGTGCAATTTAAAAACGTTGTTCCCGCTTCGTTTTTAAGAACGGATGTACAACGTAGCCGGTATAGTACTCTGCATGTTATCTGAGGTAGACAGCGAGCTTCCTGGTCAGGATATCGCGCAGGCGTTCATCAAAACACCCTCTTTCAGACCGATCCCTTGCAACACACGCTCGTTGGGCGTGTTTTTGGAGGTTTGCGTTTTGCTTTTCTGGATAACGTATGCGACATTCGTCAAATCCCTGCAACTATAACTGAGTGATCGAAAGGCCTGGCCTAATGAACCCGTCTTTCTATTCCTGCCAGGAGTAACGCTACAATATTTTCAGCATTATAAGACGAAAGATGGATCTCTATCTAAAACTGTGATATGTCTACATATAATCTGGCTTAGCTCTCCAACTCTCGGGGTGAAAGTGAATCAATTTCGCCGCCCGGAAAGATGGGACCCGAAGGATTAAAATGGAGTATCGTTCTTGGAGCAAGCATGATGCGATCTCCATGCTTCAGAATATGCCTGTCGATGCGATTTCCTTGATAGGAAATGCCATTCAAGCTCTCGGCATCCTCAATCAGCCAGGCACCGTTTTCCCAGCGAATCCTGGCGTGCAGGCGCGAGACTCGTTGTGAAGGCACCTGTATGTCATTGCCCGTGAGCCGTCCAACGGTCATGCTCTGCTTATCGAGTCGGTATTCACCAACAACCTTTCCATCGATTTCGACGAGGACTCGTGCCTTCTGCATCGCGCCTCCCTGATGTGGTTCACCCCTCTGAGTGGAGTCTTCTACTGGAGCAGGCTGCCACTGTCTTGCAGGCACAGGTTGTGGCGATAAAGGCGTTACTAGCATGCGTGGTGCATCCGGTATAACCTGACGTTGCCCCTGGCCTATGGATACATTCTCAGGTCTTAATGCAGCAATAAAAGCCATCATCTCAGCGAAGCGATCAGCTGGATTTTTAGCCATAGCCCTCAGGATCGCCAGCTCAATATGCTCTGTTATGTTGGGATTGAGCTGGCGCGGCGCAATCGGTTCCTGCGTCGTGTGCTTATATTGCAGCGCCATGAAATTGTTGTCGTCGAAAGGCCGCTGTCCCGTGACGAGTCGATAGGCGATGCACCCCAGCGCGTACTGATCGCTCTTCCTGCTCACTTGCCCCTCGAATTGCTCCGGGGCCATATAGGGAGGGCTGCCCCATTTGTTCACCTTTTTGCTCTCGCCCGCATCGAGAACGACGGCAATATCGAAATCGGAGAGCAGCGCTTCATTGCGGTCGTTGAAGAGGATATTGCCGGGCTTGAGATCGCGGTGGATGATGTTGTGTTGGTGAATGTGAGCCAGCGCCTCGCCTATCTGAGATAGGATCGTCACCGCGCTCTCTATAGGCAGCGGCTGCCCGGACTGGATACGATCATGCAGTGAGCCAAGGGAGGCATATTCGGTGATGAGGTAGCGTGGATTCTCATGCAGGTTGATATCAATGATGGGCAGGATGTAGGAATGGCGCAGATGGTCGAGCACCTGCCCTTGCAGGAAAAACAGGTTCTGGCGCTGCTTCGAACTGAGATGGCTGTAGAAGAGCTTGATCGCTGCCGGTTGATAGGAGACGGTATGGAGCGCCAGGTACACGCGCCCCAATCCTCCCTGACCGATATCGCGCAAGATACGATAGCTGCCAAAGGCCTTGCCGATGTTGTTGAGATCTTCCTGTGAGAGCGTAGAGAGGCCACCTGTCCAGTCAGCGCCGAACTGACCAGTGAGAGCGAGCGCAGGCGCTTCCTCACCATCAGCGGCAGGTGATGGTTGATCATCTTCGACGGCCGGTACGGTAGGCGCTTCACCGGAGCCGCCTAGTGGAGGGGGCGGCAGAGAGGGTAACTGTTTTGCCCAGGGATCGGGTGGTGGTGGTGCGCTCCAAGGATCAAGTAGCGGAACTGTCTGTCCTGAGGGAGGTTGAGCAGGAGCGGGGAGCAGGCGATTGCCGCAGTACGGGCAAATGCTATCGCCAAGCCGGACAGAGGTACCACAATAGGGACATACGAATTGCTTTGCAGCCCACGGATCAGGGGATTGCGGCACTCCCCAGGAACCTCTCCAACTATCATCAGGAGAAGGTTGCGGACTTCCCCAGACTCCAGGAGTCGGCTGCGCTCCCCAGGCTCCAGGGGATTGCGATGCCGCCCAGGAGTCAGGACTGGGTACCGTAGGCTCTAACGGAGCCTGTGGAACGTTTGGAGGAGAAAGCAGGCTACGACCACAGGTCATGCAATACTTATCGCTTAACCGGGTTGGGGCACTGCAGTAGGGACATAATGATGGAGGAGGGCCCATGCGATTACCGCAAGTAAGACAAAAATTGTCGCCGGGCCGGGTTGCAGTGCCGCAGGAGGGACAGTATTTCATCTGTGTGGCTGGCAACCACGGGGCAGGTTGCAGCGGTCCAGTGGGCATTCCATAGGCGGTGGGAACATAGCCACAATTGGGACAAGATGCATCGCCGGGCCGAAAGTCCTCGCCGCAGACAGGGCAGATGTTGAGCTTTATAGTTGCATCAGGGCTATAGCTATATGGCGCAGGAGGCTGCCCCCAGGCAGATGTGGGCCATTGTAGCTCTGGTGGTGCTGGTGGCTCAGGGAGCAGGCGGCCCCCGCAGTTGGCACAAAGCTCATCCTCCGATGTAGTTGCAGCATCACAGAAGGCGCAGCGATCCTTACCATCCATGTCCGTCCACTCGCGCCCAAGTGTCTGTTCCATAGCGACCAGGGCGGCTCGGAGAGCATCGAGCACCTCCTGCATCGATTGGTAGCGCTCCTCTGGCCGCTTCTGCGTCATCTTCACAACCACCTGCTGAATTTCGACAAGTACATGGAGCGAACGGAGATCCCAGATGGGCAATTGCGCTTCGAGGTGCTTTCTGACAACCTCCAACTTGGTCCCACTAAAGGGAACGTGACCCGTCAGGCACTCAAAGAGAGTGATGCCAAGCGAGTAAATGTTGCTGCGCTGATCGACCTGGCCCTTTTCTAGTTCGGGAGGCCGGTACGCAGATGAGTAACTGATCCCGATCTGGGCTGTCTTAAAGACATTGAGAGTTTCCCAATTGGAAAGCAGCAGACGATCATCGCTGCGCAGCAACATATTCCCAGGTTGTACGTCTTGATGGACAATATCATTGCGGTGAAGGTACTCCAATCCCTCTGCCGTCTGAATAATAGACTCTACTGCCTTTTGCTGCCCTAAGTCTATTTTTAACCGCCTGCGGAGCGAGCCACCATCAATGTACTCCTGAACAATATAGGGTTGATCGTCTTGCACGCCGAAGTCGTAAATCGGCATGAGATTGGGGTGAGACAGTTGCGCAAAAGTGCGCAGTTCCTGCACAAACACCTCGCGAAAACCAGGCGCCTCTATAAGTGTAGGCGAGAAGACCTTCATTGCAACCGTACGATCAACCCCGCGCTTATATGCCTTGAAGACGTCCGACAGCCCACTTGTACCAAGATAGTCAAAAATGCCATACGAATCGAGCGTGTTGCCGAGCAGCGCAGGCAGGCCCTGGGCGCTCGGCCTTCCGTCATCAACTTGGGCGAGCGTTCGATTGCCCGGAGGAGCCAGTGAGACTGCTTGCTGTAACTGATCAAGAGCGGGGATGAATTCACCGGGGGTCTGATAGCGGTCATCGGGTGACTTTGCCATCGCCTTCTGTATGAAGAGATCGAAAACGCCGAGCAGGTCGGGGCGCAGGAGGCAGAGAGATGGCACCGGGGTGTTCATATGTTTTGTTGCTATATCTACAGCGGTTCTTCCTGTGAATGGGGGATGACCAGCAAGCATATCAAAGAACACAACAGCCAGGGCATAGAGATCAGAACGAATGCTGGCGTTACGCGATCTTTCCAGCACTTCTGGCGCCATACTATTGGGACTACTCTCGTTGACTTGAGTGATAGTCCTCTCGTCTACCTCCCGCTCGCGTGCAGAGCCAAAATCGGTGATCTTTACCTGATCCTGGCTATCAACCAGGATGCGCTCCGGCCTGATATCCTGGTGGAGGATACTAAGCTTGTATGCTGCATCCAATCCTTCAGCGATCTGACGAGCATAGTTGATAGCGCGTGATGCCTCCATTGCACCCGTAGCTTTCATAAGCTGCTTGAGCGTCTGCCCTTCGACATATTCCATCACAAAATAGGGGACCGTGCCATCCTCGCCTTGCTCGATCCCGTGTAAAATATGAGGGTCGTTGAGCTTAGAAAGGATATCAGCTTCTCGCTGGAAACGAGTAACTGACCGGGGGTCTGATGTGAAGCTCGAATGCAGCCGTTTCATGGCGTAGATTTGTTTGTTTTCCGTATCGAGTACAAGGTAGGTAATAGCAATTTCACTTCTGTCGATTTCCTTTATCAGACCATACTTGCCGACCATTGCAAGGTACTCACCTTCAAGCTCCTGGTCAGGCGCAGCTTCGGGAGCGGGCTGCTCGTCGGGATGAGGCACGACCTCGATAAACGGCAGAGGGCGCGCTTTCCAGGTGGTCTTGCGCACCTGATGGATTACCCTGGGAGTGAACTTGCGCAGCGAAGCGAGTCGCTCGCGATCATTCTGGGCGACCACGACATCGTAGCCCGCGAGTAACGAGGGAATGTCCTCTGAATGGGCAGTGAGCAAAATCTTAGGGATTTTGTGCTCGAACTGTGTTTCCAGGGCGAGGCTCATGCCAATGGCGATGAATGTTTCCGCTGGCGTTTGATCGCTGATGCGATAGATGGCGAAGGGCGTGGAGTGTACCGCCTGGCAGTGGCTGCACAGCAGGAAGGTATAGCCCTCTGCCAGCGACAGGGGCGCGACGAGATCGGGATCGCTGATGGGAGCCAGGGAGAGAAAGCAGACGCCGTCAGCGAAATCGTCAAGCAGGTCGGTGGCGACCTGGAGAGCCAGGCGGGTTTTGCCGACACCACCGGTGCCGGTGAGGGTCACCAGGCGCACGTCTGGTCGTCGTAGGAGAGCAGAAGCCGCTCCCACCTCCTGTTCGCGTCCAATCAGTGGAGTCAATGGCGCGGGCAGGTTGTGCGTCGAGGTAGGTCCAGGTCTGGTTGGCTCTCGCGCGGGAAGAATGAATAGCTTGTCTTGCACGGCTGACTCCTCCCCACCCGCCTGTGTCAATTTCTCGTGTGAACTGTTGTACCACTAGCAGGGACGCTTGCATGCACTGTTACTCCTTATTATATACTATGCATCGTTCCTCTGCTAGAGAAAATTACATGATAGATTCAGCAGGACGAGCAAGAGATGGTTGTGAGAACGGACTGGAGAGAAGTCACTGCTCTGTCAAGCTCAAATTGTCACATTAGGAGACCGTCCCACTCGGCTTCTTGTAGAGAGGATACAAGCGCTCCAGTTTGATGCGGGCATCGGCCATGGTGAACTGCCAGCGCACCGTCGCGCCTGACTGATTGCGCATCGTCTGCCACTGCTCGACTTGGTCGCAGAGGGCCTCGATGGTGGCGATGTTGTGCGCCAAGCCTTGACGGACGAGGACACTGAGTTCAATTTCGGCGATGTTGAGCCAGCTAGCGTGCTTGGGGTGTAATGGATCTCCAGGCGATCGGCCAGAGCTTTGGCCTCTTGGGGTGAGAAGACCTCATAGAAGGAGGCGGGCGAATGCGTGTTAAGATTGTCCATCACCAGCACAACTTTCTCGGCTTGCGGGTAGTGTTCGGTCAGCAGCTCCTTGAGGAAGTGAGCCCAGTCTTTCTTGGTGCGTCGCCTGCTCACTTTGAGGTAGCGCTTGCCTGCTAACGGCTCACAGGCAATGAATACGTTGCTTGCTCCTTTCTTCTCATGTGTAGTCCTCTCGCCTGGGCTGGCCTGGTTTCATGTCCTCTGGAGGATGTTTGTCCTTGACCAGATTCTTGCCCATTTCATCCATACAGATCAGCGGGCGGCGCGGGTTGTAAGGACGGCAATAGACATCTAAGATATCTTCCATGCGCCACACAAACTCGGCAGTGGCCTTGGGAAAGCACCATTGCTGCTTCAGCCACGGCTTGAGTTCATTTTTTTCTAGGATGGCAAGCCTATCTTGACGAGAGGGGGATACTAAGGGGAAGAAAAACGGCGGAACGGAAAGTGTGGGGTCGCATGGCGGATACTGAGCATCCCGAAACCTATGAGCAGCGGGTGCAAGCGATTCAACTCGCGAACCAACCGATCTTGGATGGCTTTGAGACCTGGTTGAGGCAAGCA
>Ga0137388_10002678_pt1 | contig 11247 bp, 6 predicted proteins | sample 15con2h14AmetaG_FD_104644 | JGI IMG/M metagenome (GOLD analysis project Ga0137388, IMG submission 104644) | Vadose zone soil microbial communities from Angelo Coast Range Reserve, California, USA - 15con2h1.4A metaG | ecosystem: Environmental > Terrestrial > Soil > Vadose zone > Saprolite...
GGGGGCTGTTCGTCCTGGTGCACTGGTGCCGCCGCAACCGCGTGCAGGCCTGAACAGGCCTCCGGACGCCGCCGCGTCCCTGACCGTCCGTTCGTTGACTCGTCCCTGAACGCGTGCTGTAGTCTTGCACACGGGGGAAGTACCCTGACCAATGCGGATTTGCTGCGCGCCCCCCCGTGGCACGCCGTGGACATGAACGCTCAGCGCCGATACGTCCTGATCTCGCCGTGCCGTGACGAAGCGGCGTTCATGAGGCGCACCCTGGAAAGCGTCGCCGCGCAGACGGTGCGGCCCGCGCGCTGGATCGTCATCGACGACGGCTCCACCGACGCGACACCGCAGATCCTCGAGGAGTACGCGGCCAGGCTCCCCTACCTGCGCGTGGTGCGCCGCAGCGATCGCGGCAAGCGCGCAGTGGGCCCTGGCGTGGTGGACGCGTTCTACCGGGGCCTGGAGACGATCGACTTGGGCGACTTCGACTACCTCTGCAAGCTCGACATGGATCTCGACCTTCCCCCTCGCTATTTCGAGCTGCTCCTGCAGCGCATGGAGCGGGAGCCGCGCCTGGGAACCTGCTCGGGAAAGCCGTGGTTCATCCACCCCCGCACGGGAGAGCGGGTCCCCGAGGTCTGCGGAGACGAGATGTCGGTGGGGATGACCAAGTTCTATCGGGTCAGCTGCTTCCGGGAGATCGGCGGCTTCGTGCGGCAAGTGATGTGGGACGGCATCGATTGCCACCGCGCGCGCATGCTGGGCTGGATCGCGGAGAGCGTGAACGACGAGGAGCTCCGGTTCCTCCACCTGCGGCCCATGGGGGCCAGCCAGGGCAAGGGCATCTGGTCGGGACGCGTGCGCGCCGGATTCGGGCAGTACTTCATGGGCACCTCGCCGCTCTACTACCTCGCGGTGGCGCTTTATCGATTACCCAAGCACCCCGTGGTCTCCGGAAGCGCCGCGATGCTCTGGGGGTACGTCTCCAGCGCCCTGAAGCGCGCCCCCCGCTATGAGGAGCCCGGCTTCCGGCGCTTCCTGCGCAGGTACCAGCACGCGTGCCTGCTCCGGGGGAAGGCGGGCGCAACGCGCAAGATCAACGAGGAGCAGGCTCGCGTATGGGAACTCGCCCATGCCAGCGCGACTCAGGGAGGTCACGCCGGTGGAATCCGCGGCGCGCTCTGAGCTGCTCGGCCTGCCCTTCGACGGCGTGACGATGAAGGCCGCGGTCGAGCGCTGCCTGTCCTGGTGCGCCGGCCCGCGCGCGCCGCACACGGTGATCACCGCCAACTCCGCCATCGTCTGCATGATGCGGCGCGATCCGGAGCTGAAGGCGGCGTGTCTGGCCGGCGACCTGATCGTGCCGGACGGGATGTCGGTGGTCTGGGCTTCCCGCATCGCGGGCGCGCCGTTCCCCGAACGGGTGGCGGGAGTAGACCTCATGGGGCGGCTCCTCGAGGTGGGCTCCGAGCGCGGGTTGCGAGCCTACTTCCTGGGCGCGAAGCCGGCGGTGGTCGCGAAGCTTGCGGAGCTGTGCGAGCGCAACCATCCCGGCCTCGAGGTGATCGGGTACCGCGACGGCTACTTCTCCGCCGACCAGCACGCGGCCATCGTGGAGGAGATCCGGCGGCTCGAGCCGCACCTGCTCTTCGTCGGGATGCCGAGCCCCTTCAAGGAGACCTTTTGCGAGCGGCATCGCGAGCGGCTGGGCGTCCCGGTGATCATGGGAGTCGGCGGCAGCTTCGACGTGCTCGCCGGGCACGTCAGGCGCGCGCCACGCTGGATGCAGTCCGCGGGAATGGAGTGGTCGTGGCGGCTCCTGATGGAGCCGCGGAAGATGTGGAAGCGCTACCTGACCACCAATGCCGAGTTCCTCTGGCTGGCGGGCCGCGAGGTCGTCGCGCGGCGCTTTCGGGCGGCCGGCAGGGGCCGGGCGGAGCGCGCCACCAGCCGCGGCGGTCCCGGGCCTTGAAGCGGACCGGCATCCTGGTGTTCATGGGCACGCGTCCGGAGGCGATCAAGCTCGCTCCCGTGGTGGCGGCCCTTCGCGCCGCGTCCGACTTCGATTGCACCGTGGTCGCGACGGGACAGCACAAGGAGATGTTCCGGCAGGTCGCGGATCAATTCGGCTTCACGGTCGACGCCGACCTGGGCGTCATGCGCGCCAACCAGTCGCTCGCCCAGCTGACCTCCCGTCTCATGACCGGCATCGACCGCTGGTTGGAGACGGCCGGCCCCGACATGGCTCTCGTCCAGGGGGACACGACCACGGTGCTGGTCGCGGCCCTGGCCTGCTTCTACCGGCGCATCCCCATCGGACACGTCGAGGCGGGCCTGCGCACCGGCAACATCTGGTCCCCGTTCCCCGAGGAGGTGAACCGCAGGCTGGCCAGCCTTCTGGTCGGGCTGCACTTCGCTCCCACGGCGGCCGCGCGCGAGGCGCTCCTGCGGGAGGGAGTGCGGGGCGAGATCATCACCGTGACCGGCAACACCGTCATCGACGCCTTGCAGATGTAGATCGCCCTCCAGGAGGGCGACGATCGCGTGCGCGCCGCCGTCGATGCCGAGCTCGCCGAGGTCCTCGGCGAGGACTGGACGCGGGCGCCCTTCGTGCTCATCACGGGCCACCGGCGCGAGAACTTCGGCAAGGGGATCGAGCAGATCTGCGAAGCCATCGCCACCCTGGCGCGAAGGTTCCAGGACCACCGCTTCGTCTATCCGGTGCACCTGAACCCGAACGTGCGCGTGCACGTCAGCCGGCTCCTCGGACACCTTCCCAACGTGCGCCTCATCAAGCCGCAGGGGTATCGCAACTTCGTCCGGCTGATGTCGCGGTGCCGGCTCGTGCTGACCGATTCAGGCGGGGTCCAGGAAGAGGCGCCCTCCCTGGGCAAGCCGGTGCTGGTGATGCGCGACACGACCGAGCGGCCCGAGGGCGTCGCGGCCGGCACCGCGCTCCTGACCGGCCCACACGCCAGCGCCATCGTCGAGCACGCGGTGCGCCTCCTGACCGACGAAGCCGCGTACCGGGCGATGGCCAGGGCGAAGAACCCCTACGGGGATGGACACGCGGCCGAGCGCATCGTGGAGCGCATCCGCCGCCACTTCGCAGGTTGAGCGACGGTGCAAAAAAAAATTATTTTTTTTCCCGGCCGTACGCGAGCCAACGGGCGAAGTGCAGCGCGTACAGAGCGGACGCCTGCCAATCCAGCGAGACCTCGTTGGTCGACCAGCTGTCGTTGTCCGTGTAGCGCTCCTCGAACGGCGTGCTTGCGTCCCGGGGAAAGGCGGGATCGCCCCAGTATCCCCAGATCGGGATCGGCCGGGCCACGGGGTTCGAGGAATCGGCGGGATCCGGCGAGTCGTTCGGACCGCCCGCCAGCATGCCAGGGAAGAGGAAGGGCTGGGCGCGGAGCGCGGCGAGCCAGTGATGGAACGCCCGGGTGCGGCCGCGCGTCACCCCGGGGAGGCCGCTCACGTAACAGAACTGGAGGTAGTTCCGGCCCAGCATGTAGTGCACGTTCGCCATCGCCTGCTCGCAGTCCGCGGCCTCGGTCACCGGATCTTCCAGGCACGACTTCACCGAGGCCGAGTTGGTGCGCGTCAGGCCGGCGGCAACGGAACCCCAGTGCGTCGGCGCGGCGAGCTGGAACGGCTGCCGCCGGCCCTCCTCCCGCACCTGGGCAGCCCGCCTCCGCAGGTAACGCCGGATGGCCGCCTTTCGCGCCGGATCTCCGCCGGAGGCCCGCAGATACAGGTGCGCAGCGAGGCCCTGGACGTGGAGATAGCCCGGGTCGTAGTCCAGCTCGACGTACGAGCGATCGAAGTCGTCGCGGAACCGCCGTTCTCCGGTGGCGAGCAGCATGCCCGCCGCTGCGAACATGCGCACCTGTCGTCCGACGTCCGCGTCTCCGTCCCGTCGGTAGGCCGGGCAGGTCGGGCCGTCCGTCGACTCCTCCCCGTGACGGAGCAAGTATCCGTAGCCGCGCTGCGCCGCCTGCAGCGCGCGGGTGGCGAAGTCGGGGTCGAAGCGCCGGTAGATCGTCGAGGCGTACGCGAGGTTGCCCACCGCCCTCGCGGTCGCCAGCGTGCCGACCTCTCCGTCTCGGTACGGCGGAACGCGCTCGGGAAGATTGGTCCCGTAGGGACCGTAGCGCTCCTCGCAGGTCGAGTTGCGGAAGCCCCCGGAATCGTCCTGCACCGAGAGGAGCCACTCCAGCCCCCACCGCGCCTCGTCGAGCAGATCCGGCACGCGGTTCCCCGATTCGGGGATGTTGGTGTCGTCCTGCGCCGGCGCGAAATCGCTGAACGCTTCCAGCAGCCAGAAGAGCGCCGAGTTGAGCGAGGCGCTGTAGATGGAGAAGTCACCCGCGTCGTGCCAACCGCGGCGCACGCCGGACGGGGCCTTGGCCGCGTCGCTGGGATGGACCCAGGGACCTTCCGCGTGGGCAGCGTCGATTGCCGTGAACGCGCGCTGGAAATAGAACCCTCGCTGGACGGCGCGCAAAGGCCCGTCGAACACGCCGGCGCCGATCTCGAAGGGGTGGCTCGCGACGCCCTCGGCCAGGATCCGGTACCGTCCTGGGGCGGTCAGCGGCGAAAAGTCCCCGATGAAGACGCTGCCCGCCGTGCCGGGAAGATCGGAGGGGACCTCGCGCATCGGCGCGCCGCCTTCGAACGCGACCGATCCGTCCTGCTCCCGCAGGACGCGGAACCTGTCGAACCGCTTCGGGGAGGTGAACTGCTTCTGCATGCCGGGGGCGTAGCCCACCTGCGACGCGGCGAGGTGCCCGAAGGGCGGCAACGTCACGCGCGACAGCTTGCGCTCCCTGAGGGCCCACCAGGAAAGCGCGCCCTTGACGGTCTTCCGCGGCCCTCCCGCCGCGACCACGATGGCCCCCGTCGCCATCGCGAGCGCAAGGACGAAGGCGGCGGCTCTTTGGAGGGTCAAGTCGCTCCGGCGCTGCCGGTTGCAACGCGTCAGGGCTGCACGAACGGCGTTCCCGCATCGTACCGCGCCTTCGCAGGCAGCGTCCCGAGGGGCGTCGCCGAAGTCGGGTCCACCCACGGCCACGCATAGCCCTTCCCGTCGTCGAAGAAGGCGGGCTTCTGCGCCCGATAGAGTGACGGCGGCAAGGTGTGGTCGGCGATGCTCGGGTCCCAGGTGACCGAACCGGTCACGTAGTCGAAGTTCCCGTGCCGCACCGCCGTGCCCTGCACCTGGGGATCGGGAGCTTGCTCGAAGTGTGCAGGGTCATACCCGAGCTTCCAGATGACGCTCCCGCCTCTCCAAGGAAACCCGCCGGGGGCATCGCCCCGGTCCTCGTAGAGCCAGCCGGTCATCCGGCCCGCGGTCCCGAGCACGTTCCCCATGAAGGAATGCCACCAGGCCCCGAACTCCAGTCCGGCAGCCCGTGCGTTGCCGCTGATCGGATCGTCCGGGAAGTCGCGGCGGAACCCGCTGAGGTGGTTGCGGAAGACGGTGTGATAGATGGCGTTGCCGTGGGTGCAGTCGGCGTCGTAGTTGAACGACTCGTTCCCCTCGAACAGCATGTGGTGCGAGCCCACCATGTGGCTGCCGTTGATCCCCACCTCCTGCCAGAGCGGCGCGGTGAGGATGTGTCCGTCGTCCATGTAGTTGTACCCGACGACCGACCCCGCCCCCGAGGCGCGCGAGACGATCACCTTGTTCGCCTGCAGCACGATGTTGTCCTCGATCAGGATCTCGGATGACCCCGCCGCGAAGCTGATCGCGTAACCCGCGCCGCCCGGCTCCGGCCAGGCGCCGTCGTGGATGTACGAGCGGCGCACCTCGATGCGGAAGGAGTGGTCGATGGAGACGCCCTCGCCCAGCCAGACCGTGTTCTCGACGTTCTTCATCCAGGAGTCGGCGGCCGCCTCGAAGCGGAGGTTTCCGTTGCCTCCGCCGATCAGGGTCAGGTCCTCCACGCCCGCGTTCTTCACGTGCACGTTCTGGTGGCCCGTGTACCGGGTCAGCTGCGCGAGGTGCGCGGTGCGGTAGCTGATGTGCAGCGGCGTGGTGAACGTGACCAGGTTGCCGTCGACCGAGGCGACCTCCTTGATCTCGCTGATCGGCCGGCCAGTCCGGCTGAACCAGCTGAGGGCGTCGGGAAAGGGGTCGTCCACGAAGATGTCGGGCGGATCGTGCTTCTGCCAGACTGCCCGATCGGTGGCCCAGATCCGCACCGGGGTGGGAACCCCGCTCCGGTCGGGCAGGGCCGTCCAGGAGCCCGTGTCGTAGTTGTCCTCGTCGAGCAGGACGATCTCGCCCGCGGTGAACCCGCTGCCGTCCACCACCGTCACGCGGGTCCCACCCTTGGCGCCGTCGGCGGTGAGGAGCTGCGAGGTCGAGCCGTCCGGCCTGGGAAACCGGTTCGGTCCGATGACCAGGATCGGGTCGGTCACTTCGGCCGTGTCGATGCCCGGCTTGGCGCCGTTGGTCCGCTGCAGGATCGTCCTGCCGGCCCCCGCTCCGCGCAGCGTGATCCCGCTGGCGATGAGGAGAAAACTGTCGTTGATGGTGAAAGTGCCTGCCGACAGCTGCACGGTCTGGCCCGGCGGGCAGGCGTCGATCGCGGCCTGGATGGCCGCCGAGGCATCCAGTCCCCCGTCGTCGAGGGTAGCCGCGCTCACGATCGGGCCGCAGACCGCCGTGCGCGCAGGGATCCCGCCGGGAACGCCTGGGGTCCAGGCCGTGAGCCGATCGGCCGGAATGGTGGTGAACGAGCCCGCGTACACCGTGGCGACGGCGCTCCGGGAGCCGTCCGCGACGCTGGTCGCGATCACGTGGTAGGTCCCGGCTGCCGCAGGCGCGGTGTAGAGACCCGACGCGTCTACCGACCCGCCAAAGGTCTCCTGGACCGACCAGGTCACCGCGGTGGACTGCCCGCCGGCCGTCCCGACAACCGTCGCGGCGAACGGCACGGCGCCGCCCTGCGAGGCGAAAGCGACGCTGGGCGAGATGGAGATGGCGATCGCGCTCGCCACCGGCAACGGGTGCAGCTCGATGGTCACGCTGGCCGGAGACCCGGCGGTGAGCGTCGCGCGCACGGCATCCCCGCGCCAGGTGGGCGCGCTCGCCGGAGCGGCGGCGGCGCTGCACGGCGAGGCGAACGTGTCGCCGACGAAGAGCACGTCGCCCGTAGGGAGCTCGGAGAGATCGAAGACGGTCACGCCGAGCGCGAGGTTCCGCTCCTCCGTGCGCGTGGCGCCGATCACGGCGATCCGCAGGCAGGACGCATCCGGTGGGGGGCCCGCCCCCGTGGTGCCGGTGGACGCAAACGTGGCGCTCACCGCCGCCTCGCCGTTGGGGTGGAACACCAGCGCCAGGGTGGCAGCGGCGCCGGCCTCCAGCGTCTGGGGGACGGCTCCGGCGATCCAGGTCGCATGCTGCGCGGTCACCTCCGGACACGGCGCGTCGAATGCGCTTCCCGTCACGAGCACGGCGCCGGCCGGAGCCCCGCGGAGGACGAGGGATTGCGTCGCGCGCCCGATCGCGGCGCCGAAGTCCTGCGAGACGGTCCGCGTCGCGCCGGTGACGGTCACGCGGATGCACCGAACCGCGGGCGACGCCAGGAATTCCGCCCGCACCGTCACGTCGGCCGCAGGCGGCCCCCGCCCACAGGCGAGAGCGCCCAACAGCAGCGCCGCTGCGAACCGCCCCTGCATCGGCCTAGGGCGTCAGCGCGCGGATGGTGAAGTTTGCCTGGTCGGCGACGTACAGGGCGCGGGTGGCCGGGTTGCGGGCGATCCCGAAGGCGCCGCTGAATTGCGCAGCGGAGCCCACCCCGTCCGCGGAGCCCAGCGCGTTGCTTCCGACGATGGTCACCACTCCGCCGGTCGCCAGATCGAGGCGGCGGACGCCGCCCAGGTCGCCGATGAAGAGGCTGCTCCCATCGGTCGCGAAGCGCCGCGGCTCGGCCAGGAGCGCGTTCAAACCGAGGCCGTCGAGCATCACCGAGGTCGTCTGCGGGGCGCCGGCGACGGTCGTGACGCTGTTCCCCGACTGCGAGACGCGGCGGATGAGGCCGAAGAAATTGGCGCCGTCCAGCGTGCCCCAGTCCGCCACGAAGAACACGTCGTCGGTGCTGAAGGGAAAGACCAGGCCCAGCGGCCCGAGGAATTTCGCGGAAGATAGGATGCCGTCGGCGGTGCCCGTCGCGCCGGCCGTGCCGGCCACGATGGTGACGGTAGGTGGGGTGGTCGCGAGCGAGATCTTCGAGACCACCGCGCGCGACTGGTCGGCGACGTACAGGTCCGTTCCGCGGACCGCGACGTCCTGGATCGACCCGATGGTGGAGGTGCAATCCCACGACTGGGAGTCGGCCACGGAGCGCGTGCCGAGCACCGTGCTCACGGTGAAGGGCGCTGCCGTGGTCATGGCGCGGAGGGCGCAGCGGTCGGCGATGTAGAGCGTGCTTCCCGAGGACGAGAGCGCAACTCCGCGCAGGACGTTGAAGCGCGCTGTGCTCCCCGGGCCGTCGGCGGTACCGGGGGAGCTCGGATCCCCGGCAAGCGTGGTCACCGCGCCGGTGGACACCGTGATCTTGCGGATGGTCATGCCGCTGAAGACTCCGCCGGACGTCGTCGTGCGGTCCGCGAGGTAGAGCGTGTCCGAGCCGTCGAAGGCGAGGGCGTTCGGCCCTTGGAATCGGGCTGCCGCGCCAGTGCCGTCCGTCGAACCTGCGGTCCCGGCCAGGCCCGCCAGCGTCGTCACCGTGAACGAATCGCCGACGAAGTTGCCTTGCACGGTCGCGTTGCCGTTCGGGTGGAAGTTCAGCTGCACGGCGACCGGCGGCCCCGGATTGACGGTGACGGTCACGTCGTCCGCCATCCAGGTCGGGACGCTGTTGGCCGTGAGGCTCCCGCACGCCTCCGCGTAGGCGTTCCCGGAGAACATCACCGTGCCCGTCGGGATCGCGTGCACGTCGAAGCTGATCGTGCTCTGGCCCGCCGTGACGCTGAAGTCCTTTTCGACGCTCCTCTTCATGCCGCTGGCGACGATCCGGATGCAGCTCACGCCCGTCGAGGGCACGGTGAAGAGCGCGTCGATCCGGGCGCTGCCTTGCAAATCGGAACCAGTTCCATTTCCGCAAGCCACCACGGCCGCCACGCAGGCAGCGGGAACGATTCGCATCATCGGAGGGCCCCCCCTCTCGCGCCACCGGATGGCGCAACAGATCCGCGAACTATAGCCCAAGCCTTTCAATGGTTGGAATGGGCTGGAAGCCGGACGTTCTTGATTCCACGGCCCTGGAGGCAGTAGCCTCTTCCTTGCGATCGCAAGTCGGGGGGGATCGTGCGCTTCGTCCGGGTGGGTCAGCCAAGACGGCTCGAAGGAGACTGGCCAGGCGTCGTCGCCTCCATCGACATCGGCGAGGAGCGCCACGAGATCTGGTACCGGGTCTCCGAAGGTCCCATGGCCCAGGGCGCGGAAGCATTCCTCGCCGGGACGTTGTCCTCGGCGATGATGTTGGGTGCTCGCCTGGAAGTCGCAGGCGAAGTCTCGCCGCGGCTGATCAATTCCTTGCCGACCATCCAGACCATCCTGCGGTCCTGGGTCCCCGAATGCCGCGAGGTCCCGCTACAGGTGGTAGCCGGGCGCCCTTCCCAAAAAGCCTCCCCTCGGGCCGTCGCGAGCTTCTTTTCGGGAGGCGTCGATTCCTTCTATACCCTGCTGAAGCACCGGGACGAGATCACCAAGATCATCCTCGTGCACGGGTTCGACCTGCGGCTCGACGACACTCCGCTGCGGGCGAAGGTCTCCCGGTCCTTGCGCGAGGTCGCGGCGGAGCTCGGGGTCGACCTGATCGAGGTCGAAACGAACGTGCGATCGCTCGCCGATCGGCATTTCCCCTGGAAGTTCTATCACGGCTCGATGCTGGCCAGCGTCGCGCTCCTGCTCGCGCCGCAGATGCAGAAAGTCTACATCGCGTCGTCGGACTCCTATGCCACGCTGATCCCCTGGGGAAGCCATCCCCTGCTGGATCCGCTGTGGAGCACGGAGGAAACCGAGCTGGTCCACGACGGTCTGGAGGCGAATCGGCTGGAGAAGGTGGCGAAGATCGCCTCCTCCGACGTCGCCATGCGCTACCTGCGGGTGTGCTTCCCCTGGTCGAACGGCGCCGGCGCCTACAACTGCGGGGTCTGCGAGAAGTGTCTGAACACCATGGCTTGCCTGCGGAGCGCAGGCGCGCTCGGGCGCTGCAAGACCTTTCCCCCCGTCCTGGATCTCGCCGCGCTGGCGCACTTGCCTCCAGTGGACCAGTTCCACCAGTTGGACGTGCGGGAGATCCTGCGCAGCGTGGAGGGCGAAGCCCGCGATCCCGCGCTCGCGGTGGCGCTCCGCGCCTGGCTCGAGGGCCGATACCATCGCGGATTCCGCAGCGTCCCCAAGCGCGCCTTCAACAAGGCGCGCAGGCTCGCCCGCAGCGGCCTCGAGAGACTGCGGAGCCGCACCCGTAGAAAGCCTGTGTTCCCCCCGGCTGGCTCCGCGCCGGCGCCAGGTCAGGGCTGCACGAAGGGAGTCCCCGCGTCGTAGCGCGCCTTGGCCGGAAGCGTCTGGAGCTGGGGCGTGCCGGTCGGATTCACCCAAGGCCAGACGTACCCGCTGCCCGCGTTGAAGAAGGCGGGCTTCTGCGCCAGGTAGAGCGATGGCGGCAACGCGTGGTTCGAGATGGTCGGATCCCAGACCACGGAGTTGGTGACGTAGTCGAAGTTCCCGTGCCGCAGCGTGGTCAGGATGGCCTGGGGGTCGATCGGGTAGGGGTTCCAGTCGTCCCATCCCAGCTTCCAGATCGACGGCGTGTCCATGCTGCCGCTTTCGTAGACCCAGCCCGTCATCTGGCCGGAGGCCCCGAGGACGTTGCCGACGAAGGTATGCCAGTAGGAGTAGTAGGTCACTCCCCCGCACCGCTTCGGGCCGTTGCCGCTCGTGGCATCGCCGAAGTCCCGCCGCACGCCGCGCAGCTGGTTGCGGAAGACCGTGTGGTAGATGGCGTTGCCGTGGGTCTTGTCCGAGTCCCAGTTGAATCCGTAGTTGCCTTCGAAGAGGACGTGGTGCGGGCCCACCATGTGCGAGGCATTGAGGCCGACTTCGATCCAGTTGGTGTTGGTGTTGATGTACCCGTCGTCCACGTAGTTGTAGCCGAAGACCGAGCCGGCTCCGGCAGAACGGGCCACCATGACCTTGTTTGCCTTGAACGAGATGTTGTTCTCGATCAGCACTTCCGCGGA
>Ga0137388_10002679_pt1 | contig 11246 bp, 14 predicted proteins | sample 15con2h14AmetaG_FD_104644 | JGI IMG/M metagenome (GOLD analysis project Ga0137388, IMG submission 104644) | Vadose zone soil microbial communities from Angelo Coast Range Reserve, California, USA - 15con2h1.4A metaG | ecosystem: Environmental > Terrestrial > Soil > Vadose zone > Saprolite...
ACCTGCTTCCTTCTGCAAGGTAAGCTGGACACAGGGTACGAAGGTCATCCCTGGCTACAAGACAGGAAAGCATGTAGGCCCTAGAGCGCAACATTGTCGTTTGTACGTAGTTATTGGCGCACCCTCCAGTGGAGAAACAGGAGATAACAGACGTGAATATGCTAGATCACTTCGATTCAGAACAATTCGCTCAATTAATGAAAGGAGGGAGACTGAACGCAAGGGAGCAGGTCCTTCTGAAGATCGTTGAGAAAATACATTGGAGAACCTATAGCTTAAATCTTTCTAACTCGTTGCATAGGGCATTTGCAGCCAGCGCAGTCGCACTCGGGTGTCCTATATTCTATGGATTTGCCAATTTTTATGTCCTTGCGGCTCACCCTCGTCAAGCGTCTCTTGAGCGGATTAATCGAGCCAAAGGAAGACCTCCTCTGCAAGTGGGCAGTATTACGACCACCCGAGAACATATACCCGACCTCTTCGATTGGCGCCAACTACCGAAGGGATTGCACAAAGAGCAGGTGCTGGCTCTGATTGATGCGTTTTATGAGATGGGTCCGTTTGGCTTCCGGGGGCCTGCAGCCAATCATATTCCCGATCACCTGACCAGTCTAGCAGACAATGGAACACGCACCACCCAACTGATCGCCTCTGGGTACCACTGTCCCTCCAATCGCTTCCTGCAGAAAACACTCGCTCATCTGGAGGAAAACTACCTCTTTATCACCTCGGCCAACATTTCCAGTCATCTCACCGGCCAGGAGGAACCGGCCCATTATGAAATGAAACAGATTCAAAGAGCCTTTGAGCACCACCAGGGGATTCTCATGATGAGACATCCCAATGAGGGGGAGGCCAGGGCAAGATATCCCGAGTATGCCCCGATGTCTACCTCCATTCTTGGCTTCTACGAGCTGCATACCGATGATCGAGGCAGGCCCGCGTTGATGATTGAACGACATGGTTCATTGCCCCTGGACAACATAGCCGAAGTGCTCGACGACTTTGGGTTGGGGTATGTGCTGGGGCCCAAAGCTCAAACCAGATTAGCCCAACATGAGTATACTCACGGTCTCGGCCTCTCCGAGGTTGTAAGCATCACAGCTTGAATGAACAAAAAACGGTTCTGACGCCCCTGCGGTGGGAAGCCTATCAAGGACTGATAGCAAGATGATGCAATGCAGGCTCTTGAAGGGCTTTCCCCAACCAGGCACACAAGAGAGGAGCTAGAAACAATGAAAGCTGCCGCTACCCCTATCCGGGTCGGTCTGATTATTCCCAGTTCCAATGTAACCGTCGAAACTGAATTGCCCGCCTTGCTCACCCGGCACCGAGCAGCCAGGTTCACCTTCCATAGCAGTCGGATGAGGATGCAAGCAGTTTCGGAGGAAGCACTACGGGCGATGAACGCGCAGCGGGAACGCTGCGTGGCTGAACTGACAGACGTCTCTTGTGAGGCGTTCGTCTATGGTTGCCTTGTCGCTCTTATGGCTCAAGGGCCTGGAGAGCACCGCCGGGTGACAGCCGCTATCCAGGAGCAATTGAGGGATCGGGAGCCGTTGCCCGCCATCGTCACCAGTGCGGACGCCTTGCTCGAAGCGTTCCGGGCGCTGAGAGCACAGCGGGTAGCACTGGTCATGCCCTACATGAAATCTCTCGCCAGGAAGGTGGTGGATTACCTTGAAGCCGAACGGATCGAAGTGACCGACTGGGTCGCACTGGAAGAGCCGGATAACGCCGCAGTGGCATGCATTCAGGGCCCGCGCATCCTGGCTGCCGCACGTGCGCTGGACCTGACGAAAGCGGATGCACTGGTCCTGTCGGCCTGTGTGCAGATGCCATCGCTCCCACTCATTGAGGAAGCAGAGACGGAGTTCGGTTTGCCGGTCCTGTCAGCTTCGACAGCCACGGCCTTTACCCTGTTGCGCCGGTTGGGGCTGCCAACGGTGCTGCCCAGCGCCGGACGTCTCCTGCAGCCAGACAGACAAGATATGAGATGAGCATCCAAGGGTCCAAATATCACATCAGGAAGGTTGCATGAACATAAGAACGAGAGATAAAAGCCACTTCAGCAGAAAAGCGAAGATTGGAGGAAGAGATGGCAAACATTGAACGAATTTTGATCGTCGGCGGAGGAATCGCCGGGCTCACTCTTGCCTATAGCCCTGCACCGGCAAGGCTTCAAAGCGGAGCTTGTTGAACGCAGCCCAGTATGGCACGCCACTGGAGCAGGTATCCTGTTGCATGCGAACGGAGTTCGAGTTCTACGAGCGCTCTGGGTAGGCAAGGTCGTAGAGCAAGCCGGAGCAGTCATCCGCCACTGGGGATTTTTTGACCAGCAGAGTGAACTCCTCTGCGACACCGACCTGGAAGAGATGTGGGGCGAGGTAGGCCCCTGCATCGGCATCGAACGCCCCAGGCTGCAGCAGGTGCTGCTTGCCGGTGCCGCTGCTGTGCGCTGCCGACTCGGCACTACAGTCACCTCGTTGACCCAAAACGAGCACCGTGTCTCGGTTGGCTTCAGTGATGGCTCAGCAGGAGACTACGACCTGGTTGTCGGTGCCGACGGCATTTCTTCGACGGTGCGCAGGCTCACGATGGGCTCAGTCCCACCTGGCTATACCGGGCTGATGATTTGGCGCAGTCTGGCACCAACCCGCCCGCCAGGCGTGACGAACTTTATGCTTCTGCTGGGCGAGGGCTGCTTCTTTGGGCTCATGCCTATGGGCGATGGACACACATACGGCTTTGGGGGAGTCGGCGGGCCACGCTTCGACGACCCACTGCACGGTCGCCTTGAACGCTTTCGCCAGCGCTTTGCGGGCTTCGGTAGGCCAGTCCAGGAGTACCTGGCTGCGCTCTCGTGCGACGAGCAGATTCACTGCGGCCCCATCGAGTGGGTGAAGCTCGACCGGTGGTACAGCGGCCGCGTAGTGCTGATCGGCGACGCCGCACACGCTGGCCCTCCAACAATGGCCGAGGGAGGCTGTATGGCGATGGAGTATGCCTATGTACTGGCCGAGGTCCTGCGCTGTGCAGACAGCGTGGAGAGTGCCCTGGACACCAACATCACCAGGCGTAGACCGCGAGCCGACTGGGTCCAGCAGCAAAGTCGTCGTGTGGTCGAGAGCTTACTCTTGCCACCTGCCACGCGCAATGCCGCGTTCCGCGAGCGAGGGAATCAGGGGATACATGACCGCTTCGGGCCGCTCATCCCGGCTCCGTAGCCGTTCAGGAACAGATCATTCTTCGCGTCTCCACCTTCTCCCTCATACGTAGTCTGTTCAGTCAAGCTCCGCGCACTCGAAGAGCACAATACGTATCCGAATACGCAATTCCTACGATACGCCGCCTTCTTCTGCAAGGTAGACTTTCTCCTGGAAATGATACTTGCACAAAGAAGGAGGCACTATTCTATGTATGATGTGATTGTTGTCGGCGCTCGTTGCGCTGGGTCACCCACGGCGATGCTGCTGGCGCGCAAAGGCTACCGCGTGCTGCTCGTCGATAAAGCGACGTTCCCCAGTGATATCATCAACGGCTATTTTCTCCATGCTCGAGGAGTAGCTTACCTCAAACGCTGGGGCATCTTAGACCGGGTCATGGCGAGCAAGTGCCCTGCAATCAGCAGCGTGACGCTCGATGTTGGCCCTTTCTCGCTCGTCGGACCGATCTTTCCATCAGATGGTGTCGCTGCTCTGTATGCTCCCCGGCGCATCGTGCTTGACCACATTCTCGTTAACGCCGCAGTCGAGACGGGTGCGGAACTGCGTGAAGATTTCCAGGTGCAAGAGCTGCTCCAGGAGGGAGAACGGGTGACAGGCATACGCGGTCGCCATGTCCAGGGCGAGTCTGTCTCGGAGCAGGCGACGCTGGTGATCGGTGCGGATGAGATGCGTTCTGTGGTGGCACGCGCGGTCCAGGCTCCGACCTACTATGTGAAACCTACATTCACCTGTACCTACTACGCCTATTGGAGCGGCATTCCTCTGGAAGGAGCCGAAATCTCCCCTCGTGATCATCACATCATCATTACCTTTCCCACCAACGACGGCAAGGTGCTGGTCGCGATTCAATGGCCACGCGAGGAGTTTGATGCCATCCGCCGCGATATCCCAGGATACTTTCACAAGACGCTTGAGGAGTGTACGCCACACCTCGCTAGTCGTGTACGACAGGGCAGACAAGCAGAACGGTTCGTCGGGACTGGAGATCTGCCCAATTTTTTTCACAAACCCTATGGCCCAGGCTGGGCACTGGTTGGCGACGCTGGTCATTTCAAAGATCCTATCCTGGCGCATGGGATCAGCGACGCCTTCCATGATGCTGAACTGCTCGCTGAAGCGGTCGATAGCGGTCTATCAGGGAGATGGCCGCTGCAAGAGGCGTTGGCCGACTATGAACAACGACGCAACGAGACGGCGCTGCCCCTCTACGAACTCAACAGCCAGATGGCGACGCTTGAGCCACCGCCTCTCGACACGCAACGCCTACTCGGTGCCCTGCATGGTAACCCGGCGGAGGTCGGTCGCTATCTGGCCGCATTAGGGGGAACAATCTCGCCTGCCGAGTTCTTCGCACCCGACAATATGGCACGGATTCTGAACGGCCTCAGTCAATAGCCTCCGCTTGCCTGTGTTCTCATGGCGAGAAGTCCAGGGAGCGTGTGAGGTTACTCACAAGCAAGAGAAGAAAGGCAGAATGCGCGGTATGGCTGCACGGCGACTATCGTTTCATCTCATCGAGTGTCCGATGGGCGTATCCAGTCCGCATACGCATCTCGTCGTCGGCGGTCGTGGAATCCCTCATGAATCCCTGACCCGGTTCTACGAGGAGATACAAAAGAGGTGTGCTTCCGGGACCTCGCATTCGATCATGTGTCTCTTGCTTTCCTTCTTTTCCTTCCTTGTACAGCAGGACCAGTGTGATAGGACCCTGGACTACTCAACCTTATGCAATGCCATCTCCATCATGGTTGCCAGTTCACACCATCTTCTGACCGCTCGTGGAGACACGTCTGGATGGTACCATCATCGCTGCATTTCGACGTTGCCTGATGTCTTTCTTTTGCCCAATCAAGTCCAGACCTTGTCAGGGACAGTCAATTCTGAAATCACTACGTTGCCCTAGCTGGCAAAAAAGTGCGAGGTGTCCTTCTGGCTTGTTGCATCGTAGCCAATGATCCCAATATCACCTCCTCTGAGGTTTCCAACGAAGCCATACGCAGAGTGAATTACGAATAACCTGCCCGGCGCCCATTCGTTCATATCGCTGGCATTTCTTGACGGAAGGTGCCCCCTCGCTCGTCGCCTGTTGACTCTGTTCAGCCTCGAGTTCCTAGAAGGTCCCATTCTCGGGACCACCCTCCACCAGCTTGAGCGCGCTCACATGTTCGTCCGGTACGCTAGAAGCGCCGTTGTGACGTGTTATAGGAAACAGTTTTTCATAACCTGCTCGATTGACGCCGACACAAAAAATCGGCATAGTTACAGCATGACAACACCTACGACTCACATAACGCTAGCATCTTCATTAGACCAGTTTACGCGCGAACTGGACAAAAGCCCTTTGACCATTCAGGCATACCGCACAGATATTCAGCAGTTTCTTACCTGGCTCTCAGAGAATGATGTGACCGTCGCTCGAGCACACCACGTGACCAGAAGCCATATCAACGAGTATCTCAGATATCTGGCGAACAAAGGACGAACCAGCACCACATGCGCCCGAAAGCTGGTTTCCTTGCACACGTTTTTTACGTATCTGGTGCAAGAAGGCATTATCCCACACTCCCCTGCAGCGACGGTTAAGAGACCTCACAAGGAGCGCAAGCCGAAACACGTTTTACGACCAGATGAGTATCGTAGGATGTTAGCTGTAGCGAAGGGAAGTCCCCGCGACTATGCTTTCCTTCAATTCATGCTACAGACGGGTATCCGGGTGAGTGAGTTAATAGCAATTTGTGTATTAGAGTTGGACCTGGAACATAAAATGCTAACGATTCATGGCAAAGGAAGTAAGGAGCGCGTGCTCCCTCTTGAGAAGAAAGCCCTGCAAGCCTTGCAAGCCTATCTTGCGGTACGGCCCAAGACCACCGATCAACACCTCTTCTTAAACTACCAGGGTAAAGGCCTCAGTATAGGAGGAGTGCGAAAAATGGTGGAGAAGTATCTCAAACGTGTCGGTATTACAAAAAAGGTCAGTTGTCATGATCTACACTACATGCGCTCCACCAATAGAGCAGCGTTAGAGATGAATGCCTTCTACTTGAGAACACTCCTTGGTCAGGAACGCGTAAGAAAGTCGAAGGTATATATGCAAATTGGCACAGAGAATCACGAAAACTTATGGAGTTAACTAGCTTATGATAATATTGCAGGTGCTATCCAAAGACTCGGCGTGCTCTGTTAAAAGTCAAGTACAACAGTACCGTGCTGCGAATGAGAAGTGCCGATCAATTTCTGGACTGCACCCCTGAGAACGGTTTAAACGTACCTTCGCTGATTTGGATAGGTTGTCGAGATTTGGTCTCGAATGGAGAGAGGTGACAAGCACGTTTTTGGGGTCTCGGTAGCGGGACCTTCTCTTTCAGTGTCGAAAGCGCATTTGCACTTAGAAAAGGGACACAAAGATATTCACTTACAATTAACGGGCCAGAAAGCCCCGTCATTTATGCGGGGGAGTGTCAGTATCGTTAGATCCAGACACGATACTCCTCCTATACACCTGCCAGTGTATCAAGTACCATGACTACCTGTTCAGCATGCTCTGCTGCCCTGAAAGCTGCTTTAACATCATTTGAGAGGGGCAGCGGAACCTCATAACCAACAATATATCCCTTCCATCTGTGGGCCGCTAGGAGGCCAAGTACAGCCATGAGCGGATTGGGATCATCAGAGACCACCCAGAACGCATCACGGTCCACCAGCACTGGCATAGTGCCTTTTCTCGCGAGGCTGGCCAAGTGGTTAAAAAGAACAGCCCGGCTGCGACCGACGATGTGGGCCCACCAATCGGGTCGAGCCCACCCTCCATCTTTCTCCTCCTTCGCCAGGATGGCCACACCGAGTTGAGCGAGCAATTGAATGGTATGAGAAGCATTGGCTCTCCCCTGCACGTGTCGGTAGCTCTGGGGAGACGTGTGCAAGCGTTCAGCAGCCTGCCACAACGTTCTTGCCCACGGTTTGAGCAACTCATTCATGTGACAGAGACTAGTAGTAGCCCTCCTGAACGGAGACATGATAGCTGATGTCCTGGCAGCACTTGACCTGAGGAGTGCTCATCCACTCCCCATCCACACAACCAGGAAGACGTTTCCCATCGAAGATGGAGCCAGACCGCTCGGCGTGAATGCGCCAGATACCTGGACGGATGCCATCATAGGCACGTCCATTGGAAGAATACTCCGGCGCTCCTCCTCCCAATTGGACTGCCAGGCAGGCCTCTAGATACCGTGAATCGAAAGCTAGACATGAAGTGGTGTGACCTTTTGAAGGACTATGGGAGCTTCCGTGCAAAGACGCTCTGCTTTGATTGCTCCGGTGGCAAATTTCTTATCGATTTGCGGTGAGGGCCTCTGATGCTTAGATTTAGAGTTGGAGCCGTCCTGCCCCTTAGGAGTTTCTCCTCTCTTGACATCTGTTCTATTTACAAACATAATGGGAACATGCTTAACGAATCGGCGCGAGCAGTCCCATCCGGTTCACAGAATCGAGTTGCTGTGCCGACTTTAATTGATGCACTGTGCTCGTCGGGGGTTAGTAGGCTCTCATTGGCTGTGCAAGCCAATGGTCTGCTCCCTCGATCAACTCTTTCCAAGAAAGCAGACTGTTCTAGAGAGTGTGAGCGTCACAGATGAATGCTTCCGTTTTCTTTCAAGGTGGTACGCTGGTTCTCTACCAAACCGACGACAATGAACGCGTTCCTACTCCCTTTCAATTTGTAAAGAGTCGCTGGCGATGTGAAGCCTATCGCTATCATACAGTGCTTCCTTGGATGCAGGAACAGGGTATTCGCAATGCTGTCCCTCGCTGGCCACGTCTTGCACTTGAGTTGCATGATACAAGAGAGCCGCATGAGTATCAGGTTCAGGCTCTTGATGCCTGGAAACAGGCCAACGGACGAGGAAGCATCGTTCTACCAACAGGGGCAGGAAAAACGCTCGCGGCAACCCACGCGATCCGTCATGTTAACTCTTCAGCTGTTGTCCTCGTTCCGACGACGAGTTTGGTCTACCAGTGGTATGCTCTCTTAACGAATGTTTTCCAGACGGAGATCGGTGTGTACTACGGCGGCGAGAAACGCGTCCTCCCTCTAACCGTGACGACATATCACTCTGCCGGGGATCTCATTGCCGAGTACGGCAATGCCTTCAAACTATTCATCTGCGACGAAGTGCATCATTTACCGGCCAAGACGTGGGGAGAAGCAGCACTCATGGCACCAGCTCCCTTTCGCCTGGGATTGACCGCGACCTATCCCGACGAGCATGAACAGACCGGAGAACGCTGGCGACTCGATGAGTTGATCGGACCGATTGTCTATACGCAGCGCCTCGAGACGCTCTTGGGAAAGCAGCTTGCGGAATATCGCACCCAGCGTGTGCGCGTCGATCTGACAAAGGAAGAACGTGCACGCTATGAGGCTGCGCATGCGATCTACATGGGTTTCGTCCGCGAGCGGGGTTTGCAGCGGACGCACGGAGCCGGGTGGATGCGCGAATTAATGCGCCTCTCAACAGTCGATCAAGACGCCCGTCGTGCCTGGCTCGCACGGCGGCAGATCCTGAACCTTCTTGACAGCTGTCAAGGAAAGTTTGCGGCTCTTGAGGCATTGCTACAGGAGCATGCGGGGGAACGCATTCTCGTGTTCACCGAATCCAACGAGGTTGCCTACAAGATTTCACGTCAGTACCTTGTGCCCGTGATTTCTCATGAGACAAGTGTCGCAGAGCGCAAGTATATTCTTGACGCTTTCCAGACCGGGCACTACAGTGTGATCATTACATCCAAAGTACTCAACGAAGGGGTCGATGTGCCCGAAGCGAAAGTAGCAATCGTGCTTGGGGGAGGGGCGAGCAAGCGCGAATACCTCCAGCGTCTCGGGCGCATCCTCCGCAAAAAAGAACCACTCGAGGCCGTGCTCATCGAGGTCCTTGTACGCAACACGATAGAGGAGGGGAAAGTGCAGCGCCGATATGTGGCTAGGGAGGACTGCTGATGCTGACCAGTGAGTTAATCAGACCCAGGTTACGCATCCGTGGCTCGGCCCTGCACGTAGAGATGGTGAATGAGCATGATCCGTTTTTACAACAAACCGCACAGGATCTCATCTGCTTATTCCAACACTATCAGGGGCAATCGCATGCAGCATGGGAAGCGGCTCTGCGTGCGTACGAAGGAACACGCCTTGATTACGTGTTTATGCGCGGACTAGGTAAAGTACTGGCGGATTCTGCTACGTTTACACCTCTTATGACGCCTCATCCTCCACTAATTCTTCGCGAACGAACGTTTGCGTACGGGCCTGTTTTTGAAAAGCCTGACATGTTTCATCCTACTACACGCCAGGAGGCGCTTCAGGGGATCGCAGATGGATTTGGACTTTCCATAGCGGAGCATGACGAAATGCTGTACGCGGATCGTCATGCTTCGCATCGTCTCACGGATGCAGGTCCAGCATGGACACCTGTAGAGTTACTGGCCCGCTATAACCTGGAATTAGCGCGAGGGGCTCTGTACTGGGCATCGCATCTCACGATCGAGGTATCGAGCAACTACAAAGATCTATGGAAGTTTATTAAGTTATTCAAGTTGATGTTCTGGGCCCAGCCGATGCAAGGGGGAGGATACCGCATCGATCTGGATGGGCCGATCTCCCCCTTTGTCACTTCTACACTCAGGTATGGCAGGCAACTTGCGGCATTTTTACCTGCTTTACTCCTGTGTGAACGCTGGCAGATGCATGCATACGTGCGTCCACCTCAAGCAAAAGGAGAAACTATTTATCGGCTTGATCATACGTGTTCTCTCCGTTCTCACTTCAAAAGCTCCGGTGTATTCGATAGCCGCCTCGAGGAAGATTTTGCTAGCGAGTTTGAGCAAAAGATGGGGGGTAAACGGGGACACTGGCGGCTCACGCGTGAAAGCGAAGTGCTCCTGCTCGGGGATACTGTCATGGTGCCAGATTTTGTGCTAACAGACACCAAAGATGAGAAGCGGCGTATTCTGATCGAACTGGTTGGCTTCTGGCACCCGAACTACCTCCGAAGGAAGGTAGAGAAGGTCCGTGCTGCAAATTGTACTCATCTTCTGCTACTCGTCTATAAAGGTTTGAATGTCACGGAAGAAGCCTTTCAGGATACCGCGAGCCAGGTCATTTTCTTTCAAGAAAAACCTGTGCTGAAAGAGGTGATAGAGATCATTGAAGCAATGGCAGAGCGCGTCTATGGCCCGCGCCAAAAGCCAGAACGTATACGTGCAAAGCAACGTAAACCGAAACATTCTCGTATTGAGGATGACACTATAGCAGCTAGCGATCTGGAATAACCGCCATCTGCTGGCCCTGGCACGCTTGGCTGAGATGGAGATGTCCATGCCGCTCCAAGGCTTCGACGAGCGTGGGCAGAAAGGGCATGAGTCGTTATGAGGCAGCTGACGACCTGCTTGCCTCACCAACGACGAGATATCCTTGTTTGGTCAGACATGCTTTGACGTCGATGCGCTCTATAGCATCGGTATCCACAAGAAGGATACGTGTTGGCATCAAATCACCTTCAAACAGTTGCTCTCTGAGCAGGTTTCGAATATCATTGCTTGTAGCGGGGATCATTTCATAGACAGGAAATGTTTCTTGCTTACGCTATCTGCTCGGTCAGCTTACCAGCCTTCACAAGCCAACGAACAAACTCAAGGCGACGATAGGTTTCAGACATGTGGTTCTGCTTGTTTTCAGCGTATTCTCGCCGGAGTCTCTCTAAACGATTAATTTCTGACGCAGTGAACCCAGCCTGTTGTAACATGTCATAGGTTTCTTGGTGATCCATAGTATTCTCCATTGGAACGGTGAGGAGAGATTCCTCTCCCACTCTCCATCTGAGATCTGAGTGCGTCGGTTTGGTTGCCACAGCCGCTCACTCGCTCAAACTAGTCTTGTCAGGGATACTCTTCAAAAGAGGAACTGCCCTCGCATGCTCCCCTTTGGCACCGGAGCCACTCATGTCACTGCGCCTTTGCATGCTTTTTATC
>Ga0137388_10002686_pt1 | contig 11236 bp, 13 predicted proteins | sample 15con2h14AmetaG_FD_104644 | JGI IMG/M metagenome (GOLD analysis project Ga0137388, IMG submission 104644) | Vadose zone soil microbial communities from Angelo Coast Range Reserve, California, USA - 15con2h1.4A metaG | ecosystem: Environmental > Terrestrial > Soil > Vadose zone > Saprolite...
CTGCTCTATCCTGGCGGCTTCAGTGAAACAGAAATCCTCTTCCCCTATGGGGGCACCCGCTTTGCTAGCAAAGTTGGGCAACTGGCTGGCAACCACTTTCTCACCGTTACCAATGGCACTGCACAACTGCGCGAGATGGGACAGCTTGTGCTCTGGCAAGGTGCCCAGGATATTCTCTTTGAGCATACAGAGTGATGGCCCTTGCAAAGTTCATAACTCCTCAGGTCACTTCGCCACCTCCGGTGGCTCACTTGGTGTGTGAGGAGGGTGGGTGTGGCCGCGGCCACACCCACCCTCCTCACAAAAGGGCTTGCGAACGGCCGCAGGCCGTGAGGAGTCAAAAGAGAGTATCTGAGGCGTTACCATTCATAAGGAGGTAGTAAGTATAATGCAGGACATCTTACCATCTATTGAACAGTGGAGAGCTTGTGGAAAAAAGATTGCGCTGGCTACTCTAGTACACCTGACAGGTTCTGCTCCACGCCGTCCAGGAGCCAAGCTTGCGATCAACGAACAGGGAGAATTTGTTGGTTCTGTGAGTGGGGGATGTGTTGAAGCGGCAGTCATTGCCACTGGACTTGAGGTTATAAAGCATGGACAGCCTCAAGTGCTGACCTTTGGCATTTCTGCGGAAGAGAACGCTGCACAGATTGGTCTGGCCTGTGGTGGGAGTATTCAGGTTTTTGTAGAACGCCTCGAAATATAGCATTTCCTGAAGCTTTATAATTGGCGCTCTTCAATGGGATGAAGCATCTAGGAGGAGATTATGGAGACATGGTTTGATAGACTGAAGGCTGCATTAGACCATAAACAGCGAGCTGTTCTCGCAACAGTGATAAGCGGTTCTGCATATGTTAGCAATAAAATAGTGATTTATGAGGATAAAACAACGTATGGAACCCTTGGTTCCTATATGCTCGATAATCTTGTTATGGTAGATGCCATGCAGACCATCTGGCGTAATGATGCCCATCTTCATACTTACTCATTGGTCGACGAAGACTCTGCTCAGCAACACTTTGAGGTCTTTATTGAGGGATATGCTCCATCATCTGATCTACTTATCATTGGAGCCAGCCATATAGCAATTGCCCTGACAACATTTGCCAAACAACTCTACTATCAGGTTACTATTATTGACCCCCGAGCAGCTTTCGCTGCACATGATCGCTTCTCGCATGCCGATGAGATTCTTGTTGCCTGGCCCGATGTTGTTTTCAGACAACGTGAACTCACACCTGCTACAGCCATTGTTATCCTGACGCACGATCCCAAAATCGATGATCCCGCCCTTCAGGTTGCCCTCACTCATCCTGTTGGCTATATTGGAGTTCTGGGCGGTCGTAAAACCAACATTCAGCGTTATGAAAGACTAAAACGTGCAGGAATGACTGATGCACAACTTCAGCGCATTCATGCACCGGTTGGTCTGGCTATAGGCGCCACCACTCCTGAAGAGATAGCTCTAGCAATCATGGCCGAAATCATTGCGGTGCGACATCGAGCAAGTAATGGTAACGATAAATAACTGATGAAGAGGATGAATAAATATAAAAGGGAGAATGAGATGGCTTATCCAGCACAGATTGGTGCTATCATCCTAGCAGCAGGCACTTCCCGTCGTATGGGAACCTCGCACAAGCTATTACTCCCTTTGAAAAACCGTCCCATCCTTGAACATGTGCTTATCGCCACGTTAGCGTCGCAAGCTGATCCAGTAGTCCTTGTGCTTGGATATCAAGCTGACCTTCTACGTACAGCTCTGGAGGAATATCTCAATGTGCCTGCTGTTACCTGGGTAGAAAACTCCCATTATATGCAAGGAATGTCAAGTTCGCTTCATATCGGAATACACACATTACTCGACAAAAATGCTCAATGTGATGGAGCCATGATCTTGCTTGGGGATCAACCATTGATCTCATCTGAAGTGATTGATCGTTTGATCGAGGTGAGACAGCAATCTCACCAACGTATTGTTGTTCCTTTTTATGCAAGGAAACGTGGCAATCCTGTTCTATTTGAAAAAAGCTTATTTCCAGAGCTATTAGCAATTACAGGAGATGAAGGTGGAAGGAGTGTAATTCAGCGCCATGCTCAGGATATCGCCATCGTTGAGATGGAATATCCAGATATGCATATGGATATAGATACATGGGAGGATTATCAGTCATCGATCACTCGTACTACCAACGCAAAGATGGACACAACCCAGCGTCCATCTTCCTTGAAAATGGCCAACGAAAGTCAATCTATTGTAAAACACGAGCAGACCAATTGAGGTTGGGAAAATGCTAGGACAATCCTTTCGGCCAATTCTGGTGAAAGCAGGATTACCAATCATCAGATTCTATGATCTCAGACATAGTGCTGCCAGTCTGTTGCTCTCAATGAAAATGTGGTAAGGTCTCTCAAAGTCATTCCTCGCTTTCTTGTAAATTTTATGATTTTGAATTATAGCGAGAAATGGCTTCTTTTTTCAATTTCTCAGGACTATCGGGTAAACCAAAAAGCCCTGTACTCAGTGAACGTACTCTCGACAAGTCATAGACGTAGACGTTCATCTATATAATTAGGCATGGTTCAAAAGAGTAGGGAAAGAACTTGACAGTCTGAGAAGGAGGAAAGAGACAGAAACCTTCCTTTGTTACCAAGATGTCTAGAAGATGGCCTGGACAAAGACCTCTTCTCTAGTTATTCTTGAGATAGAGTGCGGCAAGGAAGCCATCTCGACATGATGAACTCTATGAGAGAACTGTTCATTTCATTTGGACCTTGCCTTAGAGCAAGTGTTGCTCATCTGTCAGAGAACAAATGAAAAAGAAAGAATGGATATCAAGGGCAGCAATAAATAGTCATAGACATCAGCCAGCAGATAACAGCTAGCGAAAAAGGAACAACATGACCCAAACAAACGAAGGCTCTCTTGGAGCACTCTACCACCCCTTAGAGGGTGAGCAGTTGGAAAACCCCTATCCTTTTTATGCCCGTGCTCGTAAAGAAGAACCGATCTTCTTCAGCCCTGAGTTCGATACCTGGGTTATCACCAGATATGATGATGTTCAGACCGTCTTAAACCAGCCGGAGGTCTTTTCATCGAAGGACGCTTTGCGTCCCGTAGCGAAATATTTCCCTGCAACGTTTGCAGAACTGAGTAAAGGATACCCTCAAGTCCCGATAGCGGTCGACAGCGATGGAAAAGAACATGTTCGGTTGCGTAGCGCAGTGAGCAAAACGTTTTCTTCAAAACGCGTCAAGCAGTTGGAGCCCTTCATCAAAGGAGTCGTGACTTCACTGATAGATGCGTTTATTGATGACCATAAAGCCGATTTTGTTTCACAGTTTGCGTATCCTCTTCCCCTTGAAGTTGCGCTCTATCTGATCGGGGTTCCTAAAGAAGACATGGCCTTGACGAAAAAGCTAAGCTATGATATGTCAATGCTCGTCAATTCTCCATTCTCGGAGGAGCAGGAAGTGGAGTGCGCTCGCAGCTTTGTTCGCTTTCAACACTATCTGATACAGCTCGTCAATGAGCGGAGAAGTGCTCCTAAAGAAGATTTGATTAGCGATTTGCTTGAGACGCCACCAGGAGAAAAGCCATTCGACGATGCACAATTAGCGCATCAGCTCAACGATGTGGTAATAGCAGGTTATGATCCTCCAGCACAGCTCCTCGGGAATGGACTTGCACTCTTGCTCGAGCGACCTGAGAGATGGCAAATGCTGTGCGCTCATCCCGAACGCATTCCACAGGCCATCGAGGAGATCTTACGCTACGACGCACCCGTTCAAGCGTTCTTTCGTACGACCACCCGGGAAGTGACTCTGAGAGGGATCACGTTTCCACCGGAAACCTCGGTCATGGTGGTGTTCGCGTCAGCGAATCGCGACGAAACGCAATTTCCTCAGGCAGACGAGTTTGATATGCAGCGGCCACCAAACCGCCACATGGGATTTGGGTACGGCCTTCACTTTTGCATAGGGGCGTTTCTGGCACGTAAGCAGGGGCAAATTGCGTTTGAGACGCTGTGCCAGAGACTGCCAAATCTGCGACTGGTGCCTGAGCAAACGTTATCACATAATCCAATACTGAGACACCGCGGATTTGTACGCCTTGAGGTTGTGTGGTAGAGTGCAACAGAAGTCCGTGTACCGATGAGACTTCATTTAAATTAAAGTTAGTCCTTGTTTCTCTGGTCTTTTTGTGATGGAATGAGGGAGAATACTTAACCGAACTAGGTGCAGAGCTAAAACAGCGAGGGATCAAGAAGCCTGTGCGCCTGATGCTTATAGGAGGAGCCTATATGCTCCTTGTGGCTCATGCGCCTCGGAGCACCAATGACATCGACGTCTTCTGGATTGAAGAAGACGCCTTTCAACGCACACTCAACCCGTTACGTGAGAGCGTGCAGGCGATCACGGCAAGATATGCTCTCAATCCAGACTGGTTCAATTATGTTGCACAGATGCTGATGTACGATGAGGTTCTTATCCCTGATGGCAAGCTCTGGAAACGGTTTGGGCCGTTACATATCCATGTTCCAACCAGAGAGTACATTCTTGCACTCAAAATCATAGCCGGTCGGCAGAAAGACCTTGAAGATTGTGCTATACTACTGCCACAGACAACAATTCGGACACGCCAACAAGCCCAACAGGTGCTCAACCAGTATATCCTTCCTGAGGGACAAGAGAACAATGCTGAACAGATTGAAAACGCACTTCGCCACCTTTTTGAAGAAAGAGAGCAATGATCCCTCTCAAGTTGTGAGATCCACACTCGCATTTGAAACACTTCAGGCAATGGCGCAGGTCTATAACGAAAGGCAGCGAGAATTGCCTGTCATGCCTGCAACGATTGAGACCATGGCGTGGGCTTACAAGCAAATCTGTCAAGGAGAAGATCCCTGGACAGCTCTTGGCAACTTTACCAATGCGTGGTATGGGTACGCCAAACACATCCGGGCTGACCTGGTGAGCGAACCTCTGACAAGACCAGAGCTGGAAACAGAACACACCCACCGATGGGCCGCCTTCTGTGCTGCTTCCGTTGAGTTCCTCTGTGAGCGCTATGGCATTGCCTGTCCAGATTGGGTTCATGATCCTTGCTATATCTTAGAAACTGCCTGGTGGCACACAAGACAGGCAGACGATCCATCGATGAGAAAACGCCTCGTCCAAATGACCCCAGCCCCTTTTGCACGTCGTAACATCTTTTGTAGTAATCGACTCTTTCAAAATAAGTATGAGGTGTATGAATGGATTCAGGAAGCCATAGCTCAAGCCATGACCAATCTTGCTGAAATCCACCACTATGCTCGTCAGAAAGAAATCAGCATTCATGAGACATAACAAACCAGACACCTGAGAGCTATGAGCGGGCAACAGCCAGAAGCGCCTGCTATGAATCTGTCTTCTTCACATGCTACAAACATTGCCTGCTGCGGCGTCATTGGATAAAAGATCACGAGATCATTGCGACTGAAGCCGATTCCTTGTCATCGCTAAAAACTCATCATTGTAAGACTCTGTTGGCCAATGCAACAATGAATGGAATCGCCGTTGTTTGAACCCAAAAAACATCAGGTACGATATGCAAGAACGGGTAAAAGCAGTCTCATTATGACCGCTTTCCACTGCAAATCTCATTGGCCAACAGAGTCCTGTAAGGATCAGCAAACCTGCGTAAGAATCAAAGTACCGTTCATAGAGGTGGTAGTTACTGCCAACCATGAAGACGCCCGCGTAGCCGGACTGTGCCGCCACTGTAGAAGGACTGTAAAATGGGCGATCAGCGCCAGGGAGCAACCCATGTTCATACCACGTCCGATTCGTGCCACCCGCAGAGCCAAGCTCGTACATCTGGTTATCGGCACCGAAGACGAAGACACCCACATAGCCTGATGGAGCCACCACCGGTAGCCAGTTCGTACAAGCTCTGGTTGGTTCCAACGCCTTTTTACCCCTGATCGGCAGAAGTGGCCGATTGATGACAACGAGGAGCAATTGCGTGCCAGTACGCAAAAACTGCTTGATCTGGTCGAACGTGAGCAGCTAGCACTGGTCGTCTTTGGTCATGATGGTCTGCAGTGGCAAACGCTCAAGAATGCGCCTGCCTTTTATCAATGATGCCTCAGGTGTGCTCTCGACGGATGCAACAGCCCAACTGAGAATGTCGCTGAACATTTGGAGGGGAGGAGCAGTTGCAACCTATGAAGTCATCGAGTTCATGCCATTGAATGCCATTGCCGAACATGCAGACGTGATGGTATAACAATACCATTCTGTCATAGTGGAAAGAAAGGCATGCCTCTCATTCGGTTAGAAACAGCTATCAATGCTCCGGTCGAGCGATGTTTCGATCTGTCGCTGAGTGTGGACCTGCATCGCCACTCTGTCGCGCATACACACGAGCGCCCAGTTGCTGGTGTCACTTCAGGTGTGATGAAATGTCGAGAGAGCGTGACCTGGGAGGCTGTCCATTTTGGCATCAAACAACAGCTGACCTCAAAGATTACTGCTTATGAACGACCGTACCGTTTCACTGATGAAATGGTCCAGGGGATTTTTCAGGAAATGACCCATCTTCATGAGTTTGTTCCTCAGCCACCTGGCACGCTCATGATTGATCTGTTTACATTCCGTGCTCCATTGGGCATCCTGGGAAGAGTGGCAGAGGCATTGGTCCTCACACACTACATGAAAGGACTCTTGCTGAGAAGGAACAGGTACTTGAAACAGGTTGCAGAAGCGGAGATGGATGCTGCACGCCTCTGGTAAGCATGCAACCAGCATGTGATCAGAAGGTGATGTTCCTCACAGATCTTGAGGAGCAAGCAGCGGGAATGGGAAAACAGAGGAGAGGAGATGCCAGAGGAAGCCTCGTGCGAGCCTATGGTATCGTCGTCTGCAGGAGATAGTAATTGCAATGAAACCGTATCCAACTGATCGTGCATCGCTCGAACGTGATTGTACCGAAGCATTCTTTATCGCCAGTGGACATGGGGGTCAACATCGCAACAAGGTAGAGACAGGGGTGCGTTTGATCCATCGTCCAAGTGGACTTTCGGTCACAGCCACTGAGCGTCGGTCGCAGTATGCCAACCGTGAGAGAGCCTTTGAGCGTATGGCAGAGCGTCTGGAGAAATGGCAGCATCGCCCAGCCACACGCATTCCAACGCGCTCAACGAAAGCCAGTCGTGAACGCCGACTGCAAAGAAAGCGGCGGACAGGTCTGATCAAACAACAGAGAACGACGGCTTTTCATCAAGATGAGTAGCTGCTTGATGGCCTGATGGCCTTTCTGGGCGGAATGGACGGCAGGCAACCAAGCTTCTGCGACGTGCTCACAGATACTCACAGGATACCAACCACTTACGGCCTTTCGTTCCGCTTGCAGCGTCCAGGGAACCAATACAACGAGCAGCGACAGAACACAAGATCCAAGAAGCACTGAGACCTCGTCGCTCCTGGCAACAAACGCTCTTGGCTTATCAGTGCAATCGGAAGAGAATGCTCGCTGAGGAATGCAGACAAACCAGAAGAGGCACCATAGCGTGCCCAAGAAAGAAATGCAGGTGCTCAACGCAGAACAAGCGCAACAATTCCTTGCGGCTGCCAAGGGCGATCCATTCGAAGCATTGTACATTCTGGCACTCACAACTGGAGCGAGAGAAGGAGAGCTTCTGGGACTCAAGTGGGAAGACCTAGACTTGGAGCATGGAAGGTTACATATCAAACGAACCATTTCCCGTGTTCCTAAACAAGGATTCAAAGTAGCGGAACCGAAGACTCCAAAAAGTCGCAGGTGTATCCATTTAACTGTCCTTGCTATTAGTGCCTTGCGAGAACATCGCCTTCGCCAAAACGAAGCAAGGCTTGCAGCGGGGTCGGCATGGGATAATCAGGGATGGATTTTCTGCAATGGAATAGGCAGACCGATTGAAGTTGGGAAAATACTAGGACAATCCTTTCGGCCAATTCTGATGAAAGCAGGATTACCAATCATCAGATTCCATGATCTCAGACATAGTACTGCCAGTCTGTTGCTCTCAATGAACATCCATGCAAAAGTGGTCTCTGAGATTCTCGGACACAGTCAGATCAGCTTGACCCTCGATACTTACTCCCATGTCCTGCCTTCCTTGCAGGAGGAGGCGATGAATCGGCTGAATACACTGCTGTCCAAAGGCGTCTAACCGCGTTGCTGTCACGGTTGCTGTCAAAGCCGAGCAATGAGCGAAAAGAGAGGTTGCTCAAAAAAACAAACCCGCTTGTGAAGCGGGCTTAGAAGGAGCCGGTGGTCGGAATCGAACCGACGGCCAACGGTTTACAAAACCGTTGCTCTACCGCTGAGCTACACCGGCCTATGTCTTAACAACTGGTAGTAGGATAACAAAAACGCACAGCTCTGTCAATAGGCATACAGTACCGGAAGTTGCTCAAATATTGATCCTGAGAAATGGTCCCCTCAATCCCTGCTCACCTAGCACAGCACTCTTTGAATTCTTGAGTTTATCCCTTCCCTATTACATTTCACTCATTACTTTCTTGTGTTTATGCTCTTGTATAATAATAAATATCTTTATATATTTTTAATCTGTTTTCTCTTTTAATTCGATCGAATACATGGTACAATAAAAACAATTATTCTTGTATAGAAATATTTGAAAGGTAGTGGATGGTAGAATCTGGCTCTCTGCCTAGAGGAATAGCTAACGTAGGCAAGATTGTAGCATAGCGTACACAGTATCCTGTGTATCGTGGAAGTTAGGGACTGCGCTAGGAGCGCAATGAGAGGAAAGGATAGCAAATGTTACAGTTGTCTCCCAGAGTAGGTTATTCATATTCACGTATAAAGACACACGCCGAAATCTATCTTCGACAGCATACTCAAGAGTGTGCTCCATCCAAGGATCTTCATCAACGTCTCGCTCACATTCAGGCAGAGATAGACCTTACTGGCACGTACTGTCAATCCTTCGACGAACTCGCTTATGGAGCCAAATTGGCATGGAGGAATAGTACACGCTGCATTGGTCGGTTATATTGGCGTTCTCTAGAGGTGCGTGATCTGCGTCATCTCTCAAGGGCTGAGGATATTTTTCAAGCATGTGTTGAACACCTTCGCCTCGCGACCAATGGAGGTCGTATCCGGCCTATGATTACGGTTTTTGCTCCATGCGCCCCTGACCAGCCAGGGATACGTATCTGGAACTCGCAATTGATTAGGTACGCAGGCTATCAGCAGCCTGACGGGACGATCCTGGGCGATCCTGGACAGGTCCAGTTGACAGATTACTTGTACCATCTCGGCTGGCAGAGGAGAGAAAAGACGGCTTTTGATATCTTGCCTCTCGTTATCCAGATGCCCGGTCAGCCTCCCAAGTTTTTCGAATTGCCCCGCGACGCCATTCTTGAAGTGCCGATTCATCATCCCGAGTATCCGTGGTTTGAAACATTGGGTTTAAAATGGCATGCGTTACCTGTTATCTCTAACATGCGCTTAGAAATTGGAGGGATCTTGTACAGTGCAGCACCATTCAACGGGTGGTATATGGGTACGGAGATTGGTGCACGAAACTTTGGGGATCAGGGACGATATAACCTGTTGCCGGTCATTGCCGAAAAACTCAATCTAAATATGAGGTCAAAGGACTCACTCTGGAAAGATCGAGCACTCGTTGAACTCAACATTGCAGTATTGTACTCTTTTCGTTCAGCAGGAGTCACGATTGTTGATCATCATACAGCCTCACGCCAATTCATTGTATTTGAGGAGCAGGAGTGTAAGGCTCACAGACGAGCCTTTGGCGATTGGGGATGGCTTGTGCCCCCCATGTCAGCTTCGACAATGGAGGTCTTTCACCATCCATATGAAAATCGCACCCTGACACCCAACTTTTTTTACCAAGCCGCCCCCTGGTCAGTAGCAAGCTCCCAGGAGGTCAGTTCGTCCCATCAGTGTCCTTTTTCAACGGGGGGTTGATCACCAAGATCGATCCAATAGCGCAACTTTTTAATTGGGGAACCTTCAACTCGGATCATATTTTCAAACTGGCCACCATTGGACTCGATGATCTTTTTCGAGGCAATATTGTCTTCATCGCAGGTAAGAAGGACGCGGGTAAAGCCAAGCTCCTTTGCTTTCTGTAAGCCCCGTCGTAACAATTCCTTGCCATAGCCTCGCCGACATTTTGAGGGCCTGACCTGATAGCCGATATGACCACCAATTCTAATAAAAGTGTCGTTTAGTTCACGACGCAGAGAAAGGATACCGATAAACTCATTGTCATCAATCAGCCAGAAATGGCTCTGAGGAACAATATAGGGCGGAAGCTTTGTCCGATCTTGCTGTGTCTTGAGATGATACAAAAATCTCTCGAAGTCCTCGCTGATGATCTGAAAGTCGTACTGAAGCATCCTTCCCTCTTGGTGAAATTCGCGCAATCCTACCAGGAAGCTATCCTGGTACTTGATGTCCGGTTCTGTAAGGAAGATCATTGGTTGTTTTTTCCATACGTCGTGTCTAAAAGAAACCGTTTCCTGCTGACATTTTTGAGTTGACATATATACTCTAGCCAGTATACAACGCTGAGAATTGCCTTGAGTAGAGGATATACTATATCGAGGTTTGTGTTTGCCCCCTTTTTCTCATGAGAGTGAGCGCACTACTTGCTTCTGACCTTGGTTGACAGCTATGGCTATATGATGGATTGTAGTGCAAGTAGCAACTTGTGTCCATAAACAACGCCAGAGGAGAACTTTTTTGCTATGAGTAGTCTAACTTTATTAGGGACGGGGACTTGCCAGATAGAGCATGAGCGACGGGCATCCAGCGTCCTGCTTGAGCTCGATCATACTCATATCTTGTTTGATTGCGGCCATGGGGTTGTACAACGCTTGCTGGATGTCGGTGTGCGACATAATCAGGTGAATCATGTCGTCGTTTCGCATTTTCATCCAGATCATGTTTCTGACCTGATTCCCTTATTACACGCTGGTGCCGCATCGCGTCGAGACCCTCGTACCTCTGATCTCCACATCTACGGCCCGACGGGCGTCAAAAGGCTGGTCGATGGTCTGTTCCAACTTTTTGGTCCGAACTGCTTTCAGAAGCCAGCATATACAGTTACCGTGCACGAAATTACCGAGAAAGATTTGACGATTGGCTCTCACAACTTTGAATTCCTTAGCCTCCCTCCAGCAGGAAATCATGGTTTGCGCTTTCGCTGGC
>Ga0137388_10002691_pt1 | contig 11230 bp, 5 predicted proteins | sample 15con2h14AmetaG_FD_104644 | JGI IMG/M metagenome (GOLD analysis project Ga0137388, IMG submission 104644) | Vadose zone soil microbial communities from Angelo Coast Range Reserve, California, USA - 15con2h1.4A metaG | ecosystem: Environmental > Terrestrial > Soil > Vadose zone > Saprolite...
GCGCAGCGCATTCGCTTAGGCTTCTCAGGAAATGAAAAAAATCGCACTATAGCTGCTTCACACTCGCGATCGAGCGAAAAATAATCGAAAAAGGTCGAAAATTCAGTTGAGTTGCGGAGGGCACCGCTAGCCTTAAGATATTTATATAGAGTCTAGCCAAGTTACGCTAACTTTTATGCCGCAAGCCCAATGGGATTTTCCAGTCTCTCTGATTGCAGTTTGACAGTGGTGCGGTTCTACAACGAGCGGGAGGTCGAGATGGCAAACCCACGCTGATCAGCAGCACCGTGTTGGAGAAGGACTAGGCGGTTCGCTCGACAATGCCCGCTTATCGCCAAGAGGCCCTATATTCGGACGTCGCCCAGGTACAGCACGAAAATCCTGATTTGTTCGGATCAGGTAGGCTCATTGGCCGCAATTTGATCCTTACAGCGCGCCATGTCGTAACCGGTGAAGGTGCTTCTGAACCGACCACGGATGGTTGGAGTGTGCGATTGTTCGGCGCCAAACCTAAAGGCGATGTCGATTGGCAATGGCACGAAGCGAAGGTGGTCTGGGTCGGCAAGGAGCAGTTGGATTTAGCCCTGCTCCTCGTTTGGCCAAAAGCCGGAACGCCTGAGATGCGCCCGCATTTACGTCTGCGGATAGCAAAGTTTAATCGGGTTAAAAACCAGCAAGTCTGTGGCCTTGGGTTCCCGCTCGGAGCGCGGATCGATGGCAAGCGTCAGCTGATGGCGCCGAGTGGCGGCCTCAAAGATGAAGCTGGCCCGATCCTTAGCTGGGGTATTGATCAGAGCGACCTGCCACAAGAGCCAGATGATGACTGGCCGGGACTCTCGGGTGCCTCGGTGCTCTTAACAGAGAGCAATGACGAGCACGTCATTTGGGTCTATGGTGTGGTGCAGTACGTTCCGGCGAAATTCAATAGGCAACTTGCCGTTGCGCGGCTTGAGACCGCGTTAGCGGATACCGACTTCTGCCAAACCCTGATTGCGGCGGAGGTGGCGCCCGAACCTGCCGTAGACCCAATCGAACTGGATACGCAGGCGGCCCTGTCCAAAGCCCCGCAGGGACTGGTGCGGCTGCTACAAGAAGTAATGAACGAGCTCAACCAAATGGAGGTCTCGGATCGAGAATTTCGTGAATTGTACCTGGCAACAATTTCGGATCTGGATAACAACCCCAGGCGCCACGACGTTCAAAGACTTGAACAAATGATCGACGAGCTCGGGCAGATCTCAGGAGCGGACCAAGACCATCTGTACGAGTTCATGGCCCGCATTGCTCGTTTAGCGCAAATCAACAAAACCCAAGCTGATCGCATCGAAGCATTCATTCGAAATAGCGGCGGGAATCGCACCTACGCGACCATCGAGAGCAAACTTAGGGAAACAGAACGGTTCCGCCTTCAAGTGTCCATAGATCCTAATTTCGAGACGGGCCAGCCCAGTTGGTCAGTAAAGGCGGTGCTGTTTTCCATGGGGCCACCGCGCATACCACGAAAGAAATGGCATGAACCCTGAGTAAGTATAGGAACCGACGATCAGAATGCCCCTGAAGTCGCTGCAAGAACAACGGTCAGGAGGGCGGTCGAAAAAGTTGTGATGGGTGCACGTAGAACGCTATCTGAGCAATATGAGCTAGATGAGACTCATCTGGAAGTCGAGTTTCTTCTCCCTTGGCCATTTTTTCTCGAAGACCTAGATAACGTCGTTATTTTGAAGGATCCCCCCGACGCGACAGTTGGCAGGCAGCATGTAGTTTATTTGCGTTGGCGCGAACGGTTGCTGGAGCCCCACGAAACGAACGTGCAGACTTGGCACCAACTCGGCAAGAGCCTCGCCGCAACTCGCGAGCAACCAGCGGCCCCAATATGGTTGGGCCACCAGCAATGCATGGGCATTAACCCATACACAGACTGTAAGGGTCTTCACGCACTGAGCTTCAGCCCTACTCGAGAAAGGGGTTTCGAGCATCTTCGCGCAATTATTGCTTCCGGATTTCCTTTCGTGGCCTGGCCTCGAAGGGAGCCGGGAAACTGGGAAACCTTCGAAATCGGTTTTGAGAATTGGGCAAAGGGATACAAGTTGGATGATTTACCGCGGGGGTTGTGCGAGCTCCGTCAGAAGGGACCGAAAGACTTGGCTGACATTATAGCTCTCTTCTGGGACGATCCGGAACAAGCCTACGCGTGGAGATACGAGGACGTGAGTACGGAGCTAGCCCATGGATAATCTGGAGATCTTCAAAGGGTCCCACGAACCCCATAACAATCTCGAGCAGCTTCCTCTGCCTCCTCCTTGGCGCCACTCTAGCAGCCAAGAACGTCCGACGTTACCTGAAAAGCCGCTGTTCGACCTACAATTAGAGGAAAAGCGTGGCAAGCCGATCTGTCTCCGCGAGGAGGTTAAACGTGCGGTGAATGCTGCTCTATTCCTCCGGCGGCCCTTACTTGTCACTGGAAAGCCTGGCGTTGGGAAATCGTCGCTCGCTTTCGCGGTTGCTTACGAGCTGCGCATGGGTCCCGTGCTGCGCTGGCCAATCACTTCGCGTAGTACTGTGAAGAATGGTCTTTACGAATACGATGCGATCGGCCGCCTCTATGCACAGCAAACGGGCAACCGCAAAGTAAGTTTGTCGGATTTTATCGTGCTTGGACCACTGGGAACAGCCCTTTACCCAACAAACTGGCCTCGTGTTCTTCTGATAGATGAGATCGACAAAGGCGATCTTGACTTGCCCAACGACCTCCTCAACGTGCTTGAAGAAGGCATGTTTGAGATTCCGGAGCTAGCACGAGAAACAGAGCAGCCTGAAAACCCGAACAAACAGGTGCTAGGAAAAGAGACCTCCGGAAACATTGGAAACACACACGAACTTGTTAAGGTCAAGCTCCACGATATCGATAGCCCGCAGCCGATCTCTGGCGGTCGGGTAATCTGCCGACAGTTCCCATTCATCGTGATGACGAGCAACGGCGAGCGCGAGTTTCCAGCGCCTTTCCTACGACGATGCATCCAGATAGTGATGCCAGAGCCCTCTCCCAGTGAGCTCGCAGAGATAATCCATGCGCATCTTGCAAATCTTGAGAAACAATTTGAGGGGGGGCACGAGGTTCAAGAAGAAATAAGCGGACTCATAGCTACTTTTGTCGAGCGGCGGACTAGCCAACTCCTTGCTACTGATCAACTACTGAATGCGACCTTTATGATTCTCAGTCGGGTGAAATCGATGGGAGCCATCGTGAACGATATTGAACGCGAGAGGGTTTGCGACCTCATTCTCACACAGCTTACGACTCTGCAAAAGTGATTGAATCTCTCATCAGCGGTTTACGCGCGGCAGGCTTCGAATTTGATGCCGTTGATCTACTTGACGCAATATGGCTGGCCCGTTTTCAACGCGTGGCCACGTCAACGAATCGTTTACACGACGCTTTCGCACCGCCGATGGAGGCGGTGGCTGATCAGAACCAACTCGAGGACAACATATCTCAAACACGGTATCCCGCAGCTCGCGACCCATTGAATCTAAACGCTCCCGATACTGTTGCGGCTACTAGCGACCGACCTGGTACACTGTACGCAGCTACTCTCGAGCAGGCCTCTACAGACGAAGAGACTATATCGGCCTCTCCGATGCGCATCCCGGCTGGTGAAGCTCTTCCAGAGGGCCTCAACATTGCCCGGGCGATGCGAGGGTTAGCGGTGCGGGTTAAGAGCCGCACCGAGGAAATTCTTGATGAAGACGCAACCGCGGACGCGACGGCGCGTAACCGTGGCAAGTGGCTACCTAGGTTTCGCCCAAAACAGGAGCGATTGTTTGAGGCCGTTCTGGTAGTCGAGCATTCGCCCTCTATAGAAATATGGGCGCAAACCATTGTTGAGGTCGAGCGTCTTCTTTCTTACCTTGGGGCTTTTCGCGACTTACACACATGGCGGCTCCATCTCCGTCCTGAGCCAAAACTGGTGCGCGGAACAACCGTTTTGGCACCGATCAAGTCGCTATGCGATCCGAGCAGCCGAAGAGTAATCTTCTTCTTTACACAGGGCACCTCCCCAGACTGGATAAGCGGTGCTCTGGGTGCGCTGCTTGAGATTTGGGCTCGCAGCACGCCGGTCGTGCTGATCCATGCTTTGCCGCCCCGGATGTGGAAGAACACGGCCCTTGGGGAGCCGAAAGCGGTTGTCTGGAGTACGGTTCCGGCGCGACCCAACGTAGAGCTGCGGGTAGAGCCGGGATGGTGGACGGGTGTGAGCGCTCTGAACCACGATGGGCTGACACTGCCGTTCTTCAACCTCGATCCCGATGCGGCCGAGCGGTGGGCCGAGATGTTAATGGGCCGGCGCGGTCGCGAATCGCTAGCTTTTCGAGTCCGCTCAGCTCCTCAAACGCGACCTGCGGCATTGTTAGCACAGCCAACTCGTGCGTTAGAGGCTGAAGAACGAGTTAACATGTTTCGTGCGAACGCTTCGGAAGAAGCTTTCACCCTCGCAGTTCACCTAGCCGCGGGACCAATGACCTTACCGATTATTCATCTCGTTCACTCTGTAGTTCTGGGTACGAGGGCTGCACAGTCGCACGTTGCCGAAGTGATGCTGAGCGGTCTCGTGGAACGCGTTACCCCGGTTTCGGCGAATATTCCCGCAGAGCGTGTGCGGTTTCGCTTTGATGAAAAAGTGCGGCCGATTCTACTTCGGTCACTGCGCCGCGACGACGCTGCTCGTTTGACCGTCGATCTCCAGAATCACATAGAGAAGCAGTTCGGCAATCCCAATGACTTTCTCACTTGGATCAGCAGTCCGCGGGGTAAGATTGCTATACCAGCATCGGCAGAGCCATTTGCTGAGCTTCGTAAAACCTTCATTGATTGGCTTGGCACGCCAACCCTCTCTCGTGAGGCTATACCCGCACGTGTCTTCATCAGCTACAGTCATGACTCACTCGAGCACATGAATCGCGTACTAGAGCTTTCTAATCGACTCCGCAGCGAAGGCGTTGATGCCGAAATCGACCGCTATGAGCAAGAACCTCCGGAAGGTTGGCCACGATGGTGTGACCGCAAGATTGAAAACGCCCAGTTTGTGGTGGTGATTTGCACCGAAACATACCAGCGTCGTTTTGAAGGCAAGGATAGGCCAGGCCAGGGTCAAGGTGCCAAGTGGGAAGGGGCGATAGTCATCCAGAAGCTCTATGAGGCGGGGTCCGAGAATACCAAATTTATTCCGGTGTTGTTTTCTACGCAGGATACCGACCAGATTCCGCGGCCACTTCTATATGCTAAACGCTACGTTCTGGATGATCCAAACGGATATGAGAAGCTTTATCGCCGATTAACTAGCCAGTCTGGTCAGCTCGCTCCACTACGCCCGTTTGCCGCCAAGGAACATTTTCTTGCAACGGCCTGGAATGTTCCTCAACTTCGCAATCCGTTCTTTACCGGACGCGACGTCACCCTGAATAGTTTGCACACTGAATTACTCTCACATGGACGCGCCGCATTGAGCGGTATGGGTGGTATCGGTAAGACCCAAGTCGCCATTGAGTATGCGTACCGTTATCGCGCCGAGTACGGGCCGGTGCTCTGGGTCAGAGCTAATTCACGCGTTGCGCTTATTGGGGACTTCGTTGCCATTGCTCGTTTGCTGAGTCTGCCGGTTGTGGAGCTTCAAGAGGAACAGCAGATCGTAGCCGCGGTGAAAAACTGGCTTGGAAGACAAGCAGGGTGGCTACTCGTCTTCGATGATGTAGACACGCCCGAGCTGCTAGCAGAATTTCTCCCGCTTGAGGACAAGGGTCATGTTCTTTTGACCTCGCGGAAACAGGTATTTGACGCAATCGGCATTGACAAAACTATTGAGGTCGGGAAGATGGCTCCCGACGAGGCCTATCAGTTTTTACTCAGTCGTACTGCTTGGACTACAGACGCTACGGACTTTTCTGATGAGTTCGCTGGAGCTCAGACGCTGGCTCAAGAGCTTGGATATCTGCCGTTATCCCTAGAGCAGGCCGGCGCTTACATCGCCGAAAAGATGTGCGGCTTCACTGAATATCTTGGTAGCTATCGCCGCAAGGTTGAAAAGCTCGGCGTAGTCACTGGGGAGTATCCGGCCACGGTGGCCGCCGCGTGGCTGCTGAATGTCGAGCAGGTCGAGCAGATTTCTAATGCTGCGGCGGATCTCTTACACGCTAGCGCCTTTCTTAGCCAACACCCAATTCCGCTGCAGCTCGTGCGCCAAAGTGCCTCGGAACTGGGACCGGCGCTCGCCCAAGCTTTGCGCGATGGTGGAAATGACACGACTAGCCTCCTCGATCAAGTGCTCGAAACGCTCATGCAATATTCTCTGATTCATCGCGATGTCGGCGGTGATAGTTACGATATTCATCGTCTATTGCAGAGCGCTCTCAAGCAGCAAATGGAGAAATCTGCGCAGCAAGAATGGGCTGAGCGCTGCGTACGGGCAGTGAACCGAGCCTTTCCCAACTCCGAGGAGATAACCACCTGGCCACTGTGCGAGCATTTGTTACCGCACGCGCTCGCATGCGTCGAGTTGGTGCACGAATGGAGTTTCGCTTTGCCGGAGGCCGCGAGATTATGCACTGGGGCCGGATATTATTTATCTCGACGCGGGCGCTACCAGGAGGCCGAGCCGCTCTACCGGCTGGCACTGGTGATTCGCGAGAAAATACTGAGACCGCAGGATCTAGAGATCGCGGAGAGCCTTAACAATTTGGCCGAGCTATACCGAAATGAAGGCAAGTACCCTGAAGCCGAACCGCTATATCAGCGGGCGCTGGCTATTATGGAGGAGGTACTTGGACCGAAGAATCCGAACGTGGCAATTTGCCTCAACAACTTGGCTTTGCTGTACTACGCGCAAGGTAAGTACACCGAAGCCGAGCGTGGCTATCAGCGGGCGCTGTCGATCATCGAGCAAGCTCTGGAGCCGCAGCAGCCGACCGTGGCCTCGACCCTCAACAACCTCGCTGCACTTTATAATGAGCAAGGCAGATACATCGAGGCAGAACCGCTGTTGCAGCGGGCGCTGCACATTCGCGAGCAGGTACTGGGCCGAAGCCACCCGGACGTCGCGGCTAGCCTCAACAACCTAGCGGAACTCTACCGCGAACAGAGCAAGTACGCGCGGGCAGAACCGCTCTTGCAGCGAGCGCTACAGATTCGCGAGCAGGTTCTGGGGCGAAGCCACCCTGATGTCGGGGAGAGCCTTAATAATCTAGCTGGTCTTTACTACGCGCAGGGCCAGTACCACGAAGCCGAACCATTATACCATCGGGCGCTGGCAATTAACGAGCAGGTATTAGGCCCGATGCACCCAAGCGTGGCGACGAGTCTCAATAATCTAGCCGGGCTCTATCGCGAACAGGGCAGGTATAACGAGGCCGAGCCATTGTACCGGAGGGCCCTGGCAATTTACGAGCAGGTGTTAGGCCCGCTGCACCCGAGCGTGGCGACAAGCCTCAATAACCTCGCCGGGCTGTATCACATGCAAGGCAATTATGCCCAAGCCGAGTCCTTGTACCAGAGGGCTCTGGCAATTTACGAGCAGACATTAGGACAACAGCACCCCAGTGTAGCAACGAGCCTCAATAACCTAGCCGAGCTTTACCGAAATGAAGGCAAGTACGCTGAAGCGGTGCCGCTATATCAGCGGGCTCTGGCCATGCGCGAGCAGGCGCTCGGGCTAGAACACCCGGACGTAGCGGAGAGTCTCACCAACTTAGCGGAGCTTTACCGAAATGAAAGCAGGTACGCTGAAGCCGAACCGTTTTATCAACGGGCCCTCGCAATTTACGAGCAGGCGTTAGGGTCGCAGCATCCGATTACAGTTAGTGTTTTGCGCCACCATGAAGAGCTGCTGCGCCAGATGGGCCGGGAAAATCAAACGACTGGGTTGGAGTCCCCCGTCACTCAAGCTATCAGCGTCATTGTTAGTGTGCTCGCCTTGGGTGCCGCCGCTGGTCTCAAGGAATCCGTAGCGCAAGGCGTCAAGGACGCCTACTCAAACCTCAAGGCTTTAATTCGGCGCAAATATGCGCCAGTCTCATTGCTGCAACTGGAAGCGAAACCTGAATCCAAAGCGCGCCGCGATATAGTGGAAGAAGAATTGATTGCCGCAAGAGCCCAGAACGATGAGGAACTGCTCCAGCATGTTAAGGCCATGCTGGATGCATTGGAACAGCAGACGCCCGAAACGGGTGCTGCGATTGGTGTTGACCTAGAGGAGGTGAAGGGGGCAGCGCTGCGCATTGCTAATGTGGGCACCGAGGTAGCGGGTGTCAGAGTGAGACAGAGCGAGTTCAGTGGCAACGTCTCTATTACAGGTATACGAGTTGGACAGCTGGGAGAGGACTCCTCAAAAAAATCCTAAAGTGTAGACCAGTGGAATAGCCTGCTAGCATTTCCTCCTCTTTAGCATAAAGCATTCGACACGAATTCGTCGATCAGTTTTTTGGCTTCTTTCAAGTCGGCAGTGTCGAAGCCCTCAGTAAACCAATCGTATACGGGGAAGCAGAACGGTGCGGCCCTCAGCCGTTCGGCCCTGTCACTTGAGGAACCGTGCGAGACTAGTGGCGGCCCGCAATTCCCACGATTTGGCCGCTTGTTCTTGCGCCACCGCGAGCGCCTTTCGCATCGACCGCTCAGATTGAGAATCCGGCGCTCCCGTGTAACCGAGCAATTCTCCCCGCAGCCGGTGAGTCTCTGCTTCGCAAAACCGCTGTCCGCTGCTCGCTGAACGTGTGATTGCTTCCTCGATTACGGCGAGACCCTCGGCGCCACGGGCGACCCTTAAGAAAGCCTCCGCGAGCAGCCCCGCGAAGTACGTGTGAGTGATGTCCTCGCCGGCTTCTCTGAATGTACGCATTCCTTCAAGCATCGTCTCGATACCATCGGCGGCCTTTCCCTCCTCCACCGCAATACGGCCGAGGCGTACCAGCGCGCACCCAAGATAGTAGGGAAATCCATGCTTGCGCGAGAGCTCGAGCAACAGCTCGGTCCGTTCGCGACTGTCACGAAAATCGCGTATGAAATCGGTGCGATTTGCAGCCTGATGCTGAAGAATCATCGCGCGCGCAAACGGGTCTAGTGACAAAAAGGCTGGATTGCCAAACCTGTTTTCCAACTGCACCCAAGAGAGGTGATAAAGCGCATTGAACAGGAGCACACCCCGGTTACCCGAAAAATCGGATGCGCGGCCAGTCCGTGAGGACAAAGACTGCTCGAGAGTTTCCCTGGCCAAGCGGTACTCCCCCATCCAGGCCAGGGTGATCCCGATCCTCGCGCGCCCATTGAAGCCCAGATCTTGATCGCCAGCCCGCTCGGCGAAGGCCACCATCTCCTCCCCGAGCTCCAGCGCGCGGCGAAATTCGCCCCGCACCGCTTTCCACAGCCGCGTTCTACAAGGCGGGAGGCCGTCCTTGGAAGCTTGCAAAAGTTAGAGAAGGAGTGTGCTACGTCGGTCTGGTGTTCAAGAGGGACGACACTTCAGGCGATCGGCGCATGGCGTGTTGTGCCGCGCAAATGTTTCTGGACTCCGGAGACGGCGTTGTGTTCAAGGGTGCGGTGGGACCGTGGTATTCGCCCGAGAAAAGAGAATTTCATCTGCGCAAGGAAGCCGCGCACGAACTCGGCAAGCTGGCCGTCGAATCATACAGGAAGAGGGTCGGAGACGAGCTCAAGGAAATGTTCATCCACGGCAAAGTCCGGTTGGACGCCGACGAATGGAGCGGCTTCGAAGAAGCGGTGAGCGGGAAAACCAATCTCGTCGGCGTGCGAATTCGGGACGAGCCGAACTGAAAACTCTACCGCTACGGGCGCAATCCGCTGCTGCGGACTCTGGCTTACATCGAGAGCGAGCGCAAAGCGGTGCTGTGGACACGCGGGTGGACTCCACGGCTGCAAACCTACCCAGGGCTGGAAGTCCCGAATCCGTTGACCATCGAGATCAATCGAGGTGACGCACGCATAGAGGTGGTTCTGAGCGATATCCTGGGACTGACCAAGTTGAATTTCAACTCGTGCATATTCGCGGACGGGAATCCGATCACACTCAAGTTCGTGGACGCCATCGGCGAGGTGCTGACCGCAGGCCCGGTCAAAGACGTTCCACCCCTGCCGTTTCGATTTTATATCTGAGCGCGCGCCACCCTCACATTCGGCCTAAGATTATGGAGCAAGCCGACACGGGCCGCCACGGCGGCGACTATGGTTAAATACCCTCATTACGTTTCTATCGGCGCGATGCTGAGGAACTTCGCGGCGGGGGTCATCGGGATTCGCAGGGACCCGAAACGCAACAAAATCTGCCGGGCAGTTTTGTCGGCGTTATAGGTGGAAGACCTTTGAGCCAACAGGCGGCGCGAAGGCTGTATCACCGAATCGAGACGGCGATCGTAGATCCGTGCGGCGCGCTGATATCGGTTGAGCCCTCCCCGGTGTGCGTGGCGATATACCGTAGAACTTGATTCCAACCGCCAGGGCCGATACGCGGCAAACTCCTCGGCGAATCGACCCCTGATGACCTTATTACTGCCGAGTTTTGAGTTTTCGGGAGGCACACCCGCGAGAAAAGCTACACTGATTGAAGTGATTCGCGATGCCCGATCACAAAGGCTCCAGAAACACGAACTGCCGACGGCGAATCAAACAGCGCCAATCATGCATGACAGACGTGCAGCTGGGTCAACGTTCGCCCGTTTTTGACTTTCGCTCTGACCCGTGCCTGCTTATCCGATCAGTTCCAGCCCACGTTCGAACATCCGCGGCGCTGACAGCCCGGTGTCTTCCCATTGCGGATCGATCCTTTTGCCGCGCCGATGCAGCATCACGTTGAAGCATGTGATCACGCCGAAGCGATAGCCAGCGAATGCCCGAAACCATCGGATCTCGTCCGGCGATACCGGAAATGTAACCGAACGGGCATAGGCCTCGATTATCTCGTCGGGCGTAAGTGGGCGCGCGTCGAGGTATCCTTGTGCGGAGCTGCGTTGCAATCGCGCCGATGTTGTGGGGGGGTTCGGATGGACTCGGACACAAATCGGTTTGATGCAGAGCACGCGACAACCGCTCATCCGCGGATGAGCGCGCAGGAATTGGAATCTATCTACCGGCAAGCATGGCAGCTTTTTACACTCCAGAGCCTTTACTCTGACCTCGCCACCGCATCTGATATTGCGGACTGCGATGAAGGGCTGGTGATACCGGCAGACC
>Ga0137388_10002698_pt1 | contig 11221 bp, 10 predicted proteins | sample 15con2h14AmetaG_FD_104644 | JGI IMG/M metagenome (GOLD analysis project Ga0137388, IMG submission 104644) | Vadose zone soil microbial communities from Angelo Coast Range Reserve, California, USA - 15con2h1.4A metaG | ecosystem: Environmental > Terrestrial > Soil > Vadose zone > Saprolite...
ACCACGGGCCAGTCGGCTTTGGTGAGAATCCGGCCCTTGAGCAGCAACACCCGATGGTGGTCGTCCGGAACGAGCAGCGTCTGTGCGAGCACCGCGCCCTCGATGCCCTCGGGACTCAACTGCGAACCCCGGAGCGACTCGGCCTTCACGCCGCCACGGCCGGGCCGGGCATCGGGCCGCCCTGCTTCCCATGACGCACCGCGACCATCTGGGCGAGGATCGCGAGCGCCGTCTCCTCGGCGGTCTGGGCGCCGAGGTCGAGGCCGATCGGCGCATGGACACGCTCGATCTCGCTCGGGTTGACACCGGCCTTGACCAACCTCGCGACCCGATCGCGATGGGTCTTCTTGCTGCCGATGGCGCCGATGTAGCGCGGCCGCCCGCGCAACGCCGCGGTGATCGTCGGGTCATCGAACTTCGGATCGTGCGTCAGGATCACGACGTAGCTCGAGCCGTCCATCGGGAGGTCCTTCAGAACCTCGTCGGGCCAGGCCTTGATGACCCGTCGCGCCTCCGGAAAGCGGTCTTTGTCCGCGAACTTCGAGCGGGCATCGACGACCGTCACCCGGAACCCGATCGCGCTCGCCAGGCGCGTCAGCGGGATGGCGACGTGCGAGCCGCCGAAGATGAAGAGCTCCGGCGGGCGCGGAAACGGCTCCAGAAACTGCCCGTCTTGCCGGACCGGGCTCTCGCGGTCGAGCAGATCCGAGACGTTCGGGTCGGCCGGCGTCAGGAGGGCACGCGCGCCGGGGGCCTCGCCGACCTCCGTCTGGAGGACCACGGGATGCTCCTGCTCCAGCGCGGTCATGAGGTCGCGATGCACTTGCGCGAGTGGCTCGACGAGCACATCGATCTCGCCGCCGCAGCTCAGGCCGACGGTCCAGGCGAGATCGTCACTCACCCCATAGTGGAAGAGGCTGGCCGGCTTCCCGTTCAAGATCGCCTGGGCCTGCTCGAAGACCTCGCCCTCGAGACACCCGCCGCTAACGGACCCGGCGATCTTCCCGGACTGGCTGATCGCCATCCGGGAACCGGCGGGCCGTGGGGCGCTCCCCCAGGTGCTGATCACGGTCGCGATCGCCACCGGGTCGCCATGCTCTAGCCACGCCTTGACCTCGGTCATGACGTCGCGCATGTTCCAAGTGTAGTCAGCTTGTTCGAGATTGGTCGTCAGGCCGATGCCGTCAGGAGCGTCTGCCGCCGAACCGGGCGGCGGCTCGCCGTCTCGAGCAGGAGGGCGCCGAGCGCTTCGAGGTTGGCGAGGTTATGGGCCGGCAAGAAATCGTCGACGAAGGGGAGGGCCGCCTGTAAGCCCAGCGTCAACGGCTCATAGCCGGGTGCGCCCATCAGCGGGTTCATCCAGATCAGACGGTGGCAGGAACGCTGCAGCCGGGCGATCGCGCGCCGCATCTCCACCGCATCGCCTCGATCCCAGCCGTCACTGATGATCGCGACCGTCGCACCGTGGCTCAGCACACGGCGGGCGTACCGCCGGTTGAAGGTCCCGATCGCCTCACCGATGCGCGTTCCGCCCGACCAGTCATCGACCGATGCCATCACCCGGTTCAGGGCGGCATCGACGTCATGGCTCCTGAGCAGGCGGGTGATACGGGTCAGGCGTGTGGCGAACACGAAGACCTCGACGCGTGTACTGGCGTTCTTCAGCGCGTACGTGAAGTTGAGTAGCAGGCGCGTGTAGCGCTCCATCGAGCCGCTGATGTCACAAAGCAGCACCAGCGGCCGTGGCCGAAGCGTCGGGCTCTTCCAGCTGAAGACCAGCAGCTCACCACCGAATCGCAGGCTGCGCCGCAGCAGCCGGCGGATGTCGAGCTTATCGTGGCCGCCTCGCCGAGCCCGACGGGAGCGCGTCAGGCCGGCCGGCAGCCGCATGAGCCGGATGAGCCGGCGAACCTCAGCCATCTCGGCCTCGGTCAAGGTGTCGAAATCTTTCTGGCGGAGGACCTCGGCCTGCGAGTAGCTCGCCACCTCCTGCTCTTCGGCGCCATCGGCCGCCCCCTCCTCGTCGAGGACCTTCAACTGCCGGCCGGTGATTGTGATCGCTCCCCGTTCGCGCGACGCCGTCGCGGACGGTGCCGGCGCCTCGCCGGCGGGCGCGTTGGCCAGAAGAAAGGCGGCCAGCGCCCGATCCAGGATGATCAGCTCGTCGCGCCGCCGGGCGAAGTGGACGCGCACGGCCGTCCGCAAATCGTCAGGCTGACGGAGGTCGATCACCGTCAGTGCGGAGAGGAACGGCAGCATCCGCGCCGGTCCGGCGTCGAAACCCAGTCCCCGTAGGATCCTGCCGAAGTGCAGCCAGTTGCGGGTCAGGACCGCGCCGGCGTCAGGCATTGACGGCACGGGCCAGGAGCTCCCGCGAGCCCGCGCCGCGCAGCCGTTCGAGATCCTCCTGGTACTTGACGACGGCGCCGAGCGTCGCCTGCACGGCGTCTTCCGAGAGCTCGGTCTCGCCGAGCGCGATCAGCGCGCGCGTCCAGTCGAGCGTCTCCGCGATACCCGGCAACTTATAGAGGTCGAGGCGGCGAACCCCACCGATGAACTCGCTGACCTGCCGGGCCAGCTTCGTGGGGACGTCCGGCAGTCGCGCCATGATGATCTCGTACTCCCGCTCCACCGACGGGTAGTCGATCCAGAAATAGAGGCAGCGGCGCTTGAGCGCGTCATGGATCTCGCGCGTGCGGTTCGAGGTGATGATCACGGCCGGCGGCTTGTCGGCCTTGATCGTGCCGATCTCGGGAATGGAGATCTGGAAATCGGAGAGCAACTCGAGCAAGAACGCCTCGAATTCGTCGTCCGCACGGTCGATTTCGTCGATCAGGAGGACCGGCGGCCTCGCGCCATCACTCTCGATCGCTTGCAACAGTGGGCGCTTGACCAGGAACTGATGGCTGTAGATCTCGCGCTCCGTCTCGTCGCGGTTGGTGCCGGCCGCTTCCAGCAGGCGGATGTGCAGCATCTGCTTGGCGTAGGCCCATTCGTAGACGGCGTTGTTCACGTCGATCCCTTCGTAGCACTGCAGGCGGATCAACCGGGTGTCGAGGATCTCGGCGAGGACCTTGCCGACTTCTGTCTTCCCCACCCCGGCCTCACCTTCGAGCAGGAGCGGCTTGTCCAGCGTCAGGGCAAGGAATATCGTTGTTGCCAGGCTGCGATCGGCAACGTAGTGGTGCGCCTGCAGCGCCCGCTCGACGTCCTCGATCGACGAAACGGGAAGGTCCCGCATGTAGCGAATTGTATGTCAGGCTCGCGGGATTCCCCGCGTGTAGGGAGAGCGGCCTGCGAGGTGCCGCCGCTCTCCCCTTTGTCAGGGTCGCGGGATTTCCCGCGTGTCTAGTGGTGAGCCGTGATCTGTTCCAACGCGCGCCGGGTCAGGACCTGCGCCAGGTGCCGGCGGTAATCCGGCGAACCGTTCAGGTCTTGCTGCGGATCGGTGCCGTCAGCTGCTCGCTCGGCCGCCTTGCGAAGCTCGTCGTCGTGCCCGGCCTTGCCGCGCAACGCTTGCTCGACGCCGGATGCCCTGATCGGGCGGGTCCCCATCCCGGTCAGAGCGATCGCCACCTGCGTGACCTCGTGACCGGTCACTCTCACCTGCGCAGCCACCGCCACGATCGCCCAGTCCTGCGACCGCCGGCTGAACTTGAGGTAGGTGCCTTTGCTGCCCGGCTGCGGAGTCGTGATCCGGATCTCGCGCAGGATCTCGTTGGGTTCGAGTGACGACGTGAACGTGTCGACGAAGAAATCTTTGGCGGCGATGGTGCGTTCGCCCTTGGGGCCGACCACCTTGAGCTCGGCATCGAGCGCGAGCAGGCACGCCGGGAAGTCACCGTTCGGGTCGGCATGCGCCGCCGCGCCACCGATCGTCCCCCGGTTGCGAACTTGCGGGTCGCCGATCTGGGAGGCGGCGCTGGTCAGCAGCGCCAGCTTGTTCTTCAGCAGCTCCGAGAACTCGATGTCGTGGTGGCTGGTCAGCGCGCCGATCGCGATGTGGCCGTCTTCCTCGCGGATGTAGCTGAGGTTGCCGATGCGGCCGATGTCCACCAGGAAGGACGGCGTCGAGAGGCGCAGCTTCATCAGCGGGATGAGGCTGTGCCCGCCGGCGAGGACCTTCGCCTCCTGGCCGTGCTTGACCAGCTCGGCAACCGCTTCCGGCAGGGTGCGTGGGACGACGTAATCGAATGCGGCTGGAATCATCGCTTTGTCCCTCCGTTGCGGTGCATCAGCGCCCAGAGCTTCTGCGGGGTGGCCGGCATGGCCACGTCCTTGACCCCGAACGGCTCGAGCGCATCGACGATGGCGTTCATCACGGCCGGGGTGGAAGCGATCGTTCCCGCTTCCCCGACGCCCTTCGTGCCCAGCGGGTTGACCGGGCTTGGCGTCACCGTCGCCGCCAGTTCGTACGAGGGGAGGTCGGACGCCGTCGGAATCAGGTAGTCGACGAGGCTGCCAGTCCGTAGCTGGCCGGACTCGTCATAAACCGCTTCTTCGAACAGGGCCTGGCCGATGCCCTGGGCGATGCCGCCATGCAGCTGGCCGTCGACCACCATCGGGTTGATCCTGTTGCCGACGTCGTCGACGGCGACGTAGCGAAGGATTTTCGTGGCGCCGGTCTCGGCATCGACTTCGACGACCGCGATGTGGGCGCCGAACGGCCACACGAAGTTCGTGGGATCGAAGAACGTCGTTGCCTCGAGGCCGCCTTCCATGCCCTTCGGGAGCCGGCTCGTCTGGAAGGCCGCAACCGCGATCTCCTGGATGGTGACCGCTTTCGATGGCGTGCCTTTCACGAAGGCCTTGCCGTTTTCGTAGACGATGTCGCCTTCCGCCGCCTCCAATAAGTGGGCGGCGATCTTCCGCGCCTTTTCCTGCACCTTCATCGAGCTGATGTGCACGGCGTTGCCGTCCAGCGCCGTGCTCCGGCTACCGTACGTGTCCATCCCCATCGGGCCGATCGCCGTGTCCCCGTGCTGGACGTCGATGTCCTCGACCGGTATGCCGAGCACGTCGGACGCAACCTGGGCGTAGGTCGTCTCGTGGCCCTGCCCATGCGGCGAGCTGCCGATGATGACGGTGGCCTTGCCGGTGAAATGGACGTTGACCACCGACATGCCCCAGAGCGAGACGCCGACCGCCGCCTGCGTGGCCCCGGCCGGGCCCAACCCACAGATCTCGATGTAGGTGGAGAGGCCAATACCGATGTATTTGCCCTGTTTGCGCTTCTCCGCCTGCTCGCGCCGCAGCGCTTTGTAGTCGACCATCTCCAGCGCCTTGTCCAGGGTGATGGTGTAGTCGCCCGAGTCGTAGGTCAGCCCCAACAACGTCGTGAATGGCTGGTCCTGCGCCCGGACGAAATTCTTGCGCCGGACCTCGACCGGGTCGATGCCGGTCTCACGGGCCACCAGATCCATCACCCGCTCGATCAGGTAGGTCGCCTCCGGGCGGCCGGCCCCGCGGTAAGCGTCGGTCGGCGTGGTGTTCGTGAAGACGCCAACCGCCCGGCCGTCGAACGCCTTCATCTTGTAGGCGCCCTGCGCGACCAGCATGCCCAACACCTGGAACGTGCCGAACTGACTGCAGTAGCCGCCGAGGTTGAGCCACTGCGTTGGCCGGATGGCGAGCACGGTGCCATCCTTCTTCGCCGCGACCTCGACATCCCAGATCTGGTCCCGTCCGTGGTGGGTGGCCTTGACGTTTTCGCCGCGATCTTCGATCCACTTGACCGGGCGACCCAACCGCCGCGATGCGAGCGCGGTCAGGATCTCCTCGGGGTAGACCCGGATCTTCGATCCAAAGCCGCCACCGACCTCGGGGGCGACCACCCGAACGTTGCTTTCGGGGATGCCCAGGATGACAGCCAGCCACACCTTGACGAAGTGGGGGATCTGCGTCGACGACCACACGGTCAGCTTGTTGGCAAACGTCTTGTAATCGGCCAGCACGCCGCGAGGCTCGATCGCGATCGGGATCAGGCGTTGCTGGATCAGCCGCTGCTTGATCGTGATTTCGGCTTCCTTGAATGCCGCTTCGGCATCCCCGGCGGCGAACTTGACGTCATATGAGAGGTTGCTGCCGAGCTCCTCGTGGAGGATGGGAGCGCCCTTCTCGATCGCTTTCTCGATGTCGGTCACCGCCGGCAATGACTCGTAGTTGACCTCGATCCGCTCGCCGGCGTCTTCGGCCGCGGCCCGGCTCGAGGCCAGCACGATCGCGACCGGCTCACCCACGTAGTGGACCTTGTCGATCGCCATGGGATAGTGGTTCGGATATTTCTTGTCGGGCACGAAGCAGACGGTCACCGGCAGCGGCGCGCCGAACTCCGGCTTCAGGTCTTTCCCCGTGAGGATCGCCAGCACGCCGTCGGCTTCCTTGGCCCGGGCGGTCTCGATGCCGAGGATGCGCGCGTGGGCCTCGCTCGATCGGATCACATGCATATGGACAACGGCCGTCTGCGGAATGTCGTCGACGTAGCTGCCGGTCCCGGTGACCAGCCGAGGATCTTCGCGTCGCTTGACGGAGGCGCCGACCATCTGGGATATCGCCATCTTGAAATCCTCCCTCTTCTCTAGGAGACCGGCGCCGGCGCTTTGCGCTCGGCACCAGGGGCCATCACCTTGGCCGCCGCCTGGATCGACTTGACGATGTTGTGGTAGCCGGTGCAGCGGCAGAGGTTGCCCTCGAGCCCCAATCGGATCTCTTGCTCCGTCGGGTTGGGGTTGCGCTCGAGCAGCTGCTTCGCCGCCATGATCATCCCGGGGGTGCAGAACCCGCACTGCAAGCCGTGCTCGTCCCAGAACGCTTGCTGCAACGGATGCAGCGTCGATCCCTTGGCCAGGCCCTCGATCGTCGTGATCTGGGCCCCATCGGCCTGGACGGCGAAGACCGTGCAGGACTTTACGCTGTGGCCGTCCAGCTCGACGGTGCACGCCCCGCAGTTGCTGGTGTCGCAACCGACATGTGTCCCGGTGAGCCCCGCCACATCGCGGATGTACTGCACCAACAGCAGCCGAGGTTCCACCTCGTGCTCGTGCTTGGTGCCATTGATGGTGACGGCAACTCTGCGCCTCATAGCCACCTCCCTCTGATTAGCCGATCCGCCTGCCAAGGAAGGTATAGCACTCGAGTTGCCGAGTGTCTAGGTCAAGGGCGAAAATGGGCCTGAGGGTTTTCGAACCGTTCCATTCGACCAGGGAGGGAAGGATCATGCGCCGACTGATGCTGCTGACCGCTGCTGCCATCACTTTGGGGCTCGCCGTTCCGGCGTCGGCCGCCCCATCACCCCAGGTTGGCGTCGTCCAGAACTTCGGCCCGCCGTTGGCCGCCAGCTGCCATAACCCAGAGGGGATCGCTGTCGACCCGACTGGGAATCTCTACGCGGCCTCGTTCGCGTTCCAGCCCATCGCCAACATCTGTGTGGTCAATCGGGCCGGCGCACTGGCGGACGTCATCCCTGTGCCGGCCGGTCCGGCTGGCGTCGCGTCGCTGCTCGGCGAGCTGTTCGAGCCGAGCCAGGGTCTCTACGTGCTCGACTTCGCGAACGGCGCACCCGGCAACGGCCGGCTGCTGCTGGTGAATCCGGGTACCCACGCTGTCAGCGTGGTCGCGACCGGGTTTCAGGCACCCAACGGCCTGACCCAGGACCGTCACCGGAGCCTCTTTGTCTCCGATTCGTTCCGGGGTGTCATCTACAAGGTCACGTCTGACGGCACGACCACGGTCTGGAAGCAGGACTTGAGGCTGACGCCACAACCGGGGACGGGGCCAGCCTTCGGGGCAAACGGCGTCGCCTTCGATCGCAACCAGCGCTTCCTCTATGTCGCGACGACCGCCGACGCCAGGATCTACCGGATCCCAGTCCTGGACGACGGGAGCGCCGGAGACTTACAGCTGTTTGCCTCGGGCGCGGTCATCGACGCCAACCAGGGGACGACGGAGGCACTGCACGGCGCCGACGGAATCATGTTCGACGTCCAGGGCAACCTCTATGTCGCGGCGAACTCCGCGCAGCATCCGGCGCCCGGATTGCCGGGCGAGCTCCAGGTATTGTCGCCGGAGGGCCGGCTGATCGCCCGCTACGATGGAATCGGGCAAAACGACTTCGATTTCCCGGCCAGCCTGGTTTTCCACGGGCGCGCCATCTACATCACGAACCTCTCATTGACCGACGGCGGCGTCAATTCCAAGCTGTCGGTGATGGGTGTGCCCTTCCCAGGAGAGCCGTTGCGGCCCTAGCAAGGCGTCATAACGTAAGCGCGGGGCCGAGCTCGATTTTCCCCTCGAGCAGCGCCCGCCCCACGATCGCCCCTTCGGCCCCGGCATCGCGGATCGCTTCCAGGTCAGCGTAACTCGCGACGCCACCGGCGACCAGCACCGGGAGTCCCAGCGGCAGGAGGGCGGTTAGCCCAGATAGGTTGGCTCCACGCAGCGTCCCGTCGCGCGCGGTGTCGGTGTGGATGAAGCGGCTCGCCCCCGCATCCCGTAGCTTCTCCGCCAGAGCGACCAGGTCCTCCGCCGACTCGCTGCACCACCCCTCGCTAAGGACGCGCCGATCCCGGGTGTCGAGACTGACGACCAGCCGCTCGCCGACGCGGGCGGCCCACGATGCCGCTCGAGCCATCGATTCCGTCGCGGCCGTCCCCACGATCACCCGGGTCACTCCCCGCTCGAGTGCCGCCTCGACCTGCGCCAGGTCGCGAGCGCCGCCGCCCGCCTGCACCGGCACCCCGGCGGCCGCCACGATCTCGGCGATGACGTCAAGGTGCCGCCAACGGCCGCTGCGGGCTCCGTCCAGGTCCACCACGTGCAGCCAGCGGGCCCCGGCGGCGACGAAGCGGTAGGCGAGCTCGATCGGGTCCGGGAGGCAATCGGTCACGCGGGCGAAATCGCCCTGTTCCAGGCGGACCGCTCGTCCTCCGAGCAGGTCGATCGCCGGGATGATCAGCACGCCGGGATGATCAGCACGCTGACGATGCAACGGGCACAGCGCGTCCTGTCATCGTGTTAGCATATTAGCATGTTAAAGCGCCGCCAACGCATCCCCACGCCTCGCGCCAAATCGGGTCCGCCCGCCGAGACCTGGATCACCCCCGCCACCACCGATCTCTTCAAGACGATCGCCGGCTTGAAGTCCCCCGAGGAGACAGAACGCTTCTTTCGCGACCTGTGCACCATCCCGGAGCTCCACACGCTCGCGCACCGCTGGGAGGTGGCCAAGCTACTCGACCAGGGCGTGCACTATGCGGACATCGCCGCGCGCACGGGGGCCAGCACGGCCACCATCACGCGCATCAATTCCTGGCGGCGTTTCGGCATGGGCGGCTACCGGCTGCTGCTGGACCGGCGGAAGGCGCGCTCGAAGTGACCGTCCGTCCCGGGCTCACCGACGGCCGGCTGCGCCTGGCCATCCCGAACAAGGGTCGCCTTGCGGAGCCCGCGATCGCGCTTTTGCGGGAGGCCGGCCTCCAGTTCGAGGCTGACGACCGGCGTCTATTTGCGCCGTGTGAAAACTATCCCCTCGACCTGCTGTTGGTGCGGGCCGAGGACATCCCGGAGTACACCGGAGACGGTGTCGTCGACCTTGGCATCACGGGCTCGAATTTGGTCGAAGAGCGTGGGAGCCCCGTCACCCAATGCATGGCTCTGGGTTTTGGCCACTGCCGGCTGCGAGTAGCGGTCCCGGACGAGCGACCGTTCGAGCAGCTCGGCGACCTCGAAGGCCGGCGGGTGACCACCTCGCATCCCCGGACAACCGCGCGTTTCTTCAAGGAACGGAATGTCGCGGTCGAGCTGATCGAGATCAGCGGGGCGGTCGAGATCACGCCCTTGCTGGGCGTGGCGGATGCCATTGTCGACCTGGTCTCGACCGGCAGCACGCTGGCGGTCAACGGCCTGCGCGCCATCGAGACGATCCTCGAATCCGAGGCGCACCTGATCAGCAATCGCCAGCTGAATCCAGAAAAGGCCGAGCGCAAGCGCCAGCTCGAGACGATGCTGGCCAGCGTAATCGCCGCGCGCCGCAAGAAGTACGTGATGATGAACGCCCCCGCGGATGCGCTTCGCCTGATCAAGAACGTGATCCCCGGCATGCAGTCGCCGACCGTGATGCCGCTGGCCGACCCGGCGATGATCGCGGTCCACGCCGTGGTGGACGCGGACGCGGTCTGGGGACTGCTCGGCCCGCTGAAGGCCGTGGGTGCGACTTCGATCCTCGTGCTGCCGATCGAGAAGCTCATCCCATGATTGCGGTCGACGCCCTCCCCGCACCAGGGACAGCCGCCTACCGCTCGCTTGTCGTCCGCGCACCGGTGCCCGAGGATGTGCGGTCGCAGACACGAGCGCTGCTGCTGGACGTTAAGCGACGGGGTGACACGGCGCTTCTCGACCTGACCGAGCGGTTCGACGGCGTGCGCCTTGCGCAGACGAGCGTCTCCAGCGAGGCCATCCGCGCGGCGCTCGACAACCTGGATAGGGGATTGCGGAGCGCTCTCGAGGTCGCGGCCGCGAACATCGAGGCGGTGCACAGCGCGCAGCGCTTCCACGAGGAGCCGGTCGACGTCGTTCGCGGCGTGCGCGTCTGGAGAGAGTGGCGTCCGCTCCTCCGCGTCGGGATCTACGTGCCGGGGGGACGAACGGTGTACCCCTCCTCCGTGCTCATGCTCGCCATCCCGGCCCGCCTTGCCGGCTGCCAGGAGATCGTCATGTGCTCACCGCCGCAACGCGATGGGCAGGTTGCGTCAGCCATCCTGGCCGCCGCCGCCCTTGCGGGCGTGACCGAGGTCCACGCGATCGGGGGCGCCCAGGCGATCGCGGCCATGGCATACGGTACCGAATCCGTTCGCCGGGTCGACAAAATCTTTGGTCCGGGCAACGCGTACGTCACCGCCGCCAAGTTGGAGGTGTTCGGTGAGGCGGCGATCGACATGCCGGCCGGACCGTCGGAGATCCTGATCCTGACCGATGGATCGGTCCCGGCGGCCTGGGTGGCGGCCGACCTGCGGGCCCAGGCGGAGCACGCGCCCGACGCGCGCGCCGTCCTGGTCAGCACCGACCCGGCCATCGCCGCTGACGTGCGCGACCTGGTGGACGGCGAGCTGGCCGAGCAGGTGCGCGTGCTGACGGCCACTCAGATGGACGAGGCGGTTGTATTCGCGAATGACTTCGCGCCGGAGCACTTGACGCTCGCATGCGCCGAGCCCGAGCGATGGCTGGC